>JADEYI010000415.1_pt1 | contig 60707 bp, 53 predicted proteins | sample 8542331 | NCBI WGS metagenome assembly JADEYI01 (sample SAMN16510988, study PRJNA670497) | mine drainage metagenome | isolation source: biofilm near Copperflume 1 | place: Germany: Marsberg coppermine Kilianstollen | collected 2018-02 | reverse complement strand
GTTCACCCTGTCGGGCACTGTCAGCACCACGAGCGCCGCCCCGATCTCGGGTGCCACCGTGTCGGCCTGGAACGCGACGACCGGCGCCTGGACGAACGCCGGCGTGACGGACGCGAGCGGCCTGTACAGCTTCACCCTGCCGCAGGGCTCCTACAAGCTGTACATCGAGCCCGTGTCCGGACCCTACGCCGCCCAATGGTTCGGCGGCACGAGCCTGGCGACGGCAACGCCCGTCACCCTCGGTGCTGCCAACCTGACCCAGAACCTCACCGTGCGCTGACGGGCCCCAATATCGTCAGAGATGTCTGACGTGATCGAGGCTCCCAAGAGAACGGCCGGTCCTGTCATCGCCGCCCGGCGCCAGGCGGTCGTCCCCGCCAGGGCCCGCCAGGCGAGCAGGGCGAGGATCCCGAACACCCCCATGTGGCCGAGTTTGCGCACGACGAAGTCGAGCCCCGGGTCCGACGCGAAGCGCAGGTCCGGCTGTGCCGAGAGGACGAAGATCAGCCCCGCCCAGCCGAGGACCGGAGCCCAGACTGTGACGGACGAACGCACGTTTGTTCGCGCCCTGGCCGAACCTCATGCTCCTGAGGCCGGCGCGGAAACCAGTTCCTTGGGCCCCGGGCGGTCCCGGATGGCTCGATCCCGGACCCGAACAGCGGGGTTGCCCGTGTAGACCCCCCGGGCCTCGGCGTCCTCGAGTAGGACCGAGCCGAGCGTCACGACCACCTCGCGACCCACCGTGATCCCCGGAGCGATCCGGGCGAACGCGCCGACCCAGGCCCCGTCCTCGACCAGGACCGGCTTGACGACGAGGCCCATGCCCGGATCGGACCAGTCGTGGTTGCCCGTGCACAGGTAGGCGCCTTGGGAGACCACCGCGTTGGCGCCGATCCGGACCCGGACGAAGTTGTCGATCCAGACCCGCTCGCCGATCCAGGTGTTGTCGCCGATCTCCAGATGCCAGGGGTACTTGACGTGCACATTCGGTTTGATGAGCACGCCGCGCCCAATCCGGGCGCCGAACCGCCGGAGGACCCAGCATTTGAGCGAGTACTGCGTCACAATCGGATTGAGCAGGATGAGAGCCTCCACCACGAGCCAGAGCGCCCGATACGCATAGGAGCGTCCGGGGTGGTAGCCGCGCGGCGAAGTTTGGCTCAGGTCGACGCTCACGGTTGCACTCTTGCCCGGCTTGCGTCGACGATTCCGGCATACATCGTTTCCATCCGCGCCGCGATCATAGGCCACGCGAATCGTTCATCCACCGTCTTTCTACCGGCCTCACCCATGACGCTCGCGGCGGCCGGATCCGCCAGTATCGTCGCCACAGCCTTGGCGATCGCGGCAGGGTTCCTCTCGACCACCATGCCCGCCCCGCTCGACCGGACGATATCTTCGATTGCCACGTGAGGGCTCACGACGACTGGGCACCCTACGGCCATCGCCTCGGCCACAGCGACACCAAAACTCTCATCCGCCGATGGGAGAACGAAGACATCCGACCGCTGAAGCAGCGCCCGCTTCGCTGCACCGGAGATGGTACCTACGAACGAAATCCGATCTCCCAGACCGGAGTGGGCAATCAATGCGCCCAACTGGCGGCCGATCCCCTCGTCATCCGGCCCCGCGATGACCAGGTGTGCGGTCGGGAACGTCGCCGCCGTTTGGGCGAACGCATCGATCAGGAGCGGCAGGCCCTTCTTAGGCGCGATGCGGCCGAGAAACGTGACCACGCGGGTGCCACGATCGATGCGGGCGCACGGGAGTGCGCCCGCATGTGCAGGTGCTCTCAGGTCGTCCACATCGATTCCGACCGGGATGATCCGCGCGGGCACTTTGTACCCGAGATCGCGAATCGCCTTGGCCTCGCGTTCCGATGTGCAGAGGACGACGGCCGCGCCACGGATGACCCGGTCTTCGATGAGCGCGTGGTACACGTCCTTCGCGTGGCGCCTCCGTGCGCGGTGCCAGGGATCGAGGCTGCCATGGGGCTGCACAACGTAAGGAACGCTCCGGTGGCGAGCGACCGCCGCGGCGACCACGTCGTGGAAACGATAGAGCGCATGGATATGAACAACATCGAAGCCTTCGATCCGCCTGCGCAGGTCAGCGAGCATCGACCACGAGGTGAGGTATTGAGTGGGCGCCGACAGCGCGTGAAACGTCACCATGGCGCCCGCCCATGGGACGGGTCGACCCACCGGGACGGGAAGCCGCGCGTCGCCGTCCGTGTTCGTGGTCACGATCTCGACTTCATGGCCGCGCCTGGCAAGCGCGATGCACAAGTCCGGCACCAACGCGGCGGGTCCGCCGTATCGCGGCGCCAGCCATGGAATCACGTGGAGGATTCGCATGGCGCGACTCAGTGCTCCTTGCCGACGGAATCGTGCTCGCTCAAATCGGCGTGGAGCTCGACGCATCCTCGTGCCCGGAGGAGGTGGGCTCCAGCCTCAATCGATGACCGTAAGCCTCGGCCGCCCACGCCACCGTCTGGGGCGCCCGAATGTTCCCCGTGGTCAACGGCAGCGGCCTCCATCGCCATGCCAGCTCGATCAAGCATGCTCGACCCGGCGGCACGCAGGCCTTGGACGAGGCTCAACGACATTGGTCGACGAGCGTAGTCTTCGTGGATCAGACTCCTGCGGCAACCGTCGATCTGATGACTCACCAAAGGTATGGCACTGGCCTCGAGCCGCGTGCCTACATCTGGACACGCCCGCGCCTCACAGGGTCTTGCCACGACCATGACGAGGCCATCGGGACGAGTATCTCAGTCGCGTCGTGGCAAGGGCAATGGCTTCCATCGCGGTAGAACGTAGAGCGATCGGCCAGAGGCGAGGCGAGTCTCGAGCGTAACGACGCCGGATGCTGAACGCTTCTCGGAAGAACACTGCGGACATCGTTGATGACTTGTTACGGCCGTGCATTCGGAGTTGACCGACCGTCTGCTCAATGTGCCGCGACGCTCCGGCTGCATCCAGCCGAAGCAAGAGGTCAAAGTCCATGCAGGCATGCAGCAACGGATCGAAGCCGCCAACGGCAAGCAAGGCGGTGCTGCGTACGAACAGCGAGCCGGAGAAGATGTAGCAACCGCGAGCGAACACTCGATCCCATGAGTACGGGCTCGATCGGTATGTCCGCACCAGCGTGCCAGCGCCATCGATGATGTCGAAGTCGCCGTATGCGAATGTGAGATTGCGGTCCGCGGCGAAAGCAGCTGATGCCGCGGAGAAGGCGCCCGGCAGGACCACGTCGTCGGCGTTAAGCCAGAGGACGATGTCCCCAGTGACCCGTGCGAGCGCCATGTTCAGGGCATCCGCCTGTCCGCGATCGGGAGCTGAGACCCACGCAATCCGGTCACCAAACGACCGGAGAATGTCACGTGTGTTGTCGGTGGAGACCCCATCCTGCACCACGACTTCATGGGGGCGGGGCTCCTGTCCCAGCGCCGACGTGAGAGCCTGCCGCAGATAGGCACCAGAGTTGTAGCTCGGAACGATCACCGAGATCCGAGACGGTGGGCCCGGGAGCGGCGTGGCCGCAGACGTGTCGGGAGTCATGTGGAGTCAGCGCCGCGACCGGGCGCCGAGCGGCGGTCCCTCGCTGCAGTCCAGCCATCTGCGGAGCCTCCGGATCGGGACGCTATGAGCGGCGAGCCGTCGCGGGTGGGACGAGGGGGCGCGGGCGCGGGATGGGTCTCCTCCCCGCGCACCTGGCTGAGTCCGAGAAGACAGAGTGCTATGCCGTACGCGGCGAGAGGCCGGGAGCTGCTTCCATAAGGCGAGAACACGATGTTCCAGATGAGCAGTGCGGCGGAGAAGACGAGGAGCGGCTCGAGCCTCAGGCGGACCGCATAGAGGTTCACCAGCAGCCCGCCTGCGAGCAAGAGAATGGCGAGCCAGAACACGCCACCGAGGAGTCCGGCCCACACCCATGAACCCAGCAGGTAGGAGTGCGCCGGGATCAGGCCCACGTCGCTCGGTCCGGCCCCGATCTCGTAGCCCAGAGAGCTGAGGCGCGCCGTGAGGAGGTCCACGTATTTGAAGTCCTTCGCCCACGATCCGTGGCCGAGGATCGGCGAGTCGATGATCGCCTGGGTGGACGCGAGTATCTCGGGCCGGCCGCCAACCAGGACCCCGAGCGAGCCGGACTGCGCGAGGTATTTCGCCTGGGCGCCAGGTCCGAGCAGACCCCCGGAGGCAGCAGCATCGTAGCCCTGCGAGACGCTGAAGGCCGCGACCATACTGAAGACCAGGCCCACAATCACCGTTCGGATCGAAGGGCGCGCACGTGCTTGCCGCCGGCCGACGAGGGTATTGAGGAGAAGGTATCCAGCGGCGATAACAGCCACCCCGCCGAGGCTCCGGAATCCAAGGAGCAGGGTCAGAGCACCGAATGCCGCGAACGCACCGATCGGCACGAGCGGCATTCGAGTACTGATCGATCCCGACAGAGCGGCAGCCAGGGTAAAGCCGACCGGCATTGCGAAAGCCCACTTCCACGGATCGCCCGCAGCATAGATGTTGGGAGCGATGAAGTAGCTCAGGACACCGCTGGCGGCCAGCCCGAGGGCGAACAGGCGGGCTCGGCGTGGCGTCGACACGAGGACCAGGATCGCGGCGAAGTCGGTCAGCGTGAACAGGATGGCCGCCCATCCTCGAGCGTAGTCCACGATTGGGCTGCGCATCACGAGGTCGGTGGCGATCTGCGACACCAGCCAAGCGCCCCACAGCAGCAGGAACCAGCGGGGCACGTGGAGGCGGTCCTTGGCTCCCCACAGCCAAGGGAGCAATGCGACCGCGAGAACCTCGCTGACGATCAGTTGCCCGACGACGGTAATCTGCACGAACGAGACTGCCGGCAGCACGAACGCCCAGACGTCCAGAGCAGTTGTGTCCGATTGCGAGGACCTGGTTGCTGGCCTGGAGGTCTGAAGGCGATCGTCGCTCACGGTGCCCGCGGAAGTCCGGTTCACCGCGGCTCTCCATCACGAAGCGTTCGCGCGATTTCGGGGACCCGTCGGCGCAGGACGTTGACCGGGTAGTCAGCCTCGAAGCGGGGATATTCCGGCAGAAGCCCGCGAACCTTGGTCGTGGAGAACTGCTGACTATCGCCCCGTTCGGCCGACACGACCGACGGAGAAGTGCCGAGAGTCTCTGCGATCACGTCGACCAATCGAGGTACGGGGGTCGAAACTCCCGAAGCGACGTTCAGGACGCTGTTGCAGACGCCACGGCGAAGAAGCGCGGCGACGATGGTCACGAGATCGTCGACGTCGAGCAGATCGCGGGTGGCGTCGGTCCTGATGACGACGGATCCGCTGAGGGTCTGGGCAACCAGCGACGGAATGAGCTGGTTTGGGTGCCCGCTCGGGCCCACGACATTCGGAAGACGAAGCACAAGAAACCGAGCGCCACTGTCGGCCACCAGGCTCTCGCACTCCAGCTTGTGGCGGCCGTACGGCGTCTCCGGGGTCGCCTGGGAGGTCTCGACACGGAGACCGGTGGCGTCTCCATAGACTGGCGCGCCCGAGAAGTACACGAGGACGGAGTCTCCTGCGCGTGCGCGATGGGCCAGGTCCCTCAGTATTGACTGTTCTCGCCGGAACGCGACCACATCGGAGGACTGCGAATCCGCCACTCCGGCCGCGCAGATGGTGGCATCGGGACTCGTCACTGACGCGGAGGCGAATGCCCGAGCGAGCAGGCCATTTCCGATCACGTCAAACGGCACGCTTCAGCCTCTCATGGCCGGGTTCCGTGGATCGGGCCGAGGATCTCATGGTAGAAGGAGATGACGCGGTCCACGTAGTGTTCTACCAGGTATTCGCGTCTGATCAGGTTGGCGTTCGCGCGCCCTACCAGAGGAAGCATCCGCCGCTGGGCGGCGACCTCCATCAGCGTCGCCGCCAGGGCCTCATAGTCGCCCGGAGGCACCACCCGCCCGTGGATGCCGTCCTGTACGACCGATCCGCTGTTGGGCGTCGTCACCACGTAGCAACCGGCCGCCATCGCCATGGCAACCACGCGCGCCGATCCTTCCGCCAGGGACGGGAACACGAACACTTCGGCCCGGCTCATCAGCGCCGCGAGCTCTCGGATGCGCACCGTGTCGTGCCAGGTCACGCGGGAGTCACTCAGGAACTTCGACCAGCCAGCGGCAATGGCTGGCGTTATCGCCCCGATGAGATCCAACTTCCAGTCGACGCCATGCAGCGTCGACAGTGCGCGGAAGAGAACGTCGGCTCCCTTCCGCTGGCCGATCTCGCCCGCAAACATCAAGCGCAGAGGTCCCCCGTCCGTCTCGGCGTCCCGCTGCGGGATCGAAGCCGCGAACTCGGCTTCGACTCCTGCGTAAATGACCTTCACTCGGGTCGTGTCGAAGCCGGACCACTCGAAAGTCTCCCGGACGAAGTCGGAGTTGACCACGATCCAGTCCGCCTTTTCGATGTCGCGCACCGCCAGGCGCCAGATCCCATGCGGCTCTGCCGGGCTCCAACCCGCCGGGAGTTGCCCGCCGTTCTGCACAAGCGACTCCAGCACCGCCGGATGCACGATCGAGTGGTCGCAGATCGTTGGAACGCCGCGACGGCGCGCCGCATCCAGGGACTCGAGACCAAAGCCAGATCTGAAGTGGTAGGCGGTAAGGTGGCGCGCCTTCCGGACCGTTCGCGCCGCTCGGAGGCCTGCGAGACGAAACCCCACGACATCGAGTGCGGTCCCCAGTCTCACGGCCCCTCTCGACCCTAGGATCTGACCGGTCCTCTGAACGAGCTCCGAGGCGAAGTCGGCGTGGACCCTGTCCGGCTCGATCCCAACTCGCCGGTCCTCCAGGCGGCCCAGCCGATACGACCGTCGGAGTGGAAGGTTTCGCAGGATGGTGGCTGCAGCGCCAACGGGGTAGGCACCCGTGAGGAGCTCGACGTCCCATTCGCGCTTCCGGAGTCCCGCGGCAAGTTGTGCCAAGGGGAATCGGCTGAAGCCGTTCGAGACGAAGATCCGGGGTGGGAGAACCGGCGCCGGTGGCGTCGCGCAGGATCGCTCCGGCGTTGACTTCGGCTGTTCGAGTGCGGCAGCGCTGCCCTCATCGGCCTTCGTCATCAGCGGATCGCACCCGGAGATACGCGCGGCGATGGCTAGGCCGCTCAACTTGGGCCCACTCGGATCAACCGATCGCGGATCGTGCGCACCTGCGCGTCGATGACCGATACACCGCTGGCAAGCTTACGGAAGCGGACCGGGGTTGCGACCAGCTGCCCGGCTGTGAAGTCATCGAGCAATCGCTCCTGGCCAAGGGCGGTGGCCAGCGGCCGAAGTTCAGTTACCACGCGAGCCCGCACATCGGCGTCGGTCGCGATGTCAGCCTCGAGGAGCATTGCTTTGAGCCGGGACTGCGCGGCCCTACTCATCGCGGGCTCTGCAGACAGCCCTAGGACCTTGGCTACTGCTGGAGCAATCTCCAACGCCATCACCCGTTCATCATGGGCTTTGTCGACGAGGCGGCTGACTAGTTTGCTGTGGGCGTAGCCAGTCCGAAACTTGGCGACCATTCGATGCGTCGTGATAAACGACCCCATCGCGCTGAGGCGGAGGTACAAACCCCAGTCGAACGCATGTCGGAGAGAAGCAGGAAACCCGCCGACTTCCACCCAAGCGGAGCGGCGGCACAAGGTCGCCGAGAGCGATGGCTTCGGGCCCGAGAGCTGCTCAATAAAGGTGCGTGGAGGTCTCGTCACGGATGCCGTCGACCACAGCCGGTGAGATCCCAACGGGCGACCGGAAAGGGAGATCGCTTGCCACCCGCCACGAACCAAGACCGCTTCGCGGCTACCGCTGGCCGCTCGCCCGAGGATGTCGACGAACCGCGGCTCGGCGACATCGTCCGAGCCGAGTAGCGCAAACCAATCGCCGCTCAGGTTCTCCACCAGAAAATTGAAGTGATCGACCATTGCGAGGCGCTTCGGCGGGCGCAAGATCCTCACTCGCCCTTCGTATCGTCCCAGGACCTCCGGCGTGTTGTCTGTGCTGTTGTCGTCCGAGACCACGATTTCGTCCGGCGGGACAGTCTGAGCCAGGAGGGAATCGAGAGTCGCGGCCAGATACTGCCCATGGTTGTGCGTCGGCACACCAATTGAGATGGTCATCAAGAGGGCCTCAGCGTTCCCGTGGCACCATTGTGGGCGGCGGACGCTCTCGGCCATAATAGCTATGGAGCACACGGTCGCTCGGATCACGCCACTTGCGCGCGTCCCACGAGAACTCCCGAGCATCGGAATGGGCTGTCTCAGATCCGCCATGTAACCCGGCCGCCCAAGCTCGGCGCCCGCGCTTAAGGCCGCGCTGCCTGGGCGCGAAGCCAGTCTGCACGGCCTGGTCAATGGTGGGCGTCGACCCGTCGGCGCGGAGGGATATCGGGTGAGTCTGGTAGGTGCGACAGTCATGATTACCGGCGGCACCGGGTCCTTCGGAAACCGTGTCGCGCGCTTCCTCCTCGGGCAGGGAGTCGCCGAGATCAGGATCTACTCCCGCGACGAGAAGAAACAGTGGGAAATGCAGCGGGCGCTGCCGGAGCTTCGCTACATCATTGGGGATGTGCGTGACCTCCGTCGGCTCAATGTGTCCATGCAAGGTGTCGACTTCGTGTTCCACGCGGCGGCTCTAAAGCAAGTCCCGGCCTGCGAGCAGTACCCGGGAGAGGCCATGATGACAAACTCGGTGGGATCACTGAATGTCTGCGAAGCGGCAAGTGCCGCCCGTGTACGCCGCGTTGTTGCACTGAGCACGGACAAGGCTGTCAAGCCCATCAACGCCATGGGGATCAGCAAGGCGATGATGGAGAAGATCGTCGCAGCGCAGAACTTCCTTCCGACCGACACCGTCTTCTGCTGCGTGCGGTATGGCAATGTGATGAACAGCCGCGGCAGCGTGATCCCGCTGTTCCGCCAGTTGATCCGACGCGGAGAGCCCCTCGGAGTGACTGTGCCAGAGATGACGCGATTCCTACTAACGCTCGACCAGTCCGTCGAGCTCGTGGTTCATGCGCTTGCTTCCGCCCTGGGCGGTGAGGTCTTCGTTCGGAAGGCGCCCGCTTGCACTGTGCTGGACCTGGCCAGGGCGATGGTCAGGAAGTACAGCCCGATGCGCGACGAACACCCCATCCAGATCGTGGGTATCCGGCCAGGAGAAAAAATCCACGAGATCCTCGTCAACGAGTACGAAATCGAAAACGCGACTGAGGACGACGCGTACTTCACGATCCATCCCCAGTACCGCCGACCCGCGAACGTGGTCTCTCGGCAGCAGGGTTACGAGTACACGTCTGAGAACACCGAGAGGGTCACGGACTATGGTGCCTTGGCCGCATTGCTGGATGCCGCCGGGGATGACGATGTCTACATCTGATCACCCGCGCGCCGATGCCGAGGATCGGCTATCCCACGTCGGTCAATACGGACTCGTCTCCCGGTGCCGGGGATGCGGTCGGCCTCAAGACGAGTGGTTCACGTTGCTTCGGATGGATCCGATGCCCCTTGCGGGCCAATTCTGTGACATGGAGATCGAAGCAGCCACCGCACCACGGTTTCCATTGACCTGGGTGCAATGCCAGTGGTGCGAGCTAGTTCAGGTCCTGGAAGACGTTCCCGATGATGTCCTCTACGCTCAGTATCGGTACGGCAGCTCGACCGTCCCGGGGCTGGTCCGCCACTTCGAGGAATACGCGACGTTTCTCATCAAGCGCTTCGGACCCCTCGGCGTACACATCATCGAAATCGGCGCGAACGATGGGATCCTTCTCTCCCGTCTGCCCAAGGCGTGGCATCGGGTCGGTATCGACCCAAGTGACGTGGCCCGTGAACATAGGTCCGGAGACTATGAGCTCCTCAACGTGCCCTTCACACTGGAGCTGGCGACGAGGCACCCCGACCGCGGGAAGGTCGATCTAGTCACGTCTTCGAATGCGATGGCCCACTTCACCGATCTATGTGGGGCCATTGAGGCCGCCCATGTGCTCCTTCGACCGGGCGGGGAGTTGATCTTGGAAGTCCACGATCTGTCCGCGACACTGGAGGGCGGACAGTGGGACACGATCTACCATGAGCACAAGGTGGAATGGTCCGAGCGATCACTCCGAGCGTGCGTGACTGAGGTGGGCTTCGAGGCCACGTTCAGCCAGCGGTTGCCCCTGCATGGAGGCCTGCTTCGCTGCGGGTTCAGGAGTGTCAACCGATCGAGTCCCATCACCCGATCGAGCGCTCTGGATCCGCAGCCCTTCCGACCGCTGGTCAACAGCTACCTGCGTCGCCGGGAGTCGCAGCTGTACTCAGCCGTGGCTGCCGCCGGATGCGACGGTCGACGCGTGGTGGCGTACGGAGCGTCGGGACGGGCAAACGTCTGGATGAACCAGATGCCGGAACTCCACTTCGACTATGTGCTTGACGACTCACCGCTTCGCGTCGGACGCTGGTTGCCGTGCGTAGCCGTGCCGATCTACCCGTCGGGGACGCTGGAGAGCGACTCGCCGGACGTGTGTCTCGTCACCGCATGGAACTACAGCCGTGACATAAAGGCCAAGCACCCCGGCTTTCGTGGAACCTGGCTCCAGACGTTCGATCTGGAGCCATGAACCCAATGGGCGTCGCGGTCTTCGTTGTCGGCCACCGAGGGATGCTCGGCACAGCGGTCCGCCGGTACCTCGACGAACTAGGTCATAGGGTCCTGACGACCGACCTTCGGTTCACCGGGGGTGCTACAGACCCGCTCATCGAGCAGGTCGAGCGAAGTGATGCCGAAGTCATCGTGAACTGTGCAGGGGTACTCTCGTCGAATGCGGCGACCGAGGCCGAGATGCTCGTGTCCAATGCCTTGCTGCCGCTGCAGTTGGGAGCTCGTCTCGGCGAAGGACGGCTGTTCATCCATGCAAGCACGGACGGGGTCTTCAGCGGGGAGCGTGGCCGGTACAGTGTCGATGACAGGCCGGACGCGACGGACACATACGGACTGTCCAAGCACCTCGGTGAGCTTGTGATTCACCTTGCGCACACCGTGGTCATCAGGACTTCGATTGTTGGTGCTGGGGGAGGCCTGCTCCGCTGGCTCCTAGAGCAGCGCAGCGACGTACCCGGATACACAGACCACTTCTGGAACGGCGTTACGACTGTCGAGTGGGCACGAGTCTGCGCGGAAATGATCGAGCGACGTAGGTCACAGGCGCCGGGGATCGTCCATCTCACATCGCGGCAACCGATCAGCAAGTTCGAGCTTCTCGATGCGGCAGCGCGTATCTTCGGATCTCCAGTTCGCGTCCTGCCCGTGACTAGTGGGCGACCCGTCAATCGTGTGCTGGTGCCTACAATCGAACGTGGCCGGATTACGCAGCAGCTCGCGGCACTCCGTCGATGGGAACGAGGCGGTCCATGATTGTGGCGGAGATCGCCAGAATGTAGCTTCGTTGTCGAGCCTGGCTGGGCCGTCGCGACCAAGTCTTGGCCCGCAGGGCCCTTTTCGGCGGTAGCGAGCGTTGCTCGCGGGACCTTACCGCAGGAAATGTTGGGCACTGAGCGCTGTACGCAAGGGGGCGGACCGCGCAGCTCCCGTCATGTGTCGCGGTTCGAACGAGGCCGAGTCGTGACGGGTTCATTGGACGAAGAGCGGCGCTGCGATCGCGCTGATGTCGGGCCCTCTATCCGCTCCTCGGTGCGCCATGGCCGCCGCGGGGTGTCTCTCACCGAACCGCTCGATCGGACCACCAACGCTTACACGCGCGCACGGTCTCGGGAACGTCCAAGACGAAGCGCAGGAAGCTGACGGGAGGCTCTCCAATGAGACGCAGCGACGCGGGCACGGTATAGGCCAGCATGGCGATCTCAATCATCAGCAACGCCAGAGCTGCACCAGCCAACCCAAAGGCCGAGGTCAGTGGAATCGACGCGGCCAGAGCGGCAAGGGCACCGCAGACGTAGACGATCGCAAGCCGGATGTGTTGGTTCGAGGATGCCAGTACCACCGAAAGCGTGGACCAGAGGGAGTTCACAACCATCACGAGCAGGAGGAGGTACAAGAGCACGACCGGCGGATCGACCATCCCGTGGGTCCATGATCGAATCAGTGTTGGCCCCAGCATTCCTAGGACGGCAACGAGCAGCATGGAGACCGCGAGTGAGGCCTGTGCGGCGCGCCGCACAATCGTCCGCGCCTCGCCGATATCTCCGCCGCCCACGGATCGGGACAGTTCTGGCCAGATCGAGAAGCCAAATGAGCCCATCACCTGTAAGGCGGCGCGTGTGGCTGTCCGGGTGGTTGAGAACACCACGAGGGCCGCTGCGCCAAGGACGCCTCCGATGACGATCGTGAACCCCTGCAGCGACAACGCGTTGCCGATCGGGAATGCCATGTACGCGAGTCCGGGCACGAACAGTTCGCGGAACGTCTGACGGTGTGGGCGCTCCGGCCGGAAGGTGGACCACGGTACGGCCCGGTGAAGGACGATCCAGGACACTCCAAAACCAACGAGGCTACCGATCAGGAACGCGATGGCTGCAGTCCCTGGTCCGCCTCCTGCGAACACCGCCCCTATCAGCGCGCCGAACTCGAGGAGGCGCCCGAGTTGGCGCATGGTCGCTCCCAGGGGATAACGCCCACCGGCCCGGTACCACGCGTCCAGCACGCCGTATTGGTTGCCGACAGCGACCTGCAGGAACAGCGCCGCAAGGACGACGCGTGCCTCTGGTGCTGGGATCGCGGCTCCCGTGCCAAAGACCCCGCCAAACACGTAGGCGATCGCGATCGCGGCCAGCACCGCGGTTCCAGTCATCAACGTCACGATCGACCAGAGGCGACGACCGAGGGCAGTCGCCTCGTCGCGTCTGCTCTGTGCCTCGAGCATGACCATCGAGTTTCCTGCGACGGACGAAAAGCTCAGATCGCTCAGCGCCACATACGTCGGGACTGCACCTAGGACAAGCCATTCGCCGTAGGTCGTTACACCCCACGCGGCAAGGAATATCGGCACGCTGACGAGCTGGATGAGCAGCGTGACCGCATTGCCGGCGAGGTTCGCTGCGAGGCCGCGCGCGATGCGTCCGGCCGCACCGCTGGTGCGCGGGCCATGAGCCGCCGGATCTACGTGTGGAACCGGAGCCACATCTGTCACGAGTCAGCTCCGCGTCTTGACTCGTTCCAGGCGATCGTCGCTCGGTGTCTGTCCTGCCACGGCATCCGGGCCATGAACCCGCACCGGTCGTGGGCGCGGGTGGTATCCAGTGCTCGTCGCGGCTGGCCGTCGGGTTCGCTCGCGTCCCAGTGGACTTCGCCCGCGAATCCAGTGACCTCCACAATCAGCTCGACGAGTTGGCGGATCGTGATCTCCCATCCCACGTCGAGGTTGACCGGATCGTCGTCGTGGCGTTCGGCGGCGAGGACGATGCCCTCCGCCGCGTCATCCACGTACAGGAACTCCCGCGAGGCGCTGCCCGTGCCCCAGACCTCGATGTGGTCCGCGCCGGCTTGGCGCGCGTCGACACACTTCCTGATGAGCGCCGGGATCACGTGGGAACTCCTCGGGTCGAAGTTGTCCCCCGGGGCCGTAGAGGTTGACCGGCACGAGGTAGATGGCATAGAGCCCGTATTGCTCCCGACACGCCTGCGATTGGGACGAGGAGCGTCTTCTTCGCGAGCCCAAATGGTGCGTTCGTCTCCTCCGGCAGAGCCTCTTCTCTGTCTCATGGGGATCACGTTAGAGGTGGTCGATCTGGCCGGGTCATTGAACGAGCTGGAGGGGCGAATGAGCCAGCGGACCTCGGCGCCCCTCTCTAGCAGGAGCTCGGGGAGGTACGAGGCTGTCCTGGCCGGTGGTGTCGGTCATGAGGGCGCGCTTCGGCGGTTCCGTCACGCCGCGATCTCGTCGACGAGGGCGACGGCTCGGGCCAGACCGGCCGCCGCAGAGAGGTGGACGGCCGCATAGGCGGGGCCCGCAGCCGCGAGTTCGGCCGCGAGGACGGGTTCCGAGCGGAGGCGAGCGAGGGCCGCGAGCAGCGACTCTGGCTCGCCGGCCGGGATGAGGAGTCCGGCCAGGGAGCGCTCCATCTCGCAGGCAGAGGCACCACCCGGCGGGACGGCAGCCACAATCGGCCGGCCCGCCGCGAGGTAGCTCGTGAGCTTCGAAGGGAATGACATGTCCAGTTGGGTCGGCCGTTCGGAGAGCAGGAGCACATCGGCAGCCGCCAGCAGGCTGGCGTGGAGCCCCTCCGGCTGGACCCCGAGGAACTCCAGCGTCGACAGGTGCGCGCCCATCGCGCGGAGCGCCTCCTCCTGGTTGCCACCGCCGGCGAGGACGAACCGCACAGGCTCACCACGTTCGGCTGCCAACCGGGCAGCGGCGACCACCTGCTCCAGGCCCTGTTTGTTGCCCATGTTTCCGGCGTGAAGCACCACCTGCCGACCGTCAGTCCAACCGAAGCGCCGACGGGTCTCATCCGTCGAGAGGGTCGGCTCGGCGAGGCGCGCCCAGTTCGGCACGCTGCGGACGCGGCTCGGGTCCACGCCCATGTCCGCGAGGGTCGGCCGGAATGCCTCGGAAACCACGCCGATCGCGGTGGCGCGGCCGGCGGCCCACGTCTCGAGCGTGCTGGTGATCCGGGTGACGGACCCGCCGCCGGGGATCCCCGACTGCGCGGCGGCCCGGCCCATAAGATCCTGGAAGAGGAGGCCGTACCGAACATGCAGGACCTCGCCGACCGCTCGGGCAAGGACTCCGCCGGAGAGGCTCGGGACGACGCCGAGGATCGCATCCGGGCGCGGCAGGCGGAGGCTCGCGAGGAGCCCGGTGAGCCCGAACGTCCCCTCGTAGAGCGCCCGCCTGATCGCCGACTGGGTCGCCGGGACGTAGTGCGCCGCGCGGATGACCGTGACACCACGGATCGTCTCGCGCCGAAGGAGTGCGCGCGGCGTGCCTGCTGCGATCCGCCAGGCCGGATAGTTCGGCAGTCCGGTCAGCACGGTGACCTCGTCGCCCCGCGCGGCAAGCTGCTCGGCGAGCCCCGCGGTGTACGGGCCAACCGACGTGAGCTCCGGTCGGTAGTTGATCCCGATGATGAGCACCCGTGTCGGCCTCCGCTGACCCCCCTCGCCGCTCACTCCCGTTTGACGCCCGCCGGGACCGAGGGCGGCACCGGCGGAACGTTCCCGCGTCCCTTGCCACGGTCCCGGCCCTTGCCCTTGCCGTTCCGACCGTCCTTCGCGGCTCTGTCGGCGCCGTAGCCACCGTAGTAGTCGTAGTAGTAATAGTCGCCGGACGCCTTCTCGGAGAGGCGATTGAGGGTGACCCCGAGGACCCGGGCGCCCACCTTGGCCAGTGCCTCCCGACCGCTCGCCGCGGCGCCACGGCGGGTTCGCCCGGCGTCGATGACGAAGATGGTCCCGTCCGTGATGGAGGCGAGGATCGCCGCGTCCGTGACGGCCCGGAGCGGCGGACTGTCGATGATGACGAGCTCCGCCACCGCGCTGAGACGATCGAGGATCACCCGCATCCGCTGGGATCCGAGGAGCTCTGCCGGGTTCGGCGGCAGGGGTCCGGTGGTGATGACGGTGAGGTTCTCCTGCTCGGTCGTCTGGGCGACTGCGGCCACGTCCACCTCATCGGAGCGGAGGAGGCTCGTGAGCCCCTGGGCGTTCGGCAGATCGAAGATCTGGTGGGCTCCGGGCTTGCGAAGGTCCGCATCGAGGAGGAGGGTCCGCCGCCCCGCCTGGGCGAAGACGACGGCAAGATTGGCGGCGGTCGTGGTCTTGCCCTCGCCCGGGATGGACGAGGTGACGAGGAGGGTCCGGACCGGCGCGTCCACGGAGGCGAACTCCACGTTCGTCCGGAGCGTCCGATACGCCTCCGCGGCCGGTGAGCGCGGGTAGAGGAGGGCGGCGAGATGGTAGATCTCGCTCCGATCCCCGTCGCCCTTCATCCGGATGATCGCGCCGAGGGTGGGCACGCCGAGCAGGCCCTCCACGTCATCGCCGGACTTCACCGTGTCGTCGAGGTAGTCGAGGAGGAAGGCGATCCCGATCGCGAGGATGAGCCCGACGAGCGCCGTGAGGATCGCGTTGAGGAGGACCCGCGGGCTGGAGGGCTGGGTCGCCGGAATCGCCGGATCCACGACGGTGAGGAGATTCGCCCCGCTGTTGGAGCTCGATCCAAGGAGGGTGGCGTACGTCTGGCGGAGGCTGACGAGGCGCCCCTGGAGGGTCTGGATCTGGTTCTGCTGGTCCGTCGTCGGGCTGGGCAGACCAAGGAGGCGCTGGAGTGTGGTCTGGGTATCCGTAATCTGCTGCGCGGTAGCCTTGAGGTCCGAGTCGATGAAGCTCTGGACGCTCGCGTCGCGTCCGGCGATCGCCGGCGATGCGGCGATGAGCTCGCCGGCCAGGGCGTTCGCGATCGTCGCGGCCCGCTGCGGGTCACCGTCCGTCACCGTGATCGTGATGAGGGTGCTGTCCGTGGCGGCGGTCACGCTGACGTTCTTGCGGAGGACGACCGTAGGCTCGTTGAGGCCCGCCTTGTCCACCACCCGGGCGAGGAGCGAAGTCGTGGTGGCGAGGCTGGCATACGTCTGGGACAGACGCTGGCTCGCGAGGAGCTGGTTGATGTCCGGGTTCGTGGACTGGAGCGACTGGCCCACGATGAGAGTGGCCGTGCTCTGGTATGCCTTCGGCAGCGCGCTGCTCACGAGGTAGGCGGCGCCGCCGCTGAGGAGGACGCTCGCGATGAGGACCCACGCCCAGTTGCGGAGGACTCGGAGGTAGCCTCGGGCGTCCACGATGCCTGCATTCCCCTCTCTGATCCGGATCGCGTCCGGTGGAGTATATGGCCACTGTACCGTCCTGCCGCGCCGTCCTACGGAGTCACGGCGGGCATCCGGTAGCGGATGGCGAGGACGAGATCGCGGTCGAAGGTCACATCGAGGGTGACGGTGCCACCGCGGACGGTGAGCCCGGCGCTGGCGTCCACGAGTACGGCACCCGGCGGCACGGCGATCGACAGATGAAGTGGGCCCGCCCGGAGACCCGGCTGCTTCTGGATCGTGAGGCGGTACGTGACGGTCCCATCCGCCGCGCTGTCCGCGGCGTACGGGCTCACCCACGCGTAGCGGAGGTGGGTGGTGCCCGGCGGAACGCGAAGGTAATTGCCGATGACCTCCCGGCCCGCCTCCGCCCCGATATCCGCCGGTGCCGTGAGGCGCTCGTAGCTGCCGCCGGAGACCGAGTCGATTCGGCTCCGATCGGGAACGAGGAGCCGAAAATACAGCCCGAGGACGTCGAGGTTCTGGAGGGTGGGCAGGGCCCGGTACGGTGCTCCGAGATCCGTCTGGATTAGGTTCGTCCAGGCGATGTCCAGGTTGTCGTGGGCGTTGCCGTAGTGGTCCAGCTGGACGCTCAGATCGAGCGCCCGGTCCGTCACTGCGTTGAGCTTGGAGGCCGGGGCCACGTTGGAGTCGACCGGGTAGAGGTAGTCCCCGGCGGACTGGAGGACGGCACCGTCGAATCCGGCATCCACCGAGAGCGCCTCGGCGGCTGGATCGGCGAACCAGGTGCTGAAGAGCCGCTGTGTCCGGAAGAGATCCGCCTGGCCGGCGAGGTCCGCCCACTTGTGGGGCGAGAGGGCGAGGAGGGTCCCGAACAGGCGGTCCGCGAAGGTGGAGAGGAAGGCCTTGCGGTTCTGATCCGGCGCCCGGGGCGCGCGGGTGAGCTGGAGGGTCTTGAGGGTCGTCTCACCGGACGCGATCGTTACCCGGTACTCCGGGACCGTGATGGGTCCGGTGAGGGTGAGCAGCTGATCGATCGTGTAGGTGGTGAGGCCGAACACGCCATCCACCTGGCCGCTCCCCCCTTCGTTCCGATAGAGGCGGATGGCGTCCGCCGCACTGGTGGGGAAGTCCGGCGACCAGTTCGAGTCGGCGAGCTGCCAGGGCTGCTTCGGGCCCAGGAGGTAGCGCGAGAGGGGACCCGGGGCCGTGATGAACGGATACTTCCAGGGCAGGTCCAGGAGGAAGACATCCTGGAAGTGGCGCTCTGTGATCTTGCCCTTGTCAAAGGCGATGATCCCGAAGCTCCCGATGAACCCGCCGGTGGGCCGGAGCTCGGCAGGATCCTGGGTCAGGACGAGGTAGCGACGCGGGCCGCTCCAGCCGAGCATGTCCGGGAGGATCCCGGCCGCGTGCGCGTAGGCTTTCAGGGGCGGACCGTATTCGGCGATCTTCGCGCGCATCGCGTCGCGCGCGTCGGCGATCGGGCCGGGCAGGCTCGCCGGGGCCGCCGCCAGGGTCTGGTCGGCCTGGTTCAGGGCGGCGATCGCGGCGTTGACGGTGGACTGCGAGGTGGCCATGAGCTCGACGAGGCCGGCGAGCGTGGAGCCGCCGGTGGTGGGGGTGGCCGCCTGGGCCTCGCGGATCGTGACGTACTGGTCGGCGATCGTGAGCCCGTCCGCGGCGGCGGCGGTGAGATCGCCCCCGGCCGCCACCACGGCGTCGGCACCGCGGACCGCATCCCGGGTGGGCGGGAACGATCGGGCGAGCCCCACGAGAGGGTCGCTCGCGAGCAGGTCCCGCAGATCCGCCAGGTGCCCATCCGCCGTCTTCAGTTCCGCCTGGAGCTGGAGGAGGGTCGGGCGGTCCAGCTCCACGCCCGCGGCGCGAGCGCGGTCCGCCATCGCGACGAGGTCCGTCCGGAGTGCCCGAGCTTCATCGAGGGCCGGCAGATAGCGCGTAGCGGCGAGCCACAGCCCGACGATGACGAGGACCGCGCCGCCTCCCAGGGCCGCCACGACGATCCTCCGGCGCCGATGGCCGGATCGGTGTCGACGTCTCCGGTGCGAGGTCTCGGGGGCGTCGATCACGACTGGGGAACGGCGATGACGACGAACCGCGGCGCCGTCGCGTAGTACGACGTTGAGGTCTGGAGCGTCAGCTGCTCCGTGGGGGTGGGGTTGAGGTAGGAGACGTCATCCCATGGCACATCCGGGAGGACTTTGCGGACGACATACGTCCGCTTCGTGCCGTCCGCGAGGGTGAGAACCACCTTGTCGCCCACCTGGGCCTGCCAGAGCGAGAGGAACATGCCCACCCGGGCATGGCCGTAGATGTAGATGTTCGATCCGCCGCCCGGCCAGGCCGAACCCGGATAGTGGGCCGCCTTCCCGAGCGGAGCGTCGAGCCCATCGCCTTCGACGATCGGCAGGTCGATCCCGAGGCGGGCGATGAGGATATGGGTGGCGACGATGCCGGCCGGCGTCGGGCTCGGGAGCGGGGTCGGAGGGCTGGTGGCGATCGGCGGGAGGGTGTCCGTGGCGCCGGGCGCCCCCGATGCTCCCCCACCGCCCGACAGGCCGAGTGACGGCCCGCCGGATCCGCTCCCTCCGGCCGACACGCCGCCGAACCCCCCGGAGAGGACGATCGCGGTGCCGATTGCCGAGACGGCGATGAGGCCGACCACACCGAGCGCGACGATCCGGCGACCAGCCGGGCTGCCGGCCCTGAGCGCCGACCCGAGCGAAACGCGGCCATTCCGGCCGGAGCGACGACGCCGATGCGACTCGGGACGGCCGTCGCTCACCATCGCTGCAGGCTACCCGGATTCCCGGCTGGGCGCCGCGACGGCGCCTTCCGGGAACGGCCATCACGGGCGAAGGTCAGCTCCGCGCGGCAGAGATGCGGCTTCAGCTCCGCGCGGCAGAGATGCGGCTTCAGCTCCGCGCGGCAGAGATGCGGCTTCAGCTCCGCGCGGCGGAGATGCGACGAAGGATGATCCAGCTGCCGAAGAGCACGGCGAACGCGGCCGCGAGGAGCGCCACCGTGGAGGTGCCGCCGGCTGGAGCGGTCGAGGTGCTCGGCAGGCCACCGGCCGCGACCGTCACGCTGATCGTGCCCGAGGCCGAACCGGCGGTGGCCTGGATGGTCACGATCCGATCGCTCGCGGCGAGGAGCGGACCAAGGACGATGGCCGCCGTCAGTGCCGGCAGGCCGGCCTTGCCCGGGCAGGCGAAGGTGACCAGGGTCGTGGTGTTGCCCTGCGAGTCCGTGGTGGTGGAGGTCGGGGAGATCTTGTCCCCGACGATGTTGCCGCTCACGAAGGACCAGATGACGTTCTGATCCGTGTCCGGATTGCCCGCCGTGTCCTGGACGAACGCCTGGACGTTGGACGTGGTGCCGCACGAGACATTGCCCGCGGGACCGGTCACCGTGATGGTGGTGGGCACTTGGCCTGCGTAGCCCAGGACCGAGATCGCGGCGGCCAGCGAGAGGACCACCCCAGCCACCATGCCGACGCGCAAACGGTTCCACTGTCGCATGAGGCGCTCCCACCCTTTGATACAGAATCAGGCGCCACCGATGCCGGGCGCACGGCTGCCGTAGCGATGGTACAGCCGCCGTCAAGTCATGATTGACCCACTGTCATCCGTGATCCGCGCGCCGGCTCCTGATCCGCGCGCCGCGCCGGCCCGGGATCTGCGCGCCCGCCCCTGATCCACGCGCCCGCCCCGATCCACGCGCCGGCTCTGATCGTGGACAGGACCGCGCGGATTTTTTTCGTTCATCGGTGAACAGTTCACGAGTGAACGATTTTTTCGCGCGGGCGGCCGCAGATCGGTGGAGACGGACCGCGGACGCCGGGCGGCGCGGGCGGAGACGGGGCGGTCCTCAAACCGGGGCCCAACATGGCCCTATTCTGGCGCCTTAACTCGCCACAACTTGGCGGCTGAACTCGATCGCGCGACGGCAAACCTGCTGCGGTTGGCATCGTCCCGATCGGCGCCCTCGCGCCCTGACCGAATCTTCAGGGCGCCGGGATGATGAGGCGTTGGCCGACGGTGATGAGATTCGGGTCCTTGATCCCGTTCGCCTTTTCGATGGCGGCCGCGGTGACCCCGTACAGCCGGGCGATCGAGATGAGGGTCTCGCCGCGGGCGACGACGTGGGTCGTCGGCAGCGGAGGATGAGTCCTGGTCGGGATCGTCGTCGGTCCGACCGTGGGCGTGAGCGAGGCACTCGGGGTCGGTGGCGGGCTCGCGGTGGGACTGGCCTGGCCGACGGCCGGACTGGCCTGGCCGACGGCCGGACTCGCACCGGAAACGCCGGATGGACCGGCGGACAACGGTCCCTGATGACGGAGGAGCCCTGCCGCGAGGATCGCGACGGCGATGAGACCCACGAGGAGGAAGGCCGCACCGAACGCGAGCCTGCGTAGCCTGGCCCCTCCAGCCCGCCATCGGACACGGCCGCGGACGACCTCGACCGGCACTTCCGCGGCACGACCGGGGAGGACCGACGATCCCGGAGCGGGGCCGGCAGGAACGACGTAGCGTCCGCAGGCGGGGTAGTCCGGGCTTAGGCAGAACGAGCCCTGATGGGTGACCTCGATCCGTTCAGGCCGCGATGCGCTGTGGCAGCGATGGGCGGCCGTCGCGAACGCGAAGTGCGATCGGGGATCGTCCGCGAGGCCGAGATATGGGCAGACGATCGGGTCGGCTACCGCAACGATGCCTCCTGGCGACGGTCCCTCGTTCACTGTTCGCGATCCGTGCGGTTCGCGGTGGATCCGATCGCGGTGGGATCCGGTGATGGCGCTCTGTGTTCGCCTCGAGCCCGCCCCATGAGCCGACCGATCGGAGAGGTGCTGCGGGCCACGTCCGGCGCGCGGCCAAAGCCGTGGGATACGGACGGCAGGGCGTCGCGAAGGCCGGCCGATGTCGAGGGATCACCGATGAGCGTCGAATGCGCCACGCCCACCTCGAGGATCGAATGGGCGTCGGAGACCGCGATGCCGGGCAGGCCGTGCTCGCGGGCGAACGTCGCCGCCCGCTCGTTGCCTCCGCGATCAACGAGTCGAGCGTTCCACGTTTCGATCCAGTCGACCAACCCGGCGAGCTCTTCCAGATCCGGGTTCATGAGCAACGACGCGCGATGTCGGTCGAACGGGTGCGGGATGCCGACGAGCCCGCCCTGATCCCGCGCGGCGGCGATCGCCTCGAGGACGGGCGATCCGGATGGGATCGGGCGCTCGAGGAAGACGCAGATGAGATCGCCCTCCAGGGTTCGAACCTCCTCACCCACGATCACCGTAAGGCCTTCCGGTGCGGCGTCCCGGGCCCGGAGCGCGCCATCGATCCGATCGTGGTCCGTGATCGCGAGATGGGTGAGACCGCGGGATGAGGCCGCACGGACCACGGACTCGGGCGAGGCGAGCGAATCGAAGCTTGCGGCGGTGTGGCAATGGAGGTCGATGACTGCGCGCGCGCCCGTCATGTGATCCGCGTTCCCTCCGGCGGCGACTCGATTCTGGCGCCGATATCGCGACACTTGCGCCGGATGTTCTCACACCTGGGTGCGCGATCCGCCCCGCGCCCCCCAGATCGGCCTCGCCGTCAGCGCCAACCCCACCTCGCTGACCGGGAGCGGCAGCGTCACGTGGGTGCCGCGGGTGGGATCCAGCGAACGTCGCACGGTTCCAGGGACGGTTGGTGGCCGATCAGCGGCTCGGGCGATCAGCGGCTCGGGCGACCGAGCGTCAGGCCGCGATAGCCGGGCACGAACCCGGCGTCGATGAGCCGGCCGCGCCAGGCCGAGCCGCTCACCGGCTCCCCGGCGACCTTCGTCACGACGAGGTCGCGGACCCGACCGTCGGCGACGAGCGCGCCGAGTGCCCGCAGGGCGATGGACGCGGTCGCCGGCGCGTCCGCCGCCGGCAGCGGCTGGAGCGATGTGCCGCCACGCTCGAGATAGAGGACGGCTGCGCCGTCGACGAGGACGACGTACGCTCCGGCGGCCCGTGGATATGGGCGGCGGTCGGCGTCGTCGCGTCGCGGCCACGGAAGCGTGACGCCGTACGGATTCGCGGGATCCGTCGCGGCGAGGAGATCGACGCGCGGCCGGTCCGAGGACGGCTCGCGGACGGCGCGGAGACGATCGAGGGCGCCGGCGAGGGCGAATTGCGCCCCACCAAGTCCCTCGATGAAGTAGCCGCGCCGGATCCGGCCGGCCTCCTCCATCGCCCGGAACACCGGATAGATCCCGGCGAAGCCGCCATCGATCGCCTCACTGGCGACGGTCTCGCGGGTGACGATCCCGTGACGCTCGAGGAGGGCGACCGCCGTCGCGTGGAGGGCGGCCGTCCGAATGCCGGCACCGGCGGCCGATCGATCGACGAGGGACCAGCGGCCAGCCGCCTCCGGTGGCCCGAGGGCGGTGAGCCGGCCGGGCCGCGGCCGGACGCCGGAGCGGCTCGGGCGACGCCACCGGAGCGCCCGCAGCGGCGCGAACGTGTCGTTCGTCACCTCCCCGGCCCAGACGAGATCCCACAGCGCGTCGAGGAGCTCCCGGTCAGGGGCGCCGCGGGCTGCTGCCGAGAGCTCGCGGTAGAACGACGCGCCGCGCGCCTCGAGGTGACGTCGGATCGCGTGATGGAGCGGTCCGCTCGGACGATCCGCCGACGGGCCGGCGTCCGAGCCCATGGCGGCGGTGCGGTCCCCCGCTTCCGGCCTCCCGCCCGCGGCGGGGCGACGGAGGGCGATCCTCCCATCGTCGCGGTTGAGGCTCCCCCGCCCCTCCCAGGCGACCTCGCCGAGGGCGCCGAGCTCGTCGAGGAGCCGCGGTTCGTAGGCCGGGATCCGGGCCGGGAGGACGTCGCGTTCGAGCACGGACGCCGGGATCGGGACGTCCGCGAGCTGGGCGACGACCTCCGCGAGGCGCTCGAGCGCGGCCGATGATCGAGCCGGTCGGACTGGACCTGGCGCGCGGGACGCCCCGCCGCCCGGATCGAGCGGCACGATGCCGTGCCAGGCGGGCAGGAACCGTCCGAGCGCCGTCTGCTCGACCGGCTCCACCTCATGCCGGAGCCGGGCGAGCGAGCGTCGGCGGAGCGATCGGAGGACCTCCGGGTCGCACCACTCACGGTCGGCGCCGCCGGGACGGAACTCGCCGCGGAGGATCGTCCCCGCCGCGAGGAGCCGCTCGAGCGCGTCCTCGATCGCTCGTGCCGGCAGACCCCATCGCCGGGCTGGCTCGTCCGTGAGGAACGGGCCGTGGCTGCGCGCCCAGCGGGCGAGGATCCCGTCGAGGGCGTTCGCGACAGGCACGAGGAACGCCTCCGGGACCCCGGCCGGGGGCTGGACCCCGAGCGCATCCCGGTACCGGGCGACGTCCTCCATCGCGATCCAGCGATCCTCACCCGCGACGCGGACGACGACCGCGCGGCGGCTCGTCCGGAGCGCCTCCAGCCAGCCGGCAGCCGTCGCTGCTCCGCCCTCGGCTCGGGCGGCGACTTCGTCCGGGCGGAGATCGCCGATCCGGCGGAGGAGATCGTGGAGCCGCTCCTCGTTCGAGACGCGGTGGTCCTCGGCGAGCCCCTGCAGCGCGAGCTCCAGGTCGGCGAGGGCCGCCGGGTCGAGCAGCTCGCGCAGCTCCTCCTGGCCGAGCAGCTCGCGAAGGAGGTCCCGATCGAGGGTCAGCGCGCCCGCCCGGCGCTCCGCGAGCGGCGCATCTCCCTCGTACATGTACGTCGCGACGTAGTCGAAGAGGAGCGACGACGCGAACGGGGAGGCCCGGACCGTCTCGACCCGGTGGACGGCGATCTCCCGGCGGGCGACAGCAGCGAGGATCTCGCGCAGGGCGGTGAGGTCGAAGACGTCCGAGAGGCACTCGCGATACGTCTCGACGAGGATCGGAAAGCTCCCGTAGCGACTCGCGACGGCGAGGAGGTCCGCGGCTCGCTGCCGTTGCTGCCACAGCGGCGTGCGGCGGCCGGGCCGGCGTCGAGGCAGGAGGAGCGCCCGCGCCGCGTTCTCCCGGAAGCGCGAGGCGAAGAGGCTCGACGCGGCGATCCCGCCGACGACGAGATCCTCCACCTCATCGGCGTCGGGGAAGACGATCGCCTCGACCGCCGCCGCGTCCGTCTCCGCGGCACCCTCCGGCAGCCGGATGGCGATCCCGTCGTCCGACCAGATCGTCCGGACCTCCGATCCGAGGCGCTCGGCGAGGCGGGCCTCGATGGCGATCGACCAGGGGGCATGGACGCGACCGCCGAACGGGCTGAGCACGACGAGCCGCCAGTCGCCGAGCTCGTCGCGGAACCGCTCGATGACGATGCGGCGATCGGTCGGCAGGGCGCCGGCGATCTCCGTCTCCTCCTCGAGATAGGCGATGAGGTTCTCGGCCGCCCGCTCGTCGAGGTCGTGGCGCTCCCGGAGCCGGGCGATCGCGGCGCCCCGACCGCGGGCCGTCCCGTCGAGCGTCGTCTCCATGGTCCGCACGAAGGCACCGAGCGCCCGGCCGAGCTCGACCGGCCGCCCGAGGGCGTCGCCGTGCCAGAACGGCAGCCGGCCCGGGATGCCGGGCGCCGGGCTGACCGTCACGCGGTCGTGGCCGATCTCCTCGATCCGCCAGCTCGTCGCGCCGAGGGTGATGACCTCACCGGCACGCGCCTCGTACACCATCTCCTCATCGAGCTCGCCGACACGACGACCCGGCGTCCCGGGCTCGCCGACGAGGAAGACCCCGAACAGGCCGCGATCCGGGATCGTCCCCCCGGAGGTGACCGCGACAACCCGCGCGTCACGGCGCGCGACGATCTCGCCGGTCGTGCGGTCCCACACGAGGCGCGGTCGGAGCTCCGCGAACTCGTCGGAGGGATAGGCTCCGGCGAGCATGGCGAGGACCCCCTCGAGGGCCTCCTCGCTCAGCGTCTCGTACGGGGCCGCGCGACGCACCACCGCGCCGATCGTCTCGGCCGTCCAGGAGTCCATGACCGCCATCGCGACGATCTGTTGGGCGAGGACGTCGAGTGGGTTGCGCGGCATCGTCGTCGTCTCGATGGCCCCGGCCCGCATCCGCTCGGTCACCACGGCCGTCTCGAGCAGGTCGCCGCGGAACTTGGGGAAGAAGATGCCGCGGCTCGGGGCGCCGACGTGATGGCCCGCCCGCCCCACGCGCTGGAGGCCGCTCGCGACGGATGACGGCGATTCGACCTGGATGACGAGGTCCACGGCGCCCATGTCGATGCCGAGCTCGAGGCTCGACGTGGCGACGATCGCCGGCGAGCGACCGGCCTTGAGGTCCTCCTCGATCGCGAGCCGCTGCTCCCGCGCGACGCTCCCGTGATGGGCCCGCACGAGCTGCTCGCCGGCGAGGTCGTTGAGGCGCTGCGCGAGCCGCTCGGCGAGCCGGCGGCTGTTCGTGAAGACGATCGTGCTCCGATGGGCCCGGATGAGCTCGAGGATCCGCGGGTGGATGGCGGGCCAGATGCTCGATCGCGCCTCGGGGGCCGAGGCCGCACCCGCGGGCCCGTCGCCGGGCGGGACCCCATCGCCGAGGCGGGTCATGTCGTCCACCGGGACGATCACGGTGAGCTCGAGCGAGGCGGCCGCGCCCGCATCGACGATCGCGACGTCGCGACCCGGCCCCACCCCGCCGAGGAAGCGGGCGACCGTCTCGAGCGGACGCTGCGTGGCGGACAGGCCGATCCGCTGGGCGGGACGTCGCCCGGCCGGGCGGAGGACCTCGAGCCGCTCGAGACTCAGCGCGAGGTGCGCTCCCCGTTTCGTGCCAGCCATCGTGTGGATCTCGTCCACGATGACGTGCTCGACGTCGCGGAGGATCTCGCCGGCGCCGCTCGTGAGCATGAGATACAGCGATTCGGGCGTCGTGATGAGGATGTCCGGGGCGTGTCGGACGAGATCGCGTCGTTCGGCCGCCGGGGTGTCGCCGGTCCGGCTGGCGATGGAGATCCGCGGCGCGGTCCCGCCGAGACGCTCGGCGGCGAGGGCGATCCCGGCGAGCGGGGCGCGGAGGTTCCGCTCGATGTCATACGTGAGCGCCTTGAGCGGCGAGACGTAGAGCGTCCGGACGGTGGCCGGCCGCGTCCGGGTCGGCGGGGGCGACGGATCGACGACGAGTCGGTCAAGGCACCAGAGGAACGCGGCGAGCGTCTTGCCGCTCCCGGTCGGAGCATGGATGAGGGTGTGACGGCCGGCGGCGATCGCCGTCCAGCCGTCCACCTGGGCACGGGTCGGCGTCGCGAACGTCCCGCTGAACCAGGCCCGCACGGGCGGGCTGAACGGGGCGAGCGGGTCGCCGACCCGTCCGGCAGGACGCGGGCCCGGGCGGTCGTCGGGCGGTGGGGTGACGGTCGTGGCCACGGGCGCCGAGTATATGGTCGGCCGCTGCCGGGGTCGGCAGCGGCCTGGGCGGCGGCCGGGATGGTCAGGTCGCGGAGGCGACACCTCGAGCCGGCTGCGTGGTCGCGACCTTCGCCCGCCATGGAACGCCGAGCCGCGGCAGGAGCCAGCGGTCCACGCCGTAGTGGCCGGCGACCCGCCAGGCGAGGATGAGCCCGATGGCGAGGGCGAACATGACGGGGTTCGTCGACGTCGTGCCGGCGAGCATGTACGACATGTTCATGACGATGCCGAAGAACGCCGCCACGCCGACGAGCGCCCCGACGAGGAGGCCGACGCCCACGGCGAGCTCGCCGACCGCGATGAGCCATGCGAACCACCCCTGCGCGTGGTTGTCGATGAGGACCTGCAGGAACGTGCGGTACCAGTCGAACGTGATCGGCGGTCGACCGGTCGCCGGGATCGCGACCGCACGATTCCAGTACCCGAGGAGCGGCGCGCCGCCGTCCACCCAGCCGCTGCCGGTGAGCTTCTCCCAGCCAGCGACGGCCCACTCGAAGCCGACGAAGATCCGGATCGGCAGCCACAGCAGGCCCGCGCGAGTGTTGCTGAAGAGATAGCGGGTGAAGGCCGGGCCCTCGACCTCCACCTCCTCCGCCTGAGGCTGCTTGCGGTCCTCGAACAGGAGGAGTGTGACGACGATGAAGAGTGCCCAGAAGATCACCGTCAGCGCCGGATCGATCTCCTTCGGCGGGCTGACCCACGGATTCTCCATGAACACGAGCACGACCGCCGCGAGCAGCGCCAGCGGCACGGCGTACGAGCGAAACTTTGCCATTTCCCTCTCCCTTCCCGTTCCTGCAGCAGGGCAGGTCCCGTGTGATCAGGATGCCCCACCGGGGCGCCGCGGCCAAGGGGGCCAACGGCCCGAGTTCATGGGCCACCCGGCCGGGCCGGATGGCCCGCTTCTCAGGTGAGCCGCTCGAGGCGCGCGACGACCTCGGCGATGACCCGGCGCGAGGCGTCGTCGGCCAGCTTCGACCGGCGATCGACCGAGGCGCCGACCGCGGGATCGTCCTCGAGCGTCGCCGGCAGCTCCGGGGTCCCGAACCGCTCCGCTTCGGCGGCCCAGCGGGCACGCCATGTCTCGGGTGTGGCGGTCCCGGGCGCGACCACCCGATGCGCGCCGGCGAGCCAGACGAGCGCCCATGCCCGCGGCACGACCCGATGGATGTCGTATCCCCCGCCGCCCGTCGCAAGCCAGCGGCCGGCGGCGTACCGGTGGGCGATCGCATCGACGATACGGGCGGCCGCACCCATCGCGGTCGTCGTCACTCGAAGGTGCGCAAGCGGGTCCCAGGCGTGGCTGTCCGCGCCGTGCTGGCTCACGACGACGTCCGGTCGGAAGCGCTCCGCGGCGAGGGGGACGATCCGCTCGACGGCCTCGAGCCAGACGTCGGCGCCGGTGAACGCCTCGAGCGGGACGTTGACGACGGATCCGGGTGCCGCGCCGGGTGGCGGCTCGACCAACCCGGTCATCGGGAACAGCGTCCGGCCCGACTCATGGATCGAGAGGGTCAGGACGCCAGGATCGGCGGCATGGATCGCCTCGACGCCGTCGCCGTGATGGACGTCCAGGTCGACGTAGAGGACCCGCTGTCCCGCCCGTCGGGCGAGGTCGATGGCGAGGGCCGGATCGTCGTAGATGCAGAACCCGGACGCGCGGTCGCGCATCGCGTGGTGGAGGCCGCCGCCCGGATGGAACGCGTGCGCCGTGCGGCCGTCGAGGATCGCTGCCATCGCCGCCAGCGAGCCGCCGGCGACCGCGGCCGCCGCGTCGTGCATCCCGAGGAACGGCGGATCGTCACCGCCCGGGCCGATCCCCGCCGCCAGCGGGCGATCCGGATCGTCGGCGAAGGCGCGGACCGTCGCGATGTACCGCCGGTCGTGACAGCGGGCGAGCTCGTCGTCGGTGGCCGGTTCGGGCGCGAGCCCGGGCTCTGCGCCCACAGCCCGCAGCAGGTCGATCCCCGGCCCGAACCGCTCCGGGGTCAGCGGGTGGCCGGGCCCGAAGTCGTACGTCGTCGAGCGCCGCCCGAAGACCAGGAGCGGATCGTCGCCTGCCACGCGTGGCACGATAGCGGCCATGGAACGTCGCTACACGACGCCGCTCATCGACAAGCTCGGCGTGCGCCCGGCCGCCCGGGTGGCGATCGCCGGCGTCGACGACGACGAGTTCCGGCGGCTCCTCGCCGAGCGGACCGCGGACGTCGTCGAGCTCGGCTCGGACGAGGCGCCACCGCCGGACACGGACGTCATCTTCCTCGCCGCCGACGACGCTCGAGCGCTCGCCCGCCTCCCAGCCCTCCGCGCCTCTCTCGTGCCGAACGGCGCGATCTGGGTCGTCTCGCGGAAGGGCAGGGCGGCGACGCTCCGCGACGTCGACGTGATCGACGCGGCGCGGGCCGCCGGCCTCATCGACAACAAGGTCGCGAGCTTCTCGACGACCCACACGGCGCTCCGTCTCGTGATCCCGCGCCACCTTCGGCCGCGTCCGGCCACGTCCGGCCGCCGAGCGACTCCGGACGGATCGGGGCCGGCCGTCAGCCCTCGACGCGGAGTGTCCGCTCCACTCCGTCGGCGGTGAGGTCGATGAGGTAGCCGCGGAGGATGCCGTGGGCCGCCTCGGAGCCGGCGTTGACGCAGACCGTGTCCCCGATGCGCCGTTCGCCGCCCGATTCGTGGATGTGGCCATGGACCCCGAGGACCGGCCGGAACGACTCGATCGCTCGCCGCACGCCGGTCGAGCCCACGGGGCCGCGGAGGACGTCGCCCGCGCTGATCGTCGGCTGGAGGTCCGGCGAGAGGAGCGGCGCCGTGTCGAGCCCGGAATCGTACGGCGGGACGTGGGTCATCATCACCGTCTTCCGCGGATCGCGGACGCCGCGGAACAGCCCCGACAATCGATCGAGGAACTCCTCCTCCGGCAGCTCGCGCGGCGTCGACCACGGCGTCGGCGACGACCAGCCCATGCTGACGAGCTGGTGCCAAGGGGTGAGATCGACGACCTGCTCGTTCACGTTCTTCGCGTACGCGGAGTCGGCGAGGACGGCGTCGATCTCGAAGTCGTCGTCGTTGCCGGGCATGAGGTAGACCGGGATCTTCGAGCCGTCGAGGCGCTCGGCCGCGAGCGTCATCCACTCGCGGACCCGACGCGAGATCTGCTCCTCGAAATGGCGCCGCACGACCGCCGGGTCGGAATCCATCGCGGCCTGCTCGGTGGGTGAGACGCGCGTGCCGTAGTAGCCGAGGTCGGCGATGGAGCGTTCGAGGTCGGCCAGCGCCGGCTCCGTGCGGGCGACGCGCCGCGATCCGAGGACGGTCGCCGTCCACGTCCCGGCCGGGTCCTCGACGATCGGCACGAGGGCCTTGCCCGTGAGGTCGCCGGCGATGAGGACGGCGTCCACCTTGTAGACGTTCGCCCGCGTCGCGTTGAGGAGCTTCCGCCACGCCCGTTCGGAGGCGTGGATATCGCTGCAGATGTAGAGCCGGAACGGTTTCGCCATCGGTGCCTTGCTCGATCGGGACGCGGGGTCAGTCCGGCGGGAGCTCCCGGTACATGAGGCGCGTGTCGATGCCGTGCGCCCGGTTGCGGAGCGACTGGACGACATAGATCGCGACGCCGACGACGACGACGATGACGACGAACGTCACGCCCTGCTTGTTCAGGTAGGCGAGGGCGTCGGAACCCTGGCCGGTGATGTTGTTCCAGATCGGCAGGATCCCGGCGTACCAGTAGAGGACGACGGCGAACACGAGCCAGACGATGCCGAGGAACGGCAGGGCGAACGCGTACGGCGCGTCCCGGACGAGGTCCGGCCGGGTGAACCGCACGAGCACGGCGTTGACGCCCGGCATGATCCACGTCAGGCCGCCGGCGAGGATGCCGAACCACGCGGTCGCGACGAGGTTGAGCTTGCCGGTCGGCGAGAGGCCGCTCGCTCCGGGGATGTAGTTGAGGAGCGGGAAGTTCTGGAACGCCGCGAAGAGGACCGCCACGACCAGGGCGGCGAGGATCGCGTTGGCCGGCGCGCGGAGCCGCTCCGACACCGTCCCGAACCACTCCGGCACCTGGCGATCGAGGCTCCAGGCGAGCTGCACCCGCGAGAGGAACACGATGTAGACCGGGCAGAGGAGGAACGGGAAGACCGTCACGGCGAGGCTGATGAGGGCCCAGATCGGCCACAGGCCGGGGTTCGCGATGACGCCCATGAGCGGCATCGAGTTCGGCTGGCCGAGCGGGAGGGCGGGCTGCGTCACGAATCCCCACCAGGCGGCGCCCCAGCCGACCTGGCCGTTGATGCCGAGGCGGGCGGCGATGAAGTCCGTGTACACCGAGTTCATGAAGACCGCGATCGCCAGCGCGCCGAGCATCGCGATGAGGATGCTCCGCCGGACATTGCCGCGGACCTCGCCGGCGATGTAGGCGCTGTACTGGAAGCCGATGTACTGGAAGAGGAGGATGCCGGCCATGAAGCTGAAGACCGCCGGGTCGAGATTGAGGCCCGCGCCGTGGTCGATGAGATTCGCCTTGTCGGCGGCCGCCGCCAGCTGGTCGACCGTCACGCCACCGGCCACGCCGGGCAGGTTCGCGGCGAATGTCGCCGGGTCGATCGCCGTCAGACCGAGGACGAACATGAGGACGCCGGCCGCGAGGCTGAGCAGGGCGAGCGTCGTGACGATGCGGTGGAAGCGCCGCGTCGGCTGGAAGACGATGACCGCCACGAGGGCGAGGACGATGAGGGCCGCGATGAACCCCGGCACGCCGGTGATCAGGCCGGTGTCGTCCGTGAACCAGCTGTTCGCCCCGCCGAAGAAGCTGCTCCCCGTCCCGAGGCCGATGATCCGGCCGGTGATCTGGAGGTTCTGGACGACGATGGGAACTTCGAAGGCGATGATCGCGAGCGAGCTGAAGGCGAGCGTCCAGCTCTCCATCCAGCCGAGGAACGGCCCGACCCTGGGGACGATCCGGCTCGTGAACACGTAGTCGCCGCCGGACCGCGGCATGACGCTCGTGAGGGACGCGAAGATGAGCGCGAGGAGGACGGAGAAAGCACCCACGATGAGCGCTGCCCAGCCGTAGGTGGTGAAGCCCGCGTACGTCCCGACGCTGATCCCGGCGAGCGAGTAGAAGACCGGATACCAGCCGAGACCCACCCCGATGAATGCCGCCGTGTTGAAGAACAGCGCGTTGACGACGCTGACCTCACGGACGAGCCCCGACGACTGTCTCGTGAAGAGCGCACGACCACTTTGTGGCGCGGCCATCAGACGTTCGCCTCCAGTCAGTCAACCGACCGCTCTGGCGCCCACCTCGCGCCGGCGGTCGCCGGGCGTCGTTCCGCGTCCTCCTCCGGCGCGGATCGAGCCTTCGAACATCGAAGGCGGCGCAAGTATACTGACCGGCACTCGCGGCGGACGGCCGATTCGTGCACGAACCGCGCACTCGAGAGGACCCCCGATGACGTCGGCCACCCGGACCCTGGACGACCCCCTCGCGGAGGCGGTCCGGATCATCGGCATCGCCGAGTCGCGCAGTCTCCTCCTGCGCCTCATGGGCGGCCTCGCCTTCCACGCCCAGGCCCCGACCTGGACGGCCCGCGTCGATCGCGACGGCCGCGACATCGACTTCGCGACCCGGAGCAGGGACCGCAAGGCGGTCGTCGAGCTCCTCGTCGGCGAGGGCTACACGCCGGACAAGCAGTACAACGCGCTGTACGGCCACAAGCAGCTGTACTTCGTCGACGAGCCGCATTCCCGGCCGGTGGACGTCCTCGTGGATCGCCTCGAGATGTGCCACATGTTCGAGTTCGGCGATCGACTCGCGACGACGAGTCCCACCCTGCCGCTCGCCGAGCTCCTCCTCTCCAAGCTCCAGGTGGTCCGCATCAACCGCAAGGACGTCCTCGACGCGCTCATCCTCCTCGGCGAGCACCCGCTCGGGACGACGGACGGCGCGACGGACGCGACGACGGGGTCGTCCGCGATCAACACGACGCGGATCGTCGCCCTCGCCGCGAACGACTGGGGCTGGTGGCGGACGCTCACCGAGAACCTCGACAAGCTGCGACTCTTCCACGAGGTGGATCTCCAGCCCGGCGAGCTCGAGACCGGCCGACCGCTCCGCTACGACCCGGTCGCCCAGATCCGCGACCTGCGGGCGGCGATCGACGCGGCGCCGAAGTCAACCCGCTGGAAGCTCCGGTCCCGGGTCGGCGACCGGATGTCGTGGTACGAGCTGCCGGAGGAGGTCGGTCACGGGCGCGAGTGAGCCCGGGGGCGACGCGGACGGAGCGCCGGCCGGCGGCGACATCGACGGGATCCGGATCGCCGTCGCCCAGGTGGGCGCGACCGTCGGCGAGCCGTCCCGCAACCTCGCGACAGTCCGCCGCTATGCGGACCGGGCGGCCCGGGCAGGGGCCGAGCTCGTCGTCTTCCCGGAGTGCTTCGCCCAGGGCTACTCGCTGCGACCGGCGGTCCTCGCTCTCGCGGAGGAGCTCGACGGGCCCATCGCGACCGCGCTCGGGGAGATCGCCCGGCACGCCGACATCGCGCTCGTCGTCGGGTTCATCGAGCGGAACCCGAGCCCCCCGGACCGGCCGTTCAACACCGCGCTCGTCGTGGGCCGCGACGGCCGCCGGCTCGGGGCCTACCGGAAGACCCACCTCTTCGACGGCGAGCACGGCGCGTTCGCCCCCGGCGACCGATATCCGGTGATCCCGGTGCCACTCCGTGCGGACCGGCCGCCCCTCCGCGTCGGCGTCGCGATCTGCGCCGACATCGAATATCCCGAGGTCGCCCGGCTGCTCACCCTCGGCGGCGCGGACCTCATCGCCGTGCCCTCCGCGGACATGGAGCCGTATCGTGTCCAGCAGGCGGCGAACCTCATGAGTCGGGCGATCGAGAACAACGTCCATGTCGCCCTGGCCAACACCGTCGAACGCCGCGCGACGGTGACGTTCTTCGGAGGCAGCGGCATCGCCGCGCCGGACGGGACGCTCGTCTCCGCCGGCTACGATCGGCCGCGGCTGGTCGTCGCGACCCTGAGCGCGGCGGCGGTCGAGCGGTCCGGCGGACCGGGCTCGTACCTCCGGTCCCGGCGGATCGAGACATACGCCGACCTCCTCGCGTCCCCGCCAGCCGGAGCATGACACCGCCAGGATCGGGTGAGACGCCGCCGGACATCGTCGACCTGGCCACGCTCCTCGAGCGGCCCCCGCCGGGCCCGCACCGCACGACCGTCCGGATCGGGGACGACGACGTGGAGACGCTCGCCGATCTGCCACCGAAGCGCGGCGGCCTCCTGTTCGTCGGGCTCAATCCGTCACCGGTGAGCTTCGTCGCCGGCCACTACCACCAGGGTCGCCTCGGCCGGACGTTCTGGCGGCGCCTCATCGTCGCCGGGATCCTCCCGCCCGGGACGCCGATCGAGACGGCGGACGACGCGCTCCTCGCGGCCGGTCACGGGATCACGGACCTCATCAAGCGGCCCACGCCACGGGATGTCGCTTCGGACCGCGAACTCACCGCCGGCGTCGGACCGCTCTGGCAGAAGGTCGCGATCTGGCGAGCCGGCGCCGTGGTCTTCGTCTACAAGCGAGTGGCGAGCGCCGTCGCCGGACGCCGGCTCGCCGAGCGCTGGGGAACGCTCGACGGTGTCGCCGTCGCCGGACGCCCATGCTTCCTCATGCCCGGCCCGTACGCGCCGGCGTCCGAGGTCGAAGCGGGCCTCAATCTCCTCCGCAATCTCGGCGCGGCCGTCGCCCGCGACTCGGCGTGATGCGGCGACGGCCGAAAGCGCGTCGTCCGATCGTCAGGCGGGGAAGGGGTGGCGCCAGCGGAGGCCCGGGAATCGACTGAAGTCGCGGTCGGTCGTGATGAATTCGCTCCCGGATTCGATCGCGAGGGCGGCGAGGTAAGCGTCCGGGACGATGTTGCCCCTGGCGCCCACCTCGATGCAGAGGCGCTCGAAGATGTCCCAGTGACGGGCACCCGGTGACACGATGACCGCGTTCGGCTCACCTCGGAGGACGGCGGCGAATCCGAGTGCCCGATCGATCGGCGACGGTGGCGAGAAGATGCGCGTGTGCGTCGCGACGCGAAGGAACCCGCTGAGGACGAGCTCGGACAGGCCGTAGGGCTCGTCTCCTTCGACGACGGACGTCAACCACGCCCGGAACCGATGGTGATCCGGGGCCCCCTCGTGATAGGCGTACACGAGGATGTTGACGTCGATGAGGATCAGGAGTCCGCTCCATCCATCAGATCGACCAGGCCCGCCGTGTCGTCGAGGTCGACACCGGGACGGAGCGTTGCGCCCGGGAATGTCGGCAGGGCGACCGGCTGCGAGCGACGATCACCGGCACGCCGCCCCATCGATTCCCGGAGCGCGTCTTCGACGACCGCGTTGAGCGTCCGGCCGGAGGCAACGGCCTGTGCCTTTGCCTCCACCAGCAACCGATCCTCGATCTTGACCGTGGTCCTCATGCATCAAAGCATAGGTACAGCACATCTTGATGTCAATGCCCTGGTTCGGGCCGTGTCCTGGTTCGTGCCGTGTTGATGGGCCGTGTGGTTCGGGCCGTCGCAACGCACCTGATCGTGAATGCGGACGCCTACTCAAGCAGAAGGGCGGCGAGCGCCGCGGGTTCGTGGACCGGCTGGCGGCAGGCGAAGTCTCGGCACACGAACGCGGTCGCTCGATCGTGGAGTGCGAAGCGGCCCTGGAGCAGCGGCACGGCGCTCGACGGGGGATCGAGGCCCACGGCGAGCACGAGGTGCGGGCGCAGACCGCGTCGAGCGACGTCCACGAGGGCCACCGTTTCCGGCGCCACCGGCGATCCGACGATCGCCACCTCGGCCACCGCCGCGAGGGAGAGGTCGATCGCGACGAGCCACTGGCCGAAGAACGACGGATGCCGCGGCGCGACCGGGACCACGCCGCGGAGGGCGGCGTCCGCCGCGTCGCGATAGCGCCCCTCGCCCGTCAGGGCAGCGAGCCGCAGGAGCACGGTCGTCGACATCGCCCCGCCGGACGGGACGGCGTTGTCCTGGAGCTCCTTCGGCCGGGCGATGAGCGCCTCGGCGTCCGCCGCGGTGTCGAAAAAGCCACCCTCCGGGTCGGCGAAGCGGTCGAGGATCGCGTCGGCCAGGTCGCGTGCGGCGACGAACCAGCGCTCGTCGAACGTGGCTTCGTAGAGCGCGAGCAGCCCCGCCGCGAGGTCGGCGTGATCCTCGAGGACGCCGTCCGCCGTCGCCCGACCGTCCTTCCACGACCGCCGGATCCGACCGTCCGAGTCGCGGACGCCGGCGAGGAGCGCCGTCGCGGCCGTGGTCGCGAGGTCGCGATAGCGCGTTGCCCGTTCAGGTGCGTCGACCGCGGCGGCCGCGCGGGCGAACGCTCCGATGGCGAGGCCGTTCCAGGCGGTGAGCGCCTTGTCGTCACGGGCCGGCTGGGGGCGCCGTGAGCGCTGCACGAACAGTTCGGCGCGGGCGGCAGCGAGCCGCTCGGCGACCTCCGCCTCAGGACGTCCGAACCGCTCCGCGAGCTCTGCGTCGTCCCGCACTCGCGAAAGGATCGTGCGGCCCTCCCAGTTGCCGCCCTCCGTCACGCCGTACGCCGCAGCGAACAGGGCGGCCTCGTCGCCGAGCGCGGCCCCGATCTCCGCCGCGGCCCAGGTGAAGGTCGCGCCCTCGACGCCGAGCGTGTCGGCATCGAGGCTCGCCGCGAACGTGCCGTCCGATCTCCGCAGGTCGCGGGCGATGAAGTCGAGCACGCCGAACGCGACACCGCGATAGGCCGGCTCCCCCGTGAGGCGCCACGCGTCGAGGTATGCGTCCGCGAGGAGCGCGTTGTCGTAGAGCATCTGCTCGAAGTGCGGGACGAGCCAGCCGGCGTCCGTGGCATAGCGATGGAATCCACCGCCGAGCTGATCGTGGATGCCGCCGGCCGCCATCGCATCGAGCGTCCGCCGGGCCATCGCCATGGCATCGGGGTCCGAGCCCGGCCGACCGTCGGGACCGGCCGATCGCCGGAGGAGGAACGCGATCGTCATGGAGGGCGGGAACCTGGGGGCGCCGCCCCAGCCACCGCGGCGGGCATCGAACGACCCCTGCAGCGTCGCGACGGCGGCCTCGAGCACCTGGCGATCCGGCCCCAATCCCGGGTCCGCGGCGACGGGCATCCGCGACTCGACGATCGCCTGGACGAGCCGCTGGCCGGACGCCTCGAGCTCCGCTCGACGATCGCGCCATGCGGCAGCCACGCCCGCGAGGACCTGGCGGAAACCCGGCAGGCCGTGGCGCGGCTCCGGCGGGAAGTACGTCCCGCCGTAGAACGGGTGACCGTCGGGAGTGAGGAAGACGCTCATCGGCCAGCCACCGCCGCCGGTCATCGCCTGGACGGCGGCCATGTACACGGCGTCGAGGTCCGGGCGCTCCTCGCGGTCCACCTTGATCGCGACGAAGTCGCGGCGAAGGTCGGCCGCCGTCGCCTCGTCCTCGAACGACTCGCGCTCCATCACGTGGCACCAGTGGCAGGCGGCGTAGCCGATCGAGAGGAAGATCGGCTGGTCCAGCGCGCGTGCCGACTCGAGCGCCTCCGGGCCCCACGGATACCAGTCGACGGGATTGTGGGAATGCTGGAGGAGGTACGGGCTCGTCTCGCCGGCGAGTCGGTTCGTCGGGCGATCGGAACCGTCGTGGGCGTCGGTCATCGATCGGATGGTACGCGCCACCGGCGAGGCTTCACGAAACTCGCCTCGGGCGGCGGTACGCTTGCGGCGATGGGATGGCGCGACCAGCTGAACAACGAGACTCGGCGAACGACCCGGGAATGGCGCGCTTTCGGCCATCCCCGGTACGCGACGTTCCTCCGCATCGGCCTGAGCTCCGCTGTCGTCGCGGCCCTCGTGAGCGACGGCCTGACGATCCCGCTTCTCCTCGCCCTCGGCGCGCACCCGGCGGTGGCGACGATCATCGGCGTCCTCCCGGTCGCCTGCTCGGCCGCCCAGCTTCGCGTGCCGTGGCTCCTCGAGCGGACGGACGGCGACCTCCGGCGGGTCACGCTCGTCATCCTCGGAGTCGGCGAGACGCGGGGCTTCCTTCTCGCGGCATTCACCCTCCTCGGCTGGGCCGGCGTGATCCCGCACATCGTCGCGATCGCCGCGATCGGCATCGTCATGAGTCTCGGCGGGGCGGCGACGACGATCGGCGGGGCGAACCTCCTCGCCTGGTACGGGGCGGTCCTTCCGGACCCGGAACGCCGATTCGTCGCGCCCCGCGTCATGGGCCTCACGCTCGGTCTCGGGGCGATCCTCCTCCTTCCGGTCGCGCTCCTCGTCCAGGTCGGAAGTGGCGCGCTTGGCGTTCGGATCTACGCGTTCGTCTTCGCTCTCGCCGGGATCGCCGCCATCGTCGAGCTGGCAATCATCCGGGGCCTGCCGCACCCGGGACGCGTTCGCGTCACCGCGGCCCGAACGATGGTGGCGACTCCAGGAGTGGCGACTCCTGGGAGCGCCCCCGCGCCATCGGCCATGCCGCGGGCTGAGGCGACGGCGGGTGCCGCAGCGGCGGCGACCGCGCCGCGATTCGCGGCATCGAGGAACGACCTCGAGCCGTTCATCCGCTCGATCGCGTTCGCCGCGTTCGGGGCGGGCTTCGGTCCGTACCTCTCGATCTATTCGATCTCCGTCCTGCACCTGTCGGCCGGGTTCGCGATCCTCCTCTCGGCGCTCTCGTCCGGGGCGGCGCTCGCCACGTCCACGATCGTCGGCGGCATGCTCGCCCGGGGCTCCGCGTCGCGGACGCTCCGCGTGTCGTTCCTCATGCGCGGCGGATCGATGCTGTTCGGGCTCCTCGCCTTCCCCGGCCAGCCGCTCGCCTGGCTCGTCATCTGCATCGTCGCGGTCGTCGCTTCAGCGGGCGCGTCGGCCGCGACCCTGGCCTCCAACGAACGGCTCATGCGCCTCGCCCCGGGCTCGCGGCTGCTCGGCGCCCAGGGCCGCTTCGTCGCGGCGAATGCCATCGGGATGACAGCCGGCCAGGTGGCGAACGGCGTCGTGCTCGCCTTCGCGCCGCTCACCTATCTGACGTTCGCCGGCCTGTTCCTCGTCTCCGGGCTCACCCGGTTCGTCGTCGCGGCCAGAGCAGAGGTGTCCGCGACGTGGGCCACGAGCACGGCGGTCTTCCGCGTGGACGACCTCATCGATCCACGCCGCCAGCGGTAGTCCAGGGGCCCGCGAGGGGGGATCGGCGGGCTCGGGCGACGTGCGGCGGCAGCCGGCGGCGGCGTGCGGCGTGCGGCGGCGGCCGCCGGCGGCGGTGTGCGGCCTGCGGCGGCGTGCGGCGGCGGCCGGCGGCGGCGTGCGGCGGCGTGCGGCGGCGGCGCTGTGCGGCGGCCGGCGGCGGCAGCCTGCGGCGGCCTGCGGCGGCGGAAAAAAGCCGAAAGCGGCCAGATGCACGCGGCATGAGCGTTGGGTCGATCGGTCGCGGGAATCGGCAGCCCTCTGGCTTGCGGCAACTCGATCATCGCCACGATCGCGCTGGACTCACGCTCGTCCGGATCGTGAACGTGGCGCTCGCGCTGTCCTGCACACGGCGGCGAGGGCTGTCGTTCGACCGAACGTTCGCCGGGCGTGCATCTGGCCGGATCGGCGACGTTCGAGACGGCCGACCGCCGCATCAGCCATAGCCGGGTGGATCGCCGCTGCCGTGTCGAGGCCTGTGGCCGGGCAACCGCTCACCGGTTCCCGGGATTCGGACTCGACGAAGGCGCGGAGAGGCGCCTTCCACGCTGCCCAGCGGACCCGGTGTCCGCGGCAGCGCTACCGCGGCAGCGCGACCGGGGCCACGGTCGGCGCCATGGCCACATGCGGCACACCCGCCATGTCCACGCCCGGCAGCGCGACCGGCACGGCGGCGCCGGGCACGACCGGCACGACCGCCGCGACCGCCACGCCCGGCGGCGCGACCGGCACACCCGCCGAGGCCACGCCCGCGATCGGGTTCGCGCTCGGGTCGGGACGGCCGAGCCGTCGGTACCAGACGACGCCGCCGCCGACGGCCACGAGCGAGACCGCCCCGCCGAGCGCGATCGCGGCCGGCGCACCGGCGTTCGCGGCGACCGCGCCGAGAAGCAGCCCGCCGATCGGGTTCGTGCCGGCGAAGACGGTCGTGTAGACACTCATGACCCTGCCGCGGAGCTCGTCCGGAACGGCGAGCTGGAGGATCGTGTTCGCGGTCGCCATCATCGTGATCGCGCCGGCGCCGGCGATGAACATGAGGAGCAGGTCGGCCGGGTAGCTCCCGATCCCGATGAACAGCTCGGCCACGCCGAGCACGAGCCCGCCGGCGAGCATCCGCGTCGGACTCGTGCCGCCGAAGGCGATCGCGAGGGCGGCGAGGAGCGAGCCCACGCCGGAAGCGGCCATGAGGAACCCGTATCCGGACGCGCCGACGCGCAGGTTCAGCGCGGCCAGCGGCGGGACGAGGATCGTGAAGTTGATGCCGAACGTGGCGACCACGCCGACGACCGTGATGGCGAGGAACACGATCCCCGTCCGGCGGACATACCGCAGCCCATCGGCGAGGTTCGAGCCCACCTGGTGGACCGTCGTGAGGCGGGCGAACCGAGGAGCCGGATGAAGATCCTCCACCCGCATGAGGAAGAGACCGAGGAGGACGGCGAGGAAGCTGATCGCATCGATGAGGAAGGCGATCGAGACGCCGAACGCGCCGATCGTCAGGCCGGCGATCGCGGGCCCGAGGATCCTCGCGCCGTTGAACATCGCCGAGTTGAGGGCGACCGCGTTGCCGACGTCCTCGCGTCCCACCATCTCGACCGCGAACGCCTGCCGAGTCGGCATGTCCACGGCGTTGCGGACGCCCATGACAGCCGCGAGGGCCCAGACTTCCCAGACGGTAACGGTGTGCGTCGCAGCGAGGACGAACAGCGCGAGACTCACTCCCATCGCGACTGTCTGGGTGGCATAGAGCGTCCGACGCTTCGGGAGTCCGTCGGCGATGAGGCCGCCGAACAGGCCGAGGACGAGGACCGGGCCGAACTGGGCCACGGTCATGAGACCAAGATCGAACGGATTTCCGGTCAGCTGGAGGATCAGCCAGCTCTGGGCCACCGCGGTCATCCAGGTCCCGATGAGCGAGATGAGCTGACCGCTGAAGAAGAGCCGGTAGTTCCGATGGTGCAGGGCGCGGAGACCCTGGAGCGAGGCGAGTGCCCCTCGCGTCGGTCGCATGGGGCGCAGGATCGTCATCCGGTGGGTTCCGCGGACGGCCCGACCGCCGATGCACCCAGGGGCTGGGGGGTGGCCTCGGGATCGGCCTCCCAGCTCGTGTGACCACCTCGCATGAGCGACACGACCGCTCCAAGGGCGCTCGCCGCGACACCCGCCCAGAACGCGACGTGGAGGGCGCCGATGAACGGCCCGAGGTCGATCCCGGACGATCCCACCTGCGAACCGCTGAAGATCGCGAGCAGCACCTTCGGGTCCATCGCGCTCGTGACCAGCCCGATGGCGAGGGCGATCGAGATGACGAAACCGCTGTTCGTCAGCATCATCCGGGCTCCGGCGCCGACCCCGCGCTGGGCCGGCGGGACGACCCCCATGACCGCGCTCGTGTTCGGTGAGTTGAAGAGGCCGGATCCGGCGCCGATGACGAGCTGCCAGAGGGCGAGCTGCCAGTACGGCGTGTCCACCTGGAGCGTCGTGAGGCCGAGCAGGCCGATCGCCGTGACGACCATCCCGAGCGTGGCGAGGAGTCGCGAACCGTAGCGGTCGGCCAGCGCTCCGCTGATCGGCGAGAGGACGAGCAGGCCCACGGCGAGCGGGGCGAGGAGGATGCCGGCGGTCACCGGGTCGTCGCCCTTCGCGCCCTGGAGGTAGAACACGAGGAGGAACAGGACTCCGTTCCGCGCCACGCCGTTGAGGAGGCTCGTGAGGTTGCCCATCGCGAAGAGGCGGATCCGGAAGAGCGACAGGTCGAGGAGCGGGTCCGCTCGATGCGACTCGACCCACAGGAACGTGGGCGCGGCGACGAGGAAGGCGATGACACCGCCGACGATCCACCAGGTGGTCCAGCCGTACAGGCCGCCGAAGGCCAGGGCGACCATGAGCCCCATGAGGCCGACGAGGTAGAGCCCCGAACCGGCCCAGTCCATCTTCAGGAGCGGCCGCTTCCCGGCCGGTTCGACGAGCAGGACCCAGGCGGCGATCGAGCCGACGAGGGCGATCGGAACGTTGAACCAGAAGACGGTCCGCCAGCCGAAGCCGGTCAGCCAGCCGCCGAGGATCGGCCCGAGGATGAGTCCGGCACCAACGACCATCGCGTTGATGCCGAGCGCCCGCCCGAGCTCGCGGCGGGGGAACGCGTCCGTGACGAGGGCGGCGGACGTGGCCATGAGGAAGGCGCCGCCGACGCCCTGGATGACGCGCGCCGCGATGAGGGCGTTCGCGCTCGGGGCGAGCGCGCAGAGGATCGAGGCGACGAGGAAGATGACGAAACCCGTTGTGTAGGCGCGGCTCCGTCCGATCGTGTCGGCGAGGCGGCCGGCATTGAGGACGAGGACCGTCGTGACGAGGGTGTAGCCGACGATGATCCACATGAGCGAGAACAGATCCGTGTGGAGCTCGCGGAGGATGTCCGGGAGAGCGATGACGAGGGTGCCGGAGGTGAGCGAGGCGAGAAGCGCGCCGATGCTCGTGACAAGGAGAACCCACCAGCGGTAGCTGTCGGCGGTCTCGCCGGCATCGTGCGCGCGGTGCCAGGAAGGGTTGAGGTTCATCGTCGGTCCCCCGTGCCGCCGGCGTCGAGGTCCTCGAGCCTGGCACGGACCCTGGCCCGCCGTTCCGTCGCCGTCGTCACCATCGCCGCCAGCCGGTCGATCTTCGCCTGCAGGAGCGCCACCTGGCGTTCGGCCCGCTCGAGCGAGTCGCCGAGCAGGGCACGGCGTTCGTCACGATCGACGGTGTGGGCGAACGCCTCGCGGCTGCGGACCCGGGCGGCCTCGTCCTCCATGAGCTGGCCGATCTCCGCGAGCGAGAAGCCGGCATCGTCGCGGAGTGCCTTGATGAACCGCAGGCGCTCCACGTCCGACGCGTCGTACAGCCGGTACGACCCGTCGCTGCGGGCGGCCGGGCTGAGGAGGCGCAGCTCTTCGTAGTAGCGGATCGAACGAGGGGTCAGGCCGAGCTCGGAGGCGACTTCCTGGATGCGGACGAGCCGCGGAGGGACGGCCGGGGCGGAGGCGGCGGGGGACGCGTCAACGGGCATGGGCGATAGCCTAGCACAACATTGCCGTTGACGTAAAGGTTATGGTCGGCGGCTGGTCGCCTGCTCCGCATCCGCGATGGCGCGTCGGCGCAAGGTTGCGAGATACGATCCCGCACCGGGCCATGTCGGCCACGTGACGTCGCCTTGATGCATCCCATGCGGCGCCGGCTCTTCCCTGAGGAGGTGGCCGCCCGGGTCGAGCTCGCCCCCGGCCCAGAGGTCGACGACGTCCCCGCCTCCGGCCGCGATCAGCTCGCGATCGAACGTCGCCAATCGCGCATTCGTGGAGCGGGCGAGCGCCAGATAGATCGCATCGTGGATCGTCAAACCGGAACGTTCGACGAGATCGAGCCCCGCGAGGAGCAGCGGTCGATCGATCTCGACGGTCGCGATCATGAGCTGATCGAGCTCGTACAGGGCCTCGATCACCGCCGACCCCGGGCGCCCGTGTCGCCTGGTCAGGGCGTTGACGACCTCTGCCCAGAACGGCCCTGGGACGAGTAGGGAGCGTCCATGGGCGACCCATCGATCCACGCTCCGGCGGACGACCGCCGACACGTCTTCCTGCCACACGAGCGGGATCGCGACGGAGGCATCGAGCACGATCGAGAGAGTCATCCCTCGCCTCGCGCGCGCTCGTTGGCCAGCCGGATCACGTCCTCGACGTGCGCCGCTCGAGCCTCACGCTCCTGACGGATGACCGTGGCTCCGTCCGGCACGTCGAGTTCTCCCGGTTGCTCTCGCGCCATGCGCTCGCGGAACCGATCCAGCCGATCGAGAGCCGCGAGCGAGCGACGGCGCCGTTCGTCCCGATCGTCGTCGAGGCGATTGGCGTCCTCCACGGAGACGAGCACGGCCATCGGTCGGCGGTCGCGCTCGATCACGATCCGCTCGCCGGCGGACGCGGCGTCGAGCAGCTCGCCGAGCTTTCCGCGGAGCTCGAGCGCGGTCACGGTTCTCATGACTCACTATCATAGTCAACCATGTCAATCTGACCGGCAGCCTGCGGGCACGCCGAGCCGCCCCGCCGAGCCCGCCATGTCGCGACGACCCGTCCCCGATCCGGCGCACAATCTCGACGTGGCCACGACCGTCCGGATCCCGGGATTCCTGCCGAGCACCGCCGGTCTCCGATTCGCGAATACGTGGCCGCATGAGCCCGACATCGCCGTGCGCTTCGCCGGACGGACGATCGTCGGCATCGGTGACGCCGCGGACGGTCTGTGCGGCGGGATGACCTTCGTGGCCGCCGACCGATGGGCCGCGCGGGCCCCCGCCTGGCCGGACGAAACGCCACCGCCCATGGATTCGCCGCACTTCCGGGCGATCGTCCGCCGTCAGATCGACAGCCTCGCCTGGGGCCGACTCCCGATTCGGTTCTATTCGCTCATGGCGTTCCGGCCGGACCACCCGACGGTGCTCAGCCGCGCCCTTCGGCGAGATCCACGGTCCACCGTGACCGTCCGCGACGAATGGCCGAAGATGCGCGCCGAGCTCGATGCCGGGCGGCCGGTGGCGATCGGGCTCGTCCGAGTGGCGTCGCCCAACCCGCTCCGCCTCAACCGGAACCACCAGGTGCTCGCCTATGGCTACGACCTCGAGCCTTCACGGCTGGCCCTCGCCGTTTACGACCCGAACCACCCGCTCGACGACAGCGTCGCGCTCCGCGTCGACCTCACCCCGGATGGGCGATCGGCATCGATCTCCCAGTCGACCGGCGAGCCGCTCCTCGCCTTCTTCCGCGCCCCCTACCGGCCGAAACCAGCGACGGAGTGATCGAGCCTTCGCAGACTCCGACGTCCACATCGGGAAATCGCTCCGCCGGCTCGTGAATGGTCATCGACCGGAGCTCGAGCGTCGACCAGCCGCTCTCGGGTGACTTGACGGCCACCAGCCGGGCCAATCGTGCGGTCTCGTTCTCGAGCGTGACCGTGGGTCCGGTCGATTGCCCCATGATCGCACGTGATCCAGGGGAGATCGAGCGGTCGCAGTGCGTCCACGACTTTCGGTACCATCCGCCCATGGACTACGGACTTGCGCTGCCGAACCTGCGACCGGGCGCTTCCACGGAGAGCATCGAGGCAGCGGTCGAGGTGGCCGAGCGGCTCGGATACACGACGGTCTGGACGACGGATCACGTGCTCGTCGATCGGGCGGCGGCCGGCGAATATGGGCGGATCTTCGACGCGATCCTCACGCTCGCCTATGTCGCCGGACGGACGTCGCGGGTGCGCCTCGGGACGAGCGTCCTCGTCGTGCCGCAGCGGCAGGCGGTCGTGCTCGCCAAGGAGCTCGCCTCGCTCGACGTGCTGTCGCGCGGTCGGCTGACGGTCGGCGTCGGTGCCGGCTGGAGCGAGAGCGAGTTCGCCAACCTCGGGGCGTCAGACCGTTACCACGTCAGGGGCGCCTATCTCGACGAGGCGATCCGACTGTGGCGCCACCTCTGGTCGGGTTCGACCGATCCGATCGCCGGCCGATTCCACGACATCCCGGACTTCGTCTTCGAGCCGTTGCCGGTCCAGCCGGGCGGCATCCCGATCCTCGTCGGCGGTGGTTCGGCGGCAGCGTATCGACGAGCCGGCACAGTCGGTGACGGGTATCACTTCTCCTCGATGCCGCCGACCGCGCTCGAGGGTCCGCTCACCGCGGTCCGTGCGGCCGCCGAGGCGGCAGGGCGGCCGATGCCACCGGTCTCGGGCCGGGTAACGGTCCTCTTCGACGCGACGGAACTGCCGGCCGGGGTGACGGCGGCGGCCATCGGCTCGTCGGAGGCGATCGCGGCGGACATGCGGGCATACGCGGCGGCCGGGGTCTCGCACGTCGCGCTCGTCCTCCGCGAGACGAACCCGGAACGCTACGTCGCGAAGGCGGAGCGGTTCGCGAGCGAGGTCATCCCGCTCGTCGGCTGATCGTGCGCAGCCGCGGTCGCCACGGTGCTCGGGCCGTCGGCGCCGGCCGGGTGCGTCGTGGGCCGCGACGGTGAGCGAGGCCCAGCAATCGGTGCAGATATCGCTCATGGCGATGTTCGGCCGCAGCGCGCGGGAGCATGCGACCGAACCGCGGCAGCGACACCGCCGATCACGTGCAGATAACGGTCACGCGGATGCGCGGCGCGCCATCGGGCCGCTGCGGGCACCGGAAACCGCCGAGAGCGAGCGACACACGCTTAGCATCGGAGAGGTCGATATGTGGCGCGTCGGCGGTGGCGCGTCTCGGTGGCGCGAGCAGGTGGCGCGTCTCGGTGGCGCGAGCAGGAGCCCGACGGACAGTCCATCGGGGACGTCACCCGAGCGACGGCAGCTCCTGGGCGGAGGTGAGCGCACCGGCGAAGAGGTCGCCAGCGGCAGCCACGCGTGCCAGGATCGTCCGGATCGTCCAGCGGTCAGGCCGCAGATCCGGGTCGTCGAGCTCGTCCCAGGCGATCGGAGCGGAGACCGGAGCCCCGGCCATCGGACGCACGGCGTACGGGGCGACGAGCGTCTTGATCGACGCGTTCTGAGTGTAGTCGAGCCGGGCACGACCTCGACGGTCGGCGACGGCCCATTCCCAGGACACGAGTTCCGGCACCATCGCGCCGACGGCGCGAGAGACGCCCTCCACCCACGCGCTCGTCTCGGCGAACGAGTAGCGGGTGACGATCGGGATCCAGACCTGGATGCCGCGCTTGCCGGTCAGCTTCGGAAAGCCGATCACGCTGAGATGCCCGAGCGCCGTCCGGAAAAGCCGCGCGAGGACGAGCGTCTCATCCCAGGTCGTGCGCTCCCCCGGGTCGATGTCGACGAGCGCGTAGGTCGGGCGCATCGGCGCGTCGAGGCAGCTCGTCCAGGCATGGATCTCGAAGGCGGCCTGGTTGCCGAGCCAGCAGAGCGTCGCCACCTCGTCGGCGACGAGGTGGGTGTTCGGCGCACGGTGCTCGGGGCCCACAGCGTGGCCGGTCTCGCCGGTCTCGCCGGTCTCGCCGGTCCCGAGGTCGCGGTCGCCGTGCCAGCGGTCCCCCCAGTCCTCGTGCCAGCGTCGGAGCCACGCCGGCGCGGTGTCGGGCAGGTCCTTCTGCCAGAAGCTCGGGCCGCCGACCCCGTTCGGGAACCGATTGAGGTTGAGCGGCCGCTCGGCGAGGTGCGGCAGCATGACCGGCGCGATGCGGGCGAAGTAGGCGATGAGCTCCCGCTTCGTGATGGGCGACACGGCGTCGGAGGCGGGCTCGGTGGATCCATCGCTCGGCACCCCCGCCGGCGGGAACAGCAGCTTGTCGAGGTTCGTCAGCTTGAGCTCGCGGCCACCGATGCGCCAGATGCCCTCCCGCCCGAGCCGAGCCAGGGCGTCGAGTTCCGCGTCCACCGGCTCGCTCGCGGCAGCAAGGTCGCGACCCGCCGAATGCTGCATCGGTGAACGGTTCACCGATGCACGACTTTTCGGCGTGCTCGGCCTGCACGGCGTGTTCGGCTCCGCACGGCTTTTCGGCGCGCTCCGCCCGCGCGGCTCGCCCGGGGCGCTCGGCTCGCTCCGCGTGCTCGGCGCAGCGCGGCGCCGAGGTGGCGGCCCATCGCCATCCGGCACCTCGACCACAGCATCCGGCGCCCCGCCCACAGCATCCGGCGCGTCGTCCACAGCATCCGGCACCTCGACCGGGCGGTCGCGCACGACGGATCGCGGATCACGCCCCTCGAGCAGGCCCTTGAATGCGCTCTGGCGGATGGTCCCATCGCGGGTCCAGGCGACGAACTCCGCCCGGATGACGATCTCGGGGGCGGCGAATCGGGCCTCCCGCAACGCACCGGTCCGCGGCGGGGCCAGATCGAACGGTGAGTCAGCCTGTGCGAGCGCCTCGAGGCGCGCCTTGAGCATCGATCGAGTCCGGGCGTCCAGCCCGCTGCCGACCCGCCCGGCGTAGCGGAACCGCTCCCCTTCGAACACGCCGACGAGGAGAGCGCCGAGGTCGGCGTGGCTCCCCTCCCCGGGCACGTAGCCACCCACCACGAGCTCCTGTTCCGGCCGGATCTTGAGCTTGAGCCAGTCGGGCGACCGACGGCCCGGAACGTATGGGCTCTGCCGCCGCTTTGCGACGATCCCCTCGAGGTGGCGGGCTTCCGCGGCGGCGAAGAACGCCCGTCCGTCACGCTCGACATGGCTCGCGTACCGGACCCGCGGGTGATCACGCAGGACGTCCCGGAGGAGGCGCTTTCGATCCTCGAGCGGGACCTTGAGGAGCGACCGTCCGTCCAGGTGGAGGAGGTCGAACGCCATGTACACGAGCGGCGCGTCCCCTGCGGCCGGATCGCCGGCGATCCGGCGCTGGAGCAGCTCGAACGACGGAGCGCCGTCCGCATCGAGCGCGACGACCTCTCCATCCACGATCGCCGTCTCCGCCGCGATCCAGCTCGGGGGCTCGAGCAGGCCGGGAAAGTACGTCGCGGCGTCCTTGCCGCCACGCGTCACGGACCGGACGGTTCCATCCCGGACGATGGCCTGGACCCGATAGCCGTCCCACTTGATCTCGAAGAGCCAGTCCGGCGAGTCGAACGCCCGCTCGGCGAGCGTCGCGAGCATCGGCTCGACGAAGGCCGGGAGCGGCGCCGGGACGGCTCTCGACAGATCGATCTCGGCGCGGGCGGAAGGGGCCGCCGAGATCCAGAGGGCGTCGCGATCCGCCTTCACCTCGTCGTTCGTCCGGCCGGCCTTCACGCTCCGTGGGTGGTCCTCCGCATCCCATCCCGGGACCGCCGCCTCGTCACGCTTGTGGATGAGGAGCCAAGGCTCGCCGGTCTCACCGTCGCGCGGCTTCGTCCTGACGATCGTGAATCGACCCCGGAGCTTCTCCCCGCGGAGGCGGAACTTCAGCTCGCCTTGCTCGAGGGAGGCTGCGGGTTCCAGCCTGGGGGCCTCGGGCTCCCAGGTCCCCCAGTCCCAGACGATGACGTCGCCGGCGCCGTACTGTCGGGCGGGGATCACGCCCTCGAAGTCGAGGTACTCGATCGGATGGTCCTCGACGCGCATCGCCATCCGCTTCTGGTCGGGATCGAGCGTCGGCCCGCGCGGCACCGCCCAGCTCACGAGCACTCCCACCACCTCGAGGCGGAGGTCGTAGTGGAGGCGGGTCGCCCGATGGCGCTGCACGACGAACCGCCCGCCGGTCCCGGCAGACGCCAGGGACGGCAGAGACGGCAGCGACGGCGCGGATGTGGCAGGAGCCGAGGGCAGGGACGGTGCCGCAGACGTCGCCGAAGGCGACCCGGCCGGCTCGGGAGTCTTCCCGAAGTCTCGTTTCCGGCGATACGCGTCGAGCGGCATGCGATCAAGTCTGCGGAGGCTGGCCGCCGCTCGCAACCGACTGGCTCACCCGGGAGCCCTCGTCAGGCCGCCGGTGCCTCGTCGCGCATGAGATAGCGCTCAAGGTCCTCCGCCGAGAGCGGCCGGCTGAACAGGTATCCCTGGGCAAGGTCGGCCCCGAGCTCGCGCACCGTCCTCCGCTCAGCCTCCGTTTCCACGCCCTCGGCGATGGTCGTGAGCCCGAGGAGCCGGCCGAGCCGGAGGATCGTCTCGACGATCGCGGCCCGGTCCGGCGCCCTGTCCACGCCGGCCACGAACGAACGATCGACCTTGATGATGTCGACCGGCAGATCCTTGATGTAGGCGAGGGCTGAGTATCCGGTCCCGAAGTCGTCGAGGGCGACGCGCATGCCCAGGGAACGGATCTCGGCGAGGGTCTCGACCGCGCGGGGGACGTTGCCCATGAGGATGCTCTCGGTCACCTCCACGGAAAGCCATCGCGCGTCGATCCCGGCCTCCGCGATGGCCCGCCGGAGGTCGGCGACGAGGTCGGGATCGGCGACCTGGCGGACCGACAGGTTGACGCTCACCGGCAGGGGTGCCCAGCCGCGCTCAGACCAGGATCGCGCCTGACGGCAGGCGTCCTGGATGACCCGTCGTCCGAGCGGCACGATGAGCCCCGTTTCCTCCGCTGCGGCCATGAAGGCGTCCGGACGGAGGAGGCCTCGAGTCGGATGCGCCCACCGGACGAGAGCTTCCACTGCGACCGTCCGGCCCGTCCCCAGATCCACGACGGGCTGGTAGAGGAGGCGGAAGTCGCCGTGCGGGATCGAGAGGCGGAGCTCCCGTTCGAGGTCGAGGCGGGCGATGGCCGCCTCGCGCATCGCCGGCTCGAAGGCGGCCGATCGATCCTTGCCATCGCGCTTCGCGCAGTACATCGCGAGGTCCGCGTCGCGGAGCAGGTCTGCCGCCGAGGTGGACCCGAGGGCAACGCCGGCGCTGGCGAGGACGCTGACCAGATGCCCGGCGACGCTGAACGGCGCGCGCAGGCTGGCGGTGATGCGGTCCGCCGCATCGAGGGCGTCACGGACCGAGCCGACATCCTCGAGGAGGATCGCGAACTCGTCGCCGCCGAGCCGGGCGATCGTGTCACTCGGCCGGAGTGCATCGGCCATGCGCCGGGCGACCTGGACGAGCAGCTCGTCGCCGGCGGCGTGACCCATCCCGTCATTGACCGTCTTGAAATCGTCGAGATCGAGGAAGATGACCGCCACCGGCTGGCCCCCGGCACGGCTTCTGACGGCGATCGCGTGATCCGTCCTGTCGATGAAGAGGGCCCGGTTGGCGAGGCCCGTGAGACTGTCGTGGAACGCCTGGACCTCGAGGAGGATCCGTTTGCGACCGAGGGCGACGGCGCTCGCCACCCGGTCGGCGACGGACTGGAGCAGGCGCAGGTCGCGCTCGTCGAGCTGGCCGTCCTCGCCGGGCCGTTCGACGTTGACGATGCCGAGGAGCTCGTCGCCGGCGATGAGGGGAACGCAGATCTCGCTCCGGGTCGTCGGGTCGAGGGCGATGTAGTCGGGGTCGACGGTCACATCCTGCACGAGCTGTGCGCCACGCTCGCGAAGCGCCCGCCCGATGACGCCGCGACCCTCGTCGTACCAGACGATCGGATCGCCATAGCCCTTCTGGCTGGCGAGGTGAAGCCGGCCCGCCTCGGCGAGGTAGATCGAGACGAGCTTGTAGCCGAAGCGGTCCGCGAGATGGTCGACCACCTGGCGAAGGGCAGACGGCGACGGACCCTCCGTCGCGAGGACGTCGCCGACGGCCTCGATCGCTCGCATCGCCTCGTCCGTGCGGCGGCGTTCCGTGATGTCGATCCCGGTACCGATGATGTAGGCCACCGCGCCATCCCGGACGATCGTCGTGTTCGTCCATGAGATGAGGCGCCGGCCGCCGGTGCGGGTGAGCCAGTGGTTCTCGTGCGTACCGAGCTCAGTCCCGCGGATCAGCTCCTCGAACGCCGCGCGGACCGCACTGATCTGGTCGGCGGGGAGGAGAAGCTCCCAGAACGGGACGCCGCGGACCTCGTCGGCGGACCAGCCGGTCGCCCGCTCGCAGGCGCGATTGAAGCGCACGATGCGGCCATCCGGATCCAGGACGATGAGAAGTGCCGCGACAGTGTCGAAGACCGCGGCGAGGAACGCCGTGTCGGCGGCTTCGACGGCGGAGGGCTCGGCGGCCGGTCGCGGCTCGGCGGCACGCGGCTCGGCGGCCGGTCGCGGCTCCGCGCGGCGTGTGGCGCCCGCGCGGCGAGTCGGGACGATACCTGGAGCCATCGCCTCCGGACGCTACGGCACCGCTGCCGCCCGCGACACAGTACAGAGGTCGTGGCCCGGGGCGGACCCGGGTGCGGCGTTCGTCAGGCGGTCTTCCGGCGACGGGCCGGGGCCGGCACCGCGGTTTCGGGCGTGTCGGCGGTTTCGGGCGTGTCGGCGGTCGGGCTCGCGGCGATCTCGACCGTGCCCGTCGCCTTCTTCGCCCTGGTGGCTCGCCGCTCCGACCCGGCCTTGGCCGCGCGAGCGACATCCACCGAGACCGGAGCTTCGGTCGCCCGGGCCGCCTTCGCGGCATTGACGCTTGCCTCGAGTGCGGCCATGAGATCGACGAGGTTGCTCGTCGGCGCGGCCGTCGGCGCCGACACCTCGCGACCGGCGACCTTCTCCTCGATGACCGCCATGAGCGCCTCGCGGTACTCGTCGCGATAGTCGTCCGCTCGGAATTCGCCGGTCATCGCCCCGACGAGCTGCTCGGCCATCGCCTTCTCCGCCGGCTTGAACTGGACGTCGGCGGCGGGGAGGTCGAGCTCGCCGGTCGCCCGGATCTCGTCCGGCCAGTGCAGGGTCGAGAGCAGCATCGTTTCGTTGAAGGGATCGAGCGCGGCGAGGGCCTCCCGATCCTTGATGACGACCTTGCAGATCGCGGTGAGGCCCAGCTCGGCGAGGACCGTCCGGAGGAGTGCGAATGCCTTCTGGCCGATCTTGTCCGGCTCGAGGTAGTAGGCGCTCTTGACGAAGCGGATCGCCGCCTGGTCCCGGCTCGCGTGAGTGAAGAGCTCGATCTCGATGCTGCGGACCGTCTTGAGCGGGACGCGCTCGAGGTCCTCATCGGTCACGACGACGTACTCGCCTGGCGCGTACTCGAACCCGCGGATCGTGTCGCCACGGGAGATGACTTCGTCGTCGACCGGACAGTAGGTCTTCATCTGGATCCGCGACTTGTCCGTCGCGTGGAGCAGGTTGAAGCTGATGCCCTTCGATTCGGTGGCCAGGTAGAGCTTGACCGGGATGGTCACGAGCCCGAACTGGATGGCCCCCTTCCACATCGCGCGCGGCATTCGACGTCCTCTGCTGCTCGGCTCCTCATGCCAGGAGGGGCCGGGGCGGTGACGATAGCGGCGGAATGTGATCGTGGCAAGGGGCCTCGGCTCGGTTCTGGGCGACGGCTCGGTTCTGGGCCTCGGCTCGGTTGTGGCTTCGGCTCGGTTGTGGCCTCGGCTCGGGCGGACACGGGTGCGGGCCGTCGTCGGGCCGATCGCTATCCGGATATCGGTCAGGCGGATGCTCGGCGCGGCGATGGGCCGTCGTCGGGCCGATCGCCATCCGGATATCGGTCAGGCGGATGCTCGGCGCGGCGGACGGGTCCCCGCGGGTACTCGGACTCGGTGGGGCGTGAGCGAGACATGCGTAGCATCGGAGGGGCGGATATTCGGCATGTCCGGCTTGACGGGCTCCCCCTGGGGCCTGGCGGGCTGGCCCGGCTGGTCCGGCTTGTCTTCCTCGTCCCGCTCGTCCGGCGTCTCTGGCACGAAGATGACCCCGGCGAACGGCCCGGTCGGCCGCCGAAGCCACGCTCGAACGGCGGTTCCACGGTCCGGCAGGGCGCGATCCATCAGCGCCGCGTGTCGGGCGAGATGTCGCCGGCTCGTCGTGGTGGACGGCAGGGCGAGCAGGCGGCCGACGGTCCTGACTCGCCGTTCGTCACGCTCGCGGACGATCGACGGTCCCAGCCGGAACTTCTCGTCGAGCTTGCGGAGCGTCGCCTCGACCGAAACGAGCTCGGACTTGACCTCGATCACGAGGAGCGCGGCAGTCTGCTCATGCCAGGCGAGCAGATCGATCGATCCGCGCTCGCCGAACCGCGAATACGACACCTCCGGCTCGACGCGCCAGCCACTGCGGGCGAGCATCGTCGCGAGCCGGCCGTTCAGCTGCGCATGACGCTCGTCGAGGAGGCGATCGAGCGCGGCGCCCCGCCAGCGGAGCTCGATCATGATCGTCGCGTCGAGCGCGGCCGCGACCGCTCGGACCGTCGCCACCGTCGTCTCGTCGAGACGGCCCGCCTCGATCGTGGAGATCACCGGCTGGCTCGACCCGGCGGCCGCAGCGAGGTCGACCTGCCGCCAGCGGCGGCGACGCCGAAGGGCGCGAAGGGCGGCGCCGAACCGTGGATCGTTCATGCGGCAAGGATGCCGACGCGCCCTTCACCGTAGATCACCAGCTGTTCGGCCGGACGTCCGACGGCGATCGCTCGAAGCGTCAGCGGTGGCGGAGCTCCGCTTCGGCTTCCGAAACGCGGGTGAGGACGCCGGAGCGAAGCGTGTCGAGACCGGTCCACACCGCTTTCGTCGCGTTGCCGATCGAGGTGAGTTGGCTCTTCAGCGCCTTGATCGTCTCGAGCTGTTCCCGGATCCCCGCGAGTGCCGCCGATACAGCCGCGGCGTCGACCTCGACTTCGCGCTCGACGAGCGTGGCGACCGCGAGAAGCCGCGCGAGCCGCACCGCGGCTTCGAGCGTCGTGATCTCGGGCGCCGCCGGGTCGATGACGCAGTAGACGTCGCCCGCCCGGATGTCGAACGGTGCGATGCCCGTCGGTGCGTGCGCGGGCGTGAAGACGACGAGGCCGACCGCCGCCGAGCGGTTCGTCTTTGCCTCGCGGAGCTCGTCTCGGATCGCCCGCCCCGAGATGGCTCGATCCTTGGCCTCGATGACGACGCGGAGGTCCGCGCCCCTCGCGAGCGCTTCATTGACCGTGAGCACGAAGTCGCCCTTCTTGCTCTTGATGACGTCTCCCGCCTCGTTCGCGGTCCGATCGAGGAGGTCGCCGTTCGCCCGGGCGAGATCGCCCAGCATCGCCTCGATGACATCCTCGAAGTCGACGCCCTTGGCGGCCGATCTCGCCCGTTCGGTCGCCCGCGCGGCCGCCGCCGCCTCGATCGCGGTGAGGCGCTCGTTGAGCTGGGCGAACCCGTCCGAGATCTCCTCCCGGAACTGGTACATCGGCGAGCCGAGCCGGGTCGGGTCGATGAGCCGGGCCAGCTTCGAGGCATCGCCGTCGAAGTAGGTCCCGAGGAGCGTCCCGATCCGGCCGATCGCGCTGTCGCGCTTGGTCTCGTCGAAGAGGTCGTTCACGAACACCCGGAGCTGGCCGCGATCGCCGAGGAACCGCTCGAGCGTCCGCGGGAGGCGGCCGTCGCCGTCGGCGAAGTTCGTCCGCAAGGCCTGCTCCAGCGCGAGGGCGGCCCGTTCATTCGCCGCCTCCGACTGCTTGAGGAGGCCCTCGAACTCACGCCGGACGACGTCGACGTTCACGGTGACGCCGGCGTCCTGCAGCGCCACGAGCCCGATCTTCAGGGCTCGTTCGACGAGTGCCGGTCGATCGTCCATCGGCCGCTCGGCGACGAACGCGGCGAGGGCGGGGTCGACGAGGGTCAGGCGGTCGACGACGATCCGGTCACCCTCGAGCCGGACAATCGTCGCCGGCGCTGCGGCCGGCGTCGGGAGGGAGACGAGGCGGGCTTCCATGGCGCGATCCTCGGCCGCGCCCGTGTCACCTAGCGTGGCACAGCCGCACGGGCGATCCAGGATCGCCGCTCAGCCCCGCCTGACGGTCGCCTCGATGAGCCCGTACGGCTCGCGCGTCGCGACGAACACCTCGCCCCGGTTCTCGAGCCCGAACGGCCGCAGGTCGACCGCCCAGTGGTGGAGGTTCGGCATCGACATCGTGATCTCCTCAAGCTCCGGGTGGCGCTCGAGGATCGCCCGGCCGACGATCCAGATCGACGCCTGGACCGACGGACTGTCGTGCTCCGCGAAGACCTCGAGGAATGTCTCCCTGACCGCCTCGAACACGGCATCGAAGTCGAGGCCGCGCCCCACCGTCGCCGACGAATACCGCCAGCGGGCGCTCACGCGGGTCGCCATGATGCGGTCGGCGGTCTCGGCGAGGGTGGTGTATCGGTCGCGCGGGAAGCCGGCGAACGACGACTTCGCGGTCTTCATGACCGACAGATCCTCGATGCCGGCCTCGACGGTGGTCGAGCCGGTCGAGCCGCCGCCCGCCGCGATCGTCGCGACTCGCGTCCACGATCCTTCGCGGGCGAACGCATCCGGCGACGGTCCGTCGCCCGTCTCGATCGGTCTCTGTCCCGCCCCGATCGGCAGCCACCGATGCTCGCGCAGCCGGACGCTCGCTCGCCTGACCTGGGCGTACGCAGCGAAGTGTTCGGCCAGCCGTCGCCCGAACGCCTCGATCGAGCCGTCGGACCCGTCTCGTCCGTCAAGCCCATCCGCGGCGAACGCGTACACGGTGTTCTTCATCGTGTCGGTGGCGATGACGAGGCCGTTGTCGCCATCGGTGTAGGACGTCGCGAAGTCGCCCTCGAGCGCGATCGACACGGACACGTCGCGGACGACATGGCGATCGGGTCCGCGGACCACGCGGACCAATCGGATCGCCTCCTTGCCGTACTGGTTGTCGCCGAGCTCGATCACGAGCGCCTCCCGCCGCCGTGCCGTTTCTCCCACCGATCCGCCGCGATGTCGATGACCGCGTCGAGCGCACGGGTGATCTCCGCCGCCCGATCCGCCGCGAGCGCCGCCTCCATCGAGGGCAGGAGCGCCGCCCGCGGTCGTCCGGCGACGAACACGCAGTATCGGAACCCGAACCGCGCCTCGTAGGCGTCATTGAGGCGATCGAGCTCGGCCGCGACCCGGGCCTGCTCGGCCGCGACCCGGGCCTGCTCGGCCGCGACCCGCGCCTGCTCGGCGTGCGGCCGAACCGTCGCTTCGCCGTACCTCTGCTCGGCGAACGAGGACGCGGACACCGAGTCCGGCGACGCGCCGAGCCTCGGATGGGCGTCGATGAGCTCGAGCTGCTCGACCTCCGGCATCGATCGGGCGATCGCTCGAGCCCGCTCGAACATCGCCGCACTGCTCCCGAACGGCCGCTCGAGCGCCAGCCGGACGAGGAACCGCGGGGCGCCCTCGAAGAGCGGCGCGACGGCATCCCGGAACCCGGCCTCGCTCGCCGTGTCGAGGGCGCAGCCGCCCGCCTCGCGCACGGTCGCCGCCATCAACTGCCGCGATACGTGCCGAGCGAGAACGGCGCGACGAGGAGCGGCACGTGATAGCTCCGGGACGTGTCCGTGACGCGGAAATCCACCGCCATGGTCCGGAAGAATGTCTCGCCCGTGTCGGGAATCTCGAACCGGAGCCGGTAGTCACCCGCCTGGAGCGGCCGACCGAGAAGGTCGGATACCCGGCCATCCGCATCGGTGAGGGCCTGGCTCAGGCGGACCGGCCGGCCGTCGAGCTCGAGCCGGTAGAGCGTGACCGCGATCCCCTCGGCCGGTCGGCCACGGCCGGTGTCGAGGACGTGGGTGGAGATCGTCGGCTCGGCCATCCGGTCACTCTAGCGGGTATGCTGCGGCGATGGGCGACCAGTCGAACCCGCCGAACCCGCCGAACCCGCCGAACCTCTCCATCCGCGTCGGCGACCTCCGGTTCACGGCCCGCTGGGAGCCGGCGGCTCCCCGAACGATCGAGGCGGTCCGGCGGATGCTCCCGATCTCGACATCGCTCATCCACTGCCGCTGGAGTGGCGAGTCGACATGGATCCCGTACGGCGAGTTCCGGCCCGGGATCGACTACGAGAACCACACGTCGCACCCTGCACCGGGCCAGCTCGCGATGTACCCCGGCGGGATCAGCGAGTGCGAGATCTTCTTCCCATATGGGGCGTGCACCACGAGCTCGAAGGTTGGCCAGCTCGCGGCGAATCACTTCGCGACGATCGTTCCGGACGATGGCTGGGCGGAGCGGCTCCGTGAGGTCGGCCGGCGCTGCCTGTGGGAAGGGGCCCAACCGATCGTCATCGACGAGGCGTGAGCGACCTCCTCATCCGGGGCGGCACCGTCGTCACGGCGAGCGGGTCGCGGCGGGCGGATCTCCTCGTCGCCGATGGTCTGATCGAAGCCATCCTCACCGCGGAGGAGGGCGCGCGGGTGGCTGAAGGCGCGTCCGGAGCCGAGCCTGTCGATGCGGAAGGTCTTCTCGTGCTGCCGGGCACCGTCGACGTCCACACCCACACGCGGGTCGCCTCGGACGACGAGCCCGATCGATTCTTCCGCGACACGGTGGCGGCCGCGTTCGGCGGGACCACGACGATGTTTGCCTTCAACAACCCGAAGACCGGCTCCTCCGAGGCGGCCGAGCGATCGCTCGTCGCCGGGATGAACGAGTGGCGAGCCGCGACCGCAGGCGATGCGGCGATCGACGTTGCTCCGAGCCTCGCGCTGAGCGGCCGGATGGAGGACCCGATCGGCGAGCTGTCCGCGATCGTCGCGGGCGGGGTGCCGACGGCGAAGGCTTTCATGGTCTACGACTTCCGACTCGACGACCGGCGCCTGCTCGAGGCCCTCGGCGCTCTCGGCCGGGCCGGCGGCATGCTCGAGGTCCACTGCGAGGATCCCGTACTCATCGAAGCCGCGGTGGCAGCCGCGGTTCAGCGTGGTGATGTGCTATCGCGCTATCACGCTACTACGCGATCACCAGAGGCCGAAGCGGTCGCCACCCATCGGGCCCTCGAGTTCGCCCGCGCGGCCGATGCGCCCATCCACATCGTTCATCTTTCGTCCGCGGCCGCCCTCGAGGAGGTCCGGCGCGCGAAGGCGTCCGGCGTCCGCGCATCGGCCGAGACCTGCCCGCACTACCTGACGTTCACCGCCGATCGATACGAGCTTCCGGACGCCGAGGCGATCCGCTACGTCATCTCGCCGCCGCTCCGCTCGCCGGCCGATCGCGACGCTCTGTGGGACGGCCTCGCCGACGGAAGTCTCGACATCGTGGCGACGGACCACGTCCCGGACCGGCTCGCCGTCGAGAAACGCACTCCCGCTCCGCCGTTCCCGGAGATCAGCAATGGCGCCCCCGGGATCGAGACACTGCTCACGGTCATCTACAGCGAAGGCGTCGCCCGCGGGAGGATCACCCGCGAGCGGATGGTCGACCTGCTGGCGACGACGCCGGCCCGGCGGTTCGGACTCGCGCGGAAGGGCGCGATCGAACCCGGACGGGACGCCGACCTCGTCCTCTTCGATCCGACCGCGCGGCGCACGATCCGCGCCGCGGATCTTCATCACACGAGCGACTACACGCCGTACGAGGGTCTCGCAGTCGCCGGCGCGGTCCGCTCGGTGTTCGTCCGCGGCCGAGCCGTGATCAGGGATGGGACCTTCGTCGGTGAGCGCGGGTTCGGTCATTTCGTCGAACGGGCCATCGTGAGCTGAGGAGGATCGTGTCGTCATGAACGCTGGGCAGCCCATCACCGTCGCCTACTTCTACCGGATCCGCTGGGGGCGCGTCGACGAGTTCATCGATCTCTTCGAGCGCAACCATTGGCCGATCCTCCGCGAGCAGCTCGCCCGAGGCCGGTTCACGGACGTTCGGGCGTACGGGCCGCGGTTCCACGGTGACGGGCGGGCCGATTGGAACTTCCTTGTCACGATCACGTACCGCGACTGGGCCGCCATCGAGGAGCACTCGGATGGCGAGATCGCGGCTCGGCTCTACCCGGACCAGGCGCGCTTCGAGGCCGACGAGACCCGGCGCTTCGAGCTGGTCGAGGCCCACTGGGACGTTCCGCTCGAGGAACGACCGCTCCCGCGAGGGTAACGCGGGCATCCGGCCGGGCGACTCCGGTGACTGGCTGGTGATCGACGGGCTCCAGACTCGAGGGCGTGGACGATCTCCGAGTCGGGACAAGTATTCGAGTGATCCGCATCCGGCGGCGGATGCGCCAGGAGGACGTGGCGCTGGCCGCCGGCGTATCGCGCGCGACGGTCTCGCGGGCCGAACGAGGGCACGTGGGGTCGATCTCGCTTGACACGCTCCGCTCGGTCTGCGCGTCGCTCGACATCCGGGTCGATCTCGTACCGCGCTGGCGGGGCGGCGACCTCGAACGCGTCGTCAATGCGCGCCATGCGGCGATGCACGAGGCGATCGCCCGCGCGTTCCGCGACCGCGCGGGCTGGACGGTGCAACCCGAGGTGTCCTTCTCGCAGTTCGGCGAACGCGGGGTGATCGACCTGCTCGCGTGGCATGCGGATCGGCGATCGCTCCTCATCGTGGAGCTGAAGACCGAGCTCGTCGACATCAATGACCTGATGGCCACGATGGACCGGCGGCGACGGCTGGCCCCAGCGATCGGGCAGGCCCGCCAGTGGGTGCCGGCTTCGGTGGGAGTCTGGGTCGTCATGGCCGGCACGATGACGAACCGGCGGCGCCTCGCCGAGCACTCGACCGTGCTGCGGGCCGCGTTTCCGGCGGCTCGGCCCGCGATGAGTCGGTGGCTCCTCGACCCGGTCGGGCCGATCGCCGGGCTCACGTTTCTCTCAGGCGCTCACCAGCGGAACGTTGGTGAGCCGATCGGCGCCATCCGACGGGTTACGCGGGCCAGATCCGCCTCGGGCGTTCCTGAGGTAAGCGGATGAGACCTCCGCGGGCGGCGGGCGTACCCAACGTTCCGGTCATGAGCGGATGAGAAAAATGGCGGGAGGGCCGAGGCGGGAGGGCCGAGGCGGGAGGGCCGAGGCGGGAGGGCCG
>JADEYI010000414.1_pt1 | contig 60736 bp, 106 predicted proteins | sample 8542331 | NCBI WGS metagenome assembly JADEYI01 (sample SAMN16510988, study PRJNA670497) | mine drainage metagenome | isolation source: biofilm near Copperflume 1 | place: Germany: Marsberg coppermine Kilianstollen | collected 2018-02 | reverse complement strand
GGAGTCCCGTTGCAGGGCAATCGAATTCCAATACCGTTTCTTGCAAGACATGCCTATATTAACAGCTTTGCAGATAGTCTTGGCGGCGTCCGCACAAGTTCCTACTACACAGTACACATGAAGGAGCCCATGCAAGCGAGCAGTGGGGAAAGCAAGACCCCAGCACATGATGGTCTTCGTGCATGCGTGCTTCAAGCAGGAGCAAGATATACGAACAGAGGGCAAGACAGGAAGAAAAACGCCAGTTGGTGCGCGCACCCACGAAGATGATACAGGGCTGCAGCTTGTAGGCGAGTGTGAAGGTGGCCTGAACCAGCTTCTGGGTCTCGCCGTACCACTTGCTCTGCAGCAGGCTTGGCTTCACGCAGATGAAGTTGGCACCCGACTCCTTTGCCAGAGCCTGATACCACATCATAATGACAGCGTGAGCAGCTGGCGATCCAGCTGTACTCTAAGCTGTGATTGCAGCTGTGAAGGTACCTTGACTCTGGACAACTCTCTCTAGATGCAACTTTCAGGGTGTGCCAAGCAACAGAGCAGCTGCCTCGAAGAAAGCCCAGCAACCACGTGCCTTTGAATTGTTAGGACTACCAACGAGGCAGGGCAAGCAGGAGCTCTAAACATGCTATTGCCGGGACTTGAATTGGCTGGCCTAGGAGCGCTCAGTGCGTAAGGTCATTGCTTGCACCACATGATACCAGCAGTGGCACCACCAACAGTAGAGAGCCTTTGTCTTTGGCGGGATCTGTATTGCGATGCAGCACAGGTCCCGGAGCCAGACAGATGCTATCTATAGCAGGTGCGCTCGTCTTCAAACTCAATACTACCGCTTGACAGGGCACCAAGATTGCTCAACAGCAGACAGTGTGCCCCCTTACAAGGCAAACATGCGCCTGCCTCTTCAGAACCTGAACAATGGAAGCACATTGCAAGAGAGAGCAACAAACGAGAGAAGAGCACCTTTGCGAGCATGGTCTTGCCGGTGCCAGGAGGTCCATACAGCAGGACTCCCTTGACCTGCCTCAGGAGCCGGCCGCCATAGAAATGCGGCTTCTGCAGCGGTAGGATGACCCTGTTCACCTGCGCATCACACACCCTTCCAGTCATCACGCGCCCCTTGCCATTGCCCCGGCAACCCCTGCCACACCGCTGAGAGGTGTACTATATTTAGATGTAGTAACCCCTGCATCTGCAGCAGCATGTGCCAGGCAGTGTGATGATTCCCACAACCCCCGAGCACGAGCACATTCCCTCGAAGCATCAAACTGACATAAACTGCGCAGAGCCTTGAACAGTGATTATAAACCTTCAGAAGGGCTTGGCTATGGATGGCACTCACAAAAGGCATCTATCAGGAGTGGCGCGTATATTGCAACTGCAGTGTTCCAAGCGCTCTGCCTTGATACAACAGCGTTTGGGTTCAAGCTACAAAGATGCAAGCAAAGTAAGCAAAGGTTTACCAGGTCCTGCTTGATGCGTTCGCAGCCACCAATCTGTGAAAGGGTGACGTCGATTTCGTATGGGTTGACCACCTCTGAGGCAACAATCTGCAGTGACACACATCCATGATACCTCGATTGATTGCTCCCATTGCCTAGCAGAGTTCAGCCTGGAACTTGAACACATGCCTTCTCTAGCAGACTTGCTGCGCATGTGCACAAAGGTATGGAATGGTATGCCAGCTTTCTGGAAGATGCTGCGACTTAAGGATATGGCACAGAGGAAGGGCTCACATCTTCATAGGGCGTCGTCTCTAGCTTGATGCCGAGTCGTCTCTGCACCATTTGCCTGCGCCTCTTCGCCTGGGAGCATAAAGCAGGCATTGATGTGCAGTTCTTCGAGCAGTCAGAGAACCACACGTGTCATGAGGCACGTTGTTGCGTGAAGTGCACAGAGTACGACAGAGGATTGGTGTCACAGTAGTGGTGATGGACATCCAGAAGGTCACCTGTTCCTTGTTGGCCTTCTCAGGGTCTAGATGCGACAGCACCCATCGCATTAAAAAGGCACTGCCGACTAAGCTAATTCCAAGGTAGATCAGCTGCTTCAGAAGGACACAGAGAGTTCAGTGGCCTGCATCGCTGTCCCATGCCTTACTGGAACCAATAGGGCTGTAGATATCTCCTTTGACTGCTGCGTTCGGTGCGTTACGAGACCAATTACGATGACTGCTTGACAATTTCCTGAAAGGTACTTCTGGGAAACTTCGGCAGGCCTGACTCTTCGTAGCAGGAACAGGTCACTGATGAATATTAATGCGATGCAAATATCGTGAGTTGCACGCAACTGCAGACTCAGAATGTATGACGGAACGATCACATTATTACCTCGTTCCAGACAAAAAGCTGGGGACAAGGTTAGAAAAAGCCTCACCTCCACGGCAACTTGCTTGCCGCCCGCAGCAGCACGTCTCTGCGCCATTTTCTTGTAGTAAACACTAAAATATCTGTACAAAGCAAGCGAAAGGCTCATGCGCTGCGAGTCGGAAGGTACGGGAAGCACCAAGGAGCTCTGGCCCTCAACCTTGACAGCAAACTTGGGGGTGTCAAACTCAAGTGCAAATCAGCAAGTCGCACGTCAGGACAGTGCCAACTCGCACTCCAATGATATGATCATCATTTCCTCTAAAATTGAGCAGCTATCGCACTCCTTGTGCACATTGATCGAACTGAGGATCGAACTGCGCTGTGCATTGTACTCACGCGAGGATTAGTCAGTCATAGTAAGCTTACCTTAAGGAGACAACGTCGTCAGACAGTCTCGGAAGCCTGCTGGCTTGGGTGAAAGCAGAATACCAACGAGTAATCAATATTCAGACCACATTAAGTTATGCTGTACGTGATCTGTCTTTTCAGGATTTTCGTGAACTCCGCAGTTGACGGTATTGATCGAGGGTCGTAAAAACACTGGTATCTGTCGGTGTCGGAAACTCTTAAATTTCATATACCTGAGACGATCTTGGGTGTGATGGAAAGCATCTGGTCTTGAAGTCTGGAGTGTCTGCAATTAGACGCTTTCAAGACGTTCTGCCGAGCAAAGAATTTCACTTCAGTTTTGTATTGAAGCCATCGTCAAGCAACCAAAGAGCAGCATTCACGTCCAGTGGAGGGTGCCCTCACCAAATTGCGCTGCTTGAACGCCACCCATACCTGCACCAACGACGATGTGGCAGGACAACAGCAAGCACAACGCACCATCGTGAGCATAAGAAGCTGATGTGGCCAGCATGCTGGGTGTTGGTGTGCACAATGGGTGCACTCACAGCCAGCGCGTGCACAATTTTCGAGTTGAACGACTCGGGGTTTGCAGCCAACGCGGTGCACCTGTTGCACATGGAACCCATGTTTGGAGGCGGCAACAATGGCACCCTCTTTGTGGATGCCACCAAGTTTGCCTACAAATGCTCGGAAGGCGGCGGGTGGGACTTTCTATATACTGAATTCTTTCACTGTGTATACTGTCTCTCATCAGGATGTCGCTTGATATCTGCAGCAATGACCATGTATGCAGGAGCAATTCTCACCTTAGAGGGCTGTAAAATCAGATACTAGTCTGATGCAATGTGTGCAATAAACCCGGGTGCTGCATGCGCAGGTGGCACGATTTCTTCAGGGTGGAGGACGTGTTAGTTCCCTGGTCCAAGGGGCGCGAGTTAATAGAAGGGGTCACGTGCCGAAGAATGGGGTTCCAGGACATTGATGTCCTCCTCGACCGGCGCTTCTCTTTCAGCTGGAATGATGTTGATGCCATGGGCGCCCACAAGGTGCACAATTGTAGAAAAACTTGATTTCTTCTCACTTCAACCTACACATCTCTTGCTTGTCTGCCTTCTTGTCCAAAGGTCTGCATTATGATTTATCCTTGCTGCGAAAGCTTAATGGAACGGTAGAGGAACTGCATGCATGGTGCATGTCGGTAAGTTGAAACACAACAGCTGACAGAAGCCTCTGGATCTGGCAAAGGAATAATTCAAGCGCTCTTGACAATTCAATTGGCATGCTTCGGCCGTTAGTAAAGCAGTAAAGCAGATGGTATTGTGCGTGCAGCTGTGGAGGCCGCAGGAGTGGGTGCGAGCGCGGATGGACTACAAGCTGAGGGCGCTGGCAACCTACCCTCAGCCGACGGTGGGTTTCCACATCAGAGGGGGCGACAAGGGTGAGGAAGACGTTCTGCAGGTTCGTCTAATTTCCCTCCCTTCAGTGCACTCACAATACTATTCTCACGCCCTCCGCATGGCAGGCCACTGTAAAATGCATGGTGGCAACTGTACGCCCGAGTGCGCGGGGTACTGAAGTACTAAAATGCACTGAGCACCCCTACTTGCTAGCGCCAGTACGCCAGTACGTCTCCCCAGTGCGAGTACTGGTTCCAAAACTCCTGAAAAATGCAGTACTGGTACAACCCTGGTAAAATGCACTTCAAATGGCATGCTCGGGCTGCACATTGTATCCATGCCCTGCAGCTGTGCCTCTTAGAAGAGAAGCTGGTTGGTGTATAGATGGGTGGCGTAAATGTGAGCTGACCATGCATGGTGTGTGCAGAAGCGAAAAACGACGGAGCCGGCTGATTTCATCAAGGCGACTCTGCGGGCATGGCCCGGCCTGAAGGTAATGGGCCATCCTAGCAGCACTGCCTTGCTGTAGCCTGACAGACTTAGTACCATAGAGCCTAGAGACCTTCGGAGAGACCTTAAAGAGGTGCTTCTCGTGGGTGTGGTAGCAGTGACTTGCTAGCTCTAGGATTGTTTTGTTCTCATTGAATTTCATTGAAACATGCCTGGTAAGGGGTGCCAAAACTTGTGTTCCTGGCCCTTGGTCCTGCTGAAATTGAGAGTCTTGAGCCTGGCGCATGAGTAAGTATACAGATACGTAAGATTGGGTGATTTTAGCAGGTGGGCACGTGTATAATGGTGGGCGATGACTTTGACCGCATCCGGGAGGCTGAGCAGCTGGCGCGCAAGCACCTGGGCTGCCAGATCTTCCGCAGCGTTCCCTACTTCCGGCGCGAGGGCCACGTGCAGGTGTGTGCGTTCCCTCCCTCCCTTCTTTCCTCCCTTACTAACCCATCAGAGCACTGCTCTCGGTTTTCTGAAAGAGGTTTTGTTTGTGCTGATCACCGCCTTTACAGGTATCTGCCACAGTGTTCTGTCTCCTTGACACCAAAGAGATCACCACATGACCGCATTGCACAGTACACTTCACTCGCACTTTGCCACTCCAGTGACTAGCCTTGTTAACAGGGTGTGAGGGCATGCCACTGTCTAACACATCCTTTTGCGCATTTTCCTCCCTCAAACCTTCTGCTGCCTTGTCTCTGGGCGCATGCATGCCAAGCTGCAAACATGCACACCAAGCAGCAGCAGTCAGGACTGGGGTGGTTTCCTCTGGAGCCGCCACCTGTGAGACTTATGAACGCTCCTTGTCTTGAAAGTGTCTTCCCTGTCTCTGCCTGCATCCTAAGCGTGAGCACTGCTCTGAGCATGCAGCATGCCAAATAAATCCGGCAGAACCATCAGCATCTCTGGGCAGACTTGTCAGCACCCAGACCCACGAGTCTTTGATTCTGCAACGGTTTACCCGCTGAAAGGGGTACTCGTGCGGCGCAGTACCACTTCAACATGCAGGGGTTCGAGGAGCGATGCACAGGGACAGTGGATTTTCTGACGGATATAGAGCTGTTGGCGCGCGCGGATTATGCCGCGCTGACTTTCAACAGCGGCCTGGCACATCTGGTGGACGTCCTGCGAGTCTCCCTGTACGGAAAGCACCGCTCGACCTTTGTCGACGCTTCCTACGCGAGGCGCGCACCCCGGTTCAAACCCCGCTGTCTGCAAATTTTCTTGTTGCCTTTTTCTTTTTCGGGCAGGCGGGCCCGCTACATGCATGCAGTGTTCTCCTGCCCAGTATCAGGAGCTTTTGCCATGCACGGCGGTGGGTGCACCCGGATATGCTCTGCATGCCGGCTGTATGAGATCCTCAAACATGTTAAGAAAAGGGTGCGCGAAGCGGGAGCCGAACTGCCTACCGGTGCACTGCGGTTTGTTTGTGTGACGGGGGAAGAAGGGCTTAATACGTCCTTTACACGCAGTAAAGGGTATTGTTGGGATGTGCAGGCAAGACTGGTGGGAGCCAATAAGGCGGCATTTACGGGAGGCGCGGCGCAAGCTACGCCCCCGGCGAGTGATGAGGCGGAAACAACCGCTCTAAGCGGGCGGATTGGTGTGAACATTAGCACTTTTCTTTTCTAAGCGCAGTTTGTTGTTCATGTTGACGTCGTCTGAATTTTGTCTACGGTACCTGGGAAAATGGACTTGACTGCCGTGCATTGTCATGATCATGGCATGCACTGCTTTGACTGTGCACATGCGTGGAGAGAACTCACTTCTTATCTTCAACTTTACAGGCTGTCATCAAGCATCGGAAACTATTGCAGCGGTGGCAGTATCTAATGTAGCTGTAATATAATTAGATGGTCCTTGCTGCTGTGTGGTCCCGGATGCTGTACCATAGGGCATACATGCTCAAGTGATTGATAGCGCTAATGCCAGTTTCTGGGGTGTCCAATCTGCAAAGCAAGGCATCTTGAAGACTTCAGCCCAGTATGTGGGTAAGCCGTCTTGTGTAGAGCGGCTTGTTACCCTCGAAGGGCTGTTGCCTCAGGATCTTGCCGCCTTCTGTATCAAGCTCGACCTGCTTGCACTCATCTCCGCCCTCCGGCTTTGTCCCCCATTTTGCCCTGCATAGAGAATCACAAATGCAGGAAAGCAGCACAAATTAGACATTTCTCACTTGTCTTGTGCATGGCTGGCAGTGCTAGCAATGCACCCGCTGCCAGCAACCCCATCACTTCCTGCTGCTCTGAGTCATCGAGCTGCAAATTACATGCATGCAACAGCCTCAAAGCCAATGCCCAGCACACTGTACCAGGCTGTGCTAAATTTTGAGAAGCCCCCTCTGCCTATCACATGCTCTTCCTCAACTGCGTGTGTATGCCGAACTATAAACACGCCACTTGCTACCTAGTGTGCAGCATTGCCTCAAGCTCGCACCTGAATGCTGGTGAAACACACTCCCTCATAAATGTTCCAACAACATCTATGCCCCACTGGGCCAAAAGGCCAGGGGGTGGTAACCTGCTATAACCTTCTGCTTTTGCACCCCTTAGCAGTGCATTGAGCTCGCACCTGAAGTAGGTGAGGGACGCCACTTCCCAGGTGTCCCAGCCGACGTCCTCTCCCAGCCGCCATTCGCGCCGCTTCCATGCATTGCGGTCTACGGTCACATTCTTCTCCCCCTCCAGCATAATGCGCATCTTCTCATAGTTGTGCAGCGGGAGCACCACCGGCCTCACCAGATCATACACCTGGAGTCCACAGTCGTTGCGCTGACATTAGAGAATATAGCTACAGTAATATGGCCCCGGCTGGCGGGGGGCGGTACAAATACTGAGCACCGTGCCCACGGTTGATTGTGTCTTGCTTGGATCTGGCGAGTCCAATAAGGGGTAGGATTGTGCCAGCCTTTAACTGCAGCTTGTCTGCGGGACGCACCTTGCCTCTTGGCAGGAAAAGCGTGATATAATAAAAAAATGATGAAGGACACTCGAACCCGTGATTGTAACATTATAGCTACTGGCCACAACAAGCGACCTGACCAGATCATACACCTGGACCCACAAGCAACCAGCACTGGTGGCAATAATGCACACCAATTTTTCTGTTAGCTGTCATTCTAGTGGAAGCTCTGGTACAGCGCGTGCCTCACAGCAACAGCTCCTTGCATGCTCACACAGCAGGACGCCGCCAAAGCATCATATCACCATCAGTCATCTTGCTATTGCATGAAGCTTCATAAGCATGCATGCTCTGGGAGCCACAGGAGTATCTCTGCATGCACTCTTCCCTTGTTGCTACTGCAGTTCTCAACAAAGCTACTACAGTCTGTAGCCAGTGGCAAGAAGTAGGGGGGCACCTGTCCAGCATAAAATTGAGGGCCACTCGAAAAAATTTGGCGGGCATTCCTCCTCGTGCCACCTTGGCAAGAGCAGTAAGTAATACTGTGAGGATCACTGCAACAACCTCTGCTGCTATCTTGTGTCCAGGACGGAAGCAGCGCACCGATATATTGATGTCGGGACAAGTGTTCGCGACGTTCAGTGTTTCAAAGCCGGCCGCTCGTACGCGAGGGTAGAAGTCACAGTCGCTCATGTACACGGTCACGAACGTGTCGTACTTCACCTGCATGCATGCAAGGCAGTTCGGCAGAGGGTTGCCCAGGCCTCTGAGACTTTTTGGCATGCATGGGGAGAGCAAATAATAATAATGATACAGTAATAATAATAACGGAGGCAGATCTGGCATTTGGTAGGCACAGGCAGGTATTCCTAGAAGTAGCAGACAATATGAAACCATGCCCATGTCATGCTGCGGCAGGAAACTGAGCATATTGATCATGCTGAAGCGCTAAGTGTTCATTCTTTGTCCTGTCCTATCACAGATTATCCGCATGTAGACCCCTGCTTAAACTATTGCCAGTCCCTACTCTTCATCTATTGCGACAAAGCTGTTGTGAGGTCCGAAATGGCCAGCCTCTGTTTTTGCAGCTCGATTTGGACTTGGGCAGGCCCTAACAATGATGGCCCCACTTTCTCAGGCGCTCCTCTAGATTGGGCGGGAAAACACATCTTGGGCATGCGAACGTAAGCCGGGAAGCACACCTGGCGTACCAAGGAGGTCCGGATGGCGGAGAACCAGTCGTAGGCGAAGTAATGGATGCCCCAGTTGGGGTGTTGATCCATGACATGCTCCATGCATCTGCATCCTCACATTCCCAATGTCAGGCGAGCCTAAGGCCAGCAAATAAGCACGTGGAGTCCCACAGCATTATTCTCCCCATTACATATTTTCCAGTTCCTAGAGATGTAGGATCTAGGTGTATCCGGCAACACTGGCTAGGCAAATCACCCCGTATCAAATTCTCAGTCATGGTACTTCCGCCAAAAGTTCAATGCCATACCGATGGACTCCACCAGGGCATTCACCACCCACTCAGGACAAAGTGCTGGGCCTTCAATCAGGCACAAGGTATGCATTGGGATGACAGGGGCATCGCAGGGGGAAGGCAGGAGTCATAAGCCTCTAATTGGCCGCGACGGCTGCAAACGGGAAGATATTTTGCGCACCGAAAGATCTCCTCAGAGAACGTGGCAGTTGCATTGGACGCCATGAGAACCACGTCAGCATGACCCCAGAAGTAGTAAGTGTAGTCCCGTTCGACGGCGATGCTGGCCATGAAGTTCTGCAGCTGCGAGAAGGTGTGCTGCACGCGCGTGGGAATCACCTCACCCACTATCGCGTTCACCTGCGCGCACATGCCGGTAGCATGTGAGCCTGCATGCATGGCTTGATTCTAGATTTTGTACGAGTGCTAGGGGGTAGTGAGCCAGTACAGCTTCAGTCAGCGTACTACACCTGCACTAGCACCTGTACATTCCAGACAGCCCTGCATCTATTTGAGAGCATGTATCAACACCACTGGTGGTGAACATTCTGCAAGAAAAAGCAGAAGACTACATGGTACAAGACGCCATGTGGCACTGAAGTCAGGGCTTCACACGGATGAGCTTCAGTGAAGGGTCAAGGCCCAGGAAAGACAACAAGCCAAGAAGGACATGGTATCTGGAGCCCAGGTGCAATCTGAATAGGACTTCAAATACAGTCTGAAGTTCTGAATGCTTGCCTGGGGGTCATGCACCAGGCGGTGGCTGTCAGAGTTGTCCACAACAATTATGCGCCGAGCGTAACCGGCAGCCTCATAGGTCTGCAGCGAGGTCAGGAAGAGCTCGTAGTTCCAGGAGAACAGAATGAACACTGCGCATGTGATCTCCGGCCGGGCCTCGCTGCACTGGGTGACTAAGCGGCCCGGCGGCCTGTCGCCGGGCTCCTGCTGCCTGCGCGCACATGCCGGCACATGCTCGCTGCCTTGCTCAGGAAATTCTATTATCTACTTTTCGTCTTCACGATTGTCCCTCCTTCTCCTGACGACCAGCGAGTATCAGAAGCCTGAGCCGTCATGGCCAGCTCTGCTCCTTGTCAGAAACTCTCCATAATTATAAGCAACAATTGGCATGCTCATTGCCCCAGACTGGACGCCGGGCAGCGCTGCACAGGTGCGTGTCTGAGCAGCAGTTTACAGACAGACAGACAGACAGACGCTCCCTCCTTCAGTGAGTGGTGTGTACGGTAGTTGACTTTGCCGCACAGTCAGATCTACATCAGCAGAGTATGAATATGGCGTCCTGGGGTCCAATGCCGTGATATGTTTTAGAGGAAGATCAATATAGGCGCACCTGATCAAAGGGGAGCCTGCCATGCGGCTATGCCTGCTCCCAGAGCGGCCTGCACTGATTGCCAGGCGCTGAGTGCCTGTATGACCGTCCAGGATATTTGTTGTCTGGCTACCGCCATGGTCAATGCCGCCACGCTGGCTGTTGAATAAATAACCCAGTTCGATCAGGTTCAGGCAGAGCAGCACTGCCAATGCTGCACCTATGCAAGTGCTGTCCACCCTCAGAGCACGCAGCATCGCGGGTCCAGTTTTCGCCTCAGGCCCTGCCCAGCCATAATCTTCGCCTCAGACGTTGGAAGTGGGTTTTCGTTCGGTACTTCTGAAAAAGATCTTCTTATACGGTCAGTTTGACCACATTTGCAGTGAAAACGTCAACTTACTTCCACGTTTATCACGGCCAGCAGCGGATGAGCATTAAAGGCCATCGGTTCTATTTTTCAGGATATTGTGGACTGAGCGAGTGGACGTCTCAAACCAGGTGAAGCACGTCAAGATACATGGCATGATGAATGATGGACTAATTCTCTTACCTTCAGCAGAACTTGTGTTTATGGTGATATTCTACAGCCCGAAGAAAGTTCAGGATTGTGCAGGAACGATCTCCATCAAAGTCCGTCAGAGCACCAGCATTTCCTGGGGCACAGAAATGTTCCCATCCTTGTTGTCACTAACTACGAAATTTGCATCTTCTACGTCTCCCAAGATGATCCGTCATGCAATGGTGATCGTGACTGCATTGACGCCGGCTGTTGTGAACCCATTTTGGAGTGGGTCCCCCCGCATTGCTGAAAAAGGTCCCCCCCGCCATAATTTGTCCCCTTGCCGATCCCGTTTGTCCTCTTTCATCGTGAAGCTCTCCTGTACTGTGATAGCCTCAGAAGCCAGTCAGAACTAAGGATCATCTTAATAGAGGCCGTCTGGTGCAAGACATCATGCTGAGAGGAGGTGGCTCTGCAGTCCTGGTCGCGATCTGCATCCTCGGCATCTCGGGAAGAAGTCTAGCTGACACATCCAACGCAGCAATCGCGCAGACCCTGCAGGGCGCGTCGAACAATCCACAAATAGCAGGCACAAGCGCTAAGACAGGGACAGCGACAGCACCTTCCGCCAGCACCGCTGCCGTGTTCAGCCAGTCGTCTGCAGCTGCACAGCCAGCGCAGCCAACCTCGCTGCAGGCATCGGATGTCAACAATGCTCTTCTACAGGCGACCAATCTAGCGACGCAAGTGCTTCAGAGCGCACCGCCCGCGCAAGCGTGAGTCTTCTGAAGCACCATCTTAGTAAATAGTGCAAGAGGATCTGGGACGATCCGCCTCGACACTGCCGTGTCCGGGGCAACAGATGCCCGTCAGCGATGGCTGATCGGTTCTAGCTTGATTTTCTGGCACAGATTTGCGGCGTTCTTCAGGCCATACGATGTAGCAATCAGAGCAAGTGTGTCAGGTTCCCATCTCACAAGGCTGGTGACACTGCTTGCCAGAAGTTACACAAGATACCTTGTATTAGGCACTGCTTGCAGACAGAATAAACATCGTTTATATATATGATTGGCTGATCTGCAGTGGGGATGCATCACTCTGAGGACTCCTCTGTTCTGGGCTGTGCAGGATCATCCCAGCTGGCAGCACTGCCACAACTAACAGCATCACAATTCCCAGGGGACAGGACCAGGGCAGCATGACCCTGAACCCAGATGGAGTCACCCTCAAGAGCAGCCCCGATGCCCCTTCCATGACGGTGTGACTCCCCCGGAAATCACCCTGCTTTGTGCACCGCGCATCACCTTTCAGCTACCAGCAGCATGTGAATGTTGCAAAGCAGTGGGCAAGACTTTGTGCTGCAAGTGCACTAGAGACATGACAGCTGATGAGTCAGTAACGATGTACCAAAAGTGATTTTGCTGCGCAGATCGGCAATGCAGGTGTGAGGTACAATGAGCCGGAGGTGAACCCCATCCCAGAGCAGGCAGAAGGCAGCCTCTTCCCAGGGCAAGGGGTGAGCCTCCTTCACTATGACATGTTCATCGTCTCACAGCTGGTGACACAAAGGATTGCCCTGGCAAGCAGCTGCACTGCCTTCTTCAGACTTCAGACTAAAGACTTCACAATCTTCAGATTTGCGAATGATCTCCGGCAACAAGTGGCAGCTGCTGGCACGAGGGGCAGGGCATCTTAATGCTGACTCTCAGCGCCCTTTTGTCAGTGTCGGATCTCAAAACCATCAGTACTGGGCCCTCCACACAGCTAGACTGGCCTCCCTCTGTAATATACTCAGCATGCCGGCACTTATCTGCCAGCAGTCATGTGCCACACCTGCAGGAGGCTCTGCTAGCGCCTGCACTTTGTGCTGCAGACCGGATGAAGGATGCAGTGCCGGCATGCAGGAAGCCCAATTGGCACATCAGTAAGGAAAGGACAATTGGTGACAGAACCCCCGGTGTCCCGGCAGAGCTAGCACTTTAGGCACTTTAGAAAGGGACTGTGTCACAGCCACTTTGACAAAAAATGACTCGCCCACGGTGAGTCATCAATGAGTCATGCTGACTAATGCTGACTCACCGCTGTGCTGTGCTGGCGCAGCTGAGCGTGGTGCAGAACTACCCCATCAACGACCAGGGCACGGGGCCGGCGCCGGTTTCGAAATCGAACTTCCAGCCGCTCGGTTCGAACGTCGGGGGCATCACGACACCAGCGCAGAACGCGGCGGCCGCGCTCGCGAGCATGGGCCAGGGAGGCCACAACAGCAACGCCCAGGCTATCGGGGCGAAGCAGAACAGCAACCCTTACTTCCGGTGCGTGCCCCTTGCAGGGTTTGGAGGAAATTTTGAGAGGTCTTGACTTTGGTCTGGCGAGGGCCTTTGGTCCCTTGAGACTTAATGAGGTCGCTGGCACAGACTCCTGTTGAGTATAAGTGTCCAATGAAAACCTTGCCCCTTTTTTTAGGTGTGGTACTGACACATGCTGGGCATTCAATGCCTCTCTTTCTTTAGGTTTTCCCAATAATAAATTTATGCTATTTTGTGCTTGTTTTATACTGCATAGAGGGCACGCTGAGACCTTTTTGTCAGGCACAGCCCCTGTGTCCTTGTCGGTCATGCAGGTATATTTTACAGGCCCTTGGGAAATGAGGCCAAGACTTATTCCCTGCTGTAAGTGCTGAGCACCTGTGCAGATGCTGAAAAGATGCTGAAAGTTGGGCATTGCATACGCAGGAACGCTGACACACAGTCCTCAAAGAAGACGCAGTCATACGCAGCGCAGATTCCCGCCAATGCCCAAGGCGCGGCCGCGGACCCCAACGCCGTAACGCTGACTGGACCCGGCGGCAACTCTGTCAGCCTCGGCCGGCGGTTGCTGCGGGAAATCACTTCTGAGGATCTGTAAGGCTGCCGCGATAGACCGCGGTTACTGGCAGTGGCTGTAAAATAGGAGCAGGCTAAATTTCATGGGTGTTTTATTGAATTAGCAGTGTTGACAGGTGCACATGGCGTGCCTCAGGCTGATGAGGCTCAGGCTATGCAGGCCATATGGTTGCTCATGCTCCTTGATGAAGGCCACAGTTGCAAGGCTATCATAGTGATAGTTATGATAATTGCAGAGCAGCAACAGATGGTGCCTATGCACATGTGTGTGACGCGCAATATGAGATATTGTAATGAGTGTCAGGCCTTGCCATTGCTGAAATGCAGAATGGCTGATGTCAACAGGAAAGCAGGCTCCGAACCAAGGGACTCCCGGCCGGACTCCGGACTTCATGCAGAGGCGCATGCATGACTTTGTGATGCACTAGTGTGTTACTATTTGGTGCCCTTACTATGGCTCAGCGCAGGCTGAGGAACGCCACATACTATAAATTGTTGTAAAGTAATTTCTCTTCACTGAGCATGACCTGACCCTCCATACGTGGCAGAGGGGACCGCTGCCGCCGTCCACGGCAGCATCTAATTGGCGGCCTCTCCACGCCCCACGCTTTGCCATGAATATTCAGAATATCATTTTCTGAAGCCACAGTTTTTCAACACGATCGGCATCCTTCCTACATGATTAAAGAATCATGCAAAGTCATCGGGCATACTGCTGATTCTCCTCCTTGTCGCCCCTGTCAACATGGCACAGCCGGCGGATAAGCAGGTTGATGGCAGCTTTGGCAAGAACGCTCTCATGAGCCAGGACAGCAACCTCAGCACCAACAGCCTGGAGACAGACAGTATTCCAGCCCAGCATCGGCAACGTATGTCTCCGGACCACCACGTTCATATGCCAGAGGTTCCATACAGCGAGGTGAGCTATGGACCTATCCTATGCCTGTGCATTGTCCCGATCAAAAAAGTCTCTTGGAGACATCAAAGACTTGACCAAGACACTTCTAAGTTGCCTGATATCTATGTGCAAGATCTTCGTGCAAGAGGATGCGTCCACACGATCACACCAAGCACACATCTGTTGACTCTGCTTCGCATATCGCACGAAGCTTGCTGAATCCTCGGCAAAAGAAGTCTGATGATCTTTCAAGAAGGCAAAGGTAGGTTCATGGTTGTGGCCTGCACATGATGAACTGCCGTGCCCCACTGTGCAGCTGCCTGATGAGCACCAGCACTTCAGTCAGCGCGCTCCTTGGCTGCGCGCTGCGGTGCTGGGGGCCAACGACGGCCTCGTCAGCGTGGCATCACTCATGCTGGGCGTGGAGGGCGGCACGCATGAGCTGCATCCTGTTGTCCTGGCCGGTGTGGCTGGCCTTGTTGCTGGCGCCCTCAGCATGGCCGTTGGCGAGTTTGTCAGCGTGTCTTCCCAGAGGTACAGATTCCCTTTCACCTACTGCATCTTTGTCTTGGATCTTTTTGTCATGTACATGCCATTCCCGGCTATTCTGGACAAGATGAATGAAGTGCATCTCCTGTATGCATGGCAGACCATGCATAGCTGCCATCAGCCTTTCAGCACTCAGCAGGGGGTGCTTTATCTGGCAAGCAACTACTTTGCATGATCGACATCTCAATAGTGATGGACGATCTGTGCGTTGCAGGGATGCAGAGGAAGCAGACATCGAGAAGGAGCGCAAGGAGCAGGCAAAGGGGCCGGCGGCGCGCCAGCACGAGCTCGAGGAGCTCACCGCTATCTACGAGGACCGCGGCCTCTCACAGGGCCTCGCTCGCCAGGTGACTAAGCATGACAAACCCAGTCACAGGCGCTCTGTGCGATGACTAGCCTGGAGCATGCCCATCTGCTGGGTTGGTGCAGTACTGGCATCAGCTCTTCCAGAGGGATGAAGACGAGCACTTTTTCCTGCAATGCATACCTTTTGCTTCTTCTTCTAGAAGGATGTCTCCATCTTCTTCTAGAAGAATGTCTCCATCTTTAACTGGAGGCGTTCTCAATCCCTTTCATTGCATAGGTCTGGAAGGATGGGTCTCTTATTGGTAGGGAGGCATGCGTACAGCCAAAGCCAAGAGAGGCGTTTGAGGGAACGTGACTCTGAGAGTTATGGCCGCGCATAGATCCGCTCACTGCATTGTGGGATGGTTGCACCGTGGTTTTTTTTAGCTCAATTAGGGATGTGAAATTCACCCTTTTCTGGCGCGCCAGGTGGCGGAGGAGCTGACGGCCAAGGACGTCATCCGCGCGCATGCGCGCGACGAGCTTGGCATCGATATTGATGACATGACTAACCCTTACCAAGCCGCCGCGTCCTCCGCCCTCGCCTTCTGCATCGGCGCCGGGCTGCCTCTTCTGGCGGCGGCCTTCATTGAAGACCCCAAGTGGCGCATTGTCTCAGTGGTGAGCGCCTGTGCCTCTTGTTTGTGTTTGGACTGCGCTGTGTGGCAGTAGCAAGAGCAACTCTTCTGGATTGTTTGCATGTGTGCCCTGCTGCAGTGCAGCAGAAGCAAGCAGCGCGTTGTCTCAGTAATGAGCGGCTCTTCTGTTTATTTGCATTGTTGCACTGTGGCTGTGCAGCAGGAGCAGTGAGGTAACCATGTGATTGTCAAAATTCTTTCGGGCTGTTGGTGTATTTGCACCATGCTGTCTGGATCCGTGACTGCAGCTTTAGAACTTGCCTTCAAGCTTGTTTCAGGACAAGGCTGTCAGATTGGGATAGATGGAGTTACCGTGAATAGGTGGATTTAGGTCATTTGAGCGAGTTTGAAGCATGTTATTATAGCTGCTGTGACCCCGTTGCAAGGGCCCGCGGTGTTCGGATACGTGCTACATTAATTCAGGAAGCTCGCAGCGCTCCGCGACTGTTCAACTATGGCCGCTTCCAGCCTGGGGTGCATCCCACATCTTTCATTAATCAGAATATAGAAATGCCTATGCCTTAGTACCTGTACATTATTCATTTACAGGGCCGCAAGCTTTGTTGGGCCCAAGCTTTGTGGGCCGCAAGCTGGAAATCTATTGGCTTTGAGCCCTGGAGCCCAAAACTGTTTGCCTTGAGCTGTTCACACCTCGGGAGAGGTGAGCAGAAGTACAAGAGTTGCGTCTTCAAAACATGTACGCGCTGCAAATGCGCAGGTGCTGACATCAGCAGCCGCCCTGCTGGTATTCGGGATCATGGGGGCGGTTCTGGGGGGCGCGGGGGTCATGAAGGGTGGCACGCGCGTTTTGATCGGGGGTTTGGCAGCCATGGGAATCACCTATGGCTTTGGCCGGATCTTCAACAAGGGCACTACTGCTCTCCCATGAGGGAATGGACCCTTGCTGCTATAAGTGATTTGCCGGATTGCTCTGCAACGGCTGCAAGGTCTTTGGGCGGATCTGTACTATAGAGTCATTCTTGGGTTAAAGTCGTTATTGAGTTGTTGCCCCTGGATTGGTCAAGTGCATTGTGTCCGTCATTGTGGGCGGTCATGGTTTGGGTTTCTCAAAGCAGCTCGTGATTTATTGTCATTCTGGACATTCTGGAAAGCTGCCTAACATATTTTGCCTTTTCTGTTGCACCATTGTGCTTCCCCTGATCAAGGACAGTAACTCTGTTGGTAGCGGTCAATTGGACATTTGCAGGCATTCTGCTTGGCAGATATTATGTGTTGCAGCATTAGGAACCTTTGCAGCCTGTATGGCTTTTACACCTTGAGACTGCGCAAGAAATTGGAGCGCTAGAGTTGCAGCTCAGATCTGATGATGCCCCCAGTGCTGGCGAGCATCTGCGGATATGTTGGTGTATTGAACATGATGATACTCTGATGAAGCTCGCGCATTCTCAATGATGTCCGGGAAAGTTGTGTGATTGTCTGACAATCATTGTCATGAGCTCTCGGTGCCTCGAGGCACCGTGCGTGGTGACCTCATGCACATAGGTCGTGATGCAGCTCTTGGTTGTGCCTGTACAATATTGAAATAATTGAACTTGTTGTGAAGAAGACGCCAATCCTCAAGGGTGAAGCGCTGGAGCTTCAGATAGCATCTCATGATCAGCATGTCCAGCATGCTTTGCTGAGGTGTCCTAGACTGCAACAGTACTCCACGACAGTTTGACATACAAAGCGACAAGCCAGCAACATCTTCGGCAGTTCAGAAAATGTGATAAACTGATAAATACACATTCGCTATCTTGAGGAGTGTTCCTTATTCCTTTCTAAGTCGCCTGCGCCATCACAAAAAGGACCAGGCATCGAGGCTTCCACATGTCCTGAGCTGACAGTGAGAATAACGTGCGATTTTCCGTGTCCGCTGCTCTATGTCAAGCGTTTTTGTTTGGCTTCTCGATTGGACATTCACACTGCCAGGACACCCATGGGATGGAGTGAGCTCTGTTGCAGCGTTGCATGGTGTCATTTCATCTGGTAGACAGCACTGAAGGACTATTTTTTTTCATATTCTGTGTTCTCCTGGGTGTTCGCAGACCAGCGTATGATTGAAGAAGGGAAGTACTAGAGCAACAGACCAGGGGACCGCTTTAGTATCCAGGCACTGAGAGCCTAGAATGGCTGGTAACAGCTGGTGGCGAGGACCAAATAACAGCAAAGATAGCAAGTCACCGGCAGCACCATACTTTCGATTTCAGGGCGGTCAGCCCAGCTCACCAGACAGCCCTCCTGAGAGCATCAGCAACATGGCTCCTCCACCTGGACTACCTACCAGGCAAACAAGCAAGGCCGCCAGACAGAGCGCAGGCCCCACTGCAGATGCAAGCCCTGCTGGCACACCAAGCCAGCCCTTGAGCATTCTAAGAAGGCCCAAGCAAGAGGATGCAGCAGTCAGCAATTCTTCGGCTTCCCAGGGTCTCACAGTCACTAAGGGACAGCCGCAGAGGACTGTAGATCCCCAGAGCTCGCCTGCCTCCAATGAGTCACCACAGGGACAGGGACAGAATCGCAAGGCGCGCAGGGCGCACATGCAGGGACAAGGTGCATCACCAACAGCCCAGGTGCATTCCCTGCGCATGCAACTTGACTCATGCAACCTTACTTCTGCTGTCTGCCTGTTTGGGGAGCTGGGCTGTCCAGAAGGGAGCACTGCATGCATACACCCATGCCTGGGATGAACAGCAATGTGGCTTTTGGTAGGTTACGGTGTGCCTTGGCTGTCTCCTGTTAGAATTGTCAAGCATTCTGGCCACCTTGAGCATCATGATGTGAAGCACCTCTTGTGCAGCAAGCTTGGCGCCTAATTACTAGCTGTTCACTGATCTGTACAAAGTGCAGTAAAGATTTCCATCTGTTTGATGCATGAGCATTTGCTTGCAGCAGAGCACAGCCGTTCTCTCAAGCAGCGCGCCCCCCAGCTTTCTGGAACAGAAGACCCCCGGGAGTGCAGGGCGCCAATTTGGCGCGTTCCCTTCACCCACCAGCCGTGACTGTGCTGACCAGACCATGCTGGCAGCTCCTTCCCCTTTGGGTAGCTGCACTTCCTCAGGTGAGCGCGCTACTGGCAAAAATTTGGACGATCTTTCCTGGCATTAAAGGTAGCGCCACGCAACTCGGAGGAGAGTCCTTGAGGCGCCGCATGCAGATACAGAAATTAGCACAAGTGCTCAGTAAGGCTATTGGGTGAGGGTGATGTAAACTGCACCAGCACTCTTTAGTTGCCTGACTGGCGCTAAAGCGGTTTGACAATGATGATAAATTTATTAGTAATGAGTGATCATCGGAGATGCACAGAGATGCAACTGTGGGGCGGGCAGGCTCTGGCGGGGGGAGGAAGCTGCGATACCCAGCGTATTCCAGCCGTGAGGAGCTGGGCCATGGGCTCAAGAAGGGCTCTTATTTCAAGGGGCCCATAAGGGTGAATGCGCACGACCGAAGCCAGGCCTACATCACGCTGCCTGGCCTGCCGTCCGACCTCATGATCAGGGTGCGCCCCCTGATCCGTACAATCTCACCCTTCAAATCCATCCCGACCACAATTTGCAAGTGTGGTTCTGTAATAAACAAGCCTTTATGAGTGCGCAGCTGAGCTGATGTGACTTGGTCAACACCATTGTCAGCCACAAACAGGCGGTGTCATGTTCCAACAGTCACAAATACGCTGATCTGACGTGTTTGAGACACATGGTCAAGCCGCAAAGACAGCCTTTTCCCGCACGTTCTGCATGCTGTCTTTGTGTACATGACAGCCCCTTGTCATTCGATGAGTGCTGCATTGCCGAGAGCTTCTCCAATAATAACTCTAGTGATAGGAGTGGAGCAAGAGGTTCCATTGTGACAGCTGCATTATCGAAGAATGGGCGATGCATTGAAGGAGAAGTACTCAGAAATTTGTTGTGTCTGCACTATGCGTGTTTGCATGCATTTTTGGGCCACAACAGTATTACAATTGCCAAATTCTTCACGGAATCCAGACACATGAGAAGTGTGTGATATGACAAATGGGCAGTGACAGACTGCCTACAAGACCAATAAGCCTCAGGTGGCTCTCAAAAGGTGTCTAATGTAATAATAATAATAATAATAAAGACTGAAGAGTAAGAATGACTGAATGCACTGGTGTGGGCTTGCAGGGCTCCGTGGCGCAGAACAGGGCGGTGGAAGGGGACATAGTAGCGCTGCAAATTCTGCCGCCGAGCTCCTGGTTCATTTCCAGCGCGCTAGTGAAGTCGGCCGGTGCCGACGGCAGCGCCCTGCACCCGTCTCACTCCACGCCGGCAGCGTTGACGGCTGCGGCGCTGGACCTGCCCGAACCGGGCAGCCAATGTGGGCAGGCCGGCTCTGCAGAGCGGAGCGGTGCAGATCGGCAGGCCACAAGCGCTGTGCCGTGCGTAGAGCTTCCTTCAACGCCTGAGCCTCAGTCGGCTGCGCCAGACGAGGCTGCAGGTGTGCCCATGAATCCAGAGCCATCTGTTCTCTCAACTCCCGCCACATATGAGCGTCTCATCTATTATGTGATGCTAGCTCACACTTCACTCATAATTGAACCAGCCAGTGTCCACAAGCTTTCCTGCTAGCTAGCGTTGAGCTTCAATATCTTAGCATGGACTGTCTGCAGAGTGCGGCCCGAGCGATGGCACAGCCGGAGAGGGGCGGCAGGGGAAAAAGAATGGGAGGAGGAAGGAGGGGCCGCGGCTGAGCGGGACGCATGCGGATCTGGTGGAAGCTACGCGCGCCCAGCTGGAAGCTGCCTTTGGCAACGGCTCCAAGCCCCCCTGGGCAGACGCTGGCTCGCCGGACAAGGCCCTCAAAATCATCAGCGCCCTGTGTGTGGCTGCACTCTCGAGCCAGTTTACAAACCCGTGTCTGGCCCTGTCCTTTAAGCATCCCTGCGAACACCATGCACAAAAGCTACCTTAAATGCTGCAGCTGCTGCATCTGGCACGCCAGTGCACTAGTCACAGCGTGAGCTACTGTGAAGTAACCGTTGCGTTCCTGCCTCAACTCTGCAAAAGAGTGACAGCCAAGCAGGAAGCACCCTCGTCAATATCTTGCTGTTGATGGCTGGGCTGCCACGCCTTGAGAACACGCAGACCTCTTGAAACAGTTATGTCGCAAGTAGTCATAATCAGTCATGGTTTTCCGCGCAGGCTGCTGGAGCGGCCGGAGCTGCGCGCGACGGCAAAAGTGGTGGCCGTTCTGGAGCCGTCGCGGCGCCGGGGGGCCATTGTGGGGGTGCTCAAGGAGGAGCCGGCAGGCAACGCCCTGCTGCTGGTGCCCTGCGACCCCCGCCTGCCCCGCTGTCTCGTCCGATCCTCGGAGTTGCCGCCGGACATTAAGTCCTCACTCAAGGCGAGTGCCTCCATATCATAGTCACTATCACTGCATTGCCATTACATGCATCTTACAGCTCACAGTGCTGGGTGCGTTTGCAGCAACCTCTCAAGAACCCTCCTCCAGCCTTCTCTGTCTTGGCACTTTAGCCATGTCACCATAGTCTTGAAGTGCTGCCATGCCTGGGGAAAGCCTTGTTTGCCGGACTGGCTGTAAGAAAGGAGAGTATTCCCCTAGCAGGCCAGAGGTTCTCTCGTTTCTGCCTGGAATTATTGCCAGTAGCTGGTGGGAGTGAGACTGCGATAGGAAGCTTGGCATGGCATAAATGGTTGCACATGTAGATGTTTTTCATAGTTTCATTCCCATGGCCCAGTGTGGCATGCATGCGTGTAGGTGGTCACTTACAGAGTGCTGAGAGTGCAGCTTGAGAGCATGTGATGAATGCCTGCTGCTCCTTATTTCAGAAGAGGGTCACTACTGAAACTGTGACGTGGCATGCAGGCGGAGGCAAAGAACCTGGTGAGCAGCGAGCGGACGCTGGTGTCCGGCATGATCGAGAGCTGGGATGCGTCCGCGGCGTTCCCTCTCGCGCAGATCCGCTCCAGCCTGGGCCAGGCCGGCTGCCTGGCCACAGAGAGCAAGGTGGGGTGCTGTTTTTATCACCTCATGTAGTGCAGTGATAGCAAGTGTAAGAGAGGGTCATGTGGGTTTCAAGTGGTGTTCGCCTGGGAATGGAAAGGTTTGGGAGCATTACTATACGCAAGGTGCGGAGTTACCCATGACATGGAGCAAGGCAGTGATGAAAGAAGCAAGAGAACTTCCCAAGGGATGTGAATGAGTAGACACGGGTGTTTCAAGGAAGTTATCGGGGTAGGAGAGCTTATGTGATCATACCGGTGATTCAGCAGGGAACGCGCAGACTGGAGATTATCTAAATAAGTTGTCTTTGGCTGATTACTGTGGATCCTGAATTTGTAGCGAGTGGACAATGCATTAAAAATATATTTCAAATTGCGTGAGCTGTGGGCAGGCCATGATGCACATGGAGGCTGTGACGGACGAGTCGTTCAGCGACGCCGTTATGGCCTGCCTCCCGGCCACGCCGTGGAGCATTAGTAACGATGAGATCATGCGCCGGAGGGATCTGCGATCCACTAGGTGTGGCCCCTGATCCATTGCTTACGATGTGGACAGCTTTAGGCCTCCCATCCCACTGGGAACTGCCAGTAACCAAGTCGTGCGGCTGGCCACAATAAATGGACACCAAGCTGAGCGCCTGCTTGGTCCTCTACAATTGTTCCTCAAAATAGGCACTCATTTTCACCAGGCACATCTCCTCCAAGTCACACATCAAAGAGATTTTGGAAGCTCTTCTGCAGCCACAATATTCAGCACTTTGAGGGGTACCACCTGTTGCTTTTGCACCAAGCGGCGCAGCCCTTCATCAGCAACTCACATGCGCAGCACGTAAAAGACAGGATTTTGCGTAATGTCCGATGCATTATTGCAGGATCTGCAGCATTGACCCGCTGACCGCGCGAGACCTGGACGACGCGCTATCCATCGAGCCGCTGCCGGCCGGCGGCGGCAGGCGCGTCGGCGTGCACATCGCGGACGTCGCGCATTTCGTGGCGGCCGGCTCGGCGCTCGACAAGGAGGCGCAAGAGAGGGGCACTAGCGTTTACATGGTCGACCGTGTCATCCCCATGCTGCCGCGTCTGCTCTGCGAGGAGCTGTGCTCGCTCAACCCGGGTGAGTCCTCATGCCGGTCTCGGTGGCGGCATGCAGGAAAAATAGCACTGGTGCTTGCTGCCAGTGGGCCGTATCCCAGTGCAAAATTGAGGATTGAGGCATTGCTGTGTTGCAAGAGCAAGGAGGGAATCCTGCTGCTCGTGTACATTTGCTTAGTTTCATGGTTCCAATGGTGACTGGAATCAATTAGCTGTAATGAGTTTGGACAAGGCTGGCAGCAGGTATCCTTTGATGAAAGTGGGCTGTGTGTTGCCCTTCTCATGCGTCACTGACACATCAGCATGACAAAGCATGAGCGGATTGACCTTGCATCGTAGTCAGGCAGTAGGTGTCAGTTTCCCGTGTTATGATGTCCACAGGAATTGATGGAGTGTGTGAGGTTCTCTTGCAGGCGTGGACCGGCTGACATTCTCGGTGATCTGGGACCTGTCAGACGACGGGCAGGTGCTGAGTCAGTGGGCGGGACGCACCGTAATCCGCACCTGCGCCAAGCTGGCGTACGAGCACGCGCAGGCCATGATCGAGGGGACCTTCGACACCGCCAAGCCCCCTGTCGCCCTCTCCAGACCCCACACATGGCCCCAAGTGCGCCCCTCGATAATGGGAACCTCGCTGGGCGCTTCTCAGATGCACGAGTATATTGCATATGGGGAGCATTGTCTCTGTGCTGGGAGCTTGCTGCACTCAGGGACATGCTTTCACCTGAACAGCGTGGGTCCTTAAGTCCATTTACGGCTGGAAGTATCTCTAAGTGCGGTTTCTGTGCACAAGTTGCCTGTGCTTCGTTTGAGTTTGATTTTGTGCTGGGTGATGGGGATGCCTGAGTACTCAATGGCAGATGCAAGCTGCAGGTATTTTTCTCCTCATGAACCTGCCAAGCAAGACTGCCTGTGAGCTAGATGTGGACCTGGCCTAGAGCCTGCAGTGCAAGCTGAGATCTAAGCATGGGGGTAATCCTAATCTTGCTCCCCTTGATCAGGGAGAGCAGGGGGTACTACAGACTACTAGTGATCTTTAGTACCTCCGGGGGGTTGTATAGACGAGTGATACCCTGTCTAGTCTGGATGTTGGAGTACCAAAACAGGCTCTCAGAAATGGCAGCTGCCGCGCAGGTGGTCGGGGACGTGCTGGCGCTCCACCGAATTGCGGCGGCGCGGCGGAGGGAACGTTTTGAGAACGGGGCGCTCCGACTGGACAATGTGAAGCTCAACTTCACGCTCGACGCCGATGGCAACCCCTGCGATGCGCAGCCCCACGGTGACTAACTTAAACACCCCTTGCTGCTGCCCCTTGTGACACGGGCCAAGGAATGCTCGGACCTCGGGAGTGTTAGAGACTGCTTCTGCCCAGATTGTGAAGCTGTCTAAATGCTAGGATACAGCAATTTGAACCTGTGAGGAGTGACTGCACAGGCTGGCATATCATCTATAGTCAAGCTTGCTTACTGACTCTTTACAGCGCACTGTTTGCAAGCCTGTCCCGTCACTCAAGAGTCTCTGTCACTCATTTGCAGACACGGTTGGTTGTTTGCTTCAGAGATGGAACTGAAGTATTTTCACTTGGTGATATCCATGCTCAAGAGCATTACATTTTCCCTCTGGCTGTTGCAGTGCAAAGGGAGGCGAACCAGCTGGTGGAGGAGTTCATGCTGCTGGCCAACATGAGCATAGCTGCTCTCATCGCGGGGGCATTCCCTGACCGCGCCCTCCTGCGCCGCCACCCGCCCCCGCACCAGCGCAAGATGGAGGAGCTCGCCGCCACCGCCGCTGGCCTGGTTAGTCACAGCTTACTAATGCTTAGTCACGAAATCAGGCATGCATCAATCATGAGTGTAGCATGTCAAGTTGACCCCAGGCACGGCAGACAAGTTGCCGCCACGGCCGCTGGCCCTGTTAGTCATGCTCTGTTACTCCTTAGTCATCGATGCCTGCTGGCATCACTCTTGATTATGTCAACATTGTCTCTAGGCAGGGCCCATCCCCGCAGGCATTGCCCATGACAGCGTGCTCATCGACTCGAGGCATACATGGAAAGCTGCCAGCCTTGAAATGGTGGCATAGGGGTGCTTGCCAACCAATTACACAGCTGTAGCTGCAATTATACTCTTGTCAGGAACAACAGAGATGTCTGCGCTTGCAAACGGCATATCCTGCTGCCCCGCTGCACACAGCATCAGGGGTGACTGAATCTGTCTACAATACTGTAACTTGTTTTAAAACTCCCTGGCAGCATGATGTTCAGGGTGAGTAATTGTTGTGGCAGGATGTGAACGTGGACGTCGGATCGGCTGCGTCGCTGCAGGCGTCGCTGGCGGCTCTGCGTGACCATCCAGACCCGCGCATGCTCGACATCGTGCAGCTGATCGCCACCAAGCCCATGCAGGTGCGCCACTCATATCTTCAGCTGACACCTTTGTCCTGTGCCTCCACCTGCACAGTCCACAAAGCCACAGCTTTGCTCAGGCGCACCTGCTGGACACCTTCTTGAGGTGGTCTTGGAAGGCCACAAGCAAATGAAGGCTTGGCTACTGCTATATATATCATCAGCTTCCACTAGCTTCCTTCAGGCAAAGTAGCAAGACTTTGGACACAAGCCAGTGGGGCACTGTCTGGGACCATACCGGAGCTGTACATCCCCTAATGCATTGTTCACTTGACCATGCCAGCCCTGACCATCCATGAGCTTCCTGTGCCGCTTGCTGTGCTTACTCATTGGTCATGTGCCGGCCTGGCGTGAATTGACAAGGAAGCAGTGACGCTTGGCATCGAGATTGTGGGCACCTTTTGGGCCTGTGCCACCCTGACTGTTCATCGGATTTACGGTGTTACTTGTGTGCTGACTGATCGCTGATGTGGCGGCCAGCTGGCGCGCTACTTCTGCACGGGCGAGGTGGAGGACCCTGCTGACTGGGCTCATTACGCGCTCGCGCTTCCCGAGTACACCCACTTCACGTCCCCCATCCGCCGCTACCCCGACATCCTCGTGCACCGCCTGCTCGCAGCAGCGCTCAAGCTCGGTGAGTCAGTGATGACTCAAGCTTGCCTACTTGATATTGCATTGCTGTATCCAATGGTTGGTGTTATCACAGCACAGGAGCAGGTATGGCAGCGCTTGGGCATGATGTACGCAGCTCACATGGCCTGCACACAATCCATTGTATACAAGGATCTCATTGTAACTTTACGCTATGCATATGGCGTTCTTGGGGTACGTTTCTGTCAGTTAATGCCAGGATGCTCCTCAGCTCATGCAAGTGGTGCATGCTTGCCTGTGACGCTCAAGGATTGGAGGCGCGAAGATGTAAGTATTGGATCTCGTAACTTTTTGCAGGAGAAAGCGGGGAGCTGGCAGCAGCGGAGCCGAGCGATCAGTGGTGCGAGCAGCAGGGCCTGCTGGCCACCAAGGCGTGCGCTGACGTGGCTGCCCACTGCAACGACCGCAAGCAAGCCGCCAAGATGGTCCAAGTACGTAACTGCTCCTTTTATTTACACCCATGATTTGTTAGGGGGTTACACCCCCTTTGGGAGGCATTCAAATTACAGCGCTGGCGCCTCAATGAGGTCGCGGGAGGCTCAGGCAGCTGCTGTCACCCTGCGGGCAGCATGTGTGCTTGTTGCGATGGTCTCTGCACACTGCTGGCAGGCAGCAGGACATTTGATAATGGAGGCCCTGATGTGCGCCAGCAGGTTGCCAAGATCTTCTTGCAACCATCGCACATGTTGCTTGAAAGTGCTCTCCTTACAAGTGCTCCCTTGCTTCAGCACCTCCGGGTTGAACATCCCTCGCATTTATTTTAATTGCAAGAGTTCTCCTCCACGAAGTCGTGTACGAGAAAGCACAAGAGCATTGTTGATGTGCTGCAACTCGGGACCATTTCCATGCCCCAGCTGAACGGTACAAATGAAGTCAGCTTTCTACATCATTGCTTTTGACACTTGATATGATTGACACTTGTGTCAATCATCAATCACAAATTTGAAATCAAAATTCAAAAACCGGTGTGCGCGTCTCAGGAGGCGAGCTCGCGGCTATACCTGGCAGTGTTGTTGCGGCGGCGGCCGCTGCTGTGCGAGGGCGTTGTCATGGGCCTCAACGGCGCGCGGTTCCTAGATGTTTACGTCCCCGACATTGGCATCGAGCTGCGAATACAAGTGGAGGACATCGCGCCGGCACCCGTATACGGGGACTGGGACGCCAAAGCCAAGTGGGTGCACTTGCTCTTGGTGGCATACCATTGTATTGCCTGCTGAGAAGTCACTCCGTGTCCTCCCGAGCCTCTAGGCTCTGCGTCTGCATGGTCAAGGCAAAGGGCGGGGGGGCTATGCAGTGGAGCTGTCACGACTGAAAAGGGCTTGTTCTGGGAGTAGAAGCAGCAATGCAGAAGGCCTGTGCTGGTAGATAGGTGCCCAGTCGATAGTGTATCTTGCTGAGCTGGCAAGAGGCCAATGCTCAAGATTTGCTACTAGGAGCTTCAAGACCGGCTGCTCATTTGCACATCGGTGTCAGCAGAAGAGGAAGTATGGACGTTTGCACATGGAACTAGTCAAGCCAGTCATCTGGACTGCACCCCTGTCAAGGGGAGGCGTTGACTAAAGCCTTGTTAAAAATATGATTTTGGTTGTGCAGGACGCTTGACATCAGCCGGCCCAGGAACGCTGCGGTAGACAGCGACGCGGCTCGGCCGCACCCGGCCGTGCTGGCCGACGTGGACAACATCAGTAACGCGCGCGGGGACGTCCGGCCGGCAGCGCTGCCTCTGCAGCTGCGCATGTTCAGCCGCGTTCCCGTCCTAGTGTCTGCACGGCAGCACGGCGCCAGCGGCCGCCCCGCCGAGCCCTTTGCCCGCCTCTACCTCTCCGGATGACGTGAGGATGACTGATTGCCGGCGTCGGAGGCTCAGACATGGCTGTGGCCTCCGCCCGCGTGTATCTCTCTGGATGACGTCAGGCTGACTAATCGCTGGCGGGGGAGGCCAGTTATTGAGGTTCCTGGTGTCGAGCATCAATGAACTTTGGCTGTGCCATTTGCCCGCCTGTATATCTCCCAGATGACACAAGGATGACTGATTGTTGGCGGCGGAGGCCAATTTTTATTGAGGCTTTGTGCGTCAAGTGTCAAGGAAGCTAGAGGGTCTCATGACAAATGCACCCCAGGCTGTGATGCCCTGTCCCCGCCTCTATCTCTCAAGATGACGTCAGGATGGTTTGTAGAAGGAGAGATGCAGACATCAAGACCAAGCAAGCATCAGGATGTGCTGCCTCGCAATCAAGGACTGTGCATCCACATTACAAATGAAGACCAGGCCCAGGAACTCTGATTGACAACATTGCTTCTATGCATGCAAGTCTGGCTGATTGTCGGTGACAGAGGCTCAATATTTGGTTGGGGCTGCATTTGCCAAGCATTGAGAGAGCTGAGGGTCAGGTGACGAATGTATGACAGGCTGTTATGACACTGTTAGTCAGAGCGTTGCTCTTGTACGAGTTGAAGACCATAAGACCAGTACGTTGGTGGTCAGGCACTGCATTATATACGTGTGTGCCAAGCATAGAGTCATAATGTCGACTGACGTTGTGATGTAGTCAGCATGCTCCACGGCCTCCCATTAAGCGGCTGAGAAGAGTTTTAACGGCATCAGTGATGTTGCACAGGCACATGTGCGACAGGTTTGGTGATGACCTACCTAATAAGCATGTGACCATAATTGACACATTTGTTATGACTGCAGTTCAATCTTGCAAATTGGCCAGCAGCACACAATTGTTTGCAAATATTGACCATCATCATGTGGGACAATTAGTCATAGCAGAACAGTGTGGAAAATACTTGTTGGTTACACATCTGAAATTGACGGATCTGGAAGTACATGCATCAAGCACGCGATGAGTCAGCAAGCAGACCGCAAACGGAACCTAGCATAGACAGCATGAAAACTCAGCTGAACACAAGCAAGGCCAAACATTAATCCCTGGTCTGCTCAGCAGGCTGTCGAATTTGGAAAATTAGGCAGTTCTGACATGCAGACAGTATTAAAAGTAAGCATAGCATCGAGTGACATCGCCAGGGTAGAGACGCTTGGTCTCTATGGCACTGACAGTAAGTTGCCACCAATGACACAGGACTAACAGCAACAATGAGATCACCCTGAAAGGTGACTTACTGCTGGGAGCAAAGGCCAGCGAGCAGTACAATATCCGAGTAACTGACTCATTCCAGGGAATACTGAAAACTCATTCAGTCTTTAGTAAACCCTGCTCATCCCATCCCCTGCTGCAAGGCTCCCAGGAGGCAGTGCTCAGGAAACTGTCATGTTTCAGTTCCATGACATAAGCTGCTGCATGCGGCACTTGCAGCATTAACATCAAAGAGAATGCTGAAACAATTAGACTTCCACATTCTTCCGGCTGTGCAGATGCAGCCAGCAAGGTGCACCTTCCTTGCACCGAGCATGAAGGGTGCAGGTGAGATATCGTGGCTGCATAGCGTGCGCTGCTGACATCACTTGTCATCATGCACCTCCCAGCCCTTGAGGCGGCGCACAGACTGCTCAATGGGCACCTTGTTAATGCAGGCATCCCTGATCTGCATCAGCCCACGCTCGTTGAAGTCCCAATTCTGCATGCCACACCAGTCGCAGAGTCACATATTGAATTGCTGAAGCATCAGGCGCCTTGCTTCTGCATTGTGCAGAGGCCCTCACCCTCACTCCTTCCAAGAGATATTAAACACTACAAGGGGATGGCGATAGCACCCCGTGGGCACTTGAGGAACAGCAGAGCGATTGATCAGGGCTCTTGCAGCTGTCTGCTAGGGCATGAGCCAGCATGCTCGCAGCAAATGGTGCAGCTCCGCAAGCAATGACAAGTGCTGCCCTGTGGGTGGCAGGTGCAAGGCCAGACAGGGGAAGAGGAGCACCTCATTGCCGTGTGCGCGGAACCACTTGCCATCCGCGTCATGGTATTCGTATTCGAACCGCACAGCAATACGGTTGCCATTGTATGCCCTGCAGAACACCAATGCTCAGCCAAGACAAGCAGCATCCTCACAACATTATCACCCTTAGGACTGTAAAAGACCGTCCAAAGGAGGATTGGAAACGAAAAGCGGTCATTCAAGTATCGCCCACTCACCACAGCTCCTTGACAAGCCTGTAGTCGAGCTCTTCCTCCCACTTGGCTTTCAGGAATGCGGTGATCGCTTCGCGCCCCGAGAAGAACTTCTCACTCACGTGCCACTCGCAGTCTGCAGCCGAAATGTTTGATTGAAGTGAATATTGGCAGATTACATGACCTGATACTAGAGTGTCCTCTTCCTCGTTGTGCAGCCCGATTCCCTGGGACAGCATGCAACGTGTGCACCTGACGGGTATGGCTTACCCGGAGTGTACGACAGCGGCACTTTGTTGTGATCTCTAGTATTCCATGCATCCTGAAAGCCCAGGTAAACCCTCAGATCTTGGAGAGACATCCCATGGGTAGGGCATTACAACGATGTGCCACAGAAAAGGAAATCAAACCTGGGCGGCCCTGGTCTTCTGCAGGGCCGTTTCCTCCGTGAACGGCGGAATCGGGTATTTGATGGGTTCCTTCGCTGCAGTTGCGAACACACGAGACGCACGTGCAAGAGGTCGGATGCCAATGCCAAGGTGATGCAAGGGCAGGCGCTGCCCGCAAAGCGCGCGGCTTACCGACAGGATCATCTTTAAGGAGTCTAGCTTGCCAGCTTATAGTGTCTGCTTGAGACCTTTGCAGAATTTTGCCCTCGCTCACAACATTACGTCATGCTCCCTCAGATTCCGCGATTGGGGAAGCTTCCTCTGGGCTTTGGCTTGAAACGTCCCCCTGGGAAAGGGCACCGAGTTGTGCTTGCAACACACAAAGCCCTCGGGATGGCTGGTCATTAGAGAGCAAGAGGCCATCAAATCTTACATTCCTACCTACGCATGCGCTTGCACTTGCACGTGTGCATAGACCCGAGTTGAAGTCAGCTGACTTAGCCCACTCAGCAGGCTGGCAATAAATTTTACCATGAACTGAACGCTCCTAGTGATCATAACGTCATTGAGATCTCGATCACCAAATCAAGGCAAGCAAAGTGTATGAATCCTGGATCTGATCCTTTGGATCACTTAAATTTTGCTTAGGACAAAGTCCTGACCACGAGTCTGGAAAAGGACGCCTAGTGTCATGCATGTTGTATGCACGACTTAATACATTGCAGAACAGCAATCAGGAGCTCTTGATTTGCCATGCGGCGCAGTGTTCATTGTCCAAGCCCAGGCAGAGCCTCTCCTTGCGAAATACCTTTCAACCTCTCAACGCTATCACTAACTCCAACCAGCAAGCATGCAAAAAACAGGCAGATGACTCAGCAGAGCAATGAGAAATCTAACCCGCAAAACAGTCATTTTTAAGGCCTGCAGGTCCTTTACTATAAAGCACACAAGTAGAAACCATTCACGCCTTAGAGGAAGCACACCAAAAACTAAGATGCATGCCCTAGATTGCACGCTAAGGGCTGTGATATGTACAAGGAGTGAGTCCTATTGTACAGGCTGAGGAAGTGTGGCAATATGTCCAGTCATCGCCAAATGGCTTATGTAAAAGATCTCCAAATTTCTCGAGGTCTCTCCATGAACTGTCCCCTGGGAATTGGGAAAGGCCAAGGCACAGTATACTTTATGGTGAAACAAAGGGCATGTCCAGAAGGTCTGTTGAAAGAACAAATTGCGCGGACAAGCTCATGGGCTTGGCATTCTAGCAGGTGATGTTTAGGTCCCAGAACATTCCTTGGAAAACCCAAAAGGAAGACTCGTTCGTTCAGCCACAGGCCTTGGGCATCCTATACCCATCCCCGCTGTTGATCTAGAATCATGCTCGTTACTTCAATAATTTGCATTGCACAGTATTTTGCTGCTGCAGCGGCTTTGCTGCTATAGTATGGCAGCTGCACCTGTGTAGCATTCAGACGCTCTCTCTGAACGTCCATGAGGAAGAGCCTTCTTCATCCTGAATTTGGATTCGAATTCGAATTTGATTGCGCGCCGCCCCCACTCTCCGATTCTGCAAATATGACAGAGGATCTGCTGCGTTGTGGCCTGCCCAGGGATACTGAACTCCCCTCAGAACACACCACGAAGCTGCTCCTGCTGCCTATTCGCGCGCATCCCCCTTGCCCCACCCTCATCAACCCTTGATCACCCTCGCTCGTGGCGGAGCTTCGCACCCCTGCTTGATGATTCAAACACCCTTGCCGGGCAGACGTCTGCTGCCCGGTAGGTTCTCTCGGGCAGACAGGACCGCTGCTGGAAGGGGGACATGGCACTCCCCGCGACTCATGCCGCTGCCCTTGCCCGGGCCCGCAGCTCTCCGCTTGATGATCACAACCCACCGGTTGACCACTTTGCGTTGCAGAAGCGCTTGCATCACCGGTCCGTTCCTGATATGCACGCTGTCGCAGGGACGCCCCGCATGGAGCGCCCGAGCCCGCCGCGGCAGCTGCCGGCGAAGCTTCCGCGGCAGCTTCCTCCGCCCGGGAAGCTGCCGCGCATTCCCCCTCTGCACCGCCTCTCCCCATTCCCATTTGCTCTTCTGCTGTTGTCTGATCTGGCTGTCTGCGCTCTTCTGGAGTCCCTGGCGAGCAGCCAGCTTCCATGTCTGCAGCTGCTGATTTTCCAGGCAGCCCCACAGCTTGGACATGCACAGCGCCAGTGCTTTTGGGGCCTTGTGTAAGGCCCTTCTCAGATGGCAGGGCCCACAGAGCGGTCATCTTCTGTAGCGCTGCTCGGCGGTGGATGGCCAGACTAGCAACGCCTGCACAGATAACATAAGGATGATGATACATTGATCAAATGATCAAGGAGTCTGATTATAAAAAGTGCGCTGTAAATTACTGGTGCCTAGCAGTGCCAAAAGAGCGGTCATGCCTAGCATCACAGACTTTATGTATTGGGCAGATAGATGTACATTAGTTATTGCGCTGCATTAAAAGCTTTGGAATGCAGATTTGCTGAACAAGGCTGGCTGGCTCAATCCTTCAGCGAACAGAATGTTTGCTCACCTAACAGCAGCAGGAGGGCTACTGCAATGCCTGTGGTCAGGCCAGCAATGCCAGTACGGCTCCAAGAGGCAGCTGCTGCACCCGCCACCTGCATGCCAAGGATCATTTTCAAGGCTGAAAACCACCGGACACACATTCAGGCCATCAAAGTCTCCTTGAAGCAGGGCAGACCCTGCATGTAATATTTGCAGTAGTGAGTGAGGTGCAGGGGAAAGTTAATATCTTAATTAAAGGCGACTTGATCTCCTTCATGTCATCAACCTCTCCTTGAAGCAAGGCAGACCCCGCACGCAAATTATGCAGCATTAGAAAAGGAATGCCATTTGAATTCAAATTTGAAAATGCAAATAAGATGACTCACCGGGCCGGGCTGCAGGCTGCCAAAGAAGGCAACAGCGGCGACAGCGGAGGGTGCCGGGGCCGTTGTGGTCTGCCCAGGATCCACAGAGGGCGCTGATCCGGGGGCGTTCACTTCTGCGGCCGGTGGCGGCAGCTCCTATAGGACAACCATCAATAAAGATGTCAACACTTGATCCCCTTCAATGGGTAATATGCTTATATACTCTAATATAACCCCTGCATTCTCCTTCAAAAAATTATCACTGGAAGGGCCCCTTCCCCAAATCCCAAATTCAAACCCTGAATCCAACTTTGCTAAGCCTAAGGGTCGATACCTTGACAGATGGTTGATCAATAGGAGCGGGGGCCGGCGGCTGCGGATCGGTGTAAGGCAGCGGCGCCGGCTCTTGCAGGCTCGCGCCCTGGACACTTGTGGTGCTGCTGTGGTAGTCTGCTGTGTACAGCGGCTGCCACAGGTTCTGCAACAAGCAGGCGACAGATTTTTATGTTCATTCACTTTGCCTTTAAGCCGAAAATAGTGCCTTTAAATGGTAAACAGTAGAAGTACCATGCACATTTGAAGGCACCGCCTGGTTGGCAGCAGTGTGCCCAATATATGCAAATCAGGGTGCAGCACGCTTGGTTCACTTGGTGACAGATTTGCAGATCAGTTGCGCACATGCACGGAAGCGATTGAGCACACACAAGGCCTCTGCTTGTTCATCTTTGTTAATCGCATTTTTTTATTACTTTGACCAACAGTGCGCGCACCTGCAGGGAGGGGGGCACGGCGAGCGCGCCCGACTGGGCAGGCTCCGGGCTGCTCGGGGCGGAGGGAACGCCGGCGCTGGCCGCGGCGGCCGATGAGTCATTGGCTGAGCTGTCGCGCACGCCCTGCGCCCGCGTGGCGTTGTCAGCGCTGCTGTAGACCGGGCGCCAGCTGGAGGGAACGCCGCCTGCTTTCGCCCCGTCCTCGTTTGTGTACTGCCCGGATAAGGGCGAGCGCACCGGCGGCGGCGGCCGGGCCCTGCTGATACCACATGCGTAATCTTGAGTCCCATCAACTCTGCTTCAGCATGTACTTACAGCAGACACCGTTAGCTCCAGACACGCTCAAGATGCCAAGGGATGTCTAAAGTGCAGCTGCTTTTTGCACAGACACAAGGGAAAGAGACACGCGGGCATGGCTAAACTTGTCAAAGGTCTTGCTACACGACAGATAGTACGCTGCAGCTGTTGAAGGCTGTAATGTAGGCCTGCAGGTCTCTGCATGGACGAGAGCAGGTCTTTGCATGGGCGTAGGTGATTACTTCCCTATATTAAAATTAATAAATCACCTGGTGGTTGACGGGAGCGAAGGCGGCTGCGCGCGGGGGGCGAGGAAGGGTGAGAAAGGCGGCAGCGGCGGCCCCGGCCGCGTCTGCGGCGACGGCGACGTGCCGGGATCCGCGTAGCGCTTCTGCCGCCCGGCCGCTGGATCACCCAAGGGAGCTGCACCAAACAGACCTCAAATTTGAGATCATGAGAGCCGCATTCCATGGGACAATGCAGCACAAATGCAGGTATTGCACATTTCTCGAAGGCCAAACATATCCTACATCAGTACAGTGGACAGGATAGTATACACAGAAGAGAAGAGCACAAATTACAGCTTTCCTGACACTCAGATATAATTAGATCCAATTACAGTGCAAATGCAGGTGATACATGACTCGTCAAAAACCTTTGTGCTAGGAATCAAGGTGGTGATCTATAGACAAGAAAAGAAGCCAGACAACAAAGGTCCATGACCTGTGTCCCATCTGCTTTCATTATGCTTCTATCAGTATGGATTGCCTGATGGAAAGAGAGGAAAAAGGCAACAGCAAGAGGAGCGCACTGTTGATGGCTCTTTTGAGGGGCGTGTAGGTGAATAAGCTATCTTCTGAGCTGAATTCTGCACTGCCTTGGCCCGCACTATCTGATGGCCCAACCGCTGGCTGAAGGCTAGGGGCTGGGGGCAAGGGAAGGGGCATTGGGCCGTTGAAAGGGGAAATATTAGGGCCAAGGGAGGGCAAAATCTTAATGTGCCCCATCAAAATTCCTCCAAATACATGCGTTCTTGGAACATGGCTCTGTGGCGCAGGGGCAGGAGCCAGATCTGGCGCGACGCCACTGCGGCCAAAATTGGCGCCATAGTAAACAGGAGCAGGTGCCTGCACATGCCCGTCCTTCTCACCCTCAAAGGGACGCAAGACGGTGGGCTTTCTTGTGCCCAAGACTGCACCAGGATTTGGGGTGATTGCTGGTGCAGGAGCGGGCATTGGCTGGGAGTTCTGGGAAGCTGGAGGAAGCTGCCGCAGGAACGCCTCGGGAGACCGGGACAGCTGCCTCTGGGATGCAGACTCAGCCGCCGCTGACTCACCGCCCGCTGACTCACCAGCCGGCAGGGGCGGTGACGTCACCAGCGCCGACAGCCGCCCGCCGATGAACGTGACCGGTGTCGGCGGAATCACAATTCCGCTGTCTGCATCCGGTGTTGGCATGTTGCTGTCTAAATTACCAGAGGGCTTCTTGTCTGAAGCCTTGGTTTGGTTATTGCTGCTGGAGACTGGGGAGGAGGATGCTGGCCAGGGTTTGGGAGGGGCTGGGGCGTTAAAGGGGGATGATGCGATGTTGGGGGAATAACCTGAGGGCGGGGGAGGGTTCCGGGGGAGATACAGCGGCCCGGAGGGGGGCAGGGGGGTCCTAGGTGCGGGCACTAGCTGGGGACTTGTCGGGACTGCCGAGGTGGTTAGGTAAGCATTGGAAAGGGTGAATCGGCCGCTCTGCCCATAGCCGGCCGGGGGAATGCTGCCCTTCACAACACCCTGCGAAAGAAGAGCCCAAACATTTTTAGATGATGAATGATGAACGTAGGTGTGCTTTCAGGCAACGCATTTGTCAACATGGGATTGGTTCGAGGCCAACTTAAATGGCGTAGCACAGTATGTGTGCGGCTCCGGTGCAAAGCAAGCAGGGGCAATGCGACGCATTACATGGAGACATAGCGGCATGCCTGGGCGGCTGTGATGGCGAGCTCGTAGGTGCCAAACTTCCCATCGAATCCGTCTACGATGATGCCATATGCCACGCCAGCACGCACATCCATCTGCACCACATGCACTAGCCAGTTAGGAGGACGCACCCAAAAAAAGCATAGCTCCTCTGCGCTCAGAAAGGCATCTTATGAGTAATGCTTTCGAGCATCACCAGTGCTCTCCCCAGATGAAACTCTCAAGCTAGTTGCACCCCTACAGGTTGCCGCACTGGGCTTGTAAGGTTCTACCACCGCTATACTGCCAGGCAAGCACACATTCCCAGATGCCCATGCCGCCGTCTAGATTGAAAGCATGACATGTTTCCTTCCTTGCACTCCACTGCACCCACCACCTGAACTGGGGGGTGTCAAGCTAACACATGCTACAAGGCATGCATGCAAAAAGAGGGACTGTTGGGAGCAACTGTCTGAGAAGCAGCGAAGGCAGGCCTCATTCATCCCATCAAGCTCATAAGGACATCATTTGTCAAATACTCGCCAGTATCATACCATGCTGCAAAGACACTTCTTGTGCTGCTGCAGCAAAGGAGCCTCACCGTGACCTGTGATTGGTAGCCGCAGAAGTCGTCGTTGCAGGAAATGGGCGTCAGGCGGGTGCCTGATGGGGACAGCAGATCCGCAATGACATAAAGTTTTGTGTCGAATGCGTCCGAGTGCGCGGCCGAGGCACAGAGAGATATGGTGATCCGCGCGTCCTGTTCTGGCGCCAGGTAGTACGCCACATCCTGTTTTGGCACACAGCAGATTTAATTTCAAGAAATGACTTTTTTCTCTCTCGTTCAAACTCAGCTGAAGGTAATCAGTCTCTGCTGATGGCCCTTGTGAGCAGCAGCTCTTGCAAGCTTCAGGACTACGTGTTCATCCCTCATGCAATACTCTTAGCTAGTTTGCAAGCAGTATTGTATTACTCTTCGCTCTGCAAACATTCAAAATCACTCTTCTTGCAACACAAGCAGCAGGACCCTTCAGTGTGCAAGCTTGCACATGAAGAGGTAAATCTGGAGTCAAGCCTGCCATTGAGGGCAAGAAATGCTCGCACGTCTCAGTGCTCATCCAATGGGTAATCTAATACCATCTCAAGAGGAGTATATATCATCTCCAGTGACGCTAGAACAATAGAAAGTATCGGACAGGGGTGTAAAGGAATGCAGGAGGGAACGCGCCTTGCCGCCGCCCTGGTCAGTGTATTCCCCCGGGCAGTTGAGGGTGTAGTCATCGTTGAAGAAGTATGTGTTGGCGCTGTCCCAGAAGGGCAGCGTCTGGATCACCTTGGGGTACTCTAATGCATCCCCCTTCTTGTCAATCACCTGGATATAACAAATTTCTCTCAGTCAATCACCTGGAGAACGAGATTAACCCCCTTGTAGATCCTCTGGATAAGATGTTTTTGCCCTTCTGAATCACCTGGAATGAAAAGGTTTCTGCTTTCTGTGAGCCTCAGCCTTTTCCAATCAGAGAAAATTCTGGGCCGGGGGCCCCCAGAAAAATGTTTGATCATCAGGTGTTGAACCTCAACGAATCGATTGACTTTCCGCTGAATCATGCCCAGATGGAGCCTCAAAATCCTCTATTCTTGTAGACATTGACACACGGAAATTGACACACGGATTGTGGCAGGTTGCAAAGACGGGCCCTGCTCAAAAGGATTGTTGCCAGTGGTGTGGTGCAGAAATATGCAGGGTGTATGATCGGTGTGGTCAAGGGTGGATCGGCGGGGTGGCGCGCGCAGCTCACCCGCAGCCGGGGCCGCTTGCCGTCGTAGCGCGAGTCGTAGCTTCTCAGCGCCATGTCGATGTAGAACTGGTCGCTGTCCGTTGTGAGCCAGGCGGCCGCGCCCACGCTCACCCACAGCACCTGCCGCAGAGATTGAATTCAAAATCGAAACTGAGATTGTAAACAATCTGAGATTGCCGGAAGCTGTGCCTGTGGTTGGTGGGCAATGGTCATGCACGGACCTGCTTTTTTGGCCACAGAATCCTAATCACAAGTGCATAGTTACCCTGTTCAATGCAGTATTCTAGCAATTTGTTTTGGCCAGTAGGGGGGATGAAGAGGTAAATAAAAAGGGCAGGCCACCTTGGGGTCCGCCCAGTTTTTGGGGGTGAAGGAAAGCTCGCCAGGGTAGACCGTGGCGCGCGATGGCTCTGACACATTCACGACAGCGTACACTATGCCACTCGGTGCCTGCAGAATGCCAGAGGAATAGCAATCAGCGCCTTAGAAATCAGTGTCAAAAGCATGCCTGCATGTGCACCCCTGCAGGAATCCAATTTTCAAAGGCATGCATCCATCTACATTTATAGAACAGATGTTTTGGGCATAAAGCCCGCGGCCGGCGCGGTTTTCAGCGAGCGGGAATTTGCGGCGGCCGGCTGCACCCGGTCGCACCGCTAGTGACGATGACTTGCCCTGTATTACAACTTTCTTTTTGAATATCAGCTTCGGAAACAGCGGCAAATACCGCACCTCGGCCAGGGACACATTGACGGCGGGCGGCCCAAAGCCAGCCTCGCCACTAGTGTCAGTGACTCGCCCTTTGGGTTTCATTTTAAGATTTGAAGTTGATATTTGGAGAAGTACGCACCTCAGCGAGCGAGACATTGATGGCGGTCGGCCCGAAGCCGGCCTCGCCGCCGGCGACGGTGAAGGATTCGGGGCTGGCGCGCAGCGCGTTGAACATGTCGATGTTGACTAATATTGGCGGCGAGTCATCGAGCACATGCGCGTTGAAGGGCCCGCTCTCGGCCGGCTCGTACACAACACCCCAGATGCCCGACGCAGTCAGCACTCCCGCTATCTCCGCCGGTGTCGCGTCTGCGGGTGGCGTGCATTGCGTTCATTTTCTTTCAACTTTATGGCATTTTCGACCCTTCGTCGGGAAGCAAGCAAGCACCGTCAATCGACGTGCATGACAACCACTCCACCAGACTCTTGTGGCACAGAGGGCTCCTCCAAGCTGCTGTGTAGCCGGCAGGTGATGCTGCACTCGGCCCTTTTCAAACACAACTCTTGGTGGCTTCAGCACTTCAAAATGTAGGGTTCACCCTAAGACCCCTAGCTTCCTTAAACCCTGAGGGGGACCAAGCCGGTAACTTTCTGCGGTGGCTCCAAAAATCCAAGGTTCCACGGTGGGAAACAAGGACCCTAACGGAGGAGAACTCACCGCTGGCATTCTGCAGGTACAGAGCGGCGGTGCCGGCAACAAAGGGCACCGCTTGAGATGTGCCGGACCGAAACTCTGTGGCGCTGTCCGAACGACGGGATGCCGAGATTATGTCCTCTCCGGGCGCCCACACGTCCACGCACTTGCCTGCGGGGTGCAGAGAAACGGATTTTCTCTTCGTCTCGCAGCACTTGCATGATCCTGATTTTCCCAAGAACAAGCCAGGCTTGTTCTTCTGAGGGACGGTCTCTTACAGGCTACCCAGCCCAAGTCGACCACCACCTGCATATTTATGGTGTCCCCAAAAACGAGCCTGGTATGTCTTTGGCATCCCGGTCCCAATGATGCTACAGACACAGGGCTAGAAAAGGATGCAAGGGTGATAACTTGCCATAGTTGCTGGCGACCCCCGGGGAGATCCACAGCCGAGCGTCGTCGCGCGCCGTGGCCGCCACCGTTATCGCCAGCGGCTCCCTGCGCATCCGCATTACTCCCTCAAATCAGCGCCACTGGCACCATAATTACTGTAGGTGTACACCTTTTCCACTCACGGTGAATTTTGGCAAGGAAGCCAGGCCAGCAGAGTTATCATGGATCATGTAACCCTGTTTCAGCTCGGACAGATACAGTTCAGTTGTCCATCTCGTGCACATGATCATACTGCCAAGCATGCGCATCGAGCCTGTGTGCTTTCTAGGGTCTGCATAGAGAAATCTCGCTCAGCATTTACCTTCAGAAGGTGCCCTCTCCAATTGCAGGGCTGGTTACACCGCCTAAGTGCTGGGTGCGCAGTGGCTTAATGTAGGGTTGGGGGTTCAATTTTTTTATACAGTAGTTTCAGGGTGTAGGGTCACCTGGCAGGGAATCTTAGTACTAGCCTGGGCCCTGACAGAATTGAGAACACCAAGAATGCAACAGTTGAGGTGGCTTTGCAGCTGGTGGTACCTGGCAGGGCTCTTGGCGCAGGCGTCGGAGTCCTCGTTCCCGGCAGCGACGACCACAGAGACTCCGGAGAGAACCAGCGCTCGCACTGCCATGTCCAGCGCATATTGCGGCTCCCCTCCCAACGCCATAACCACCACCGCCGGCGCCACGTAGTGCTCCCTCACCCAATCCAACCCCTCTATCACCTGCGCGCACATTTGCAGCCCGCATTTCATTTTGCTTGCCACTTTTGAAGTCTAATTTTATTACCCGCTCGCCGTTTGCAGGGCCACAAGATTTCATGTGTGGCCTCTGAAGTACCAGCCTAGTCCTGACATCACCTGTGCGATTCCCCTTACGTCAAGGGTAGCCAGTTTGAGGGCCACAAGGGCTCAGCAGCTGTGGCCTGTGAAGTACCAGTTCAACCCCACTATGGCCTGCGCACAGTTGCCTCCCATGGGTCGGGCCAAAATCCTTCAAGCGAGCGCATAGCGAGCAGCGGTGCACAAACTGCCACTCTCCAGGAATCGAAGAAAGGGGATTGAGGGTGCCCAGGTCAGGCATTGAAGCATAAGCAAGGGGCGGAACCTGCGAGACGGTGCCGTTTCCGAGGCACTCGAGCGAACGCACAGCAAGCAGCGAGGCGTTCTTCGCTACTCCATACGTCAGCCCGGCGGCGGCCGCGGCGACGTGAGTTCCGTGCCCGTTGCAGTCTTGCCCGACCCGGCCGCTCTGCAGCGAGGTGAAGACTTCTGCCGCTCGGCTGCCGACGTTGCCGTCCCCGTAACGGAACTCCTGGTGCGTTACGTGGATGCCCTGCATGCATGCATGCATGCTATGAGTGATGAATTCCAGACAGCCATTCTTGTTGAGATTGAACAAGCTAATCCACCTGCCTTGCTTGCACCTGGGCTAAGATGCATGCAAGCGCTGAAGTCAACAAATGCCGGGCATGCGGCAGCCGGGCGCACTCAGGCCCTGCTTCTCAGCAGAGGTCAGATGCTGCGAGATGCACGCATGCAGAAATAGATGCTATGGCAGTCCTACTGACTGTCACACTGTCTTCTTGATATGCCTTTCCTCTGCGCCGGAGGTTTGATGAGAACAGAGGCAAACCCTCATCTATACAACGAACTGCCACGCCGCCCGCAAGTACTCCAATCACGGCACCTGTAATCACCAATATTGTATGGCGAGTGCCCCACCGTGTCCACGATGTAGATGTTGACTTCCGTGCCCAGGTTGTAGTAGTCAAACTCCGCATTCAGCGGCAGCGCCACCTGGTGTCAACAATAAGAACATCAACACAGCCTCATATCACACCTGTTTGGCAAAAGGACAAACCAAACCCAGGAATAAGTCCTGCCTGGACCGAGCCATGGCTCAGACACAGTGCATCAGAAGCCCTGGAATGCGTGCCAATCTACATGCCAATCTGCATGGTGCACATGCACACAGATCCCCTGAAGATCTACACAAGCTGTTTACTAATAACTCTGATTTCAACCTTGAGAGCGCAGTTGGTCAATGCGGTTGGTCAATGCGGTTGAGGGCCGAGGGCACACACCCCTCATCTATTGAGATGTCCCAGAGCATGCTGACGAATAAAGTCAGATACAAATCTCAGCATGCGTCATCAGTGCGTACCTGATCGATTCGATCGAGCGCCCAGGGCGCCGGCTGCTCAATGTCGGCTGCGCGCACTTCGGTGTCCTCGTGCACAGACGCCACCTGTCCAGCGTACACGCGCAGGAACGCGTCCAGCTCCGAGCGCGTGAACTGCGGTCCCGTAAACCCGTTAAATTACTCTCCAGCCCCTTCTTTCTCAGGAACATTATTTATGGCTAAAATTTGCAACTGCAGGGCCGATGTACGCATCCCCGGCACAGTCTCGGCAAGTCAAGACGCCTTGGCTCAGTTTCAGCAAGCGTGCTGTGAGGCTGTTGGCTGCACACGCAAGTCATTCTGCGAGAGCAGTGCTGTCCTTTCGCAGGGCCCATGCACCAAGGCTTCTAAACTGGTGTGTGGGGTGCAAAGGTTCCTTTCCTCCACAACCTGCTGGCACTGTGGCTCTAAGACAGATGGACCTCACTATTAGGCGAGGGCACTGTAGCATTTGTCCAGCAAGCCGTGGAACTGCTCACCTCAGCAGCAAAGCCGTTGAACACATTGGTATAGCGAGCAGAGCAGGCGCCGTTGAAACGCCCCGAGTCTGCTGCCTCTGCCTCTGCGCATGCTGCATCTGTGCCACCCCCTTTTTTCCACACCACTATCCACCTGTGCACATACCTCCCTGTATTAGTGCATAATTCACATTATACTTCACATTATACTTCATTTTACTGCATTTGACGCCAGCTAGATGTACTTTAAGCTCGAAATGAGTACATAGGTCATATCACAGCCATTGTTGAGCCACAGGAGTGCTTCCTCAGGACAGCAGCTGGCAGAGAAAGCAACCTGCTGACTCTGGTGGACTCCCAATTGTCAATTTTGGATCAAGCCTTGAGCACACAGCACACACTGGCGCTGCGAGGTTGCCAAATGCAGCGTACATGGCTGCTTAATACTTGGAGAGGCTCTGATGTGACAGTGGGGATGCTGGGGTACCTCTGCTTGGCTGTCTTAGTGGTGCTTGCTGTTGAGTTGGTGATGGACTCTGTATGGATGGTGGCGTTGCTTGGGGAGGGACTCTTGTCCCCCCACTTCTTCTGGAAGCTCGTCATCAGCTGCTGGCGGTTCCTAGAGCATGCACAAGTGCAGCTTCAGATTTCGTGACATGAGCTAGACTGGGTGACTAAGATGTCCTTGCCTGCACAGCCTTTGCGAGCCTTCCAGGCCTGCGAATGCCTCTCTCGCATCGTGAAATATCTTCAATGTACGACAAGAACGTTGCGAGACAAAAGTACCCACCTGCAACTGGTGAAAACGGGTGCTAGGTCTTTCTGGCCCAAGTCCATCGTGCAGGCCCACTCGGTCGATGTGGGCGCATTTTGGGGACGCCGCGCACTCTTATCCACGTCTTCCGATGCAACAAGCATCAGAATACACAGGAAGATGGCCTGTCTGTGGTAGAGCCTGGCACAAAGGTGCACAGGACCCCACGATGCCATGGGCATGCAGGCCGTTGCTAGCACCCAGGCAAGAGCTGGCGTCCATCAAATCTCAGCAAGAGACCAACCATTGAAGATGTTCTCAACATACCCAGATGTGCCGGCTAAATGGAGGGTGGGCAATGAGCTAAACGCACGTGGTATTCTTGATATGAACTATCCTCGAAAGGGACAAGAGCCGAAAAGCTTTGATTCTTCACATCCGATCCCTTATCTGGTTTTGATGTAGAGCTAGATGCAGCATATGCACAACACTGCAGCCCACCCTTGCCTCCAAAAAAGTCAACTTTGGTGACGAATGACCCAAGCCGACTTCGCTTCTGAGGCCAGGTCTCGAAGGGAATGCTAGCGGCCCTTTGGGGATTGCTTTTCTTCGTGTATCGAATCTTCCCTTCCTTGGGGACCTCACGGAACCTGAGCATCCATTATGTACGCAATAGTACAGTCAAAAATCTCGCCGAGAGCGGTTTCTAACTGCTCGACGAGAATCCCCGTAAACCGTAATATTAATGAATCTTGTACGGACCAGTGGAAAAGAGGACACGAGCTTGTTCACTCAATTTCATGCAGATCTCAGAAATACTTTCAATAAACGAACAGACAGCCCTGTACGAAGCAAGGCATCTGTTCAATCGGTAGCATAAACTGTCAGGACTGGACGGACAGTGAGATTTGTGACTGAAGGAGACTTGCGCAGCAGCTTGGCAAGGCCCTGGTTGCAAGGCTTTGGCCGCAGACTCCATAAAGAATGGCCTCTCAGCGTTCCAAGAGAACCATTAAGGCGCCCAAGAAATACTTGGAGGCGGAGGGTACGTCAGCAGCGCTGTTGGTCAACTTTGCTAAACGCCTCCTGTCAGATCACTGCCACAGAAACGAGGGTGACAGAGGCTATTCATGCCCAAGTTGCCTTCTTTGACATTCTTGGTAGTAGAGTAGTCTTATCTGCAAAAGGGCGCCATGCCTATTCCCATGGCGGGTTGAGCTATCAGTGCATTGTCACCTTATGTTGGGCTAGTTTTGAAATCACAGGTTTCACCCCCAGTGAGCAATCTGTAACGTTTCCCGTGGTTATCAAGCGTGAGCAGAATGACTCGAGACAGCTTGACACGACGGGCATGTCTGTTGCAACCTCCTGCAGTTGCAAAAACTGGCTGGATGTCTCACTATTCTGAGAGCTTTGGTCTTCACGGGCGACCATGCATTGTCTTCTTAGCGTCCGTATCGCGATCGCCATGAAAATGACTACAGGCACCAGCAACAAGAAAAATCCGCACTTTTTTCCGAGAACCTTGCCCGATGTTGGCCCCAGTGGAAGCCACCTTGTCTTGCGTGCACTTTTGCCAAGCGTGGGCGGAGCTTGGTCGGAATGTTCATTTCACGCTCTTGCCATCACCATTAAGCTGCATTAAGATGGGTTAGAGGCCTTCAGGAGGATTGCACGTACATGGCTAAAGGAGAATTGATCGTTAGCGGTGGATCATTTTAGGATGCTGCCCATGCTCACTCAAGATACTACTAAAGTGGGCCTCGATATCAATTATAGACCTCGGGCTGACACGTCGCCATTGGTGTTGAGCAGATCAGGACGATGAGGACAGTTTGCCCCCCAAGAGAGACGTCCTCCGGTTGGTGCGTGAGGATGAAGGGACGGACGACTTGCTGGATAGAGTCGTGTACCTATTCTGGGAGGACGATGGCAGCTGGTATAGAGCCAAGATCAAGAAGGTGAGCCCAAGACCAGAGTGTTTGTGACAAGTGTCCTGCAGGTCTGTGTCGATATTTATTTTTCAAGGTGGAGCAATGTCAGTCATGTTTCATCAAACAGCAACAGCTGCTGATGTTGTCTTTGTCTGGGCTTGCAACGTCTGATTCGTTCTGCATGCTGCAGTTTGACCCCGCCACCGGCTTGGCAAACATATTTTACTTCGACACGGTCGAAAAGGAGGACGGCACAAAGTTGGCAGTGCTCATTGGCGAGGGCAAAGCGGCCTTCAGTGCGTCTCGTTGCTTCCCTGTGCTTTGCTGTGCATGCAATCTTTGCTCAGTGATCCTGTCACAGTAAAGCTGCCAATCACAGCACCCATGCATTATATTCCAGCTCGGGAGGCACAGCAGGACTCTTGCCTCTTCCTGCAGCCAAATTCTATCAGCTGTCATGCAGACATCTTGCTCCTGCGTGATCAATGCTTCATGTCTCCTGCCATCTAACAAAAGCAGCACGACAACACCAAGCTGCAATTTCATCTGGCCTACTTCATGACATGTGACTGTCTTGAAGGCTTGCCAAACTCATCAGCGAAAGAGACATGTAGACATCAATGCAGTGCGAGCGCCAGGGACAAAAAAGAGGAAGGGCTTATCTCGGTTGCACATTGTGCAGCGATAATACAAAGACTACTCAGGCTCAGGAGCACTAAATGACCACATTGCATGCATGTATATATTTAGGAGGTTTCCTAGGGGGAGGTGATGCATACAAGTGGGGCTAAGGCAATCCTGTGTGCAGGGGAGTCAAGGAGGAAGGGGCATGTGCTGAGCGAGAACGAGCTCGAGCTACCTGAGGAGTTCATAGACAAGCCAGATCCTGAGGGGGATGTGGGCAGCGGGAGCGAGGAGGAAGAGGAAGGGGAGGAAGATGATGGAGAGGAGGATGGCGGAAACGAAGCCGGGGGTGACAGTGACGATGATGATGATGTCAGCAAAGATGATGACAGCAGAGGCGGCAGGCGAAGAGGCACCAGGGGCCGTAAGAGATCTAGGGGCGACAGCGCAGAGGTGTGTAGCACTCGCTCACAGTGGGTTTGCAGAGTCTCTGGCTAATGAGGCAGTGGTCACATAGAAGACCTCTCTTGTCAGGGCATCTTTTTGCAGCTGCTTCGCCATGCTGAAATGCTGCAACACGTTCATATAGAAGCCGATGGTCACCCCATATCATTTGTTGCCAGCAGCTTTGCGACTCTTATTCCCTGTTCCAGATTACGAGTACAGGCCTCTCCTCATGCGCATGTCACCAGAGGTCCTCTGAACCTTGCACGACGTTCTAACTTTTGCCTGCAAGACAGAATTGACATTAGAGACAGATATCTGAGATATGGGATTATTGGCGGTGCAGGACAGCAGCGATGGGGAGGGGGGTTCATCCGGGGGACCCAGGGCGAAGAAGGGAACGCCGCCGGCCGCCAAGGGCGGCAAGCGGGCTGCCCAGCCGGGCAGCGGCAGCGGGCAGTCGTCGGCCAAACGCAGCCGAGTGGAACCGCCGGCCGCTTCCGCACCGTCAAAGCGCCAGGTACACTGATCTGCTCACGCTCTGCTCAAGATGTCCCAGTTGTACTGTTTGACGCTGTGGCAATACTCATCACTGTGGCTGGCTTTCCAGGAGCTTGTCAGTTTCCCAGGTGTCCATAAGAGCACACTGTTAATCAGTGACATGTATATTTGAAGAACTGGGGCTGCTATCCACCGCCCACATATCTTTGGAGGAATCTTTCTTAGTTTGGAACGCGCTTGGATGCGCTGGAAAGTATCTTCTGTAAGAGCATGACATTTGGGGCATGGACAAAAATCTGCGGTTGCAGGCATGAGTGCGTGTGCATGGGGCGGCAGGTGACGCCGTCCACCAAGGCACAGGAGCTGCTGGCGGCAGCCGCCGGCCGCGGCAGGAGCAATGACGAGGACTTCCGCGCAGCCGAGCGCGCGTCCAAAAACCTGCTGGCCTCCATCCTCGGCAAGAAGGCCTCCTCCGGCGCACCCACGCAGCAGTTCTATGGTGCGCGCCTGCCCTTAAGGGGTGGAACAGATAATATACGCCGCACACCTTGCAATGCTAGCTCGGTCAGGCGAAAAAGAAACCAACCCATCGCTGGCTGGAACTGGTTCTGTCCTGCTGTGTCATGCATGTCTTCTGGCCTCCTGCAGGAAGCTATATATGCTGCGTCAGTGGGGTGGGGAATTTTGGTACTTCAGGTAGCTACTGGACTTTCCCCACATCCCTGCGTTGCTTTCCTACGAGTGACGATCCATGCCCAACACCGCTCTTTGGTGCAGCATTCTCTTCGCATTGAGAAGCTGTTCTTCCAATCCACGTTCTAAACTGCTGTACATAGTGAAAATTTTGAGTTCTCCAAAGGTCTTCATCGGTCCCTGTATCAGCCTTGCCTGCACTGCAGTGACGTGTCAGCCTGTCTGCAAGGTTATTCATAGATGCTTTCAAATTGCAGGTGGTAATCAGCCGAAGCCGCAGGCCAAGCAGGCAGCTGCCTCTGCTGCCAAGCTGGCCAAGACTGCCAGCAATGTCAAGGAGACCGAGTTCAGGGAGAAGGTTTGCCTCATTTCTTTTCTCTGCTATCACGCATCATTGCACCGTGACATTTCTGTCCTGAGGTTTCACGTTTCTCCTTTCTTCTGTGCTTTCTAGTAGTGCATGTGTGTGGCTTGATGTGCTGCTGTCATCTTTCTGTGTCTCAGCCTAGCACTATACTGAGGGGCTGAAGCAGGAAAAGGTGAAGATTCTGTGTCACCATGTGTGCTGTTGCATTACAGTTCTTCTCAGCGTGATTTTGACTAGATGTTGGGAAGCAGCAGCAGGGTGTCCTAAAGCCATTGCTTGTTCCAGCGTGACTTTCATCGGAAGTAAGGTCAAGCGGCAGCTCAGTGTGCTCAGAAAGTTTGGTGTCCGTTTTCGTGCTGGTTTATTATTGCCTGTCTCACCCTGATATTGTTGCGTTTTTGGGAGCAGAGTGAGTGTGCTGAAGGGTCTCTGTTCTATTTTCGTGCTGCAGCAAAGGAGGGAGATGAAGGAGAGTCTGACGAGGGCTTTGGAGGAGCTGAAAGCCAAAGGGCATGAGGGCGACCTGCCAGCGCCAGACATGGTCGCGCAGCGGATAGAGGCCACCATGTTCAAGCACTTTGGTGCGTCCTTTCTTCTACCCACTCCCTGCCCCTGCTGTGTACATTGTTGTGGCACAACTGGCGCCTCAACGGTGTCTGAAAACTCGGTCTTTGTGGGGCCAAAAAGGTGACAAGGCTATGGGAAGATGGACCTTGAATGGCAACCTTGTAAGGCATCAGCTGTGCATGGCTCTGGCTCTTTATACATCACAGAGCACCTGCTCTCTCTGTAGTGATGCCTTCCATATGTTTTTTGATGTCTCACCACCATAGATGCAGTTTGTGTCCCCTTCATACTTTGTACAGCCAGTTCCCCCTTCTTCTTGCAGCATGCCAGCCTGCAAATTCTGAGCACCCGATGGACTTCCAATGGGCCCTGCACAGCACATATATAATACTGTATTTTGAAATCCCTCTGGTTGGGGCACCCCGTAACAGCATGCATGCATGCATGTGCATAGACAGGCCTAACTCGGGGACTGAAAATATATATTTATTATGAACGGAACATTCCCGTTTGCGCAGGGGGCGTGAACAGGGAGTACGGGGCGCGTAACCGCAGCATCCAGTTCAACCTGGCGGACAAGAACAATCCGGACTTCCGGGCCAAGGTGCTGCGGGGGGACCTGGAGCCCGCCAAGCTCATGACCATGCACACTCAGGAGATGGCCTCCGAGGTGCCGCGCGTTCCCTCCCTCCCTGCCCTGCATGCCTAGTTTGCTCATGCAATGGTTGCATGCCATGATCTAGCATCTACTGTTGACTGTGCTGGGCTGCCACTGATGCCCCTGCAACGGGCTTGCACCGTTTGGATGTGTCTAGTGCGTGCTTGGACTCCTTCTGCTTGGCAGGACAATGCGTTGCCTCTCTCCCTGCCCCTTCAGTCAGCCTCATGCGTTGATTGGCCCTGTTGAGGTTCCTTATCACGATGCCCTCCCTTGCAGCTGTTGCGAGGTGCCGTCGCTTATGCTGGAACCCAGGTGCACTGATGTCTAATCAAAGTCTCGAGTCATGGTTCAGCTTGGCACTGTCAGTGGGTGCCGGCAGCTGGAACGCCGTACTGTTGAAGCCAGGAAAGCCAATTTAGGCAGGGCAGAGCACAGCGCAGGGAGGGACAATGTGGGCTCGTGACGTTTGAAGTGGCCTTGTCTCTGAGTGCCGCCCAAGCTCACAACGTCTTGTGGCTGCTCCGCTAAAAAGCCAGCAATCCGCATAAACCGTGGCTCGTTCCTTTCTGCAGGAGCAGCAGCAGTGGCGCGCACAGAAGGAGGAAGAGGCGCTGAACAATAGCGTGCTAGACACTGCCACGGCCGCACGGTTCTCGACGGCCGCCGCGCTCGAAGCGCGCGGCCGCACCGGCGACGGGTGCGCTCCTGCCACACCAGAACAAAAAACTATCCTGGGAGATTTTGCGACCTCCGCAAGGAACATGCAGTGCTTTTGTGTATCACACTATGCAAGGAGGTTGTCATGTGTGGTCCATATCAGCATTGTGGTAACCGAGGGAGAATGCAGGCGGGGGTCTCAGATCACAGCACTTCTGCACTTGCACATCCGGACCTCCCATTTTGCTCTTGCTGACTACTCTATGGGGCGGTTTCTGCACATTTTCAGTGGTGACGGTGTAGCTTTGTCTTTTTTACATTGCCGTGATACAGTTTCAATGCTGCCGGTGTAGCTTCTTCTGGGTTCACAGTGCCGCGGCACAATCTCAATACTGAGGATGTAGCTTTCTCTGGGTTGACTTTTATCATTACAGTATTCAATATAATTACAACTTTTCCAGTTCCTAGGCATCTAGGATCTAGGTACGTCCGGCAACACGTATATCAGAATTCTCCATTCTGTGCGGTCATGGCATTGCAATGAAGTCCAAAGCCTTATTACATAATCATTCCAGTTCTTCTGAGGCCTGCCTCTGGGTTGACAGTGCTGCTATAGACTGGCGCACCAACACGCTGGCCGCTTCGCCGCCGCGCACGACACCGGCAGAGGATGCCGCTGCGGCCGCAGCCGAGGCCGCGCCAAAACAGGAGCCCAAGCAGGCACCCCTCACCTCGCAGCCGTCATCAGGTGAGTCATCCTTTCATCTTCACGCCCCATGTGATGTCACCCTTGGAAAATCCCGGATGAATTTGCAGGGACGGGGCAGTCAGGGTCATGGCTGAATTAAGACTGGACGACGAAGTGTTGTTGTAGAGCTTGGGTCCTCGGAGCACTGTGAGCTATGGCAGACACATAGATACCACGGCTTAAGTTTGTCCAGCGGTGGGAGTTTTGCCATAGCGCTTTGCGGTCTAGGTCTCCAAAAATCTGCTGTGACCCTGATTGGCTGCCGCATGCATTGCCATGCCTAGGTTTGCAAGGAGTAGCTTTGGCAAATGTAATGCTGTTTGGGAGGATTATGGCACAACTGGCAAGAACATAGCTCTCAGGCTCATGGTAGAGTTGGATCGAGGGCCACTGCCACTTGTGGTATGACTTGCGGCATTTGGAGCATGAACTGCTACGGCAGACACAAATCTGTCTCGGATATCTTGCTCTGCTGGAAATCCGCGATAGCGTTCAGTGATTCCCTGATGTTTAACCGTGACCCTGAGTGCCCGCCACATGCACTTTCCTGCCCGGCACACTTACCGAGTATCCTTCATAGCTCCGCCCCATGTGTTCAAGCACAGTGCGCTGCTACTGCAAATTGTTATCTTGGCCAGCTGAGCTGATGTCCTGATCTGGAACTCTGGTCTTTCCAAGCAGGAGGCGCCGCTGCCACATCAGCCGGGAATGATAGCGGAGCCAAGCCGACCACAAATGGCACTTCTGCGCCCTCCTCAGCCCCACTGACATCCGTAGCAGTGCCGGCCTTCGATTGGACCAGCATCAAGGTGGGCTGCCAGCCACCGTATCTCTCTACCTTCTTTATTACACGCTTGTCCTGCCAAGAGGCAAGCTGCGTCCTGCAGACAAGCTGCAGTCAAAGGCTGCCATGACCCTACCCCTTGATGGCCAGATCCAAGCAAGACCCAATTATCAGTGGGCGTGGTCTTCAGTACATATACCGGCCCCCGCCAGCCGCGGCCGGGTGTTCTTTGCATTACAAACTTTGATCCCTGCCGAAGTCTGAGTGCTTGTGCCCTGGAGACCTCTCTGTTTTGCCTTTCGAGGTGTTTGTGTGAAGCGGATCAAAAGTGACCGGTCGCGCATGCCAGCCTTGGTCAAATCCTGTGTTTTAATGGGCCAATGGGTGTTTGTTGTGTGCCGAGCAGTGTTCTGTATTGAAGTACGTGCTACTTGCAGCAGTGTGAAACTACAAGTGCATGTGGTTCTCCGTGCAGGCCCAGACACTGCAGGAGGCGTCCAAGCAAAAGGAGCAGAGCCCGCCAGCATTCAAGCTCGAGGACGATGGACTGAAGAAAGAGATTCAGGACCACAAGGACACCGCCGGGGTTAGTCATGATGAGGTCCAGGCCAAGGAGGGAACGCCTCCCGATGATGCGAAGGAGCCGGAGGGGGGAATCGAGCTGGATACACTCCTTGATTTCTCCCCCGACAGCTTCTGGGATGTGCTGCCTGATCTGGCGCCCCTCATCGCATCCTCTTCAGGCCGCACCCCTGACGTACGTTTCTTCACCCCAATTTCATTTTTTTATTTTTAAATTTGATTAAGTCGGTTATCCTGTCCAATTGAGCCTGTGTTACTCGATAATGATTTGATATGTCAGTGACAATGCAAAGGTTGTTGCGCGCTCTTCCTGCCAGAGGGACAAGATTCATCTGCACGAAAGCTGCAAGTCAATCATTTGAGCCTGTGGACATCATGCTCTGTTCCTGCGAAGCCATTCGTGTAAATGCGCCAAATTATTCGCTGAATTTCAATATCATGAAGATGAAATGTGCGTGTGGTGCAGGCCTGGTCTGCTAAGATCACGGTGCCCGGATCTCAGACATATGACATCAGCGCTGACTACGTGGGCGGCACCGCTGACATCAGCCAGCTCATGGGCAATGCCGAGGTGTGACACCTCACCCTGAGCAATCCCTCGTCATGAGCACCTGTGCTCTGCAAACACCTACACCACTTCTCATCTTGGCAGCATGCTGACTGATGCACATTGTGCACTCACCAGCAGCTGACAGCTGTGAGATGTGCAGTGCAAGGCAACACTTGTGTACAAGCCTTCGCCGATGCACAGACTGACGCTGAATGGCAATGCAGAACAATCTGCTTGTTAGGCACACGCTCTTAACGGTGGAAGTTGTGCTGTAAATCATGGGTTAATTGGGTCTTGCATGGATCTGGCGAGTTCAACATGGGGTAGGATTGTGGCAGGCTATGTGTGCAGCGTTGTCTGCAGGATGTACCCTGCCTGTTGGCAGGAAACACGTGTATAATAGTAGTTGTGTGGGGTGGATTGGGCAGGTGGTGATAAAGGGCCGCCTGTCACTGGAGGTCCTGGAGAAGTTCTGTGAGGAGCTGCGCAGCTCTCGCAGCCGCACCTGCACGGCTGCACTCGTCAGGTGCGCGCAGGTGCCACGATGCTTCAATACGGGCAACAAACTGTATTATGTTGTGTTGTGTCATAAAATGCCCCATAGTATGCCCCTAGCTTCAAGCCTCTCATGTCGGCTGAGGTGAATACTTGGCTTTGTTGATAGAGCAAGGGGGCGCTTTACATCCCAAAGGACACCCTCTCCATTCACTCGCCAATGTTGCTAGCGGATAGCTGCCACTCATCTGCCCATCCAGCTTATTGAAAAGTAATCTGAGCTACTTGCTTTTGTCTGTCTGGGAGTCAGGCTCCGCTGACCTTTCTCTGTTCCACTGTGCGTTATGCGCGAGACTTCTTGGCACAGCTGTCTTCCATTGATTTGTATCTGAATCTGTGCAGGTGCACGACGGCGGCGGAGGCCTTCAAGGAGTTGTCGGATTTGTACGAGGGCAGGCAGAGGTGCGGAGTGGCGCAGTTTGGCGCGGGTCTGGAGGCGTACCTCCTGCCGGGCTGCGAGCTGTCAGAGCGCATTTTGAAAACCGCCATCCGCGCGGCGCCCCTTGACACCCGCGGCACAATCCCCCGCGCCATCGGCGCCGCCGAGATGCTGCTGCTCTTCGTGCATCGCCGGGTGAGTCGCCCCTCCCAATCCACCCTTCCTTCCACCCTTTGGGGTGCATCCCGGGGTCGATTATATTACATATATTTTAGGTGCCCCACGTGCACCCCTCTGCTGTGGTTTTCTCCAGATCCAACACACTGAGAAGTCCTGTGCTTGTCCTGGCAAAGTTGTCATCTGCCCTTTGAACAACATGCGTATGCTGATGTAGCCCTACTGGCCGCCCACTCTGTCCATGTGTTGCGGATTATGAGACCTGCTTGATTCATGCTGCTTCATTCCAAGAGTGGTTGGTACCGGGCTCTTTCCAGCAAGCCCGCTTGCATCTCATGTGTGCAATGGAATCTGTGTTTAATGAAGGTGTCTGTCTCTTTCTTGAACAGGATTGGCAGCAGATGGAGCGCCCGACAACAGCAGAGCCCAAGGCAGAGCCGGCGAAGGGAACGCCGTCGTCCCCAGGCCCCTCCCCGCAGCACGTGACCACAGAGGCCAATGACCCCAGTGCACCAGCCCCCAACCCAGGTGGAGCTCGTTTTTTGGCCAGTCGACTTCAAGTCGATCTGCCTTTGTCATCACTTGGCTTGGTGGAATGTATCTAGTTTAATGCCCCAGAGAGATGGGGTGATGAAGAATACCAGGGGTGATCAGCAAGAAAACCATCAGGGTCGATTGGCCTCGCGGCCGGATTCAACCCCCCAAAACCTTTCTAGCCCCCCTGGTAAATTTGTAGAATAGGGGCTTTTTGTCACTGGGGTTGTAAGTTCAAGTTGTAGAGAATTAATAACAATAGCTGGCTCAGGTGCACAGTCAATCTTGGACCTCTTCTTTACCTGCTTGGATCTTTGAAGCGGCTGTGTGCACCCCACAGGCAGTTCGGTCAGCGTTGTACTATGCTTGAGCAGATGGAGTAGCAGCAATAGTGTGCTTGCAATATGGGGTCTCTGCAGACAAGACAAGAGAGTCACTGGGTTGAACTTGTGAGGATCGCCTTGCGCTGCTAACTTCTTAATAGGATAGAGGCTAAGACTTGACTGTTGTCTGGGTGGATGCAGGGCAAATGGCGGCTGAGCAGGCGCCTCCCATTGCATCTCATGCCTCCCCTTCGCACAGCGGCAGAGATCCCAGGGCGCCAAATGGCCATGTCATGCAGGTGCAACCATTCTTTTGCACCGTATTCGCTGCTGGGCATTGTGTTGTGGATGTGATGATTAACTTGGGAGCTCCTGCTGAAAAACGACTTCATGCTGCTTCTGCACCCATTGTTATCGATCAATATGACAGCAAAGACTTGGTAGGACTGTTGCCAAAGGTCGGGTATGCGGAATGGCACATACTTGATGTTTTCTGTGCTCCCCTGCAATGCCAAATATTAGTGATGATTTTTCTAACAGATTTCTTAATTTGCGGGTACAGCAGCAGCAGGCGCCAAGTCAGGCCGCGGATCCAGGAGCGCCCAATCAGGCGGCAGCTCCAGGGGCGCCAAATCAGGCGGCGCAGCCTCCTCCGGGCAAAATCGAACTCGATTTCAAAACTCTGGGCGCCCTGGCAGCTGCCCTGGGAGTGGGCACCGTCAAGCTGCCCACGGCTGCCCCAACCCAGCCGGCCATATCTCAAGGTAAAGAACGCTGCATCATCAGACATACAGAGGATACTTTGGTGCACTGCAATCACCGGAGTCCAAAGTCTGTGATTTGTGTCTAATATTTTGGTCTTCTCCAAAAGCTGAGTTCATGAGCTGAACCCCTTGGACTTTTGTTTGGGCCGAGAGACGGTCGTCACAAGGCATGTTGACATCACCAGGGTAGTAGTCTCAAGGTTCCTTGTCGAATTATGCAAGCTGGTCCTGTAGAGCGAGGTAAGGAATGCATTTGGCAGGCCATGATCCGCGGATGGCTGGACAGCCGCAGCCGATGCCGTACCCACAGCCGGGGGCGTTCCCTGCTGGCCCCACAGCACAGCAGCCAGGGCAATGGGCACCCCAGCAGCAGCAGCAGCAGCAGCAGCAGCAGCCCTTCCAGCAGCAGCCTGGGCAGTTTGGGCAGCCGCAGTTTGCCCAACCCGGGCAGCCTTTCCAGGCCCAGCAGCCGCCTGCACAAGCCCCTGGGCAGGTACGCCACTTGGGGACTCGTCCTGTCTGAAATGATGAAGATGTCCAAGAGGTCAAGGCCTGTACATGATCAGACACTGTTGAAGATTGGGTTTTTGTGAGATGGAGGAGAGGCCTGACTTGTGTTTTGTGCGGTAACAGGGGCCCCAGCAGCCGAATTTCCCGCCGCCGCCGACGCTGCCGCGGCCGGTGACGCTGCCGGTGCCGCAGCCGGCGCCGATCACGCTGCAGCCGCCCGGTGCTACTCCGCAGCCGCGGCCGGCCGCGCCAATCACGCTACGGCCGCCGCAGCCGGCGGGGCCGCCCGCGCCCATCCGGCTGCGGCCCCCCGGCCCGATCACGCTGCGCCCCCCCGGCCCCCCCGCAGCTACCGCCAGAGGCCGCGGCGGTGGCGGCCGGGCGCGCGGCCGTGGCGGCCGCGCAGGCCGTGACGCCGGCCGCGCCGCTGCCGTGGCGCCAGAGGCGCCTCGGAGCAGCCGCCCAAAGGTCATGGGCCCTGGAGCTGCAGGTGAAACGCACTTATTTCCGGTGATGGCTTGCAAAGATTTACACCATGTCTTGTGATTAAATTTCCCTATTGCTGTTTATTTGGGAAGTCTCCAATCGAGATGTCTGTGTGCCCATGCTGCCGTAAACGGCGGTTATTTACTGAGGTACGTGCCTATGCTGTTGCAGCTGTTGCGGGCTACCGGCCGGTCTCTTCACCGGGGCATAGTGGAGAGGGCAGAAGGTGATGACAGCCAAGGGGGGAGTTTGCAGGGGGAGTTATTTGAGTTGAATGCATTGTCTGGTTTCACCAATGCATTGACAATCCATGCCCAGACTCTTCTGGCAGCAGATCGGGCGTGTACCAATATTCTGTCCTTGTCTCACATGTGGGCCTTTGAATAATTTGGTGACTGTGTGAGGACACGATGACTTGTGTGCTTGATGGTTGACGCCAGGTTTGTGCGTGGTGACTAGGATGTGAAGGCTGTCTGAGTGTGTGGTGTTCATATCAGGTCTGTCAGATGAACTCGTTTGCTGATTTGCTGACTTGAAATAATGACCAGAAGAGCAGGCCTGAGGCCATCCATGTATAGCAGGCTTTTGTGTGCTTGGTTCTTGTGTGTGCTACGTGTTGTGCTAATTGGCAAGGAATTGGAAGCTTAATGCACAACCTTCTGGTGGGTGGAAGCAAGCTTGAGGCTTCTGAGTACTGTATTGGAAGTGGAATATTGGCAGGCATGTCTATGTAAAGTGTGGCTGGTGCCAGCTTGAAACCTTGCATGCTTGGACACAAACAAAATCGATCCTTTCAAATACTTACTGATGCTAATTTGCTCATATTTGCTGATCAGCAACAGCTCTCTAGGGCATGGAGAACCCTACAACAGTTGAAGGGAGATACTGTGCGTTGGTCCGTTTATCCCCTCGGTGACCTAGGATGACCCAGCATCGTTCACCCAGCTGCCCCGCGATGCTCGATTTCTTAACGACAGACGTGATCGCCGGCCATCGATGAACGTAAAGAGACCATATGTGCCGCCTCCTGGCACCTGAGGCCCAGAGAATCGCGTGCTTGAGGTGGGACCGATCCTCTTATACGGACGTTGGTGGGCTGGGCAGGACGAACGTATTGGGACAGCGGCAAAGGAGAGGAGAGGAGCTCCCTTCGAGGGAATGTTGGCCTTGAAGCAGGTAAATTGCATCGGCAGGCGCAGGTCGATTTCGGTTTGCGGCAGGCAGCGCAGAACCCGAACAGTCGGTAGACATTGAGCGGCGGAAAGCCTCCTAGACAAGCAGAAATGTGAGGCTCTTTCCTCGGGCAGTACGCAGCGCATCTGAACGCATGAAGCGTTATTTCTGGACGAACATGAGGTCGTGGGGTGCGAATGGGAAGAAGGGCGCGTTCAGGCTCGAGTGGAGCAGCGCAGGATTCCCTCCATCCTTCAGTACAAGTCAGTGGGAGTGGCATCAGCAGGAACCAAATACTGTCTCTGTGGCAGGAACAATGCTACAAATAACAAATGCAGCTCCAAATCAGATTTTCAACCTGGGCTCCTAGGTGTCAAAGTTGGGCATCGGAGCAGGCAACATCTTTTTTGCACCAAAAGGCACCTGATTCGGCTGCGTTCTACCGAGAGCAATAATCAGATAAATGCAGTGCGTTATGGGGGATGGTGTTATCTGACGTAAAAGTTGAAGGCCATGTACGCTAAGGTTGCGGTCGACAGGATGTAGCGGATAAGAGCCTTTTGATGGTGACTTTTGTTTTTCTAAAAGACCACCATGGTTGAAGAATAAGACGTTCAGGATAGTCGCCCACCCAACCAAGCAAACTGTGGCTTGCAAGGGCATCTGTCTGCCTTTCGCTTTAGCAGATTATTCACCTCCTGCCCACTAGTCAGCTCAGCTCAGCAGCAGGCAGATCAAGCAGATTTCCTGCATATTTGCAGCAGTCTTCGATCAATCATGTTGCTCCTACTGCAGATGACAGTGCAGCACTGCTGGATCTCTCCTAACAGGATGTTGATCTCTTGATGCTTGATGCCGCAGGCCTGCGCAGCACTGGTAGTGCTGCTGCTGGCGACTGCTGCCACAGCACAGCCGCAGGGGAACAGGGAGAAGGGGCAGGCGCCAGAGGCATGCTATGACTCGCGGCTTAGTAACAGCACCGCCCGAGTGGCCTACACACGCTCGGCCGGTCCCAGAGAAACCACCTTCACATTCCTGGTGCGTCGCTAAATACCACATAAATAATTCTCAATACCTATGTCATCTGCGCATTTGCCCGTCTCCTGCTCTGTCAAGGTCATCAAACAGCCTTGCATTTGCCAGTTGATGTGGTCAGCTAATAATGTGGAGTCGTGTGGTGTGCTCACCACCGAGAAGGCTGAACAGAGCCCCATGTTCAGCTTGTTGTGTGAGCCTCAACACCTTTCAGAAGCCGCTTGGCAGCCAGCAGGGACCGCAGCACACATGCAGCATCTATTCTTGCAGCAGAATCAGCCTTTTGTGACAAAGCGGGCGCCGTTATCATGACGATGAAGCCTCGCGCCAATGAGGCAAATCCAAGGGGCAACAGCTGCAAGAAAAGTGCATGAGCCTGGCAGAAAAAATGCCAAGAGCGGGGCGGGGATTTGAACGCGGGTACTGTCTGTTCCATGCGCAGGTGACGCCGCAGCAGCCCATCACCACATTTGCAGTGCGCCTGAGTGATGCGCTCGCGCGCGACCCCAGGAGAATAGTCCGAGCAGACCCCAACAATGGCCAGCTCACAGGCTACAGCCCTGCAGGTTACATTCTGACCTTATCACTTGGGGTATGAGGATATCACATCGATTACCTTACAAATTAATTCATCTCACTTGTTATGCCTTGTAGTGTAGGACAATGTTATATCAGCTATGGGTATCAGCTGTCATGATCATCTTCCCTGGTGCCACAATTCTCTTTCTTATCTTGGAAATCTATTGCGCTGAGGAAGAGGGGGCGCAGAGGAGACTCGTTGGGGCTGCAAGCATTCTTGCTTGAGCACATGCTGTGCCTATGCCAGCCGCTGTGCTAAAGAGTTGTGTGGAGATTCTCTAGTGAGGAAAGGAGAGGATTCCTGGGGTCTGCAGAGACTCCAAGTAGAGCTTTTTTGTTGACGGGGAGTTGATTGAAAGCTGCTTGTGTGGCGCACAGGCGGCCCGTCATACCAATGGCCGGTGGCGAACGGGACGAGGCCACAGCAGTTTGCGCTGCACATAACCAGCACGGGGCGCGGCCTGAACAACACAGTGCAGCTGACAGACATCTGCCAGCAAGACCTGACAGTTACCGATGCGTCTGGCAGCACGGTCTTCCAGCAGCCACAGCTGTCCAGCAACCAGCCCGGCTCCTGCATGTGCGCTGCCATCCGCTCATGCATACCCAGGAAGCCCCAGAACATTTGCTGTTACTTTGGTTTTCAAAATATTCTGTGGGTCGGACCACCTGCTGAGCATGACTGCTCTTCCTGGGGTGTTTTTGGCACCAGGGAAAGGGGTTGTTTGCTCAGGAATGATAGTTGCAAATCCGGCCGGTGCTGACTCGGGCCATGCGCGCAGTATATACGTGGGCAACGCGACGGCTTGCGCCTACACACTGATCACAGACAAGGAGGGCGTCATGGAGCAGCGGCTACCGGTGTCCTCCAGCAGCCTCCCGCCTGCGCCGGCCCCGGCGTTCGCTCCGGCGTTCGCGCCGGCCGTCGCCCCGGAGTCAGCCGGCGCGCCGGCGCTAGCGCCGGCGGCGCTGGCATTCCCTCCGCTACCGCCGGTGTCGGCGCCCGCGCCGGAGCCCGTAACGGGCGTGCCGGCCGCCGCCGTGCCGGCCTTCGCGCCGCTGGCGGCGCCGGATCTGTTGCCGGCGGACGCGCCCGCGCCCGCGCCAGCGGCCGCCGCGGAAGCGGCTGCTGCGCCTGCGCCAGGGGCCGTCACGGCGTCGGTGGCGTCCGCTCCGGCCTTCGCGCCACTCGGCACCGTCTCCGGGCCGGCGTCTGTGCCGGAGGCCGCCCCGAGCGGCCCGGTGGCGTCGTACTCGCTGCCGTCGCCGTCCCCGGCGCCGGCTGCGCCGCCGGTTGAGGCGCCCGCGTCTAGCGAAGCGTCTCCCTCTCCCTCACCTTCACCATCACCATCCCCCGAGTCATCATCATCCTCGCCACCCCCGCCTCCGCCCCCGCCGCCACCCCCGCCACCGCCGCCGCCTCCGCCGTACTC
>JADEYI010000413.1_pt1 | contig 60966 bp, 85 predicted proteins | sample 8542331 | NCBI WGS metagenome assembly JADEYI01 (sample SAMN16510988, study PRJNA670497) | mine drainage metagenome | isolation source: biofilm near Copperflume 1 | place: Germany: Marsberg coppermine Kilianstollen | collected 2018-02 | reverse complement strand
CACAACCACCCAGAGCAGACTTGTTAAGACATAGAGAGTAAGCAGCTTGTTACACTCATCAATGCTGCAACCTACAACCAGGGGGAGTGCATTTTCCACTGTATCAAGAGTAAGAGTGATAAGCAGCTTTTTCAACACAGTGGCACAGTGGCACAGTGGCATCCTGTGGCACAGTAGGTGACATATCATGGCTGAAGTGGCACCCTCAACTGAGGAAGGGAAGTCCTCCAGGTTCACACCGGAAGACCGCTCAGCGCGCCCCTCATCCTGCAGCAGCACCCCCACCATCTCATGAACCTCAGCTTGAGCATGCAGTTGTCTGTATTCAAATGCAGCTTGAGACAACATACTTGCAGTTCAAATTCAAGTCTGTTCTCCTCCAAAATATTAAAAATACACACATTAATGCAATGACACAGAACGGAAGAAATTCATGCGAGTCTGTGTTACATGCAGTTAATAAAGTCCTTCTCATTCTATCGTACATGCAATGAATTCATGCAGCGCGTGTTCCTCTTGAGACAAAGCAGAATGTTGCACAGATTTGCAGCAGGCATCATGGGAGCATGTCACCTGCCGGTGCGCAGGAGCTGCAGAATCTGGAGTGGCGCCGTCCACTGAGGAAGGGAGGGCCTCCGGGTATGGACCGGTGAGCTGCCAGTTGGGTTGATTCTGTACACACATGTGAACAGACATGATCTGAGCGAAAGCAACTTTTTGGGACACATCAGTCTCATCTCTACTGATTGGATCGATGTGCTCTAAACAGGACTCCTTGTTCGGAACTGCTTGGGAATCGCAAGCAGAAGTTGAGATGAAAAGAGACCAAGAGATAGTGCTCGCCTTCTGAGGTGGCACTTGCATTGTTCATTAAGAGGACCAGGGCAGGGAGTGTCATCAGAGTGTGGGAGTATGTCACCTGCCGGTGCGCAGGAGCTGCAGAATCTGAAGCGGCACCCTCCTCTGAGGAAGGGACGGCCTCCGGGTTCACACCGGAAGATCGCTCAGGGCGCCCCTCATACTGCAGCAGCACCCCCACCATCTCATGAATCTCAGCTTGAGCATGCGGCTGTCTGTATTCAAATGCAGCTTGACAACCTCAGCTCGAGCATACAGCTATCTGTATTCAAATGCAGCTTGACAGCAAGCTTGCAGTTCAGAATCAAGTGTGTGCCTCTCTAAAATGTGAAGGAGACACACATTGACGCAATGACAAAGAACATAAGAGATTCGTGCAAATCTATGACACATGCAGCCAATAAAATCTTTCTATTTTTATCGTACATGCTCTGAATTCATGCAGCGCCCGTTCCTGTTGAGACTAAGCAGTTTGATGCAAAGACTTGTAGCAGGCATCATGGCGGTATGTCACCGGACGGGGTGTATGAGCTGCTGTGGCCGAAGTAACACCCTCCACTGAGGAAGGGACGGCCTCCGGGTCCGGACCGAAAGGTTGTTGAGGGAGGCCTTCATCCTGTAGCATCATTCCCAGCATTCTCAAACTGATGTCACCAAATGATATGTACACTATACATCGGCAATCATTGCCACATGTATCCAATGCAATCTTTCATCTGGCTTTACAAGTTGTAAATAGCAGCGAAGCGCAGCACCTTCTGAATTCAATCAACGCATTTCTGTCTTCCAACAAGGCTGTGGGTCACAGATTTACTTGCAGCAGCTGATGTGGAAGGTGGCCCTGCAGGTGCAACCCAGTTCTGGCAAGATCTGAGCAGCATCCTCTTCTTCAGCTCACCTGGCTCGTGCATAGATGTATGCTGAGGAGAAGCAAGGCTGTCAGGCGTACTATGCCCATCGTTGGTCGGTGCCGAGAGGTCCTGAACCCTGTTACCACCACTTAAATCATGTAGCCAGCGTTCTCAACGAAAGTTGCTGGTCCATGGAAAGCTTCTGAAATTTTCCCGAGAAAGGAAGCTATCAATTTATCGTGTTGATAAACAATCCCCACACCGGTGCCGCCTGCAGGCCTGGGGAAGGCGCGTTCAATGCTTTGGCTCCACGCTCGCCGTCCCCAGAGCCTGCGCAACGCCGATGCACCCCTCAATGCAGGCAGAAAGCGCTTGCTCACTACGCATGCACCCGACAGCGCTGCAGTGGTACGACAGTGGCACATCCAGCCACATCCTTTGCACTACCTTCCCCGCAGAGGCTTGAATAGAACCACAGTGAATCCATTCCCCTTCCAGGGCAGCAGGCCTCAATATGTAGAGGAGCAAATGCTCCGGCGACCAATGCTAATGCAAACTTGGAAGGCCTATCAGGCGCTACCACAGATAAGTAATGTAGTATGTCGAGAGATCCAGTATGTCAAAGCAGGCCACAGATCACCGGATGACATTAGCCTCTCGATAGGCCTGGTCATAATGACTCACACTTGTATTTTTACAGGCCTACGGCAGCAGGACAGCGCACCCACATTCTGCTACAATTTTCTCTTGCATTCAAATTAGCAGAATCCACGTTTTCTTTAAAGTCTGAAATCAAAGTCCGGTGACATGATCTGGAATATGGCAGCATCGAATCTGGCAGTGCAGGGGGGTCCATGTCCTGGGGTCCCTTCCAAGTCTGGGACAGACTAAAGGTGGACACAATCTCAGAAGCATGGAATCAAATTGCGATTCAAGATTCAAAATTGTGCCATCGGGCCCTCCCCTGGCAGCTGCAGCCAACTCTAGATTCCAATCCCTCGGTCTTACACAAGAAAAGAGATCTGTCATGTGCACATTTCAGACCTGCATGCCTCGTGCCCAAGAACTGAATCACTGCACAAAGATGGGGTTGTGAAACGGGCACTGCACAGGAGCGCAGATCACACAGTAGCTCACAGTCAATTCCAGTCAACCAAGACCAGCAAGGTCCAAAATTGGTACAAGGACGTTCAGGCAAGCCTCGCTCTCAAAAGGCAAAGTATCCTGCTGCATCAGTGCCACGTTGTGCACCAGACATTGTGCTATCTCTGCTGCTGCTTGCTCTTAGAAGCCATAGGACCGCCACTGCAGTTTTCTCTCGGGAATTGTCACAAGGACGGTCGACGGTCGAGGACGGTCCCTCTTGAGTGCAGACGGGAAAGCAGCAGCAACAACTGTTTCAGCCCAGGACCGGTAGAACTATTCGCGACCTGCAATGCACAGGAGCTTCTGAGATTCCAGGCCAAGCCTGAGCATCAGTCAGGCCCACGGCAAGAAGTAGGTCCATGCAATTTTGTAAGCTGTGATCATAAACGCGTGATGTCTGTGCTGTGACAGGGGCAACAGCAAAGCACAAGAAAACCAGGCAGGCAGCGTCGCAGCTTGCTCCTTCACGGCTATTTCACGGAGGATTTGCTGCTGTGCTTTCTTGTGGCTGGCCTTACTGCAAATTCGGTGCACAGCTGCTGTCGACTCAAATGTCCAGAGCTCACCATGCGTGCTATTTTTGTGGCTGACATCAATGCATTTTGCTGCTGACATTCCCACAGGTTTGTTATATGCATGGATGGCTAGAACCCACCCTCGCCCGCAGCAGCAGCCGCTGCCGCTGCAGCTGCCGAGCTGCCGCCAAAAAAGCCGCCGCCGGATGCTGCGGCGGCCGCTGCGGCGGCGGCGGCCGAGTCGCCGCCAAATCCGCCGTTCGAGGCCGCGGCAGCCGCAGCGGCTGCCGCGGTGCTGCCGCCTGTCCAGCACACAGAGTGACACATCAGCTACGCGCAACAGTGAAATCCCACCAGCATGAACGAGACAGGACAGGACAGGATGAAGCTAAATATAATGCTTTAAATACAGGGAATTGCCGCCATCCCATTGGCATGATCAAACCACGGCCAGCAAAATGATGCCGACCCTGCTCGATGCCAGCTGAAGAGGGGATTGCCTGCATTTCCTGCTCTGAAAGCTCCAGATATGCGGCTAATGGCTGATCAGAACCTGAGGGCTGTGACGCTTCAGCAACAGCGCATCGGACAAAATCTTACACCGTGATGTGCAGAACAAGGCGCTCATCACGCACGTCATAATGCCCAATGCTCCCTGAGGCACTGAGCCTTAGGATTCCCAAGCATGCATCCTCCGCCAAAGACTCGGGTATTGCTGGAGGAAGGTGCATTTGCCATCATGCACAGGTTTTATTCTAAGGATTTTGGCTGAAAGCCAAGGTGGCTCCAAAGAAGCCTCCAAGTAGACTGTTTGAAGCCACAAAAATGGCTGAAGATAGGAATTTGAGGAGGTTTTTGGCTCAAACTGATGGTTTTGGGGGCATCTCAGTTGAAAAGAGGCAAATGTGGCTTCGGCGCGGTAGTATTTTTTTTCTCCAAGGTGTGGCTTCCGAGCAGAGTTTCAAAAACCTCTCAAAGGACACAAACCTGCCCCCTGGACTTTTAATAGCCACGTTAGCATTTAAAAGCCACTAAAAGAAGCACTGATCCATGAGCAATGATGCTGTGCAGGGCGATGTGCCAAGAATAATGGGTGCCTGATCAGGCACTGCTTGGAAGAACACAAGGAGCTCCTCAATACATCTCCTCCAATAAAGCCGTCGTTCTTGGAGGAAGCAGCAGAGGAAGGGGCGGTGGCACCTCATAATGACATTTTGCCAAGAATGAATGTTGCCTCATCAGGCACAGCATTGTAAGGATCCTAGGCGTACCGCCGCCGAAGAAGCCGTCATCGCCGGAAGCAGCTGCAGAGGAGGCAGCTGCGCTGGAGCTGCCAAAGTTGCGGAACCGGTTTCCGTCAAATCGGTCGCGGAAAAACTGCAGCAAGCCGCGGCCGCCAGCCTGGCGCGCGCTGCCGTCCAGCAGCGTTCCCTCCGCGCCTGCACAGATTTCAATCTCAAATCTGAGGTGCAGATCGGATCGCCGATGGATGAAAATACACACCCTGAAGCTTTGCTGGCAGGGAACTTCTGAAGTCACGACAAGGCTCCGAACAGATTCCCGTGCAAGTCCTGAAATGATGACTTCAGCCCTGCAGCCGGGCTGAGCAACAGATCCACGAAATTTACTTGGCCTTAAGCAAAAAGAACAGCATGAGCCAGGGGCTGCGGTAAGATTGTGTCGCAATGAGTATGCACCAGATGCAGTGTGTTTTAGCAAGCGGATAAGATGTTCAGCAGCTCACCTGTGAAATCAGTGATGCCATGGTGGGAGCTGTCTGCAGCCGCCAGCTTGCGACCTGCACCAGTGCACACTTGAGTAAGCAGCTGACCTATTCAAATTTACTCACTCTGCACCCTGCTATGCCCTTCAGGAAGAAAGCTGACAATCAGGCAAAGCAGGCGTGAGTGAATGGAGTATACAGGACATTAGATCTCTTCCTGTGAAGCCTCTGGAAATCAAAAACAAGAATGTGATCCAGGAAAGAGCTTCCCACCGGATGCGGCCGCGGCGCCTGCGGCTGCCGCCGCCCTGCCACCTGTGCAAAGCACAGCATGCTACATCAGCACCATGGACAAGAGCACCATGCAGGGTGACATACCAGCCTCCTACATGACAGTCCCACATGTTCAAGAACGAGTCAGATGTGCTTCGACATGTTGCTGCCGTGGTAGCTCCTGGGCAATAATGACCTCGCGCTTCCATGGGCAGCTCCCAGTCTGAGGCTGTGCCAGGATCAAAGGGCAGACTTCCTGCCAGTGAACCGGCAAAGCACAATGTCTGCGTCTGGCAATTGAGATGCATGTGATATTTTGATTTTTTTCCTTTGTTTGTATGTTGTAACCCCTAAGTTTTTGCAAAATACACAGTTTTTTCACCACATTGGGCTGCATGGTGGGGGACCTCTGAGAGCACCTTCCCCAAAGAAGAAGGGGTCGCTGCTTCCGGAGGCGGCTGCAGCAGAGGCTGCGGCCGCGCTGCCAAAGGGGAAGAAGCGGTCGGAGAAGAACTGCTTCAGCTTGCGGCCGCCAGCCTTGCGCGCGCTGTCATCCAGCATTGCCTCCACGCCGCCTGCAATGTAAACATAAGCTCAAAATCAAACTCGAATTCAATTCAGAGTCAGATCCAAGTTCAACTTGAGATTCCGGTTCAAATTGAGAAGCGTGGATGACGGCCCTGGGGGGGCAGCACATGCACCAAGCACTATCAAGTTTGATTGGGTCTTGTACGGATCCGGTGAGCCCACCAAGGGAAGAGGATATGTTGCAGCAAGTCGCTGCAGCTTGTTTCCAGATTTACCTTGCCTCTGGCAGGAACAGAGTGTATTGATTGTGATGCTCAGAGCTAAGTCAAGGGTGCAAGCCAGATATCAAGAAACAAGACCTGAACGCATGCTAGCAACTTGCACTGTTGCGCAGGTTAACAGTGCAGGCAGACACGCCTGGCAGCCAAAGCAATGCATGTACTTTAAAATTAAAAGTGCATGGCCTCATTCATATTTGGGTACCATACGCAGAAGCCCTTCCAATGCAGCTTGCAATAAAATCATCATCATGTCTTGTCCAGATGAGCAGACAGCATATTTAAAAGAGGCAGGCAGTGTGCATTTCAGGATAACAGGGGATTATTCGGGAGGACTCACCGGTGAAATATGGGATAGCAGGATGGGAGTTGCCGGTAGCCGCCAGCTTGCGACCTGTGTCTGCACAGATTCTTGGTCAGTGCTCAGTTGAGCCAAACTGCAGATTAAATTGTGCTGCCTTAAACGTGCAATGCATGCATCGCTGCGAACGTGGCAACACCATGTGGATGGCTTCAGCAAGGACAAATAGAAACAAGGCTTTATGCGCTTTTTGATCAGAAGACACATGGTCTGCTCCAGGCAAGTTTATTCCCTGGTCCGTTAAAAAGGCTGTGCTTAAAAGAATTGCGTGCTGGCAGAGACTTCTCTGCCCCAGGGTTTTGCCCCATGAATTGTGAAGATAGCATTGCACTGCAGCAGTGCAATGCGTGTACTGCCCATTATCATGCATGTCCACATGACTTTAGCGCATTGGGAATGTGAAGGCCTCCTCAATCTTCTCAGCACACGGGGTAGCAAAGAGTTTGTGCTCACTCTTGAGAGGGGAGTGAGCAGGCAGGCACCCATTGACCAGAACCACCTTCTGGCCCGTGGCAGAGTCGACCAGGGTGATCTCCTTGGAGCCTCCTGGCCCAAAGCTGCCCACGGTGCCTCCGCCGTGGCCGTCAATATTCCAGGAAGAAGAGAAGACTCCGTTGGCATTGCCGCCTGTCGCGCTGCTCACCCACTGTGCTGGGTCCATCTGCGCACAATGACCATCTGAGATCATCACTGCCATTAGTAGTATTGACTAATTCATACGCTTGTTCCAGCCCAGGGCTTGGTGTGGTGCTGCCTTTCATGCATGCATATCAAGCAGGAGCCAGTAATGGTTCCTAATTTGATGGGAAAGAACGGCAGGGCATGCATGAATGCATGCATGCATTGGGGCATGCTGATGACAAATGGACTGCTTGGGAGCGCATGCTTGGGCAAGCATGTGCTCACACTAGAGCAGAGACATGACCGCAGTGTAGAGCAACATGGACATGTAAAGGGCTGCATGTGTCAGCTGCAGGATTTGGACATTGAAGGAGGGGTGAGGGCCAAACCTGCTTCAGGTTGCGCGAGCTCAGGCTGTCTTCTCCTGTTCAAGAAAGTAACAATGTTAGTCAGCAGCATTCGACAGGTCATCTCTGCAGTATTCTTTGTCCTGCAGCAAGCTAGCCTCGATGTTCTTAACCCAGTCTTGGACTGACACTCGAGATTCCGGCATCTTTCGAATTGCTGCGCCCCAGGAAAATTTTGGGAGAACTACAGAAAGTCGTGTTCTTCCCTGAAATCTTATTTTGAGACTTTCAATTCCACTGGACGGAATTTTGCGTGCTTGCATAGTGAGCCACGTGAAGTGTCGACCTGTCTGGGAGGACGCACCGTCATCAGAAGAAGGCTTCGGGAGCGCAGCACCATAGCACTGGGCGGAAAAGACGACGATGCCAAGGACCAACAGCAGGAAAGCGTTGCCGTGCTTGTCGGCCATGTTGTGAGAGACAGTTTTGCCCGTCGACCTTTCGGGATCCGAATGGAATTGGACGCAAGCACGACGAAGCAAGCAGGGAGCACCACAGTCAGCTGTTGCTCACAACGAGGCTTCGATCAGGCACAAATCTTAGAAGGCAAGTTGTGGAAACTTTGACGTCCCGCCAGCGCAAGGCTTTCGGAAGCCTTTTACATTGTTTCGGCATTATGCCATGGGTGACGCAGCTCTAGGTGGCACCTTTTCAAAACTTTGGAAAAATGATGTGGTGATCTAGTCATGAGTCTACTCACACCTGTGCAGCTTCAGGCTGAGGGTTCCATGATAATTTCGGATCTGCATCAGCTTCAGCACGCCCACACAAGATGCAGGTGAAAAGAGCCAAGGAACTAATGCACTATTCAGGCAAGATTTCCATGCCCTTGTCTGTACCTAACTCATGTGAAGGACTAAGGGTAGAGCAAGTGGTGCAGTTGACTTCTGAGTGTTTGGAGACATGCAATGAAGTTTGTCATGCAGTGCAAGAAGGGCAGGCCTTCCTGTACGGGATGGGAGTTGCTTTGCTTCTCACAAAGTTGCTTACATAAGAGGGCGTTTCAAAACTGGAGAAAGCAGAGGCAGGCAAATATATATAAAGGTCCACTTGCCAGATCACCTCGCACAGAACAGAGCAGAGCTGAACAGTGGCAAGGGACTGCAAACTGGAACCAAAGACAAAAAACACACCGCCCTGTTTCTGTACATTGCCAAGCAACACCCCAAATAAAATCACCCCTGCAGCATTCAGCGAATCCAAAGAGCATCCGTTCACCAGATGTTTCGTTCCAGAACTTCTGTACTTCGCACAGAACTGCGCTACTTCAGAGGATTGAGCCCGGAATCAAATGCACACAAATTGCTCAAATGGCTGCGCAACTCTATGGATGCCTTGGCAGGGAACAGACTGGCGTCCTCCCGCTGTGCTGCATCCTAAATATAACCTCCAAAGCCGCTCACTTCCCGGCTGCGCTTGCGGCAGCAGCAGCTGCAGCTGCAGCGCCGCCGCCAGAAGATGCGGCTGCCGCGGCAGCGGAGGCTGCGGCCGAGCCCGGGGCTGCACAGAAAAGCAAGATTTAATCAGAAACTGCCCATTTCTCTTTTATTTACTGTGTCAAGCAAGAGGCAAAGGACGAAAAGGTTGGATGGCTGACAGCATAGCTTGGAACATGGCAAGCAGAGAAGCTTGAAAAGTCAGAAGCTGTGTTGAAGATTAAAGGGACGAGGAGCGGGGAGCACCTGCAGAAGCAGCGGCAGCAGCAGCGGCAGAAGCTGTGCCTCCGCTTGATGCAACAGCGGCAGCTGCAGCGGCCGCAGCCTGGTTTGCTGCAGAGCACAACCAACACTGTCAGCAACACTTTAATAATGCAGACATGGCAATGCAGATCGGGATCGGAGATGGATCCAGAAGTTCGCACTTCAGTGAATTTGGACAGAAAGCAGGTTGCAACAGAGAGCACATGAGGCACACCAGCGGCAGCAGAGCTGCTGGCAGCTGAAGAGCCGCCGCCGCCGCCGTTGTTGCCACCCCAGCCGCCACCGTTGTTGCCACCCCAGCCGCCGCCGCCGTTGCCACCTGAAGACAAAGAAGCATACAATCACGATGGCAATGTTAATCCTCTATTCAACAAGCATACAGCCATATCCATGCCCTTTCAACCTGCTGACAAGGCGTGCATTGCATGCACCTGAGGCTGCGCCGGAAGCCCCTGCGCTGGAGGAGCCCCCGTTGTTTCCACGCCCGCCGTTGTTGCCGCCGTTGTTGCCACCTGCAAACGCAGAAGCACGCACTCATCATAGCTGTGATTTCCCACCAAGCACGCAGCCAAGGCCATGCTGTTGAATTTTGGCTGGCATGTGCTCTTGCTGATGCCTTGTAAGTAATCTGGGCCGGGTCAGCCAGCAGCTGCATACCTTGAGCTGCATGCTGCTGCAGCACATCGACAAGCATGCTTCTAATTTTGCTATTGGTCATTTTGCACTTCATTTGAGCCAGGCCACCTGGCAGTTGCATGTCTCACCTGCAGATTGCTGCATCACAACAGGAAGCTGCCAACAGGAAGCCTGGCAGCACTTCTTTTGATGCTGCTGTCAATTGCGTTCTGTAAACTTGCCGATAAGACACCGCATGTATGCATGTGATGACATCAGCTTTCCTGGGTTCTACAGGTGGCTGGCCCCGTGGAGATGACAACAACGGCGGTTCCTCCAGCGCAGGAGCCTTCGGCGCAGCCTCAGGTGCATCTCTTACAGCCTCATTACACCTGGCAAACCAAAAGCCAAAGGCCATAGGGCATACAGGCAGGGGCTCTGCAGCCAGTACGTGCTGCTGCAATCTGCAAGTCAAGACATGCAGCTGCCAGCAAGTCTAAGGGTGTGCCATGAATGCGCACCATTGTTGTTGTTGTTGTTGCGCCAGCCGTCGTTTCCGCCGCGGGAGCCGTCATTGTTGCCACCGTTCCAGCCGTTGTTGCCGCCGCCGTTCCAGCCGCCCCACTCCTTCAGGTGGCGGCCGCCGCCAGCTGCGGCGGCTGCAGCGGCTGCTGCGCTGTTGCGTCCGGCGGCGGCTGCTGCTGCAGCTGCTGCAGCGCTGTTCCCTGCTCAGGCACAGGCCATTTGATCTTCTCTACCGGGAGCAAGAATCGCCTGCAGGCTGAATCTACTAGCTCAGGTTGGTGTTGTTATTGAGAAATGGTGTGTGTGCATGCCTGCATACCGTGCATGCACGAAGGCGTGATTTATGTTTGTGCATGATTTCTATTTGTCTACGACACACACGAAAAACCCGGCACCCGGCCCTACTAGCAGCAGCAACATGCATGCATGCGCAAAATCCAGGACTTCTGTTTGTCTACAACACAACAAAGATAACGGAAAAGGGGCCCCACCAGCAGCAGCGGCAGAAGCGGATGCAGCAGCAGAGCCTCCGTTGTTGCGGTTGCCGCGGTTGTTCCAGCCGTTGTTGCCACCGTTCCAGCGGCCCCAGTCGAGCAGGTGGCGGCCCCAGTAGCTGCCAGATCCACCAGAGGCGGCAGCGGCGGCTGCGGCTGCTGCGCTGTCACCTGTGAGGCAGCCACAAACCAACTCAGATGCGAGCACTACTCCAGCAGGCCTCATCTCTTGCCACATTTGGGCATTTGCAGTGCATGCACGGGGATCAGGACAAGCTCAGGTAAAACAGTACTCTGATTCTATCAGAAGGCATGCATGCATGGTGATCTTCAGATCAAACATTGTAGGAAAGTCATCCCACCGGCAGCGGCAGCAGAAGCTGCTGCAGCAGCAGAGCCTCCGTTGTTGTTGTAGCCACCGCGGTTCCAGCCGTTGTTACCGCCCCAGCCGTTGTTGCCGCCGTTCCAGCGGCCCCAGTCCAGGAGGTGGCGGCCCCAGTAGCCGCCGGAGCCACCAGAGGCGGCAGCGGCGGCTGCGGCAGCTGCAGCACTGTTGCCCGAGGCGGCGGCGGCAGCTGCGGCTGCTGCGCTGTTACCTGAGATCAACACAAGCCTGATCCAATCCAAGCATTTTCTGACAAGAGCCAGGGCACGTCTACGGTATGCAAAGGCAGGACTGATGAAACGCTGTTCGCAGAGATGGCAGCAGTGGTACCTGATGCTGCTGCAGAGGCTGCGGCTGCGGCAGAGCCTCCATCGTTGCCCCCGTAGTTGTTTCCACCATAGTTGTTACCACGGTTGCCCCAGTTGGATCCCCACCGGTTGCCCCAGCCGCCACCCCACTGCAGCATCTTGCGGCCTGCACACATCAGGACAAAGAATCGATATCAGCATTCATTCCGCTCCTCATAACACATGGAAGCATGCAAGCGAGTGGCAAAGCTTGAAGTAGTCTTCGGATCTGCCACATGCATGCACCAGATGCATGACTGCACATGCATGCAATGCTTCTGAGCGGCATGACAGGCCAAAAAGGGTCTTAGACGGGGCATGCAAGCCTGCAATAAGGCAGCGTTGAGTGCCACACCTGGAAATGTTGCCAGTAGTGCATTGGGGATACAGTCAGGCATTATGACAGGTCATGGGGGTCTCAGTCAGGCACGCATGTTACGAGTGGCATAAATAAAAGCCTCACCTGGAACATTGCCAGTCACGCGTGAGATGTGGCCGTTGTTGTCATTGATCTGGTCGACCTGGCCGTTGTCGTAGGTGGCAATTGTGCCGTGGTGGCCCTGCGGCCCATTGTACGAGCTGGAGTAGGTGCTCTTCACGTTGGCCCCATCTGCAGCCAGTCATGAAGGTCAGCATGATCTGCAGTCTTTGCAATACAGATGCAGCTTTGCAAATCTGTAGCCCTTGACATCTGCAGCAAAATATGTTGGTCACCATCTTAATGTTGCTTTGCAAAACTCAGCATGCAATCCAGCTTGCAGCCTTCACATGTGCAAAAGGATTGCAGGCAGGTCAATGGCAGCACATGCATGACGGTGCTGCATGATGAAAGGAAGATTTCCTGGTCAGTAGAGCAGCAGGGCAGCAGATTACCTGTCTGGGGGAAGGCATTTCCGGACAGCAGGTTGCCGGAGTTGCCAAAGATGCTGTTGTCATTGAAGCCAGTGTTGTCAAAGGTATTGCCAGAGAACTGCACACATGACATTATCTCAGGCAATGCATGCATGTCACTGTCACTTAGAGCAGTGCAGATGGAGGCTGGCAAGCTGCAGGAAGAGAACAGATGCATGACTCCAAAGAGCAGCAACACCCTGATGCTGCAGCTGACAGGCATTGAACATACAGAGATGTGGCTTCTCTGGCAGTGTCAGGCCACAGTCAGTGCCAGAGTTACCATGGGGCTCATCTGGACACTTGCAGGCTGGGATGCGTCAAAGACACCAGCAACGTGAGGAGGGACAGCACCTGCTTCAGGCCCCGCTGACTCTGCTCAGATGCATCACCTGCGGTCACCAGCACAGCCTGCTCAGAGCTGAGGGGCAGGAAAGACTTGAAGACCGTCAGGAAGTTGTAGAAGCCGTCTCGATTCCTCTGATTGAAGAACCTTCTCCCTGGGAAACAGACAATGCACCAGGCCAGCACGGCAGGAGACGAGCAAGTCGATGCCAGAGACACGACGCCGGCGGATTGAATATGCATGGAGTTTGAAAGATGCGGATCTTTCGATCGGCAGCTGACCGCTCACACAAACAACCGACAGGTGCTTTCTTGCGCTCCTGAGGCGTTTCACAGATCAGCAACGGTGCAGGCACTTGAACACGTCCAAAAGACGAGCTTGAGCCCCAGATCCCTAGATTGAGGCGCTGCGCAGAGCGAAGGGCGATCGGCAGGGCAAAGTTCACAGCAGCATGAGCAGGGAAGATCACCAGCAAGCGCGTGCTGGCAGAGCAGGCCAAGCGCCAGGACGAGTCCCAGCTTGGCGAGCATGACGCCGACGGTGGGAGGAGCGTGATTTGTGAAGCGGTTGGAAGGATACAGACGAGGCTTGCTGGCGTGGGAGCAGGACGCAGCTGCAGTCGACGCACAGCAAAGGTCCCAGGGACCAAGAGGACGTAGAAGACGGTGGATCTCAGAGAAAGATTTGTGTTGTGAAGAACCGCGACTCACGGGATAAAAATCTGACCTGCTTGTGACTTTATTCCCTCCCCTGCCAGCACAACTCTCATTTTGCCGACATGTGGCACATTGAGATCTTGAGTCACGCTTTCTGAGATCTGGGGTGCACATTTTGCCACATGCGACAGAACTGGATAAACAGGCATCTGCCTTTTATCCAATCTTGGCGAAAAGCACTCCAGCCAGTGGCAACTGATGTCACCATAATGAGGCAGCAGAGGGGAACATGGCAGTGACGATATACCGTATTGATAACCAGAAGGCTTGTGGGTTGTTCTGTGTGAGACAATAGGTTAATAATTTTGCACAGGCATACGTCTAGCCTGCAGAGTAACCAGCGCTCAATCAGAGGTAACTGTGGGTGGATGTTCATGGCAATATTTCCTTCTTTTGTGACCAATGGGGTTTGGTAAGGCCTCAACAAACACCAGTAGTCCTGAGCATTTGTGTGCATGCAAGAGCAGAGGGCGTTGGTGACAGAAGAAGGCATGTCTTGCAGCGCAAAGCTCTGCTTTACAGAACGATCAGCTGATAGGCAGCCTCACATGAGAAAAGGCGACAGCAGGTCACTTCCAGATAGACTTTAAATTTGCTGAACAGCAGCGGAAGGGAATGCACACTCTGAGCTACCTTGCAAACTACCTGCTAAATTTCGGAACACTTTGATAAATACTGTATTTTGTCAGAGCCGAACTGACTTCATCACATTGCTGACCTCACGGGGCTTCTGAAGTTATCAGAACAGAGGCTCCTTCAAAGCAAACACTGATGGCTCTGGTTCCTTGAGACGCATATCCTGGATTAGGAAATCTGACAGACACAGGCAACATCTTCTGCCGCTGAGCTCTCCTGACGCAAGTCACTTCCCTGCTGCGCTGGCCGCTGCTGCGGCTGCCTGGGCTGCTGTGCCTCCGGACGCTGCAGCTGCCGCTGCAGCCGCCGCGGCTGCCGATCCAGGGGCTGCAAAGATAAAGCAGAGCACTGGTAAAGGATGATGTATGTGGCTGATGGGCCCGGCTGGCGGGGGCAGTATAAGCACTGAGCACAGTGCCCATGATTGATTGGGTCTTGCTTGAATCTGGCGAGTCCATCAAGGGGTAGGATTTTAGTAGCCTTTACGTGTCGGGAGGCGCGCCTTGCCTCTGGCAGGAGAATTATATGTGATAATAATGAATAATAATATGACGTTGATGGAAAAAGTCTCCTACTATGTACACGGCATGGGGTGCAGGTGCCTATAACACCCTTGAAAGCGTCAGCAGAAAGGGTTCTCATACTGCACATGCCGGATCCAGGAGTGAGGACCGTAGCACACCTGCAGAAGCAGCGGCTGCGGCGACGGCTGCAGCAGAGGCGCCGTTAGACGCGGCAGCGGCAGCTGCAGAGGCGGCGGCGTTGTTGGCTGTGAAGCACACAAAACAATGGCTTCAGCTGTGTGTAGACACAGGATGAAATGCTTGCCTGGTTCAAAAAGCAATCGGATGAGAAGAACAGATTCTTGAAGGCTTCTCTGGCACACCTGCTGCTGCAGCAGGATTTCTCAGAACACATTGTAACAGATTCATCCTACCGGCAGCAGCAGCAGCAGCAGAAGATGATGCAGCGGCAGAACCTCCGTTGTTGTTGTAGCCACCGTGGTTCCAACCGCTGTTGCCACCGTTCCAGCCGTTGTTACCGCCGTTCCAGCGGCCCCAGTCCAGCAGGTGGCGGCCCCAGTAGCGGCCAGAGTTGCCAGAGGCGGCGACGGCGGCGGCTGCTGCTGCGCTGTCACCTGTGATTTATCCAAAACCTCTTCAGATTCGGGTTTTTGTTTCAGCAGGCCACATCCATGGCCAAATTTTGGGGGCTGCAGTGTATACATGCATGTGAGATGTGGATAAGGACAAGCTGAGGTCTAGACCTTCATACTGGAGCTGAGAAGGCATGCATGCATGGTGAAATGTAAGTCAGGAACCGCTCAGGACACAATTTTGACGAAATCATCTTACCGGCTGCAGCAGCAGAGCCTCCGTTGTTGTTGTAGCCACCGCGGTTCCAGCCGTTGTTGCCGCCGTTCCGGCTGCCCCAGTCGAGCAGGCGGCGTCCCCAGTAGCGGTCGGAGCCGCCAGAGGAGGAGGCGGCGGCTGCGGCTGCTGCAACGCTGTCACCTGAACTCGCATGACATTGATCAGCCCAGGAGAGGAACATGCATGCATGTCTCTCATTTTTATTTTGGCTGATCAGAGCTCTGCCATGTACTTTGGCATGATGCACGACACAAATAATGCAGGCATCAAGGCTCCATGGACTCCAATCAAGTTTGCAGGAATGCAAGAGTGTGCATGCATGTATTACCTGCTGCTGCGGCCGAAGCTCCTGCTGCTGCAGAGGCATCGTTGTTGCCCCAGCGGTTGTACCAGATTCCATCCCACCTGAGCAGCTTGCGGCCTGCAAACCACAAGGGACACTGCAGTCATGCAAATTGACTCAAGCATTGAAATGGAAGCATTGCATTCCCTGACATGCGTCCAGGGCAGCCACCATGCCACATGCTGAGGCATGCATGCACTGTTTTCAACAGAATTCCGGAATATGGTGGCATGCATGAGCATTCCTCTCATGTCATTACTGAGTGATGTCACCAGTGCAGATCATGCGCAGGGATGGAAGGACTGCAGCAAGATGTCTGCGTGTTCTTACCAGGAACATTGCCAGTGACATGTGTGACGTGGCCGTTGGTGTCAGTGATCTGGTTTACTACGCCATTGTCATAGGAGCCGATGGTGCTCTGGTGGCCCTGAGGTCCACTGTAGGAACTGGAAAAAGAGCCCTTCACGTTCTTATCGGGCAGCAGTGGATCATCTGAGGCAAGGAGACAACACAGAGACTTCTTAGTGTCTTCTGCAGATGTCAGAGGACCAGGGCACGTCTTTAGCTGCTTGTAGGTGCCTGCAGCTACCGACGAGCTGGAGCTCGACCAGTTTTTATTACAGCATTCAACACACCATGAGGCCAAGGATAGCAGGACTGGTCGACAGACACATCTGACAGTGTTGAAAGCCAGCCGACAGGCGCTGACAAAGCAGGAGCTTCAGCACACAAAGACGGAAAGACGGGCTCCTGGAACGCGCAGTGTTCACATCAGAGAAGGCAGCTCCGCAGGGTATTGAGGGACAGAAGCAAAATCTAGGGAGATCACCAGCCAGGGCGAGCTGGCAGAGCAGACCAAGCGCCAGGAAGACGCCGAGCTTGACGCGCATGTTGCGGTTGGTGGGAGATGTCGGTGCAGATGGGATGGTGCAGACGGCTCTTGCAGGGGTGGGAGCAGGAGCAGTCGACACGCCAAGGCCAGGCCAGTAGATGTGTGAGAAATTCTGTGAGTTGTGATGGTTGGTAAGTTTCAAATGCCTGACCTGCTTGTCAGTTCATACCCTCCCTTGCCAGCTCACTCCTTTCCACCTGCCATCTGGCACATTGAGATATTTTGTGTCTCCCGCCAAATTGTTGACTAATAATGCCATCTGGGGACTTGTGGAGGACTTTGCAGTGGGCCAGGAAGGGCACAATATCCATTAACTGTGACGGGCCAAGAGCTTACAATATATTTTAAAGTTTTTAAACTATGCTGCACACGATGCAAAATAATGCTGCAACACAAGCCGCCGCACTAATGACACATGTACAAGCATGCGCATGCACATGCGACCTTCCCATTCCAAAAAATCAACAGAAACTAAGCACTGAACTCCTTACTGTTGCCGCTCGCTTTGTTTTGATGTCTCCCTTCATCTTTGCCTACTTGAAGGATTGCAACAAATGCAATTGAGCACTGAAGTCCATCCTGACAATCTTGCTGCACTGATCGGCAAAGTGACAATGGTCACCCCCTCCAAACGACGCGATCCAGAAGTTCATCAAGGGGACGATTGCGGAGAAGGCATCACCGTCCCCGTGCGCGAGTTTGTGTCCCCGCTGCAAAAAATACAGTATCTTCTCTGCGCAACACAACGGTTCGCATTCTGTCATACACAACGGAAACAGCCATTCCCTGTGCTGTGGCTCCACTGCTGCAAGCACACTCTGGCCACGCTGTGCAGCAAATCGCATACATTCTAACAGCTTCCTAATTTCCCAGCTGCTCTTCTGGGTAGCAACAGCCACAGAAACGACCGCTGCTGATGAAATACATCATTGCACCTCATGCAGCGGCCTTGGCCGAGGCCGAGGCCGGCGGCGTCCGGCAGACATCGGTGGAGATCCGCGCAGAGAGGTCATGCGAGCGGCGCAGCATCCCTTGGTCGTCCGTGCTCCGGCGCAGGCCAGCGGAGGGGCAGAGGGAGCGGCAGGCCACACGCACAGCGCCGCAGACCCCCCGCTGCGCCACCAAAGCCCTCCCGGTGGGCTCCGCGGCCTGAACAGGCACGCTCTGCACCAACGCCTGATCTGGCTGCCTTTGCGCAGCATCCGCCGGCGCGGAAGCCGCCGCGGCAGCTAATTCCGGGATCGTCTGCGGCGCTGTGATGTCCAGCTGCACTCCCACGAGGAAGACCACCTGCACATGCATATAGTCAAATTGATCCTGCATTGTGTGCCATGCGCGAGATCCACAATTCATGCAGACATGCATGCCTAATCACATCCATCTAAAGCATGCTGTAGGAAGCTACACAGTAAGTACAGTGCAACAAGTGGCAGGGGCATTACAATCAATGATGGAAGAAAATTGTGCCCACCTTCCCGCAGGCGTTCCGGACAGAGGTCACATGAAGATGATTCCAGAAGGGCGTGCCATCGTACTTGTAATTCAGCAGCTTCACCTGCATGCAATGCCCAAGTCAAAGCCCACCTACACATGTCCATTCTTGCATACATGCAGATGTTGTCTCTTGCACCTAGGGGCCATGCATCACCTAGGAATGGTCCCTCGGAGCTGATGTAGAAGGAAAGTAGTGCACAAGGCCTTCTACACACTCCCTCCAGAAATGCCCAAGATACCATTTCTGCGTGCCCGCTGTAGAAACCTAACAAGGAGACTGGTGAGCAGCAAAGAGAAGGACAGAAACATACGGTGACAGGCCCGCCGGCTGCAATGCCATCCCGCAACCGCTGCACGTCCTCTGGATTGGTGCCAGGCCCTTGCAGAAATCTGCAGTTGCGGCCCACAACCTGATCCCTGCACACCACCAAGCATGCAGCACGTCAGGAAATGACTAATGCCAGCTACACCTCACAAAATGCCGCCCCCCTCTCATCCTCACATTGAGCACGTATCAAAGGCTTTGCCTCTGCGCCATCCTAGACCAGGCTTGAAACAACCACACAAACGGCACTGGGAGACATCTGAGGCACTGCATCCGTACAGATGCGTCAATCTGCACCCTTCTATACTGAACTGGTAATTCCAACATACAACGAGGCCACAGATAATATTCAAAGCAGATCATCACAGTAGATGCAATGCCCACAAGCAGATCTGCTTTCCCCGCAAAGAACAACACATCATGATCAAAGGAACACTGAAGATCACCTGGGGTAGCCAGTGAGGTCCAGGAAGCGCTGGCTGGCGTACACAATGGGGCAGTCGGGCTCATCTGGGTTGGCCAGCACAAAGGACTGCGCCAGCTTCATCAGAGGCTGCAGCAGGCTTGTGGGCACACAGGGGGCGGCCACCGGCCCTGAGACATGGCGCACAAGTCCCTCACCTGCAGAGCGGGAGACAATGGATCACATAAACAGGGGCAGGCAGATAAATAGAACTCCCAACCATTGGGGCGATTTGAGTGAGCGCACTTGACATGAATTCAGCAAGTACTACCTACGGCACATGTGTGAGGGCTTCTCATTATGATACAGAAGGACGAAAGCGTGATTCCCGTCTTGTGAAGCAAGGAGTCATCATTGTTTATGACATAAGTAATAATCGCAGACTGCATCAAATGGTCAGTATGCACACTTGCGAATTTCAATGCCTGCTTTTGCTGAGTCATAGCTGCGGCGCACCTGAGCCTGACTTGTGCCACTGACTCAGCATGCTCCTCAGGCGGGCAGCAACGCGCTCCTCTGACATCCGCACATCAGCGCAGCTGGGCTCATCTGTCAGCACCAAGGGCACATCATCTGCACGCGCCACAGGTAGGCATTCAGCGCACAAGAATGTAGCTGCAGCATACCCTTGGCAAACATGCATGCGAGCATTAAAACGATTTCTTTCTGGCAGGGTGTCATGCAATCCAGTAAACACTAGATGCCGGTGGCAGGGAGGCATACAATTTGAGAATCACCAGACACCAGAAAGAACATCAGGAAGCTTGCCTGATATGGTGGCCTGAGCAAGTCTGGCCGTCTCCACCTCTTCAGTCACGTCAGCCTGAATGCCTACGAAGCACAATGCTTGTATTGGCCACGGCCCACAAGCTCATTCATACGAACTGAAGTCTATAACGTCACTCTGCCTTCCGCAGGATACTTCTGTTAAGTACTCAGGGCTGCACAGGTGTTTCTGAGCAGGGACAAACATGAGGACGTGCCTATATAGTACTCCACAACTCCCGCGTCCTCGAAGATCGGTTCGAGGTAGAAATGGTTCCAGAAGAACTCGCCGCTTTTTTTGTAATTCTTTATGCAGACCTGCGAAGACAGTAGGGAATGGACATTCAAGTCAACACCGGATGCCTAACAAAGCTTTGAACATTAAACCCTGTTCCTGGGTTGTGAGGCTGAGCTCGTTGGTACCAGGCAGCTAGCCTCCGTGTTCTGCACACTGAGCTAAGCAGAGTGACTCAAACCTGTGCTGCTCGTTCCTCCTGGATGGCGCTCCTGATTTCCATGACCTGCATAGCAGTGAAGGGCAGCATGAGAGGGCAAGCTGCAGTCAATGCATGTCTGACAAGACGCCCAAAAACACTACAATCTCCCAAAGGTCCCGCCACTCCATGGGAGCACACCTTTTGTCGTGATGTGTCTGGTCCATGAAGGAATCTGCAGGCAAACACACCAAGAATTTAGCCAGACACCATTACCATATCTATTGCTGACTTGTAGACGTGCTATCCTGAGACGAAGAAAAGTTTGATGCGGGGGGTCACCTGCAATTGCTTCCTAGTACTTCTTCAGGTGTGTAGCCTGTCAATTCGTAGAAACTGGGGGACGCGAAGATGATCGGCATGTCAGGGTCTCTGGCAGACGAGATGGCAAAGCAGACCTGTAACAGCAGGAAGCCCCAATCACAGGCCATCCAAGAAGACGTGGAAACAACAATGGCATGGATATATTACTAGTACGCAATAAACTAGTACGCAATGAGGGCCATACATTGGCTGCACTTCAGAATTGCCCCAAATATGGATACTGGTCGCTTGTATTTGTGCCTCCTTTAGGATCGAAAGAAACAAGTGCACCTCAGGTGCTAAAGGGAACACTTAGGGCCAGATTCGAAAGTCGTGATGTCGATGCAAGCACCTGATTGAAGGATGCAAGCTTTGCCTCTAACTCATGGTCAATTGCAGGCACTTGTGCCGTATGCCTGCCATTGGCCATCGGAGAAGTCATGATGGCACGGCCACTAACCCGAAGAAATACCTCAGGTACTACAGCAACAGATGTAGCGTCCAGCAATAGATTAAACACTCCAGCACAGGCTCGAGAGAAAAGTCCCGGGTGCGGTTAGACACGGCTTTAAAACATAACTCTTTCTAGTGCTGTGTGGTCAACGCAGCGTCAACAACCTCGCAGTGCAAGAATGTCTTCTAATAGTTGCAGGGCAATGCCAGATCTTGTTGGATCTGGCTTTGACCTCCTCTTGATCGCCCCGTGATGTCCCTGACGTAACCCAGGTGGTGACTCCGCAACTGCATGCGGGTCAATCGCTGGGTCAATCCCGAGTGTCTCCCTGTCGTAAGCATGGGGCGCATTGCACCAATATGTCTCAGATCTCAGATTCCTCTAATGCGGTTAGACTCTTTAGTTCAAAATCTCGCCTGATTGGAACAAAGGGGTGCTACATCCGCATCTCAGCTGTGGTGAGGATCCTGGGCGACAGCTTGCTGCATAGGACCATCCAAGTCCGATGTTTCGGTGTAGTGTCGAGACCGATGGGTGACCGGTCGCGGACATGATACTTCCGTGCACGCAAAACATGTGCAGATCTCCATCCGGGTGCTTTTGCGAAGTGATAGAGAAACGGAAGGGCAGGGGCCATTCTTAGATCAAACGACGAAAATTGGCCATGTCTCTGAGGCAGTTGACTCGTCGACTCGGGAGGGGCTCTCTATCAGGATTCTGGCAAGGGAGGTACACATTGCAGCCTTGGAACGAGGTCGCAAATTCTCACGCACCTCCGCCGGAGTCTCAGGTACATCGTGTGGCCCTTCCTTTACAATATGAACAGGTGGAAGATTGGGCATGCATCTGAAGCTGCAAGGCAGTTTATTCACACTAAAAAGGTGGAGAATAGTATCATGCTTGAAGTGGAAAGATCTGATCAGACCATCAAAAGACGGCTGCCCCTAACCTTCCTATTCACTTTGAGATGTGAAGCTGCCGTCTTGCTCGGCATGCATAGCTCCAGGTCCTAGTCCCTGAAGTTCAGGAGCTGATGTGATCAGGGTAAGGGTTGGGACACCGGTGGAGATTATGGATTTGCAACCTTCTCTAACGTGACGTGAGCCACTCTGTCCATTCCCATTTTGCTGCAAATTCATTCATGATCCAAACATTGTATGAGGGGTTCACCTTGATATCATGCTACTTACTGTCAACTGCCCCGACAGTCTGATTGCTGTGCCCCTGCTGTCATGTAGGAACCCATCGATCGGGCTCGACAGCATTTACCAGAAGCATGTCTACTCGCGGCTGGCACCCCTGGAAGCTCCAGAGGCCGCCGGCGACTCCAATGACAGCAAGGTATGCCGTCTTCCTGCAACAACTTACTTACAGCTGCGATTGCTGTCACTGCTCTTTCAGCATGTAAGCTTGTGCCTGCATGGACATGTGCAGAGCGGGAAATAGAGCAAGGATGAACTCACGACAAACTTATGATGAGCCACGAGGCCTGACTTTCATTGCATGATTATTCCAGGGGGAGGCGATAGTGGCGGCAGCAGTTTTTGCAACACTACAGCCGGCGGCGGCAGCAGCTGCCCAGAAGGGTGATGACAGTGCAAGCGCACAGAAGGGTGGACAGGAGATATCCTCCAGGCTAGACACCGACCTGACTGCAGACAGCGTTGCAGTGGTGATCGAGGGCGCTCTGGACAGAACCTTGACAGAGGACTCCGGCGCGCCTGCAGCAGCCGCCGGGGCTGCTTCCAGACCCATCGGTGACCCCCACGTCGAGCGGAACGCCCTCAACATCTCAGCAGCTGCACCCAGGACAGGATCACCACAGCGGACTGACCCTGCTGCTGCCAATGCTACGCCACACCATGCACAGCCTATGGAGAAGGGAGGAAGCGGCGGTGACTCAAGGCACACAGTGGAGGCAGGCAGCAGCGGTCAGGCCGAGGGGGCCGCTACAGCTCCGGTGGTGAGCCAAGACGGCGGCAAGCGCATGGAGCACTCGTGGGTTGACGCGGATGCGGCGCTGACGATGCTGCCGCCGACAGCGGTGCGGGGGCCAGATCTGGCGATCGGGCTGCTGTGGGCGCTGCCTGAAGAGGCATGGGACACGATGTCCTCCGCCAAAACAGGCGCAGCAGTGCATAATGGCGGCAACGCATGCATGGAGAAGGAGGCCCTGCTGGCGTCCAGCCTGGCGCATGCGGCCGGCAGGAACACCAGGAAGACCAGGCCATGCCCGGCAGCGGCCAATGAAGCTGACGAGACGAAGGGTGCCGCACACGCGCAGACGGCTACAGACTCCACAGCTGCTGTAAGCAGTCATTCAAGCGTTTGCCGGAACAGGTCGGCCGTGCAGCAAGCGCCGTCCCCAGTGAAGCTTGCTGCGAGAGCCTCGCGACAAGCGGGAACAGGAGCAGTTGCGCCGAGGCAGGGACGACGAGGCACTCCTGCTGCAGTTGCTCGTCTAACGCGGTCTGTGAGCCTGGACCCCAGGGACAGCGCGGCTGAGAGGCATGCCGAGAGCGTGCGGCGGCTTCAGCCAAGCTCAGCGGAGGACGAGATGTTTCTGTGGCAGTCGCGGTGGCGGCTGGGGCAGCTGCTGGACAAAGGCTCCTTGAAGGCTGTGCCTGAAACCTCTGCAGGTGAGTTTTTCTCCTAATGCGCCGGTGTTTCTGACATGGGGATGATCCTTCCTGCACTGCTGTTGGTATTTCCAGACGGATTTGCTTGAACAGTGAGACACCATGCAGTGCAGGTTCAGGGGCTAGAGGGTGATTATGGGCCATGTCTTGTTGTGCAACTCGCTCTGTAGCTGTACTACAGGGGTGAGTTGCATATAGGATTTGGCCAATGATTGTCCTCTTGTGCATTCTACCCCATACGGTGCATTGTCTAAGTACTGCCCCTGCATAGGTACTGCCCTTCACAGAGCAACACATGTATTTGACAATTGGACAAGATGGGGTCTTATGGTGTTTCTGTCGTTGTGGCGTTGCAGGAAGGGGAGTGCTAGCGGTGCAAGGCAGTGTCTGCGGCCGGCCTGTGTTTGCGTACTGCCTGGATGCAGCAGCGTATGAAGATGCCTCGTGCGCTGATCATGCTTCCCGCCAAATCGTTCGCCTCATGGACATGGCTGTGATGGTACGTTCCAGCACCCAAAAAGTCAAAGTCTCCCGTTGGGTTCTCATTTTGTCCTGAAGTATGTGCCACCTCCTTTATGGGCTGCACCCCTCATTCACCTGCCACGCATTTTACAGGCATCGCGACCCTGTTCCTAGAAGATCTGCCCAAGGTCAGAAGTACAGAGCGTATCCTTTTTACGCTTTGCATGAGGTTGGGAGCTGCTTCTTGATGCATGCCTGCTGCTGCGCAGACTGGACATCCTGTCATTGCCATATACAGCGGAAGCGCCTCTCCTCAGCCATCCCGTGGAGCAGCAATACAGCCCTGGGCAGACCTGCTCCTACGCCAGATGGATGCAAGCGGAGTGATCCCTCAGCTCTCTGTCAACCTGGCATCCCCCCCCTCCAGCGAAGCCTTTGCGCTGCTGAGAAGCACCGCAGACTTCACCTTCACAGTACAGCAGCCGCAGCCGCAGACAGAGCCTAGGGTCAGCACCCCGGTGGCGTCATCTGCCATGCATTACACAAGCAGCCAAAGCGCGGCACGCATGCCGGATGAGCCACCAAGAATGGCTTACCAGTCATCATGGGTGACTAATCAGTCAGCGGGGGTGACTGATCGCGCTGTGACCGACCGACTGTCGGCGAGCACCGCGGCGCTGGCCGCGTCGGGGGCGGGGCGCCTCGCGGCGTTCCTGCACGCCTTCATGCAGCAGTCCCTCGGCCTCATTGCGGCGCTGGTTGCTGCTCTGCAGTGCGCTGTGCGGCCGGTGCAGGCTGCCTGCGAATACGGGCCTGTACCTTCTCGTGGCGGAGGCAACCTGCACCGAGAAGCGGCAACAGTCAGTCAAGTGCGCCACTGGCCACCTCCTGCTGTCTGTCGGCATAGTACAGATCTGGATAATGCAGGGTGTAGATGTAGGGTTGAATGTTCCAGATCTGTGGGATGAAGATGGGCCATAGCTGAGATGGATTGACACTTGGCCAGTTTCGTTCATCAGCATTGGCAGCATTCTTGTGGGACCATTATCGGCATCGGCATTAGCGGTGCTGTTGGTGGTGTTGCAAGAGTGCTGCTGATGCTGCGGAAGGCAAGCATGTTGATGTGTGCAGCGGGGATGAGTTCATTGCTGTGTGACAGGTGGCGGACGGCCAGCTGGCGGCGGTGTGCAGCACAGAGAGAGATGCGCTGCGGAGGGTGAGGGAGGTTCTTATGTACCTGCCTGCCTCCAACATCAGCCCAGCTCCAACAGTGTGTGCTGATTTACTCTTACCTATGAATTGGTGTACCCACCCGGATAAAACCATATCTTGCATGATTTTCCAATCTCCGCTGCGGATGATGCTGTTTACCAGGTCGTTTGCAGAGTGTCCTGACATATCAAAGACTGTCCTGACAGATTTTTATGCACACAAAGGCATCTGCTCAAATGCAGTGCTTTCAACCTGAAACTCATGGCCTCCGTGCATGTGAAGAGCATGAACAAAGGCATGGGCTGCATTAAGCGCATTCTGGCATGCGCAGGTTAACTGCCTGGACTCCGAGCAACGCATATGCCAGAAGCTGGATGCCTTGGCGGCTGATCTGCACAGGGGCGTACCTATCTCAGCAGACCTCATTGTCAGGGACATCGTGGATGGCGGTGAGTGAAGCATTCAAGCACCCCAAATTGCTCCTCTCCTTCCGTACTCAAGGAGAACTTCTCGAAAGAGTTATCTAAGGATCTTTTAGCACTTTCTGCTGCTTGGATTGTCTCTGCAATGCTTTTTCTTGTGCACAGTCCATCATGAACGGCAATGGTGGTTTTCTCGATCCTGCCTGTATGCATAAAAATATCCCTTCCCAGTGTGCTTGCAGATTTTGTGGTGTGGACTGGATTTGTGACAATGATTAACACATGCAGGAAATGTCTGCCAACTGGCACTGGAGGGTTTGGGCAGCCTGGCAGCGCTGGGTTTTGCCCGGCTGGGCAGCAGAGCCGTGGGTATCCTGGCGTTCCCTCCGCTCTTCCAAGCTCTGCACACCTCACCCCACAACAGTGTGCCCATCAGGGTGAGGCTCCATATTTACCGATGACTCATCAAAATCACAGCAGCACTCGCTGTAGTCAACTCGTCCTTTCCGCATCAGGCCCATTGCTCAAGGCTCTGTCAAGGCTGTGTGCTCCTAATGAACTGTTCCCTTGCACACATTGTGCTGCTGCATATACCAATTGTTGTGCTTAACATGCAAAAAAATTGTTCAACCGCAGGCGGCTCGCTTTGTGAGGTTCTGCGATGCATTCAACATGCCAGTGGTCACACTCCTGCTGCCCCACCTCAGCCCGCCTGCCAACAGCAACTCCAACCTGCAAAACAGTGCCAAAGGAGACAGCGCCCGCGCACTGACAAACCTCATCTTCGCCTTCTCAGAGGCCACTGTGCCCAAGCTGACTGTGGTGATGGGCGCTGGCGAGCCATCAAGTATTTCCCAGGTGGGCTATCCTTGATGTTTCTTCTCAAGACGGAGGATTTAGTTGCGAAGCATGCGTGCCTGCTTGATGACACTGCAGAGCCTACACTGCCATCTCCAGAATAGTGTTGCTGTGCAGTCACGCTTGCCATTATTGTCTTGGGAGTTTTGTGGCTCAGATTGTGAGAATATTGACTGAACACTTGCAGCAAAGTAGATGTACCGTCAGGAAGCCATCAGGCAGCCATGCAAGCCAGTCTGCAGTTAACCAACAAAGGGACACAAGTTTCAGGCGTCCTCACATGTCCAACAAGACCTACTCTTGCGACCCGGTACGAGCTAACACACATATGCATGCGCAGTGCTTGAGGAGCGATGTTGTCTTGGCCTGGTCAGAGCGCGGCGTGCCCTCCGCTGCTGAGGAAGGCGGCGCCGTTCGCATCATCGACCCCTGTGCCACCCGCGCTGCGCTGTGCGCTGAATTGACGGTCCTGCTGCAGCCGCGCGTCGTGGCGCGGCCCCGGCGCAAGCATGCGCTGCTGCCCCTCTGAAATACCAGTAGGGTATGGGGATTCAGGTAGTGTAGGGTGGCACGCATGGCGCAAGGCATGCATGCGCTCCTGCCTCTGTGCCTACATTAGAATAGCATGCACGGCGCACTCAATACCTCTGATCTCCAATAGGGTGAGGGAACTTGAGGGTTGTATGGTTGCTGGCGCAGCACGCACTGCGCAAGCATGCGCTTCTGCACCCGTGAACTATATTTGGGTATGGGGAGTTGAGGACTGTAGGGTGCAGCCATGGGAAAAGCTTGCTCTGCTACCCCTCTGAAGTGCAGTAGGGTATGGGGTTTTCAAAGGGGTGTAGGGTAGCTGGCGGTGCATGCACGGCGCATGCATGCATGCACTGGTGTCAATCTGACAGGAGATGGCCAATTTTGGGTGTGTTAGGAGGGATGAGAAGATTATTTCGGGTTTCAAATTCATACTCTCGGGGCTGTCCTGAGGACAACTCAGCTGGCAGCAAGGGCATCTTTACAGCAAAAGCCCGTCGTATCAGACAGTCGCATCTTTAGAAATGAGGCCAGGTTCTAGACGAAAACTTATTCATGCCGACTGTGCATCAAATGATGCAGCAGCTATCTACTGCAATATTGAATGACGGTGAATGCCATGTGTGCAAGGTGTCTCAATTTGGTGATAGTTGCACTTGAGACACAAGGCTTAGGCCCATTGTTATTGTAGGATTGTGGCAGGCTTTCTTTGTACCATCAGTTCCATGGTTGAGTCATACTTACTCTTGTACATATGTGACACAAGTCCATGAAAGGGATCGCGTGATATTCTAGGTTTCCCTCATTGAAATTGCCATTCCAGTGCTAGGCCTGGTGTGAGAACAGTGTTGTGTGTAAGCTTAACCAGATTTGAATGCTAGCTAGAAGCGCTTTGATTTGCGCTGTTCAAAGCCATGGTGGGATCACTGATCAAGGTGCCTTTGCACACCCTGCACTGATTGTCACAGTGCCCTGAGCTTTCCCTAGATTTTCTCGCTGCGCTGTACAGTTAGTATTGCTGCAGACAAGAAAACCAAGCACACAATCCAGTTAGTAACGCGTGAAGCTGCATGCAATGTCATCTGAGAGTTGTGACCCACCTGCTACTGAAGCTGCAGGTCAGACTCCTGCCTGTCAAGATGAAAGAGGAGATGTGACGAGGAGCTGTACAGTTTGCTTGAAGCTGCAGCTATTGGGCGCGGCCTCTGCATTTCAAGGCTGAAAGCTGCACGCATGGCTCAGACAGCACTTTTTGTGCTTTTGGGATGATCACGAGATCTGGCCTTTGCCTAGCACAAGCCTGGAATGCTCCATGCTTACGCCACGCGTGCAAGTGCGCACCAATAGTTTCTACTGCTTTTCAATTCTCTCCCATGTGTACCAACAGATGCAGCCTTCAGGCTATTACATGGGAATTGAAAAGAAAATACTTCAGCTAAATAAACCTGCACTATTGCCGTACTAACTACCCATCACCCTGATCATTCACTTCACAACAAATTTGAATGCAAGCGGCAGAAAAAGCAAGTGCAGAGCTCACACAAAACTCATTGTCTGGATGCCACTATTCCAGAGCCTGGGAGAACCCGTAAAAAATATGCCTATCTACAAGTATTTGTTCAATACAAAGGTTGGACAAACGCCTAGCAAGCTAGCGCTAGGACACAGCGCTTTTCCAGAGATTCAATGCGGCAATCATTGCCGCACATATTCAAATCTGTCCAAAGATGCGACTGGCGTTTTAGGAAATGGTTGAGACAGATCACTACAGATAGATCGCGGCCGCAATATGCATGAGCTGGTGTAGAGGTGTGTGCACAAATCAGGGCATGTGCAACTGCTGACTATCAGAGGCAACTACAACATATCCTACTCAGCTGCCCTTGGAGTGACAGCACGCAACAGCTGCTCAACGACTGATCAGTCATGACAGTGCTGCATGTGATCATTCTCCTCCTGCCAGGCCTGTTCTTTATGTTGCAGAATAGTTGCCAGGACCAGCAGAAATCTGCCAACATTTCAAATAAACGGGAGCTTGCAAGCTGACCTGTGCAGCTGGAAGTGGATTCCTGCCCAAATGTAACCAGCTCCAATATCAACTGCTTGGTTTCCTTCCCACGAACTTTTTTTTTAATAGGTCAACGGCCCCCAACCCATGCATATCTCTCCGGGGCTTGCACCTCTGAGCGGTGGCACATGCTTGCGCCTGCCTATGCATATCCCTGCACCATTCCAGCTGAAGCCAGCAGGTCTGCTTTCCACTGAGGAAGCTGCTGGGAGCTGTTGCTTTCCCATGAGGGAGCATCCCTGATGTCCAGGCCCAGCAGGAATGCTGTTGACAAGTGACATGTGTGCTTGGCCCGATGCAGTATTCACTGATTACTGTGCTGTATTAAGCGGTAGAAGCTAGCTGCGCAGATCAGATGTTGCCAGCACAAGCCCCGCTCCAACGGCGGCGGCGGCGGCCACGCAGGGCACAAACAGCGCCGAGGTATCTCTGATACCCCTCGCGCGAATCTTCTCGTCCACCTGAACATGCATTGGCACAAACCTCAATCTGGATTCAACTCATACTGACTTGCAGCAGCATGACCTCCCTTGCAGTGTGATCCACTGGAGCCTACATGCAAATTACAGGACCTCCAGGTGGGCTGCTCGAGACGCATATCCTTGGGAGTTCTAACGACAAGAGCTATGTTGAGGCCTCAGCACTGACAAGCCAACATTGAAGGCATGCACACCATGAACCAACTAAGTCTTCCCAATCCTTTGCAAATTCCCCACAGGGCCATCGGGCTAACACAGGGCCCTCCCGACTGTTTACAGGTGTCCTACAGCAAAAGAAACACCCTTCCATCATGCAGAGCCCGAGAGACGCGCCTGCTTCGGTCGGCCGCCGAAAAGGGCGCGCATGCCAGCGCAGCTAAGCCAAAGCAGGCCGGCCAGGAGAGCTGCTACGAATGCATAGACGTCGAGCATGTGGCGCACGTGCCACGGCAGCAGGTGCTCTGGCGTCTTCAGATAGGTGTCCCCCCCAGTTGCCATCACATGCTCCACCCAGTCTGTATGCATATCACCCAAATGTCATCACACTTTCACCTAAGATAATATAATTGTTGAAAAGTAGAGGGGGAAAATAAGCTTCTGCTGAATACGGTAGTGGCAGATGTGCAGATGGTAAGACATATGGCAAAGGATAGTCCCAGAGCTGCATGATCAGTTCATTAGCACGTCAGACCCTTCTCTGTCCAGTGGAAGGCAGCAATCAGGCAGACAGCAGACTATAACCGAGCACGCCATGGGCATTCGCTCTCAGGATATGGTGTACTTGCATAGACACTAAGAACAAGCTGCCCTGTAGGCTGACCTCACAAGGAGGAGGGATAGTCCTGATCTGCATAACATTTGGGCCCTCTTCTGATGCACTCAACCTGCCATGGTCGATGACCCCTGCAGGTGAGACAGTGTGATCTTGTTTTCCAACAATTCAGGCCTGCCTCTCACCTGCGGCCTTCTGGGCGGGTGTCAGGCGGTGCGCGCGCATGCGCAGCGACACCTTCCGCGCAGCTTCCCGGAAGCTGGGCTCGGCCATGACTCGCAGCGCAGCCGCCAGCAGCGAGTCAGCGGTGATTGTCCCCGGGGGAATCATGAGGCCGAAGCCCCTGTACACTGCCTTCATCACATTGTCCGGCTGGTCTCCAAACACTGGCAGGCCCACGACTGGGATGCCGTGATACGCCGCCTGCGCAATCACATAATACTAATCTGAGTCTTTTTTGGGCCCAAATAAATGGCAGGCCTATGGCCGGGATGCCGTGATATGCTGCCTGGAGAGTAGCAGTTCCGACACTTTCGAGTGTGATCCCTCGGCATCAAAGGCACCAGTTTGACCTTCAGATGGGGCAGTAAACAATATTGATGTCATCACTTTGGATGTCTACCATCCGTTTACTCATGGCTACAATACTTGCACCACAGAAATGCTTGGGAGGGCCACCAGCTCGTGAAGTCACTCAAAAGAAGCAGCCTAAACGGAGTAAAGTAGCGCCTGTGACTGTGTAGCTGACTGGCAGAAGGATGAAAGGAGAGTGCGAGCAGGGCGTGCCTCGTAGATGGAGTTGAGGCCGCCGTGGGTGACGAATGCGCGCACGCGAGGGTCGCCCAGCAGATCATTCTGGGGCGTCCAGTCAACCACCTGCGCAGGAGTGGACCTTGTCAAGTGTTGCCTCATGATTTGACACATATAACCCCGCCTGAGACATAGCTTTGCCATTCCAATGATTGAGGGGCTCAGGGCCACTTTTCAAAAGAATCTTGTTCCTCTCTGTGTCTTGCAGGCTCAAATGCAATTTGCTTCAAGTATCCTTGCTGTGTATGAGTGTTCCATCAGTGATGGCATGTCTTCAAGATTCCCTTTGCATGCAGCAGAACAGAGCAGAGCGCAATGTCTGCATGTGTCACACCGTTTTCTGTCTAAAAGGCAGCTTGATGATCAGAGTCAGTAATGTGTGGGGCCTTCGGTCATGCAAGTGCTGCAATGTATTGCTGCCACAGCATCCGCATGCACATGTAGATGAGCAACAGTGCCATTTGCATGCCAGTATTTGTGCTCAAAAGGGGGAGCCGTCATCTGGCGCACCTTGACATTGGGGGTGAGGTTGAGGGATGCCACGGTGGCGTTGCCGGGCAGGTCTCCGGGGGCGAGCTTCCAGATGACTAAGTTTGGCAGGGCAGACAACGCGCGCGCAATCTCCACGAACTCGCCCGCGCCGAAGTTGCACAGCGTGCCCATCGATGCATACACTGCCCCCTCCGGGCCTGCCTCCTCAAGCAGCGCCTGGTTTGGCACAGACAGTCACAGTTTGCCTGTTCTGATACAACTCGGCTTTGCACTGCGACGCGGCTTGTTTAGGCAGTGTAAGAGGATGCAATGAAAGGTGCGGCTGTGCAGGCAGCATGGCCCTGGGCAGCATGCATTGGAAGACACGTCTGATGCATTGAAGTGTCCATGCATAACTCTTTTTATCTATGCCTCTTCACCCACAAGCATGGACTCTTTTTATCTTTAAGTAATTGCTTCAGCATGACATGCACAGGGGAAATCGCTGCTGCAAGAGCTTCCAGTGCCAGGAGGATCACTCCTGCTGTCACTCCTTTGTAGTGCTTCCGTCGCTTCCAACACCGAAACTTGTTCTCTAGCTAAGACAAGCTGGCCGGTCTCAGCCTGCAAGGCCCTCGGCCACCACCAATGCTGGAGAGTGCACAAAACAGTACAATATATTTCCCCGCACCTGGAAGGCCGGGGGCAGCGGCTTGGCGGCTGCCGGCAGAAGGGCGCCCACGAGCTGCACGGTGGGCGGCAGCGGCCGGGGCCACTCCATGGCAAAGTCCATGTTGTACAGGAACATGGCGGAGCCGTGGACCGTCGAGGTGGCCAGACAATCCACCCCGTGAACTGTCCCCAAGCGGGTGTATAGGGGCAGCGCGCGCAGCTGCTCGCCGAGGAGGCTTCCGCAGTAGAAGGCCAGGTTCTTCACACGCTGCAGGAAGGTCTGCGCAGCATGCACAGGTGTGTTCAGGGTTCCGGGTCAATGAAGGGTCAGAATGTCCGTAATCCACTGGACCCTACAGCGCCAGCTTGACCTGCTAATCATGGCCCTGATGGAAAGGTTGGGATGCAAAGGGGTATACTGGAGCAAGGGTGTGCTCTTCAAGACCCAATGGACCAGCCTGCACTGCTCCACACATGAAGGCACCTGACATGGCAGTGTAGTAAACATATCTCCTCTCTTCTTTGCACGTGTGAAAACCAATCAGGCCTGCCATAAAGCCCTGCACAACTGCTATGCCGGCAACATGCGATTGTGCAGTGAAAGAGAGGGCGGCCATGATGCTACCACGAGCACGGGGCGGCAAATCTCAAGGACTCTGCGAAGGAGCGGACAAATGAGGTCCCATTGGATGGGTGCAGCAGGTGAGCATACAAAATGAACATCACGTTGGTCAGGTCTCATTGCCCAGTGCTTCAAAGCCTCTACAGATGGAGCCCAAGAGCAACATAAGACAAAGGGCATGGACTAAAGGCGCACCATGCAACTGGACAAGGAGGTCCCCAGTTGGAGCACATAGCCATTTCTGTACGCCGCTTTTATGCTTTCTGTTGGCCGTGTCGGCAGCACTGGAAGTATTCAAGCCAGGAATAGAACAGGCCAGGGGCCCGCCGTGTGTCTGCAGAAGGAGGTTGCCAGCTAGGTGAGGCATGCATCTGAACCGCGTGCTTTCCTCACAGAAATGATCTATAGCAGAATCAGGCAGCCCAGGAGCGCACCATGCGGTTGGAGAGGGAGGTGCCGAGCTGGGGAACGTAGGCCAGATTGTTGGGCATGTTCTCCATGCGGCCGGGCACCAGCGGATCCAGGATGGGCAGCGCGCTGACCATGACTCGCGGCAGCCGCCCGCGCGGATCGCCCCGGCGCAGCAGCTCACTCTGCCCCATCGCGCACGCGTACGCCACGTCTCCGAGCAGCACATCCGCGTCAAACTCCTGGCAGTGCATGCACAGCCTTCCCGATCAGACGAGGAAGACCCTTGCAGTGGGTTCCATACACTAAAGTGCCAGCACTCATGTTGGAATATCCCAATACACTTTCAACCCCACAATGGTGCGAATAGAAAACTGCTGAAGCTGCCGTCGGCCTTTGCTGTCACCAAGGGCACTGCTGCCGCCACACGTCCATGGGCGCGACTGCCAATGGAACATGCTCGAGTTTGCTCTGGTCACTGATTTAACCCGGTATCATTACAATTGTCATTTGAGTTCCTACATTGATGCGCTGGGTGTTAGACACAACCCACCTTCATGACGGCCGCTGCTTTGCCGTCTTCCAGGAAGAGCTCGCAGTACTTCATGAGCGAGTCCAGGTAGACCAGAAAACTCTCCAGGCTGCCGAGAAAGTTGTTGCCCACAGCCTCCCTAGTCCCTCGCACCAGCTCCTTCACTTCCTGAGCCATAATATCCTTTTTCAGTGTGTTATTTCTTGATTTTTTGAATTTTAAATTGACTACAGTATATGGCCAGCACTTGGGTAATAGTGAGCGTGTCAGAATCCCCTGGAGAGCTTCAGGCAAACCGCTGCTCTTAGAGTGGGGCTGCCCTAATACTTGCGCAGCCCATCCTGATACCGTGAGCAAAAGCAGCATGCCACCACAAAAGATTTTAACAGTTTTGCAGCGGCGGCGCTGTCATGCGCAAATGTTTTGCACAGATACGAGGCCCCAAATTACTGCTGCAACGGTCTCTTGCCTTACAAACTGACATGCATCGCTGGGTGTTTTTGTCTTCCACACCACTAGTGCTTCGCCGCATCCAGCAGGAGCCTTCCGCGGCCTTGCGCTGTTTCTTCAGCAACATCATGCAAGGAATGATATTCAGACATGGTGTCCAGGCATGGATGCAAGTCTGTAGGCAGCCCACCTGCTTGGTGAATGCTGCCTTATAGGTGGTCACTCGGAAACCGCTGGCATTCACCTTGTCCATTGTGGACAGGTCGCTCTCCGGTATGATCATCTGCGTGCCATACCAGATTCAGTCTGTGCCTGATCTCGTGGTATCACTTGCAATCACCCAGCAGAGCGATGCTATGTGCTGTGGCCTGCTTGTGGTGGTCAGTGAATCGGGCTGATCATTCCTGCACAGGAAAGTGCGCATGTAAATGTGAAGGTAATAGGAGATTGCTGGGAAGGATAGGATATTCCACAGGCAGCAGGGACTCACCAGGATGTCATTTCCTCTCGCCACCAGTTCCTCCACTATCTTCGCCATCACAAATGTATGTGACTCTGCGCTTGGCAGTGGTATAACCAAGATCTGCACAAACAAAGAACAAGTGCTCAGTTCATATTCCAAGCATGCAGATGGATAAAACAGTGATTGCTGCTTTGTGTCAGACAAGCTTCACCCCTCCTGATGATTCCCTTGGAGGCATAACGACATTAAAGTGGCATATAAGTCAGGCATGGCTCTTTATGCTGTATCACTTTGTACTCTATATCGTACCTTGCCAGCTAAAGCAGGTCCTGCTGCACAGAGCAGAACAGAAAGGATGCAGACTGCAGGTAAGTGGAAAGCTGAGTGCTGTCTTCGTGGGCACCATGTCCGTTCCGGTGTCTGAATGTCTATTCCCCCATACTTCTCCGATCCATCATCGCTGTCATCTCCACCAGCACTGCTACTGGCTGGTGAGGGTCCCACCCTATGCTCCATCTTGCAATATACCTATTGCATTTTGAATGGGCGTCGAATTGTTCTGGCCGCAGCTTCAAGGTATGAAGTACTCTTCAACTGTACGTTGCTGTTGTGTAACCTGTCCAATGCTCAACGACTGCCGTACAAAGTGGCTGGCTGAACCCGTGAGGGCATCACCACCAGGAATATTACAAATTGGGAATACCAAGGCGCACGGAGTATGCACGGTCCTTATCTGTTTCCTTGCGAGGTCCCATAGGCATTCAATTTAGAAGTTGCTTGGCATTTATCTTGACGACGTATGCTTCGACCACGAGTCAAATCAAATGACAAAGCGGTTGACCCAAATCTGGGCAGTCCAAAATATCTCCGAGACTCATGTCGGAGAAGCCTCGAAGGTAAAGTTGATTGTTCAATTTCCGCGTGCTATGTGGTATTTGAAGGTTCACTACCTATCCCAGTACTAACCATGGATCTTCATGGGTCGTAGCAGCCGCACCTTACAAAGTGGTCTGCAGCATGGCTTCTGTTCACCCTTCCGGAAACCTTCAAGTCACCCTCCCGAACGGTTTACAAGTTTCTGCTGTCAGCACGCTTGATCTAGATTTTCTGTACAGAGAGATATTTGAGCAGCAGCTCTACTTGCAGCATGGCATATCGCTGCAAAATGGGGACGTTGTACTGGACTGCGGAGGAAACATAGGGATGTTCTCCCTGTTTGCTGCCGAGGTTGTTGGGACCACGGTAAGGATCTGCTGAGGAAAAGATAAGGACTTTAAAGTAGTTTAAACATACCTGCATATTGCCCCTTGACGTCACCTGACATTGATACAAGGAAAAGGAAACAAGCCTGGTGATTCTCCAGGGGCGGGTCTTTTGTGTTGAGCCGGTGGAGAGCATCTTCGATGCCATGCAGCAGAACATCAGCTCACATGCAAAGTGGTGTAGGGATCAAGGTCAGTTCTAGAAGTCCTGCAGTTCTCCACCATTGTCTGCGCTTTCTTCAACCTATCTTGAAAAGGCATTTTCTTCACGATCAGCACGCTAAGATCGTACGCAAATTTTGCATCTCTTGCACAGGGAAGTCGGCTGCAGATATCACACCAATCAGGAGGGGCATCGGAGATGGGACCAAGGACAGCTTCACATTCACGCTGTACCATAATTTCACATGTGAGTGTCTGCAAACCCTTCCACTGCGCTTGCAATACTCCTTGACCCGCACACCAGGCATCCTCAATTGGCTACATAGAGGATTTGTTCCGCAAATGATCAAACAGAGCGTTTTGGACCAGGTATTCACGGCACTTGTCAGGAACAAGCAGCGGGCTGTAACTACTATCCAGAGGTGCTAGATAGACCAAGAGAGAGATGTCTAGGAAAGACGAGGCGCATGCCAATACAGCCAGAAAGGGCCTGCCGTCTGATCTGAACAGTCTTTATTTTTGCTTGCAAGTCGCGCATGGCACATGAGCAATGTATTTCATTGAATTGTCATCTTGCATGCATGCTGCGTGCACGGCAGCTGCGCTCATGTGCCGGCATGTGCCTGCAGGCTGGAGCACGATGTACCCGCAGGATGAGGAGTTCCACCAGAGGCACATCGCAGAGTATGTGAAGCAGAACATTCGCGCGCTGGCCGGCATGCCGCCTTCACTGTACAACAGAGCCGCACGCTTCTTCTACTATGTCGTTCCGAGCAGCATTTTCAACTGGAGCATGCGGTGTGCTCCCCTTTATTGGACTGCGCTGCGCTTGCCCTGTCCTTGCTTGCACATTGCTGCAAGGTCCCATGTTGGCCTCATCCCTTCTCATCTGCAGGGGAGACTTTGATCAGCAAGCTGGAGTCCCTTCCTGGTAGAATGCTGTCGGAATGCTGTCAGATGCACATCGTCTAGCAAATTCCAAGCAAATATCTGCACAGGGCAGGTCAGGTGCAAGGCTGAGGAAGCCAGGGGGCGGGCATTTATCTAGCGCCACAGTTGGTGCTAAAGGACAAACCTTGTGCCCAGAAGCAGAGCATGCATCTGATGGTGTGTCAGATGAGGTTCTCCAGAATTCCATGCATCCTCAATGGCACGCAGTTTGACGAGTTAGGTCCCTTGCGCTGCTGGTAAGACACAATTACACCCTCACAGAAAGTCCGTTCTGTGTACCAGTCCACTGAACATGTGGGCTGCTGGCGCGCAGGCGGTACGTGCGCAATAACCTGCTGGACGCACAAACGGAGGAGTGCCGCATGTGCACGGTGTCCGATCTTATCCGCAGCCACGGTCTTGCGCGAATTGACCTGCTCAAGATCGATGTGGAGGGCGCTGAGCTGGACGTGCTGCATGGCATAGCACACGAAGACTGGCGACTCATCCGCCAGGTCATCTACGTTGCCCGCACCTAAAATGGCTGAGGCACAGCCTCAACTCGCCCTTTCGACCCAAAAATTCAGACACAAATTCCCCTGTCTGAGCATCTGCCTCCACGCAATTGCAACCTATCCGTGCCCTTCTGTCAGGTTGAAAGTCGTAGATCTACGGTTTCATAGATTTGTGCTCTGCGGCCGAAGCACTGACACTGGTAGTTCTGCCATGCGATTGCAGATCAAAGTTCTCACTTCTTCTGGAGGATCCTCGGGGTCCCTAGAGGGATCTTCAGACCCGGTTGGAGATTATCAAATAAATTGCTTGCTGTGTGAGTGACAGTGATATTGAATTTGGCGCTGATGTATCTTTCTGTGTCAGGTGGTGCTGGAGGTGGAGTCATTGGGGGACGAGGGCAGCGGCACTCCAGAGCTGGATGCGGTGAGGGGTATTCTGGCGGGGGCCGGCTTTGGGGACTTCACCGTGGACGAGCCGCAGAAGGGCAGCAGAGTCTTCCATCTGTATGCCAGGCGTGCTGGGGAGAGTAGGTTTGAAGAGCAGTGTGACTGACCTTTTGCAACCAATCGTAAGCTCGAGATGTGCACATAGCTCTGGGGGCTGACTCAGCCGTTCGGAATTGCTGTTATAAGCGCACTGTCCCTGATATAATTGTGCAGCAATAAATAGCTGGGACCTACCGCGTCGTGGTCTGGAATTCAGACTCTGGATGGCATTTATGGTGGGCTGGTAGCCATGCCGACAGAATTACCGGTACCGCTGCTTTCCTACTGAAGGCCCTATGAAAGGACTAAATGGCTATCAGCGGCATGTTCATATGTCGGCGAGGACTTTATATAGCCTAGCTGAGTTGCTACTCGATCGAGGTCGCGTTTGGAGCTCTAGATCAATTTCTAGAAATTGCCTGGGAGGGGCTCCAGCAGCAAATATGAAGTCTCTTCCAGCACCGCGGCGTGAAGCTTTGGGCTTCTTCTAGTTAATGGGAGAAAAACCAGGCTGTCCCAGGGTCAACTCAATTGCAACAATGAATATGCATGCAAAGCACGTGACGCGTTTGCCCACATCACGGCCAGGTCAGCACCCAAGCCTACAAAGACGCGGGCCAACACCCAAAACTGCAGCTTCAGGCTTCTTGTCGACCTTGGTTTTTCGACGGTTTACTATCCTCATTGCGGCAGGGAAAATATGGCGTTCTTCACAGCAGCGGAATCCCGGCAGACGGCCGAGGCCTCCACCTCAAAGGTGCCCCGCCAAACAGATTTTTCGCAGGTACATGGCTTCCCTTGGGCCCACCGGGGCCGGGGCCTGGTCTTATTCGGTCTCTTCACGTCGTAGGTGACTACGGAAAAGGAAGGCGTGCAGGCCACGGCCAGCACCGCCAGCAACAACACCGCCTCGCAGCCTGCCGGTACGGTGGAGCAGATACCCCTGACCAAGCTGCCAGAGAAGCCGGTCATCATGCGCCCCTGTCGCGCCGCGGACACGTCCTTCGTGTCGTTCCAGCTCTTCACGGAGACGATGTCCTTCGACTGGTGAACCCGAGGGTCGGAACTCCAAGAACGCCCAGGTGAGAGCTTTTGAGCGTGTTGAAAGAGCGTTGACCACCTGGGTGCGAAAACGCGCGCCCCTTCATAGTATTGAAATTTTCGTTTCGGTCGCTCGCTGTGAGTCCCAGGAAGTCCCCGAGGCCTTGCTGCTTTTGAGCTCCCGTGTGTCACCTTAGAACATCCAATCGGCCGCGGAACGCGGCCGTTGGAGGTTTGTTCCGAGTGTTATGCACTTCTGCAGTTCTTTCAGGTGTCAAAAAAAAATTCAGAGAAACGTGGCGTGTCCCCAAATTGCTCAGGTCTATCTTGATGCTGCTGTTCTTCTCTACACAACTCTTCCTGACCTTGAAGCGTTGCCGTAATTTACTGCTGAATGAACATATTATATCACAAGACACATTCTTTTTCTTATCAGAGGAGTACATCATGGAGGAACCTGTTCCACCAACCTTGACTTGACATGTGTTGACTGCTACCCCTGGCCTGATGTCCTTGGCTTGCTGCTTTGCAGGTTGTGTCGAGCTGGACTTCGAGGCACAGCTTGAAGCAAGAGGAGAAGATGCACTGCCGCAAAGAGGGGATGCCTTCATGCGCATACATATTCATCTCAGGAGCAACCCTTTTTGCATACACGCTGTTTGATTAAGAACCTGACCCCGGCTTGTGGCTCTGCAAATTTGCAAATTGATTTTTCCCCGTTTCTCCAGTCCCAATTGCGCTGATTTCAATTTCGGTAGCCAGCAGTACAACTAGTGTGCCATAGAACCAACTTGTATTCATAGGCAGGCTTGCTGTAGGCTAGCATTGCATAGTTTGGTTGAATAAGAGCTGCTTGAAGTATTGTAGCAGCAAGAGCAGAAAGGAACGCATGTGGAACCCTGTTGCACGCTTGACGCCAGTCGTCACGACAGGAACTGGCCTGAAAATAGAACTTTGGCAGCAGTGTGCTGTGCACCTATTTATGGAACCCTGGCCAATGCCAGCCTCAGTGTACTTAGGAGGTGGGAAGAGCTTGTTTAAGACGGTAAGAATCGAAACAGGCAGGACAGGCTGTGGTGGGTTGGCTAGGCGCATGTGCAGTGTGCTTGATCCGCAAATTGTAAGCATCATGTCTGAAGAGCAGCTCAAGCTTTGATCGCTCATGTGATTTGGCCATGACTGCGAGTTGTGCACATGCACGTGCATCGGTGATGAGCCAAGGACACAGTCTTCCATAGCAAGCGCACGGAAAGCAGGGCAGTCTGAACACATGCCAATCACAGAGCAGCGCAGGTAAAATGCTTAGTTTATATGACAGCGCCGCTGTCAGCAGCGAAATATGATGCGTTCACTACATGAATGCATTTGCAAGCCTGAAAAAATGTGAGCATTTGCAAGCCTTGTACTTGCAAACCCATGGGCCAACCTTGCCATTGGCCAACCTTGCACAGACATAGCCGCAGCATCATTCTTCTGATCGTTTCAGCACCTCATGACTGACACAGAAGGACACATTCTCATAAAGGTTACAGCCTTGATGCACTCTTCTGCTTCTTTTGCCGCTTGCCCTCTGCTTGCACTTCTGTGCCAGTGAGCAACGCCTCCAAAGCAGCCGATCTACCCCCCTCCCCTTTCAATTTAGAGCCTACTCCATGCTTCTGAGCTTGGTTCGCACCCACTGCATCCTCCTCTTTTTCCCTCTTCTTTTTCTTGCCGCCCAACCCTGCTGCAGCGGCCGCCACAGCCGGGCTCGCCAGCTCAGCGCTCTGATCAGCTTCTGCCAACTGCTTCCGCTTCTTTTCCTTCTTCTCACCCTTGCCAGACTGGCCAGGTGGCTGATCTGTGAGCGCTGCCTCTGCTGCATTCTCCCTCTGCAGGCCAACCTTTGCTTTCTTCCCCTTCTTGCGTTTGGCAGGTGCGGCCTCTGAGAAATCTTCGCCATCCTTTGTGGCTGTTGGTGGGGCATTGCTAGTTTCAGGGGCCTTTTCGTCCTCGCTGCCTGTTTTGCATCACACATGTGGCATCAGTGACATGCATGCTCCATACCTTGGTAGAAAACCCCCATGCCTGGCATGGACAGGAGTCATTTTATGGCATCACCCCGTATACAGAAGATCAGGATGGCATCAGGTCCAAACAAAAATGTGAAGAAAATGGTCCGACCCCGTGTACTGGAAGTCAAGGAGCAAGAAGAATCATCTCCAATTTGCTTAGCTCCAGCGGGAATCAGAGAAAAGAGCAGGATGGCACCAGCTCAAGCATTCAGGAGGAAGTGTCAAACATTTGTATAATGCACGGTGAAATGCAAGGAAAAATCATTTTCAAACTGCTCAGCCCCAGCTCGCATCAGTGAAAGGGCTTTCTTGGTTGATGGCTGACAATGGCACCCAAATAATTAATAAGAGCATAAAAGCAAAGCACGCATGGCGTATTAACAGCCAAATTAGTCACCTTGGCGATCTGTGCCATTGGCAGCTGTGTCACCGTCTCCGAGCATCTCGGCGAATTCGCTGCGCAGGACGGCCGCTGACTCAGCGCGCGTGCGCCAGCTGTCCGTGCTGCGCTTGAAATCCTCCACCCCGCACCTGCCGGCACATGCACCGCGCTTAGTCACCTGCTGCGCATCTCGTGCAGCCCATATCCAAGCACCCTCTGCAGGTAATTTCACCCAACGCTGGGAAGGTGCTTGTCAGGATATGGCCTGCCAAGATCCAGATCGAAAAGGAGGCTGAGGAGCTCGGATTGGTACATAAGATTCACAGAAAACTGAAAAATAAAGAGGTTTACGGATAATGAAGCACCTGCCGACATGTGGACCATCTCTCATTGTGCCCTAGATGAACCAGCCTAGTGATGCTTGCGTGGTTGAACCTCTTTGCAAACAAGAGCATGGGGAGCAAGCTAGCAGTGCTTCAAGATCCCATTAAAGAGGAAAGTGAATGCAGCCAGAGGTGTGAGGTGAGCTGCAGTCACACCTGCGCAGGAGGATCTGTCCAAACTTGGAGCCGGAGATGTGCTGCTCTGCCGCCGCCAGCTCCCCAGCGATCGCCTCCTTGTCCTTGACACCCTGCAGCAAAAGACCGTGTCGTCATCAGTAATTGAAATGAACGTTGCAATATATTCGAAACAAAAGATTGATATTCGGCGTACCATAGCCATACATTTTCCCAGAAAAACGCCTACACGCATTCCCTACAGTTCACTGAGGGAGCACGCAAAGGCATTCCAAAGAAAACATATGGACATCGGCTGCGAGGCACCATCCACAACATGCGCATGCAGAAAGTTCACCCTCTTCATCAGATATAGGCAACGTTTAAATGTCTGCTTCCTGGCAGATAAAAGGGGCAGGCAAAGAAACAAACCCCGACACGGAAGCAGGTCTGGGCGACGTGGCTGCCACCGGGGCTGCCGGCCAGCTTCCCGTAGCTGCCGGCCAGCTTCCGGATGACGCGCTTCTTCAGCTTTGCGCCAGCATCCCCCTCAAGGAAGGCCTCCAGCGCGCGGCTGCCGCCGCCGTCGCAGCCGACGTGCAGCAGCTGAGCTGGCGACAGATCAGCGACGCCCTCCGCAAAGTCCGTGCTCGCCTCCTTTTAAAAAACGGGCGCTCTCATATCACTGGACTTCTCCCATCTTGAGCAGTGACAGCGCCCATTGTCAACTCTCATTAAATTGGAGCGCAGCATTCACTCCTCCTATATTAAAATTTAAGATCCACTATTTGGGTCGACTGATATGAACCTGTGAATTTCAGATTGTGAACATGCTGGCTGAGCTTGATATAGACATGGCCCTAAAATTGAGACATGCCCAAAAGCTTCCCTCGCCACCCAAAATAGCAAAATAGATGACAAGCCCAGCCGTGTGACTAAGCCAAATCTCCCGTATGCCCCTCTCCTGAAGTTCTCAAGATGTCTGGGCTTTGCTTATTCAAGGCCCTGATCTCCCATGCAGCAAGTAAAACGCCGTATCTGGGAGCAATGGAGTGTATCCTTGTGAGCACACCTTGGGCAGGCGCAGCACGGTGCCCAGCATGGCGCAGCCGAGGGTGGACAGCCGAGCGCGGCCGGCCGGGTCCCCAAGTTTGATGGCAGGGCTGTCGTGCGTCAGCAGGCTGGCCGCCAATCCCTGCATGCATGTGCCACAAAGTAACACTGCATTGCATCCTGTGGCGGACGGCACAATTCTGCAACAGGCAGTTGTGCGCTCTTTCTCCCTGTTTTTCAAGTGAGCCCCTTTGCAGATCTTCCGCGCAAGATCACACTTTAGCCCAGCAATCAAGCTCAGTGATTGTTTGACATTACCCAAGGTGGCTGCCACCCTTGGGAACTGGGCTGCAGGGTGCATAAGTGTTTTCTTTCGGCCTCTAACGATACATGAGCCTCCTCAATCTCCACTCAAGACAGGTCCCATCAGAAGCCTTCAAGGTGGAATCGTGTGCCTCGCTTGTGTGTGTCACACAAACAAGTGATCAGTATGACCAGCTAAGGAGATGTGTGCGCCTGGCCGTCCGCGGGCTGGCAGCAGGCTGCAGCGCAGCCAGGGCGGAGGCCACAGGGCTTGGATTCAAATCCTTTCACAAAAATGAAGGATGAAGATGCAAATTTTAAGAACAGCGATTTTCTCAAACGCGCACCTGGCCTTCGCCGGAACTGGCAGCGGACTGCAGCGCAGCCAGCGCAGAGGCCAGAGTGCTATAGATCAATCTAAATGAAACCCTCAATGGTAGGATGCATGTATGCTCCAGGTCTCTCCCAACGGCGACCCAACAAGAGTGCATTCCAATCCCACCCTTACCCCCAACAAATGGGTGCGTGGTGCAATGTTTGGTAACGGCGACACAACAACGGATTCCCACCTGGGCATCGCCGGGGCTGGCAGCGGACTGCAGTGCAGCCAGCGCGGAGGCCAGAGCGCGCGCAGCGTCGACCTGCACGGCGGCGTTCCCCGTGCGGCCGGCCGCGGCCAGAAGCGCGGCCGCCACGCCCGAGCGCCGGCCGCGCAGCATCTCCGGCATCGCGTCGCGCAGCTCCCTCAGCGCCGCCTTCACCTGCGATTTTGCACGTCTCTTCAACTCACTTCTCTTTATCATGGCACACACCATGAAGAGACAGCGAGAAATTCTACGATGATTGTAAGGAACTGGCACATGTGTGGCACAGGAAGCGGCAAATGAGAGAAACAGCACCTGCTGTGCGCCGTGCAGGGCTGCCAGGTAGGCCTGCACCACAAAGTTGGCGGAGGGGTGCATGGCCAGTCGCGCAAGAGCCCCGCGCAGAAAACGCTGGTATATGTCTGCCAACAGCCGCTCCGGTGACACCCTCATGACGACCTGAAGTGCAACAGCACCAAACTTAGCCAAAAGTAAGTTAATCTACATTAAATGTATAATCCAATGCGTACAATTGGCATGGCCAGAAGCACTGCACTGGGCGAATCATCTGAAAAGCCGGTCCTCTGCGTCCCATGCTTTGTGTAACAGTGCGGGAAACACCAGAGAAGAGTGCGCATCACGGGGTCTGCCAGGTTGCTTGCATGAATTCATGAAGACGGTCTATGACCTGAAGCTATTGTCACACACCACCAAGATGGTTTTTGCGCACCTCCAGGAAGTGGCTGCTGGTGGGATCTTGAGCCAGCCCCTGCACATGGTCTGCCGCAACGCCCTCCAGGAGACTCTGCTCCTCACCCCCAAAATTCTCTTCCCCCTCTTGTGACTGCGCCGGCTTTGCTCCCAGCAACCGCGGCACCAGCTGCTCCAACAAGTGCCTGTCCAAATCAACAGACGCCAGATTCAAGACGTGCACTATTACATCAAATTACTGTCATTAGTAATTTTATTACACGTCAGGAAACCCAAAGCCAAAGGCCATAGGGCATACACGCAGGGCGTCTGCAGCCATGTCTGCGGGGCCCACAAAAGCCTGCAGCCTGGCGTCAAACATTACAGATTCGTGTCTTTGCGGTGCCACTCCATGTTTTTGCGCGGAAGTATGTGCCATTCCAAAACCAGCGCTTGTCGTTAATATCTCACAACTCAAGTTACTAATGCATGCATGTGAATGAGCTGGAATTTCAACAGACCTCAGGCAGCTCTATGCATAGTATATATAATATAAACTTTTATGAACCTCGAGGTGCACAGCCGCCACTGACCCACAAGGGCACAGGCACAATTCTGAGCATTGCATGCAGTCTGTGACAGAATGCAGGGGCCAAATCTAAGGTGAGGAGGAAAGCATTGGTCCCTCCTCCCCCAAATGCAACAATCAAAGTGATCAAAAGTGGTACTTGATGTGATGATAAAAGAGAGCGACAGAGAATGCAGGGCAGAGGTGACTCACTCGCGCCCTTCAGCGGCTGACAACAGCGTCTGCAGCCAGGGGCAGGCATACGCGTGGAACAGCAGCTCCTCAAGGCGACCCCCACTCCATTTGTCTGACAGCAGGTCCCCCGCAATCTGACTCAGCAGCTCCGGGTGTCGCGCCGGCGTCCGGAGGCGTTCCCCGCCGGCCTCCCTGCCTATCTTGGCCGCCAGGCCCCCCCCTTGCTGCGAATTCAATTTTCAATCTCAGTACAAATTTGAGGTACCATACAACATTGTGCAGGTGTCCTGCAGTGGCTTGAGCCGCCATAAACTCTGCAGCTCGCTGTCTGGAATCTTACACTTAAATTTTATGCTCACAGCTGGCCAGCAAGCCAGCCTCTTGTAAGCCAGCAAAAAACAAACGGGAGAGGCCCTGCAAGGAGTTCTACTTGGCGCGTAAAGCTGGAGATTTTGACATCAGCAAACAATGAGCCCCGACTGGCGGGGGCTGGTATAAATACTGACCACCGTGCCCACGATTGATTGGGTCTTGCTTGGATCTGGCTGGGGTCCATCGATTGATTGGGTCTTGCTTGGATCTGGGTGGGGTCCATCGAGGGGTAGGATTACGGCAGCCTTTAACTGCAGCTTGTCTGCAGGACGCACCTTGCCTCTTGGCAGGAGACGCATGTGATAATAATAATATTAATAAAACAATGAGCAAAGACGTGACGCACCTTGGCAGCGCGAATAAAGGCGGCACCGTCGACCGAGTGTGCAGGTGCCGACTGCGCAGGGGTCACATCGCGGCCAGCAATTATGCACAGCAGTTTGCGCGCAACGTGCGAGGCATTGCGGTCAGTCGCAAACTCCCAGAGGTGCGCTACTGTGACCCCCGTCAAGGTCTGCAGCATCTGCATGCAGCGACACCCTGGTCTATTACTGATTCAGCCAAAGCGAGAATGGAGCCATTCAGAAGGGCAGGCGCGCTGGCGAGGCAAGCAGAGTTCTGAGCCATTGATATGTGCGGGTAAATGATGGGTCGATTGGCCGCAAGACAGTTCCGCTCAATTTCAGCAGAAGTTGGAGGTGCACTCGAGTGCCCTACACTGCTGCAGATCAAGCAAGCACTGCATGTCTTGAGCCGTGCAGTGCCCACTCCACATGCTCAGCGCAGACCGCATAAGAACAGTCCAACCACTGCTGAGAGAGCGCTCAGCACAGCGCTGATCACATCTACATGTGGGCTTCTCCTGTCCCTCGCAGTGCGTAGAAAAATCAGATGAGGGGGCGCACCTCGTACAGTCTGTCTGCGCTATCCTGCTCTCGCGCATTGTCCAGCAATTCCCCGAGCCGCACCAGCAGCTGCTCCGCTACCCTTGACCCAAAGGGCCTGCAAATTTCAAATTATTAGCTCCAAACTGGTGCAAGAAATATACACCACAAGGGCTTAAGGGCCCCATGCAACGCATGAAACCTTGCCCGATGGAGCCATATAGTGCTGAATCATCTGCATGCTACATAATGCAGCCATTTATCAATGGTCCTCCCATGATCACTGCCAGGGGAAGGGATAAACCTGCGCTCCTTCTCGTTGCTTTCCCTTGTTACAGCCAACCTCCTGGTAAAACACTTGCAGGGGATGGCACCTGGAAGCGAGCATGCAGAACTCCTCGCCCTGGGCAAAGGCAGCCAGCAGCGGCAACATTTGCTCGATGCCGATGCTGGGGATCATGGCTTCCAGGATGCGGCTGCATGTGGCGTCCGTGCACACCTTCACCTCCTTCCCAGACAGCTCCTCCAGTACATTGCCCACCTGTGACATGCATGCATGCTCGCTCACCAATGCTGACTGCACATCAATATGGAGCACAAAATCTCAACTTTAGTAAACATGGACAGATACGCAGCAATTTTGAAGGCCGACAGCAGGCCTGCATGGTCCTACAGAAGAAATCATCTATACGACAAAAGGAGCTTTTGAGGTGTCAGGTGCTTACCAGCAGAGCCCTCTCCTCGGGGTCGATCAGGCTGTCGAAATGAGACTTGACTTCCAGGAAGTACTTGATCGTCTCGTCATCCAGCCTTTGGAAGCCTCCAAAGGTCTCAGATGGCGCACCGCTAGACGACTGGGGCCCCTGCTTGGGTCGTTGGGCAACTACCACACGCTTTACATGGGGTTTCTTTTTAGTCTTTTTCTTACCTTTAGGATCTTTGTTTGCTCCCATGGCCGCCAATTTGTTCTAGTAGAATATACACTAGTACAGATCTTCGACAAGTAGCTGTCCAACGCGGACGAAAGCTGTACCTAATATAATCCGATAGCTTTTCTGAATTTCTTCAAGATTAACAGTGTTACGAGACGGATGAAATTGACTCGATTGTTTTGGCATGAATTGGCAGAAAAGCACGCCGTCAGAGGCACTTGCCACGGTTGTGGCCTGCCTTTCGCCCTGTAACGCCCTCCGCAGCTTCCAAATCCTGTTCACACCTCTGAAACGGTGCTTAAATCTCTAAATTGCCTTCAAAGTAAAGCAACTAAAATGTCGAAGGCAGTCAAGAAGGAAGTATTGTCCTACAACACGAATCTGAGGGCGGAGATCGAGACAGATGTGAACGAGAACCCCAGAGCCAGAGTGCATTCTGTCGAATGGCGGAAGATCATGGAAGGCGAGCCAGTCGAAATCAATCCCTCGATCGGTCATGGCTACAAAATCATGACCGTCGACGAATGGGCAGGGCGGTGGAAGCGTAACGACGATTTCCCAGAGTGCCTGAACTGCAACAGCAAGAACACCAAAGAGCACCATTTCACACAGGTAAAGATGCATATTATAACATTTATCATTGTTGCTTCTGATAAACAATGGAAGTTCAACGCCAGATCAATTCGGAATTCTTGCCCAGACAATATGCACAAAGAGGAGCTCCCTCTTGATGGCTTGGGTTTGTGCAGACGTGGTGTAGGGGTAAGAAAACGTGGGAGAGCGAGCTCCTGTGCATGGACTGCCACGACTTTACCTGGAGGTCCTACAGGGACCCGGACTTCAAATTGCCAGAGGAGTATGAAAGGGAGAAGTGGGCAGCCATGGTTGCTGGGCAGCCCATCGATGGGATATCCCAGTTTGAGGCGGGGCCTCGAGGTAGAGAAGTAGCTGCTGCAGAATTCTAGCATGCAGATATGTCCAGAATTTTACACTATTCGGACAGTCCCATGCACCACAATACCTCCCCATTCTGTCCATAACTTACCACTCAGGGCCGACGCAGAATCTCTTATGCAGTAATATCAGGGCCTATGCAAGGCACAGCTCTGTTCATGTCAACCTTGGGTCTCAATGAATGGTAAAAGTGTGAGCGTCAGCGCTCGTGAGCCAGCGATTCATTTGTCTCTTGAATGTAACGGCTGTCCCGCTGCATCCTCATTGATTCACTACTGCAAAAGGCACTCACTCTGTTCTGATGTCTGCATTCTCTGTTGGCTGAAAGACCCTGCTTGCCCTGAGTACTGACTCTGGATGCGGTCTGATTAGTACCACATTCAATGCACCATGCTGCTTGCACTATGCTGCTTGCTTTATTGTCGGCTCTGTAATTACTGCTGCCGCAATCTGAGAAGCTCCTGCTCCCGTTGCGCCTGAATCCACATGTCACTCAAATTACAGGTCCTCTTTGAGAGAGGTCAGGCAACTTTAATGCTATGATTTGCAACCAGAGTGCTGCAAAACTTCACAAGGACAGCCACCCAAGTCTGAAGCTATTCACTTATATGGGCATGACTTGTAAGCAATGCACTGAGATCGAGGGAACCCATGGATGAAGAGCTGTGTACCATGAGACTGTGGTCCCCATGGATGTCCTCTAAGAGATCCCTGATTGTGCGCTGGTAATTTGCTGGCACTGCAGCCGCCCACACAGTAGGCGGGAGGCCTGCATAGCAAGTGAGCAACTGAGACAGGGCCCAAACCTTTGCTTTGTAGTGCTTTGTGCGTGCTGCTACAGTGACACATTTTGAAAGCAATCATATGTGATTTCCCGCTTATCATGGCGCATGCAGCATCTGCGCTCTGCAGCATCTCATTCTCTGACGGAATAGTGGCCTCACCTGAGTCATTGTAGGCAGAGATCACCTCCTGCACTTCTGCCCCACACATCCCAGACAAGAATACTGCTCTCTTTGTGCTCAGCGGCAGCTGCAGAGGAAATGAGATGACCTTGTCAGATATGTGAGCTGGTAAATCTTGAAGAGAGCAGGTGAGAAGCTTAATATTCGCATTAAGAGTGTGGAATAACAAAAAATGCTTTAGATGTGGTCATGCCTGCTCAAAGACTTGTGCAGAAGCATCCAAGCTGTCCTCAAGAGTTGATGACAGCATTTTCTTTGTACATGCCAGGATCTGCTCGGCAGGAAACGCGTCCCATGAGAAGTGCGTACTACTAGTATACATTGCAATCTTACTTGTGTAGGAAGTCGGGCTTGAATACGCTCCACTGCAGGGTGTGCCTTCATTATATAACCATCCTTGATGCACAAAGTAGATCTCCCCTCACTCTGAACGCACCTTCACCATGTCAGCATCCATGTCGATCATAAATGCCCTGAACTGATCAACCTCATACTGAGCGTATCCCACCAGGAGCACAGCCTGCAGAACAAAGCAGGGACGCTTTGCTAGCTAGTGATCGGCACATGCCGGGCCTTGAAAACAGCAGGGGATCTTTTTTTTTGTATTTCAGTTACCAAAGGGCCGAATAGATCCTCGCTGGTGCCTCCAAGCCCTCCATCACTCTCGGGATCGATGGCCTCAAAGGTGGGGCCTTCCTCCTCTTGCGCGTTCTTTCTTCCTAGGAATGCATCAAATATTCCTTTCGTAACAACTATGCAACGTCTATTATAAGCAGCGATTGGTCTCCTCGTCAAGAGCCCCTGACACAGCTTCAGGCGATTCTGCACAGGACTACTTGTACAACCAGGATGTTGACATCTCAGAGATCCAGCTGAATTAAAAACCTGCATCGAGCCTGTACAAGAAGGATCACGATAATGGCCCCCTTTGAGGGAGCGTGGGCAATGGCAGACCAGTGCTGAAGAAACTTCCGACACCCGCTTTCGGAACCTCACGTGCTGCTCTCTGACCAAGATCAAACAAACTAGCGACATCCAGAAATCGACGAACATCGTTCTCATTGCCTTATTGTGTCATTGTTGATTGCATGCAATAGAGTGCCAACTTGCGGACGGACTGTAAAACATCCCTCAAGAAACCACCAGTTCAATGTACTTGAACGTTGTAGTTGAATTGGAGATATCCGGGATTTTTGTCACAAACTCAATCAAAAGATTTTAGTTTTTTGGGTTTGATTGCTGTACATACCGGCAAGGCATCGTGAATAAGGGCCAGTGATGAGCAGAGCATTCAACGATTATCTGGTTGCTCTGTCCTCTGCTGTAGTTCGACAGGACGGTGCGATTTAACATATTTCAATCTACCTTGAATCTCGATACCGCTCAAGGGGTTGGCATAATTGCACTTCTAGAAACTGATGGATTTCCCCTGGGACAGTGAGAAGAATTCAAGTTCTCCTGCAGGTGCACAGCTGAAGGAGCTCTTGAACATCAACAATAGTAATGTTCTGCAAGCAGTATCTGAGGTACGAGATTCCTGAATTCACACGCCTGTCCTTCACGTCTTCAGCATCGGCTTCTCTTGAGCAGGATTTGCATTCTTAAGGGATTTGTCTCTGTCAAGGGGGATACATTGACAGTGAAAACACATCTACTAACGATGTGACCTGGGTTTTACAGAAGGCTAGAAGCCAATCAAGCTGGAACCCAGCAGCCACAGTCAGGCAGCAGCTGCGTCAGTCGTTGAGCGGGAGCCCATGGGAAGAGCTATTCCCTGCGCATGTGGCAGCGCTGGCAGCCCTGCTCGAGCGCAAACCTGGCGAAGCATACACCCACCTCGTTGCCAGCGTGCAGCCCTTCATCAAGGTACCAGCCTGAGCCTTGTCAAGAAACTTTCAGCCATGCTCTAACCATCATCATTGCCCCAGTGTCTGGAGGAAATTGTGCCGCTGTGGAGGGCGACAGTGGCATGCATAACGAGGATATTTTCCGGCAAGAATATCGCATTATGTCAAGAATGCATTCAGCATGCAAAGTGTGAACTGCACCGCTATGCACTTGGTCCAACGTGCCAAATGTGCTGCACCAAGGCTTGCCACGTTGTTCAATATTTCTTTGGCTATGCAGGCGTTCAGAGAGGACACAGATGCGTGGCTGATAGCGCCGATGTATGTCATGGTGCACAACGTGCGCCAGGTGGCGTGTCAGGCAGACGACGAGGCGACGCGGCTCGGCCGGAAGAGCGATGCACTCGAAAATTGCGGCACGCAGCTGCAGAAGTGCTTCGCTGTTGCTGTGCAGGGCGCAGGTGCGCGCCCTAGTGGACAAGCGCATGCGTTGCTTCCAGAAGCTTCTTGACAGGGACAGCCCTGTGCATCAGGCTGATGGTCTGAAGGAGTTTGCTCGCATGTTGTCTGGCTGCAAAGCGGCATGCACTCCAGCTTTTGCGATGATCAATCTCCCTAAGTCATGTAGTGGGTTCAAGAAAGCTCTTTAAGGGCATTTTAAATCGGGTTGCTTTTCTGTCTGGCGTTGTCACGCGTTGATGATAGATGTGTGACGCAAGCACAGCATCGTGCCTTTTGTGCAATGTAAGCTGCCTGGCACTGACAAATTCTTCTGCACAGGCAACAAGTCGAAAAAGCTGGCGACGCTGGAGATAATCATAACGCTGTTCAAGGTGTACTTCCGCCTCAACACGCTGCGGCTGTGCAAGAATCTCATAAACGCCGTCAACAGCCGCCAGTTCCTGCCCTTTGAATCGTTCCCTGCCTCCCAGCGAGTCACTTACAAATACTACACCGGCCGCCTCGCCATCTTTGACGAGAACTATGTGCGCTGCAACCCACAAACTTGCCCTTCGTGACTTTTCAGCCTCACAGCAATATTGTGCACTTGGTAACTGCTCCAAGCTTTTCTGCAAGGGGCTGGGATGTTGGTATGGTCGCTGTTTGGTGCTGAGGATAGCAGAAGTCAGCCAAAGTCTTGCATTTGCAAGCCTGGCATGGTCTAACCGCCACTCTTGTTCTCGGAGGGCGACTGACAGCCCGAAAGCAGTGCTGCAGCCGGGTGGACTGCAAAGACCAGGAGAGTTTCGGCAATTGTAGGACAGCTCAGGCTTGCGAGATCTGTAAGGGCTGCCCATGTGATGTCTGATGACGGCTGTCACATATTTACACAAGAGCCCATCAGCCAATGCCCTCCCAGCTTTGCAAGTGCATAGGTGTGAGTGATGCTAACATGTGAGCGCTGCATGTGCAGGATGTGGCGGCCAGCGATCTGGCGTACGCATTTGAGCACTGCCACAGAACAGCGGTGGCCAACAAGGCGCGCTGCGCGTACTACCTCATCCCTGTCAAGATGCTGCTCGGGGAGCTGCCCCAACAGGCCATGCTGGATAAGTTCGGCCTGCATGACTATAGCCCCATCGTGATGGTGCGACCCTGCCCACCTAATTGCGTAGTTAGCACTGTTTAGCAGGAGGGGCAGGTGCATCTGCAGGCAGCCTGCAGTTGAAAGCTACTCGTATAACTCGTATTTCCTGGTAGACTTGCCGGATCAAATCCAATTATTGGGGAGGCACGGCGACTGTAATTCTTACCTGCCTCCGCCAGCCGGGGGTGTCCGCTTCAGCACAAGGCTTGATAGCAGGCACATATCTTGATGGCTGAGAGCTGCATTCCTGCAGCTGGGCTTGCTGCCTGCATTTTTTTGTTTTGCGGGCAATTTCTGCCTTATATATCTGCCGCTGCTGAAAGGGATGAGATGATCGTCGCCCCTTCTGATTTTTGCCACAACGTATCCAGGCAGCCCTGAGATGCCGTCCTAGATGCACTGCCATCTTCTGTGCTTCTGCGCCAAGTATGGGACAGCTGCAATATTCTTTTGGCAGGGGACTCTAAACGAATAAATTATGTCACTTAAGAGTCCCCTTCTTTTGGCTGCTGAGGGGAAGTACAGTCCAGTCAAATTGGGGTTTTGCGATGCAGGCGATGAAGGAAGGCAGTGTACAGGGCCTGGACAGGTGTTTGCAGGAGCACCAAATCCGCTTCATCCAGGCCGGCACATATCTGCTGCTGGAGAAGCTCAAAAACTCGGTGTACCGGCGGCTCTTCCGGCGTGTTGCTCTCGTGCACAAAGAGCAGGAGCCTGCCAAGGCGGCGCAAGTACCTCTAGGTGCGTCCTTTCTACCTGTATCTCCTGTCAAGACAATTGTTTTATGGGGAGAGCCGTCACTCCTCCTTGTGACTCATGGAGTCTTCGCTCGATACCGCACTCGGGTTTGATTACATTGGAGCATGCGCTGCGTACATCCCACAGATCTGTTGCATGTGATGAAGCCGCATGATGTTCACTTGCAAGGCAGCTTTTCCGCCCCCCTTTATTGTTTGCTATGACTTAATGTCTGCATGTCTTGTTCCCTGAATACTGTAGTACAGTATTTAATAAATGACTTTTCAGGAAGTGCATGTTTTAGAATGACTACTACAGTAGGATAGTACTAGTTAATGTGGTGAAGGAAGGACACTTGCAAGGCCAAACGCATGGGTTCGCTGAACTGAACGAAACTGTATTCTTTTGGGGGCGCAGTGAAATTTCAGACAGCGCTGGCGTGGCAAGGGGTGGATATGGAGATGGACGAGGTGGAGTGCATTGTGGCAAACCTGATATACCGCAAGTTTGTCAAGGGCTACATCAGCCACCAGCACAGAGTGGCTGTCTTGTCCAAGGCAGACCCCTTCCCGCCGCTATCCACTGCCACACTGACAGATCCTTGAATGGCGAGTGTGAGATTTTCCTATTAGAGAAAGGAGATCTTACACATCAAGGCAGATCTGCCTCTGAACCTGCCTCTAGAGCGATGAATCTGGCAGATCTAGATCCATGCGATGCGTTTCAAATATTGTTGGGGTCACTTCCGAGGCAGACCATTAATGAATATTCTTCTATCTTCTGGTTTGGTGAGAGAGATTTTGAGCTTCATTAAGATGAGTGGTGTTGTATTGCTGTCTCCTTTGGGCCAAATTTCTTTGATGCTTCCACAGTACAGCTGCAGTTCACTGCAACAATTGCTGTATTTGCAAGCGCTCTGTAATTCGGCCAAACAAGCCTCTGCCGCAAGTAATGATCTTTTCTCCTAGGAGGTCCCCTTTGCCTCTGCGCATGTCATGGTACACTCTTGAGAGCTACAAGGAATTGCTGCGTTCATATTCTCTAGATGCATGCATCTTCATCTTCTCCATTTGGCCAGCGGATGCCAAGTCCGCAGCCTGCTAGCTCATCATGAAGGCCTGGTAACATCAGCCCTGCTCTTGCACAGCAAGCCGCATCCTCACTGATCATCATCCGCTCCCGCGTTCTTTTCGTCAGTACTCTCGGCTGTTTTCTGACCTCTGCTTCTCCTGCACCGATCGCTGCAGTATCTGCAGCCACCAGGTTTGGATTTGAGCGCTATAAGAGGTGCACCCTATTGGGTGGAAAGAATGTGACATGTGTGAAGACTCAGAGCATCGAGGCACAAAAAAGAAACGGAGACCTACTTGACATCATCCCAGCATTTCTCCCATTTCTTCCGCCTGCAAGCAAGTGGCCTTGATCAATGCTTGCCCAACGTCAAGCACCTGCACGAGGTAACTCAAGCGCCAACGGTAAAAGAGATATAGCAAGAGACAATAGCGTTCATTCTGCACGCAGATATCACTTCATTGGCGATCATACCATGTGAAGGGCCTGTTGCATGTGACACACATCTTGATAGGCAGATTTGCCTTCGCCACAACCTTAGTTGCGTTGCTACCTTTCTTTGCCTCTATCCTCATTTTCAGAGACCTTGAGGGCTGGTGAAGTGCTGGCTGCACTCTCAGTGCAAGCCGAAGAACGTGCAATACTAGCGGCATGTGACTGCCAAAACATTATGGAGATGAACCAAAGCACGTTCTGGCACCGTAGATGCTTAATAGGCCTTCCATCAACAACAATGCTAGGAAAGCTAGCAGTAACGTTCTCCGAAATATGAGTTTCAGTGCCCTGGTGCCTTACTAGCTAGCGATGTGCCGTGCAGGAAAACAACCTTTAGTACCTTTATGCCCGATTGCTGTTCTTTCACCCAAATACCAACTGGAAGATCCAAGCATGTAGCTCGCTCTGGTGGATCCTTCTGAGTTTTCAGATGAACACGATGAAGGCTTGCAGCAGCCTGATCAGGACTCAATGCATGCGCTGTGTCCCGCGCTCCGATCTCTTCGATTGCCGTTCAGAAATCTATGCTCGTGAGTGGTGCATTCGCAACCGAGAACTTAGGCATGCATATCCCGTGCAGGACACGGCCAGTGCATGTATCCAGTGCATGTATCCAGGGATAGCGCTTGTTTAGACGGCGAACGTAAGACGGCCATATAGTACGCAAAGATACTCATTTTTTATTAGCACCACTCCTGGCATCCTGGGAAGAAGCATCGGTGCAGGTGATCGCTCCCAGCTATTGCTCGCCCCAATCCCCCATGGATGCCATGTACAGGATCGGGGTAGCTGAAAGAACCCTTTCATCTCCTATTCGAAACCTGTGACGTTATTCGAGAGATTTGGTGTTTTTCACACTACCATCGAACCTATAAGTGTCTTATTCCGTCTTGAATCTTCCTGATGATATATGATGGGATCTTAGGCAATCGCGCGTGCAGGGGACAGGAGGCCTTCAACATTCTCCAAATCCTTGCTAACTATCTTTATCCAGAAGGACCTTGATCTAGCTGCTACTGAATTCCCAGCAAATGAGCGGTGCGACCCGGCACAATATGCGTCTTGTCATTGGTTTCTGCGCCACGTGCTCGGCTCAAAGGTCTAACTATGTGCCTAGATGTGAACAACATAGGTGGTAGCTACGCTCTAGGTGGACAGACAGAGCGAGTGCTGACAAGCTGGGAGACAAATCCCTACTTTTGCTTCACAGGTCGCAACGTGCAAAACAGCCCAGATGGCTGGGAGCCTTGTTACTCCTTGTTGAGAAGCGGAAAAACCCGTGGATATCTATCATACACAACAGCATGCCCCTGTGGCGAGCAGGACCCATTCAAGGGACGCACTGCTGCGCCCCATAGGATCAAGCAATGGGCGCTGGCACACGCAGCTCACAGGTGAGTCAATCTCATTCTGAGCAGGCTTCAGGGGCCTTCAACTGAGGCCCCTACTTCTGCTATGGCATTGCGCACATGTCCAACTCGAAGCTTCCTTGTGACATGCATCCAGAGAGTATTCTTGAGTTTGTGGCGGTGTTGCAGGCCTGAGTACGAGGCTTTGCTCCCGCAGCAAGGAGAGGAGTACTTAGATGCTCTCCCCAAAAACGAGCGCACCAAGCAGCCTGGTTACAAGCAGTACACCAAACGCATGCGCTCACTCAGGTTCTACACTAGTGTCCACATGCTGGAGACAGCAGGTGCTCGTATCTGGCGCCTCTCCCGAGCAAAAAAAAAACAAAACCAAAAAAAACAAAACGCGAGCATGTGACTTCTTGCTGTATCCCATCTCAGTGGGCACTAGTGTAGTGATGCTGATGTCCTGATCCGTCCATAAGGCTGGCATGGGACAGCAAGATACTCCAAAGCCCCTACCGCGATTGACACCAAGGTTTGACTGCAGCGATGTGCTGACAACAAAGGCAACTGGTGTTTTCTCACGAATGGCCCTGTGGGGTTGCAGGATATTGCCTGCCCAAGGAGCAGCAGAGGCTGTGGGACGAGCGGCGTGGGATTGCTAAGGAATTTGAGGAAGTTGAGGACTCAGAAGGCAGCGTGGAGGAAGTGGAGGAAGTGCTGCCTGACGCAAGTGCACAAGGTAAATTAAGCTTTTTGACACCACTGTTAGCACATCACGAACTTCTCTCCTCAGTGTGCTGAGGGGCATGCACATGCCAATCATGTGTTTTCCAAATCGAGAGTCTAAGTACCTGCAGGACGTCACACTATCAATGGTTCTGACGTTGGGTTCGGTGGTTTTATTTCTCAGACTGGTGTGGAAAAAGTTTCACATTATTATGGTCTGCCCAGATAAGATCCAAACCGACTAGAAAACGAGGGACTGTGAAGCTCGTTACAACAGCAAATTGACGAAAAGATGAAGGGACACACTAGAATTAAAAGCAAATTTCTATGTGCGGACCACTCTACTTGATTTTTTGTTGCGTGCAGGCGTCCCCAAGGTCCAAGTCAATCCTGACGGATGGGAAGCATTTTATGGGCGCCTGAAGTGTTCAAACAACCATGGGTACCTGGTGTACAAGACAGTGTGCAGCTGCGGCAAAGTAAAGACCTCTGATGGTGGTCCCCACACGGTCAAGAAGTGGTGGGAAGAACATGGAGGCCACAGGTCAGATGCGGGCTCTGCCTCCTCTGCTTGTATAATGCATTCTATCTGCGTTGTTGCTATATTTCTGCTTCAGTCTGCGTGGGAGGTTCTTACCTGTGACTGTTTCATACTGCAACATGATGGTCTGGCGCGACACTGTCTGTCTGACCAAAGGCTACTCTTTGCAGGCCCGAATACGCTGTTTTGGAGCCGCGGCCTGAGGAGAGATATCCAAACACGCTCACACTAGGCGAGCGGATCGGCCATCAAGGCTACAAGGACTACCGAGAGCGGCTGCAGAGATTGGGGTTCTACACCTCTGTGCAAATGCTGGAGACAGCCGGTGGCGCATATTTTGCTGCTGTGCTTTAAATGATGACATGCCTTTTCCTGGTCTGCATAGACGAAAGTAGCGCAGCACACCACCTGCGGAAGTGCTCATAAGTGATGATTACAATAGTCCAATGCCATGTCTTTTTGCGTGGGTTCTGTTGACATGACAAAATTCACCCACAAGGAGGCGCGAAGGCTTCCCTGAGTTCAGACAAAACCTTTTTGTTCGGTAGTGTCACACTAATGACTTGGGATGAAATTGCCGGAGAGCGTCCGTGTGCTATCAATGTCACGTTATTAGAGTGGGCTTACTGCAATTACTGGAGATAGATGGGGCACAGATTCTGACACCGCGGCTGCCAGAGCCGTCTTATTAAAACCAGGAAAGATGCTTGCAGGGTTCTGCCTGCCACCAGAGGCGCAAAAGATGTGGGACGACCTTCGCAAGGGAGAGGCACAGGCGCCGCGGCACAGGAAGAGCGCAGGTCGCCCAAGGCAGAAGAAAAGGCGGGGCCGGCAGGCATCTTCTGCTGAATCCAGCAGCCAGCAAGAGCAGTCAGCGTTGGTGGAGGCTGCTGAGGGCGGCGATGAGGCAGGATCAGCAGGTGAATGCATTTGTCACCCATGCAAACAGCTCTCTGCAAGTACAAAAGGTCCACACATCCTGCTTGGAACACATTCGCTTTTGGGACTTGGCATGCTTGTTTTCTAAGAAGATGCAACCTCAAGGCCCTGCCGATTAAAATGTCCTGTCCAACTTTCCACATTTCATGCTGATAATAAAGTGCTGTGTCCTAAGATGTTTGTCAACAAGAATGATCACTCGCAGCTCGTCAGAGGTATCCAAAGCGGAGGAGAGCCGCCTCACCAACCGACGCAGCAGCTGGTGCCGCAGCTGTAAAGCCTGAGCTGCGTGAGGCAACGCCGTCACCGGACACGCCAGCGCAGGTTGACAAGGGCAAGCAGCGGGCGCCGACACCGCAGATACCCGCGGATTCCGAGGAGGCGGGGCCGAGCGCGCCGCCTGATCTGGTCGCGCGCGCCCGTCCCAGTGGTCCACCCCGGGCGGCTGCCCGATCCACCCATGCCCCCTGGCAAGCCATGCGCAGGGACAAAATTGAGGTCGTGGACCTGTCAGATGACAGCCCAAAAGCCTCCAGCAGCACGCAGCGGCCTGCAGAGCTTGCAGCTGGGCTGCAGACTGCAGTGCCTGGTCAGGGCCGTGCAGGTGAACCATGCTGTCATTCTCTGAGAGTACCTCTCTGAGTGTTCATTCTGCATTGCAATGGGTGCATTGGCCTCTGCTCGTCTGCGGGACGGGCACACTGCAGGACAGATCTACTTGCCTGTGAAGGATTCTTGCAGTGATCACTGATCATGATGTCTCAGTGCTGCCTTCCATTGGATGACTGCTGAATGGCATGACAAACTCATTGCTGGGAGCATTGGCAACCGATTCAACATTCACGTTTGATGGTGATTAGCTTTGAACGCCTCAGAAGCTGCAAAGGGGTGATCTGATCGGTGGCAGGGCATGCATTGGCCGGAGGCCATGTCCCCATAAGCAGCCGGGCTGCGAGGCAGGAGCCACCTGCAGGTGCCGCCAACGCTACGCTTCCCCCGGCTCTTGGGCATTTCGTGCCCAGCGTGCCGTCCGGCGAGCGCATCGGCGCGATCACCCTCGACGATGTCATCGCTGACATCACCAGGCTCAAGGTGCACTTATATCCTCCACTAGCCTGCTGGTCAGCAAAGTGCTATTGCTGCCGCGGCAGCGATAGCGCTTTGACAACACTTTGACTTTAGTGACAGTCATTGGCAGAGACAGTCCGGCCGGTTTTCTGACTGTCTAAAACTAAATTATATATTACCCATTCATTACCCACGTGGCAGCTCAGCAGCTGTGGGAATTGCACCCATCTGTTGTTGTGGCGCATGCAGGAACTCGAGTCCCAGATCGCTGCGGCTGGAATCGGCTTTGACTGTGACAAGATCCTGCAGTGCCTGCATTCTGCAAGGGTCAGAGAGGCAAAGAATGAGAGGCTCCTAACCTTGAAGGACGAAGAGAACAAGTCCCTACGAAGCCAGCTGGAAATTGTGCAATCCTGATGAGACGCTTAAGCTTGAACCATTCCACCCAGCAATATTCAATAAGATCTGGCAGCTGGGATTGTCTGGACTTCGTTTTTGCCACATGCCAGAAGGTCTTGATGATGGTCAGGGACCCTTGAACTCTCAAATTGAAGGTCCGTATGGGAAATGCATTGGAATCGCGCATGCATTCATGCGAACGTGCTCTGCTATGATATGCATTTGCTTGCTGTGTTGTGTAGCATTGTTTGGTGGTGGGGGTGGTAATATGTCTCTTAATATTAATACGCACGCCTCACTTGGACTTAGACTTTTAGTTTGATACCATTATTATTATTATTATTATTATTATTATTATTATTATTATTATTATTATTATT
>JADEYI010000412.1_pt1 | contig 61254 bp, 88 predicted proteins | sample 8542331 | NCBI WGS metagenome assembly JADEYI01 (sample SAMN16510988, study PRJNA670497) | mine drainage metagenome | isolation source: biofilm near Copperflume 1 | place: Germany: Marsberg coppermine Kilianstollen | collected 2018-02 | reverse complement strand
GTTTGCCTTGGCATGGTGCCCTTTGAAACATGGCAAACCCCAACCTCCCTAAAATATTGAAAGTCACGGCATGACTTTTGAAAGTCTCGGTGCCCGCAAAAATCATAGCATGACTTTTAAAAGTCACGGCGTGACTTTGAAAGTCACGGTGCCCGCAAAAGTCATAGCATGACTTTTAAAAGTCACGTTGCCCGCTCCATGATTTTCGAAAGTCACGGTGCCCGCAAGTCATAGCATGACTATCGAAAGTCACGCCACGACTTTTGAAAGTCACGGTGCCCGCAAAAGTCATAGCGTGAAAATCGAAAGTCACGCCATGACTTTTGAAAGTCACGGTGCCCGCAAAAGTCATAACATGACTTCCGAAAGACACGCCATGACTTTTGAAAGTCACGCAGGCAACGCAACACGGCCCATCTCTTGCACCGAGACTCCCTCTCGACAGTACATAGCTTCCTGAATAGCCGCAGCAGCCGGTCCGCTCCGTAACGTCCTTTGCAGCCTGCAGCTGCACATGAAATGTTAAAGACCAGGTCACAATTGAAGGTGCTGTGAATCATGTACATGTTGCTCATCATGTGATAAGATATCCTGATGGCTTGAGCAGCCCAACTTCTTCGATCACACGATCCATTCAAACTGGGACTTTGACTAAGCCAGTGCAACACTGCCAACAAACGCAAAGACCTAATGCGCACAGGCACTCTTAGTGTCACTGTCACTTAGTGGCACATCCTATAGTCTTTGAGGGGTGACAGGAGTTTTGTCACCTTCCGCATGCTCCTCCGACGCGCCGCCATGCGCTTTAAAAACGGGTGAGAAATAAGCTAGGCTGCAGTTGCGCGCTCAGACTGAGGCACAAGCTGACGCAACAAAAAATCCTGGAAGTCGGCCGGCAGGCGGAAATTACTGAGAAAGGCCAACGGCGACCACTTTTCGTACCGGTAATGCAGCGCCGCCGATATCCGCCTGCAAAAAGGTATATTCTATCAGGCCTCATCTGTTTTCAGGTCCCACAAGTTGTGCCACTAGCAGTAGTGCTTCGTATTAACGCCTCTGGTTTCTACATTACAACAATTAGGGTTGTGATTACAACAATTACAACCCTACACCTTACATTACAATGTTGCCGCAGCCGTATCAATCTTCCTTTGCCGCTTTTAGCGCTCATGCATGCTATTGATATGCACTCAGCCTGACAACGATTCTGGCGGGAGATAATAAGACATGCCCTGTGAAGAAGCAAATATGTTGCATTGTTCTGAGCATGCGCCTGTGGACACGGAGAGTGGCAAGCGCGCCGCCGAGGCAAAGGAAGCCGCTAGGCCAGCTGCCACCAAGCACAACAGGCTGGTAAGCATATCTTCTCAAAATCCCAGGTCTCATTTCTGGCTTGTCTACGGCGGCTTTTCATTGCCATTGAGTGACTATGACAACAGCAGCCTGGCCGCGCGCTTAAGCGTTGCAACAGGTCCCAACTGCAGCCTCTTCCGCCTCTTCCTTTCATTTATGCACGCGCGCGCAGGGGCCGGCCCGGCCGCGTGCTGCATGCGCTGCAGCCGGTTCCAGCGGTGGCTGCCTCTTTCTTTTTTTCTTTCTTGCGCGTGCGCGCCGGGGCCGGCCCGGCCGTGCGCTGCAGCACTGCTGCCGATTCTGGCAGCCTCCAAGGGGAGGATAAGCATTATCAATAAGTGCAGATGGCCAGTGTGCAAGTCTTGCAGCCGTAGTTGATGCGAATTGAAGGACCATGAGGCTGTCTGCAAAACATGCACAATGTCACTTGCATCAGATTACTGGGCTGGCAGTGTCCCTACTGTAGACACTGGCAAGCTCTCGGTACTTTGCGCAGAAAAAGAGTGAATACAAAAAAGTTTGCGCACACGCAAATGACCGTGGATTAAGTTGAAGCCAAGCTACATCTGGTTGCCAATTCCTAATTCATATGCAACAACAGCAATATTCATTTGCAAGTAATGCAGAACGTGAACATCGCCCAAATCATGAAGAGCCATAGGTACAATAAGTTGAATTGGCTTTTCTGCATAGAGCAATGGCTGAGGCAGCAAAAGCTTCCTTTTTCGCAAACACCACCACTTATGTTTTTGCTGTGTTCACTGTGAGCGCTCTGTCATGACAAAACATCTGTGCAGCTTTTCGAGCAGCCTTTGGAGACCTCTAGTGCAGGAATGCATTGCTATCTCATCAGCATATGACCGCACAGGAATTGCTATGCCCTGCATTTGCTGTGCTTCATTCCGGTCGGTGTCTTCCTGGCCAGGTATTTCTGCATGCCGTCCAGGTAGAGGCCAAACAACAGCGGGCTGAGGGGACACCCTTGCTCACTCCCATGGTGCAGGGGACGGTGTCATTGAGGTCAACATCTCTAAAGACTCGCGCGCTGTCACCGGCGTACATGGTCTGGAGGCAGTGTAGAAATTTTGGGGGAACTTGATAAAAATAGATGCGTGCGTGCATGTATGTGCGTGCATGTGCTGCGCCCAATCGAGCTTCAAGGGCATTGCCGATCCAGACCGATCCTTACAATGCGATTAACCGCTATTCACGTGTCGAGCTGCAGGATTGTGCCACTTGGCTTGCAAGACACTGCAAAGTTAGAGACCAGCACGACACTTTACGGATGGTCAACATTGTCAAGAAGTGACTCAGACATGCGAAAATATTCTTCTCATTGATAGCACTACAAGTAGCTACACGACAACCTGCCTAGACCTTTGACTGATTGTACACAGCAAACACAGATTACACATTGCAAAGACAATTCACAGACCACAACTACAGTGGTGTCGCCAACAAATCACAACAGATACCGTACATCATTGGATTGCACCACAGCCAGGCCTGGACGACCCTAGAGCAACAGGATATTCTCCATGATCGCTTCAGCTTTCAGAGGTCCTAATTTATTTGCAAGCCTCAATATGGGCAAGACCAAAATTCCTCCACCAGTAAACATCAGTGCAACCGCGCCAACCTGGCCAAGAGCCTGCCCAGCAGCACTGAGCAGCTCGAAGGGCCACGAATACTTTTTTTTACTGCTGTTGCTGCCACACCGTCCTTGCAATCAGAGGAACTGATCATCATCAGTCAAGTCACCATTAAACTTTGAATTTGCCAACAACGATAAAGCAGACAACTTGCTCATCCAGACATGTATTGAAAGTCATACAGCGCTTCTCCTATCTAGCAGCCACTAAATCAGGTCAGGGCAACCACAAGTGTACAGTACGAAATTATCTAACATACAAGCAGCGGCAGGTACATCGAGTGAGTGCGCGGTATAAGATATACATGATGCTACAGCGCCACTTGGCTGCTCAATAGGATACAGGCTGCCGGTGGAAGGTGCAGGTGCTGTGCACCACCTACTAATATGCTATGATACAATCTTGTGGCTCACAATCTGGGGACTACCACATACAACAAATTTTTCAACTAACACAGCTGGCCGTCCAGCACTGGGGCCCTCAACCCCAAAAGCTGCCGGCAACATAATCAGTGCTGGCCACGCGGCAAGGGTGCTCAGTTCGCAATGGGCTGCCCGGCCTGGTAGCCCAGCGCGGCGATGTCGGCAGGCAGAGAGCCTGATCGCGAGAACATGCGCTGCAGCAGCTGGCGGCTGTGGTTGAGGTCGTGGTCTGACGCCAGGCCGAGGCCCAGCGGGTCAGCTTCGCTCCAGGCGCTCTCAAACACCTCCACGCGGTCGCACTGCTCCAGCACCTGGTGCCACCCTGCCACCTCCTTGTTGTTCACCTGCTCATGCACACGGACCCAGTCAGTACAAAAGGACAACTGTTGACGTGCGCGGCATCAACCCTTGCAAACTGATGCTGGGAGGCAGAATGAGATCTCAAGACATGCTGGTGACACATCTACAATCAAGAGGCAGTGCTTGACAGTTCCAAGATCAGGCAGACGCACCAGCATGCGCAAGTGTGAGCCCTCTGATGAGTGGCCGTCGGTGAGGCGCTTGGCCAGGTCACCCGTGGTGCAGCCACTGGGCAGCTGCTCAATGCGCACTGCTGCCGCGCTCGCCGCACGTTGTGATCGACCGTCGGCCACCACAACATACAGCGGGGTTGCTGATGCGAGTGCGGTGGACGGATGCTGGGGCGCCAGGTGCTGCCTGCAAGCCACAATGAGAGCGCGTCAGTGCTACAATGACACAGGTGTTAGTATGATTGTGCGTAAGGACTGTATGCCTTTCAAGCCACTCGCTGGTCTCACATTTCATTTGCTGCCACTCACATCAGAACTCTTCTGAATCACAATCTGTTCGAGTGATGCTGGTACACAACACAGCTCCCTTAAGCTTCAGGTGTGGCACCAAGCAACAAGAAGCTGCACTAAGCTGAAAAGCCAGAACAACATTTTCTTGCGACAGATGTGACGAGGCAAAAAAACGCAGCAGCATGAGCCAGATGAAGTAGCACCTGCGGAAGTACTGTGCAAACTTGCAGTCGGCCTCGTGGTTGGGGAAGGCGCAGATGCGCGACTGCAGGGCGGCAAAGCCTGAGTCGCGCGGAGGGCTGCCGCTTGGCCGGCACTTCTTGTCTGCCAGCTCCATCTGGAAGCTGATGAGGTAGCGGAACCATGCCACCTGCACCGCACAAACCACCATCAGCAGCTGCCACCAGCCAAACTCTACTGTGCAAGATGCCCCCTCTTGGACCAGAGAGGATGAGATTCAAACTGCAGTAGATATTATGTACCACTATTGTGTATGCAAGGCCACAGCAATGGTATCAGCGATGAGGGGGCAGCACTCACGTGGCGTTCCTGCGCAGCGTCATCGCGCGCAGCAGACTCCTTGTAGCGCCAGTGGGCAGCAACGCCGTACTCTGCAATCCAGTGCATCTTCTGGGTGCGAATCTGCACTTCCATAGGCACGCCGTCGGAGCCCAGCACCACAGTGTGCAGCGACTGGTACCCATTATCCTTCTTGTGGCGAATGTAATCTTTGAAGCGCCCCTCAACCGGCGTCCACAGCCGGTGCACCTGAGCATCACGGATCACATTAGTGAAACAGGCTACAGCTCATGTTGCATTTTAGAAAGAATAGCAAATCCATGGAAGATGTGCATCAGGGGGTGAGGGAAAGCCTCGCACCTCACGCAAGACCTCGTAGCAGTCTGACTTGGTGTCCACGACGACGCGCAGTGCGCGGACATCATAGACTTGGTCCAGCCCATAGCCCTTTGCGCACATCTTACGGTACACGCCCCACAGATTCTTAGGCCGCCCGCTCAGATCACCCCGGATGCCAGTCTGCAGGCACAATCCAAATCAGTCACAGTGAACCCATTCCTACCAATTGAGCAAGTAAGCAACAGCAGGATTCTGGATGGGGAGCTTGCATGACCAACACAAGGCAAGCACTACCCCTTACTTTCCACACAAAAAACACGCAGATTGTGCAGAATCAAGTGCTACAACAGCAATTGACCTCATGCATACGCACTTCAGCTGCGGGAGCACAGCGAGGATATGGGTCACACCTGGGCAAGACGTCCCTTAAGCTGGTCAAGGTTAGCCTCAATACTCCCACGCTGCAGGCTCTCCTCGCACTTTGCCTGCAGCTCTGCATGCTCCGATGGGTGCAGAACCTGAGCCAAACAGCATGCTGAGATTACCACCTGCAAATCAAGTCATCTCGAAGGATACTCCACAACAAGCAAAAGCCAGTGCTTTGTGACACCAGCATCAAAGTACAACGAGCATGCAGAGCTTGCAGGCCCATTGAATATGCCGGATACAAAGCAAAGCGGTGCCCTCCCAATCATAGGACAACGACAGGCGAGCACTCACCATGAATGCAAGATCCTCCAGATCTGCCTTGATGGACCAGACTCCCAGGCGGTTGGCCAGTGGCGCAAACACGCCCATAGCCTCCGCCGCCGCTGCAGCAGTCGGCTTTGCGCGCATTGCCTGTTCCACAACAACAACCATTGGTGAATCAGCTTGTCGACTTGACAGCTCTACTCACAAGGTAGACTTTGCATCTCTAGCATCTAGTGCAATGAGTCAACATGCGGGATGTTGTGCCATCCAAGAATTGCCAAAGAAGCCATGCAAAGCTGCCAACCTGCAAGCTGTCGGCTAGCACAATGAGGACCGCTGGCACGTCCTGCATGGCAAGCAGCATGCCCTGGAAGGACGCATGCAGCTCGCCGCTGATGCCACCCTGTGCCTCCACCAGCGCCTTGTGCATCTGCAGGCAGCAGGAGCTTGTCAGATTGAGCAAGTACTAACAGACAACAGCGCAAGTGAGCATATCACAATGACTGCAGACAGTTGCATGGACACAAAGCATATAATGCAGCTGGTCACTCGGTTGGTAATACACTTGCACGGAGTAAAAACTTCTTCAAACAGTTCTGTCATACACAGAGATCTGTCATACACAGAGATGCCGCTCAATTTACCTGGCAGATGCCACTCAGTTTTTGGACGTTGCAAACCGTGTCTGCCACCTCTGCGCACATTGACATCCGCAACTTCTCCTCTGTCAGCATGCTGCTGTCGAGCACGCTGTGTAGCAGCGCAGCAGCTATGCACTCCTCACTGGCCTCCAGGTCAGCCAGAGTGCGAGCCACTTCGGCGCAGCGCACCTGCATACCCATAATCGTGTTGATCACATGTTTTATTAATATTAGTCCAATGGGGCAGTTTGTAAACGCCTTGTTGACTTGGCTACTAGAACACACTGCACAGGAGGGAAGGACGCACGGCAACACATCAGCTGCAGAATCAGCTACAAACATCGCATCGAAGACACCTTGAGGAGTGCCAAAGAGAAAGGTTTGGCTGTGCTAGGGCGTACCAGAGGTGCACTGGATCCCACGTGAGCCGCTTTGGCGATGTTGAAAGCACGAGTGACGAGTGTAGTCTGAAAGATTGGAAATGATTGCTGCACGCACACAGAGACCTGTAAATCAAGGTTCTCGAGCAGAGCAATACACACAGGCAGGTGAAATCCCCCCAGGTCAGCACGTGTGCAAAAGAAATCTTATGTGAAGCTAAAGTCCAACTTGTGAAAAGAAGGTTTATTACTTTCAGATTTCGGAGGAATATGCAAACTAACCTGCAAAGTTCGCAGCAAAAGCCCCGGGTCTCCTTCCAGCGAATCCCCCAAAGCCGGTGGTGATTTCTCGTAGCACTTTTGTAGACGCTCCTGGCCATAGGAAGCACATGGGTGTCAGAGGTTGAAAATCGAACACATTACAAGCAAAGCTGCAAGAACAACCAGCCACCCAGAGCAGAGATCCTCAGCGCCTATAATCTCACCTTTAAAGCCTCTGATGAAGGTTTCTGCTGCTCAACAGCGGGCTGCAAGCTGTCCGAGCTAAACTGCCTGCTCAAGAGACCATGTGGGGACACCGGAGGTCGCGGTGAGACCCGCTGCCCCTCCACCTCCTTCCCCACCAACTGCTCTGTCTGGAATCCCTCTTTTCGCACAAAACCACTCCCACGGGCGAATTGGCCGCTCTTTCGGGGTTCCGGGCGCCTGAGGCCCGTCAACGATGTGCTGTAGTCGCCAAGCGATGTGCTTTCGAGGCCCTGAGACGCCGATGAGCTCGTCCTCCTCTGCTGCAGGCTGTGGCTTATGCGCTGGAGGGCATCCTCGCTAGACTTATAACTGCCCGCATTACCATCATCCGATGCTCCGCTGGGGGTCGGGCGAGTAAAGGGGACTATACTGCTGCGCCTCGGGCCTGCAGCAGCGTTTGAGCTGTTCCTGGCAAGGGGTGGGGTGGGCGTTGCGCTCCGCGACGCGGGAGATGTTCCTGCCAAGTGCGGGGCCATGCTGGCCAGACCAGTCCCGTCTACACTTCTTCTTACTCCTTTCTGCTCTTCGACGCTGGTTTCTACAGGCAAGTGTGACTTTGCCAGCTTTAGCGATGCCTGAAGCTGGACACTTTGACCTCGCCTTTCGTGCCGGGATGGGCGTCTGCGGCGTTCCTGGGACAAGGAGTCAGCACCAGCGGCTGTCTAGCTTCCTTGCTGGATCTCGAGCCAGATCACGCAGCGGTGTCAGCAGTACCTCACTCTTTGCCACTGAACTGCACCCTTCCTTGAATGCGTGCACCCTTCTGAGCGCAGTTCCATGATGTCACTGCTTGGTGATGACGCGAGACTTCCCCCACGCCTTTGCGCAGGGAGGCATGCATGAGCCCAGCAGAAATGGCCTATAACCATGGGCTACATGTACTACAGTACACCATCATTGTAGCCTTGCCCTCGGGTCCTGAAGGTCTGCACTGGCCCAGTGGCTGGAAGAGGTGCGCCACATGTGCAGCATGCAAAAAACATGTTTAGTGTACACTGTAGTGGCACTATGGTGCACAAGTGATGTGCAGGGCCAATGCCAGTGGAAAGGCAGCAGAGGAGAGATGGAAGTGCAGGATATGAGAGCAGGCAGGGGAGGATGGCAGGTGGAGCGGCAGGAAATAATCGCTGGAAGGCAGCCTGAAATACACCATGTGCAGCAGTACAGAGCATGAGAGTAGACGAAATACATGCAATGCCTAGCAGCCTGACCAATTACACAGCACGGCAGCCAGCAGTATGTCCTAGAAGATTGTCAAGCAGACCCAAGCTAACGCGGGCTCCAGCAGGGTGGGCTCCCTCGCGCACAATTGTATCTCCATCAGCCATGCAGCAATCTGCCTAGTTAGGCTAAATATAAAGGCAAGTACATCAAGGCCTGCAGGGCCTTCATAACAGATAACTTCCGCAGAGAAACAGCTTGCGAAGGTGTGCATCATTGTAACAATATAGCCCGTTAACAGTCACTGTGGTCTGCAGCTAATGAGCCTTTGCCCAGCCCATTGGGTGTAGATTATCGCTGTCTAACATAACTTAGATAAATATTAGAAAGCATGGCTTCCATTGGAGTGCTCAACAGTTTCGTCAAATGTGGCTTCTCCTCACATGTCTGTGCAAAGGATCTTTGCTGAAACAATCTTCCACCAAAACCAACAGTCATAGAAGACATATGTGATATACACTCGTCATTGCAGCACTGAAGCACGATAGCTTTGATAAAATGCTGGTCTCAGAGATGCTACCACCGGCTAATGACGAGTGACTGCAAGCTGCTACAATTCTCACTCTTGCAGTCGATTTCCACTGCAGGATCATCTCGTTCTGACTGCTTGGCATGGACCAGCTGCTATCTGCACAAGCTGTTTAAAAGCTGGCAGCTGCCAGCAGATAGGTGCTGCTTGAAGTGCGACTGACGGCTGGAGAGTGCCTGGGTGTAGCCATGGGCGCCTCAAAATCAAGGGGTGATACATAACTCGTGGCAGACGCCTGGCCTGGGCTGCCTGACTTGGCGCGCGCCTTCAGCTGCGGCAAGGGGTTGATATCCAAATACAGATGGCGTGTGTCCTGCAAGGGCAACATACGCCGCAGCAGTAAGTTTCAGGGGAAAACGAGGTTGCCCATCGCACATTTGGCACTCTATTTGTTCACAAGCTTCAGCAAAGAACAGCGAGCAGTTGATCCAGAGATCTGTTCACCAAATTACCTGCAGCCGGCGACCATGCATGACTACATGCTTGATCAGCTGGTTCACTTCTGGTCCCCGCTCCCGTGTCAAAAAGTGAGCGCCCTCCAGCATGATACAGGGAGCGTGCAACCTGGACGAGTGCGCAATATTGCGTCAGTGGGGCAGGCTGTAGCAAAATTCAATCTCCTCAACAAGAGAACGACAGCTCAGGAGATCGTGGGTTTCCTGTGGACTAATTCCAGTTGAAGGCGCTCTCAACCAGTCATGATACTTCTCAAAGAAAAAGTACCATCCATTATCTATAACAATTTTCTGCTCAATGCATCATCAGATGAGGAGGAGCGTACTTGCGAGCTAGCTGCTCTCCAAATTGTGGCATGGCTAGGATGTCATGGCGTCCGTGAAGCACCAGCACCGGGAGTTGTGCACTCACAATTGTAGCCGCTTCCCTGCTTGACACTGTGTGCTGCCAGATAGCACGCAGCTGACCCTGCAGCCCGGCACATCCTCCTCAAACACCCTCCAACTGTGCAAAGGCTCCAGCAAGGCAAACAGAACATCACTTGGAATATAGTGGCATTGCTTGCTTGCTTGGAGTACATCCCTTCTGAACAGTCAATACCACGTTTGCCTGGTCCCTGACAGGCCTCCATCAGACCCTGGGAGGGGCTAGCGCGGCCTGGCAGCAAACAATACAATAAAAATGCCTGGTAGCAACTAATTGTGAGCTACACATAAAGGACACCGAGACACACCTCGAAGCCGTCCGTGGGTTGTCCAATGCCACCTCGTTTGGAGCCCTCCACGTACTCCTCATAGAGCAGCTCACGCCGTGTTCGCCCATACTTCCTGTCCTGCAATGAAATGCGCAACTTCCGCTCAACCAAAGAATCATCTTTTGCTGCAGCTTTTCATCTCTGGCATTGCGCATTTTGAGGAATATTATTTGCAGATGAACGCTAAACAGATCCCAGACACATTGGGGATGCTCTTACCGGCTCGTCAAGTGTTGCCTTCATGAAGTGCAGCTTCAGGTCAACCTTTGCACGATCCTCAGCACTCTTCGCATTGGCAAGCTGCGCGGGCACACCACATTGTCATTGGTGTCTATTCAGAGTCTAACTCGCAGAGAAATTCAGTGCCCTAACTTCAGTGCCCTCAAAGGCATCTGATATCAGATGGGGCACTTGCAGTTACACTGCCACCTCAGTGCCTGCCCATCTGGTTTGGTGAGGCGAGGCTGCGCGTCTCACCTGCAGAGCGTACTTCACAGCACGCCAGCTGCGGGGGATGGCTTGGCTGCCGCCAGCAGTGGTGGAGATGAGCGTCAGCGATGCCAGCCGCTCTGGCGCCAGTGCAGCCAGCCGCGTGGCCACCATGCCGCCCATGCTGTGTCCCACCACATGCACCTTTGTCCACTTCAAGTGTTCCTGAAGTGTAGCAGCACTCCTCTTCAGGGTTGAAAGAATTAATTCTGAGGCATGCTAAATAAAGCATTTCTGCTCCTTATTAGCATTCACCAACGATGTGCTACACGAAGTGCAGGCATGCCCACCAGGATGCATAGGACGTCCATGGCCATGATGGTGGTAGAGTATGCTGAGCGGCGTGCAGGGATGCTGGAGCGGCCGACGCCCCGGTTGTCAAGGAGCAGCGTCTGTGTTGCCGGCCGCCCAAAGTCATCCTCTGCCAGTAGCTCATCCAACTGTGGGTTCCAGCCGCCCATTGTGCACGCAAACCCTGAACAAACATCTGGCATCGTTAAGCCAGACTGCGCTGCAGGCTCAGCAAGACTCCAGAAGGGACACACTGCTCAGCTGAAAACAGTAATCTTGATATTGTTCAAGACTGACAGAAACTTTCCCTGAGTGACTCACCCATAATAAGAACAACCTTGGGCCTGTTGTCCTCATCTTCCGCGCAACCTTGATCCCCACTGTGGTCAGCACTTGTCAAAGTTGGCATCTGGTTGCTCGCTGCTTTTCAAACATCATGCTTACGGCATTAAAGTTGCAGGCACGTTTATGTAATTGGAGCAATCCTTGTGCTGTGGACCAGCTCACCTGGTCTGCCCCCGCACTTCATAGTACAGGTTCACTGCTTCTGCGCCTTCCCCAACTCTGAGGTACGGCATGGTCGCAGCTTTGTGTTGATGTATCTATTGTATGGCCTGGATGGCCATGGCGCACTAAATCACCATAGCTAGCAGACTGCTAAGGTCAGCATCAGCCTGAGGAAGGGGGTAATTACAGCCTCTCTTTGAAGTATTGGCTTTGTGACAAGCCTGCCCTTTTACTTTAAGGAACCAGAAGATTCTCAGTGGATGCACGACTCTGCAACGATCGTGTGCAACCGCTCCTGAGCAAACGCACTCTCTGTGGTAGTAGTGCGCTTGACCAGTTCGGGGCTGTCACAGACTCGAGCACCCCACTTCTGACGATACCACTCGCAGGTATAATCAAGACGCACACGCGATATCGAAGTCTGTACTGATCGGGCCTAGTCGCTAGCACAGTACACTGGTATTGAGGGCAACCCTCAGAGTCAAAATCGATGACCTTACAATGGCAGGACCCAGCCGATCTCAAACTTACTATCCTACAACTCGAATTATAACGCCGGAGACTGTTCGATGGTGTCGATCGATGAAGGAGCGCTGTGTGCTGGGGTCTACGACGTCTTGGACGTCTCAGGGACACATTCTGCGACGGAGTTCCTGCTCATTTGCTTCTTCACCAAGTTCTCAAATTCCCTTCCTTGCTGGCGAAAGAATCGTACTTTTTGTTCCACAGCACGTACACAGCTCTGAGAAGGAAAGTGCAGAGGCCGAGGACATAAATGCAATCTGAATGTAAGAAAGGGTTGTGGAAGGTGAAGTCTGCTGGATGTTTTAGTAACGGGTGTAGGCGCCTCTGCTGAGCAGGAGGACGCAGACGAAGTCTCAGAAGAATGTTCACACCGCAGCTGCTACTGGCCGAGAGGCGCTGCAGCAACTCTTTGGCTGGATCCAGGGCTGCACCAGGTATGTCTGCCAGCCTACTTGCTGTATCTATTGCCTGGATTTCTTGTTGTGTCCTGCCAAATGTAATTCTTCATCTCAAGCTCTCCTTATCATCCTCGCAGAACCTTTCTGCGATGAGGAGAAGCCGCGATGGAGGAATTTTGGCAGGAGAGGGGTTTCGCTGCTGAGACTGCGAGCACAACTCTGCTTCAATCCCACAGATCTCACAAACTTTGTGGGCCAGTGTACGTCCAATTTTAAGGTATGCAGGATCAAAGGACTTCCCCGGGCCTCCCTCGGGGATAAATTGACAAAGGACTGTTCAGGTCTTGTAGGGTTGACGGTCTGAGGTGTCTGCCCTTCCCCAGCCTGTGCCTGTGACTCTATTGGCTTGCAGTATTGGAGCTGCACAGCTGATTTTTACATGCATCATGTCCAGGCTCGAAGTTGTTCCAGACAGGCTGGTGGCCAAGCAATCTGCACTTTGCAGCCAACAGATTACTCGGTGAGAACACATACTTATTTGGATGGTGTAATTGACATGCACGAGCTCTTGGCATATTGGGATTTACATTATAAATGTTGACGTGCTGTGCACTCCTGCAGTTCTACCAGACACTTCCTGCAGAGAAGGTCACAGACAAGTTTCTCTGGGGCCGTTTGGAGCCTTTGCTTTCATATCTTGGCGACGAGGAGAAAAAGAAAGTGCTTGAGGCTTTGCACCTGGCGTACGACTCACACAATGGACAGGTGTCCCCCTGCACCTGCCTTGCGGATGGCGTTGTCTATTATATTTGGCAAAATTGTCAGCGCTGACTGTCTTTCGGTGAATGCAGCTGCGGAAGAGTGGCGAAGCCTTCATAACGCATCCTGTTGAGGTGACGCGCATCCTGGCAGAGCTGAAGATGGACCATGAGAGCCTGATTGCGGGCCTGCTTCACGACACTGTCGAGGACACAGAAAACGTGAAGTTTGAGGAAATTGAGGTGGGTCGTCTTGTAGGGACTGGATATGTGCTTCAGCTGACTGACTGACTGATGCACATGTCAAGAGTTGTTCTCAAGCATTAACTTATGCTCATGGCTCTATAGCAACTGTCTGTGAAAGGGTAGACGGTCTTTTTCAGACCCTTGTTCAATCCCAGCAAGTGATCTAGGATGTCGCTGTGACGAGTCCAGAGCATGTCACTGTGATAAGTTGAATTTGGAACACATGTTTCCATGTGTACCACAGTTCTACTTCGGCAAGGCGGTGCGGCAGATTGTGGAGGGTGAGACGCGCTTCAGCAAGATCGGATCGTTTGGTGAGAATGCGTCTCGTGCTGAGCTGGCAGCGCTTGACCTGAAGCAGCTGTTTTTGGCCATGACGGAGGAGGTTCGCATCATCATTGTGAAGCTCGCGGACCGGCTGCACAATATGCGCACCCTGGACAGCATGCCGCCCCACAAGCAGAAGAAGATCGCTGACGAGACCCTGCTGGTAAGGAACACAGGGCACTCTGGCTTAGCACGGTTTCCTGAAGAGACAGGAGGACTCAGCAGCTTTTTGAAACGTGTTGCATGCATTGTAAACAGCCCAGCCCGGCGTGTGGTGATCCAGGAGTTGTCATGGTTTGCTTATGGCTGGGGGGTACTGGGACTTGCTGCTGTAATACGAAGAGGAGTAGAGCGTCACAGAGAACTCACAGGAGAAGTGGCTGCGTTCAGGTGTTTGCTCCGCTGGCTCGGCTGCTGGGGCTTTACAGCATCAAGGAGGAGCTGGAGGCGCTGTCTTTCAGTTACAGCAACCCAGAGGAGCATGCTCTGGTGCAGCGGCGGCTGGACTGCCTGGCCAAGGAGCAGGAGGATGTGGTGCTCAAGGTGCGCTCAGAAGGGAGCCATGAAGCCTCGAATGATGCCAGGACTGTGCACAAAGAAGGCTCAAATGCACATCCTTAGACAAGATGTTCTCTGGCACATCATAGAAAGAATGGACACAGACAAATATCTTAGCACCTACTGAGAGCTCTGTGAGTTGCAGGCTCAGAGCGCTCTACAAGAAAAGTTGGAGACAGACACGTTTCTCCAGGAGCGAGTGGAGAGCTTCTCTGTTGGAACGCATCAGAAGAATGTGTACTCTGTGTACAGGTGCTGTTTTGCTCAAATTGAAGCGCTCTAGATGCATGCTTGCCCGGATTAGAAATCTTGTTCAGAGGTGAAGGCCTGGAATAGTTACATGAGGTGATTATTGACTATTTCAGACCAGGCACTATTACACACAATGATACTTGGTTTTCGTGGTTGGTATCCTCTATCTTGTCAGCCTGAAATGTATGTTGTGATTTGTGTGGCAGGAAGCTGAAGGAGAGGGGGATGGACCTTGAGGACTTGCAGGACGTGGCACAGCTTCGGGTGATTGTGAAATTGAAGGATGCCCATGACAGCAGCTTGTATGGCACGGGCTCACAGCTGTGCTACCACATCATGGGCCTGGTGCACACCATGTGGGCTCCCATCCCTGGAGCTGTCAAGGACTACATCGCCACACCCAAAACCAATGGCTACCAGGTGGGGCATGGAGAGAAAGCACCTGACCTCGGCAACAATAGTTCCTTTACTGGACACGCTTTATGCCCCACTACCGTGCTTTGTCTAAGCTGCTGGTGAAGTCTTGGAGGACGTGTGCAACGTGATGGGCTTTTCATTTAGCTGCCCTTAATAATCAGGGCTCCTCAGCTGCTGAGCCCTACACTGTTTGTCTGCAGTCCCTTCACACCACAGTGCTGCCACTTGGGGCCGAGAAGCTTTTTCCCTTGGAGGTTCAGATCCGGACAGCAGAGATGCACCGTCTTGCAGAGTACGGGATTGCTGGTGAGCGATCTCCTCCATGCAAGCCTTCTGCTTTCATGCATGGTAATATTTTCAGAAGGTTCCTTGTACTGGCCTGGAAATGTTTCTCTGGCAGTTACAGCAATGCACCACATCGTAGGTGAAAACTGGACGGCTGCCAAGAAGGCCTCAGATTCCAAATCCTCCCGGCTGCCATCCCTCTCAGACTTGAACAATTCGGTCAACCCTGCCAGCGCCGTCAATGCGCTGAACGGCGTGTTCAAGCGCCTCATGACACTGGGGGACCTAAACCTGTACAACTACACGGGTGGGATGCCCGCGCTGTATGGGACAGCCAACAATTTTGCGAATGGCAACGGGAACGGGAAGGTGATCGGCACCAGGCTACCCAGCCTGGACAGGGCAGAGGGGCTGCAGCGCCAGGTCAACGGCGTTAGCAAGCAGTCAGTGCAGGTGGGGATTCTGGTGCTGCTGCAGTGCACTTTTTCATGGTCAAAGGTCGACAGGCAGAAAAATGAGGAGTATAGGAATACTTTTGGTGGCTGCTATTTTCTGCACCACATGCTGTCATCTGAGAGAGCTGTGTTTTGGCACAGGTGGGGCGGTATGGGGGGTTGAAGCTGGACCAGCAGGTGATGGCACGGCGGATCAACTGGCTCAACTCCATCCGCGAGTGGCAGAGCGAATTTGTCAACAGTCTGTCCGCCCGCGAGTTTGTGGACTGCATCACTGACGACCTGCTGGGACGCGGCGTGTTTGTCTTCACTCCCTCCGGCGAGGTCATGCGCCTGCCCAAGGTGCGCCGCTTCACTAGCCCATCAAACACACTTCCTCACTGTTCACCTTATGCCTTGACACTGCACACTTTATGTTGCCACGTGTGTGGTTGAGTGATCATGTTGGCTTTTGGTATGCCTGCAGGGCGCTACGGTCGTGGACTTTGCGTACCACGTGCACACGGATGTGGGCAACCAGATGTTTGGGGCCAAGGTGAATGGCAAGGTGGTGCACGCCGGCCACGCGCTGGCAAATGCTGAGGTGGTGGAAGTGCTCACCTATGATGGCAGACCCTCCAGGGGCAGCATCGAGCGCCACCAGGTCCGCTGGCTACCACATGCCTGCTTGACATATCTATCTTCTGGACAGTTGGCCTGCATTTGTGGCTGAATTTAGCAGGGGCCAGGCCTAATATTGCTCTATGTGGGCGGTACAGGAGTGGATTGCGTACGCTCAGACCAGGACTGCCAGGCACAAGCTGGCCAAATTCCTGAAGGACAACGCGGATCTGGTGGACCCAAGCTCACCCCCTGACGTGGCGTTCAGGGAAGCTTCAGGGACGACGCAGCAGGAAGCCACTTCTTCCAGCAGGCAAGCTGCCACCGGGAGGGAGGGCGGAACCCAGGTGCGCACTGCAGGCCATTTTCACCCATAACTTGCGCTGTGCATTAATTGATGGGATTGCACGCTTACAACATCAAGTGCTGACCCAAAATTGATTGCATGCAGGTGCTGAACCTCACCATTGAGTGCTCTGACCGCCCGGGGCTACTGGCCGAGATCGCGCAGATCATTGCAGACTACGGCCACAACATTAAGGTCTGCCCCACTTGCTGCTCCCTGTGCCGCTGCCTGCTCCTCGCCTTCCATGCCTGTTGTACATCATCACATGGAAACACAGGCAACAAGTCTGTTTGAATTTTAGATCTGCATGTTTAGATCTGCATGTTCCTGTGACTGAGCAAGATTGGGATTGTGTGCAGACCTACAGCGGCAAGGGGACTTATGCGGGGCACTTTATCATGAAGTATCAGCTGGAGGGCGACCCTGACCGGGCTGCAGAACTCTGCAACGCCATTGGCTGCGTGCCTTCTGTGCTGTCCTGGTCACTGGGATGCGCTCTGCATGAGTCTGACAACACTGCTGAGGGTTGAATGTGTCCCAATTCAGTTACATTGAGCATGGGCATGGAGTTTTGTTGGATGTGATGCCTAGTCTTTTGGCCATTCTCTTGTGTGAGGAGGAGAAGCATCGCGAGCGATTCATGAGCAGTAAAGTACGGTCAGTTCCTTCATTTTTGCAGCTGTCCGGAGATTTGAGGTGTGCAAGGCACTTTGTGCCATATGTGCTCATCTCTATGATCCTGCACACGACGCAGTGGTCTTTCTCTGCTGGTTGTGGCACAAGCGCTGTGGGCAGTCTTAGTTTTTCCATTGTGTTGCATTGTCTGTGAGGGGTTCTGTGCTCTACTGGGGACGTGTTTGCGAGATGCTGTGTCACCATTGGCTTCCTTTTCCTCTGTGCTGCTCTTTGCTGTAGGTCACTTACGACACCAGCACACAGAATGTCATCAATTGCAAGAGCAGCACTGCAGTTGAAGGGTGCCGCCGTCTAGTACTGCCAACAGAGATGATTATTGTTGCCATGCTTGAAATCAGCTGAGCAGGGTTGAGGAATGACATGCACATGCAAGAAGGATTGGGCGTGATGCTGAAAGATCTGAATGGCCGATGTACGGAGACCCTGTGAGTGACTTGCTGACTTGCTCCCAGGAGCCCTGATCAGAGCACAGATGATGATATATGATCGTATATATGAGCTTAATGTGTAAGCTTATCTGAATTTGACATATGGTATCTGGGCCAGACATGCATGCAACATTTTTACCACAGGAGCAGCTAATATGCCGGCAGGATATAAAGGTTTGAAGAGGATCTGAAAAGATTTCGACTGCGCAGCTCAAGGCAGTTCACAAACGGAGGCCACCCCGGGGGCTCATGCAAGATACTAGATTTGGGAAGGTTGCCAGCATGTTGTGACTCAATCCGAGGTCTGTCCTCACAATGTTGGTGGAGTCTTACGTCCCCAATTTTGTCTACTATACAGACCTCACTCAGACCTACCTGCATGATGTGGGAGCACACGCAGGACAGCTGGACCCGCACGTGGCTCACATGGGGGACCCAAGCTGCAACCTGCAGACTGGAAACAATTTCGTGTGTCCAATTATCCCGATCTTAAAAGCCAGGCTGGTTTGTGCTTCTCGATTTCTTGGAGCAGCACCTCCAGAAGAATCACGTTCAGATCAACCTGATCAATCTGACCGAATTGAGATGAAGCGGATTCCTGGAATGACATTAAGCATAGGATATGACTATGTATATCACCATCATTGAATGAATGCGACGTCGAAGAATGTAAGGGACACGAATTGTACAACGGGAGGCAAGTCTTGCCCATTTCTTTACTATGTAACCGTGACTTCCTTCTCTGTACCGCTTTTCATTATGCTTTAATGAATGGCTGAAATCTCAAAGCACTGCCTCGATGGCAAGGGTGTAATGGGCAGAGCCTCCCACGCACTGCCCAATTTTGTGAGACAGAACGAATGTGGTCTGTTTGCAGATTTGGCAGAGATCTGAGGACATGGTCTCCATCTATATCCCAAAGGCAAATGGAATGAAAGTTTCTGCGCATTCTCTGGGGGGCACAGGCCCACTTCTTATTTTTGCGCCTGCCAATGGCTTCCACGGTCGCTGCTATGAGCCCCTGGTGTGGCTTCTAACCTGCAAAGCTCTTGATTGGCAAAATCTTCAATGGCACTGGTGACACGCCAGTTGATGTGAGTGCTTTCACCAGATAATAAAGAAAGAGAGATGCAAAACATGCAAGGCAGTGCGAGCGCCAAGGAGGGAAAAAGGGCTGCCTCGCGGTGTATATATGCAGTGCTAGTGTCATAAAAGACACCTCCGGATATGTGCCTCCTCCTCCTCGCAGGCGTCCTGCCTGGCGGACCACTACCAGTGTGTGGGTGTGGACCTCGCTGGCCAAGGAGACACGCCAGCAGGCAGCACACAGAACATGCTTGAGCAGATGGCAGACGATCTACTTGCTGTGGTAGACCACTTTGGCAGAGACGGTGTGATCTGCCTTTTGTAACGCGGTAATTGTTCTGGAACAGCAAGCAGGCTTCATGGAAATACAAAAGCAGACCTATGTGCAGCAATGCAGTGGGTGTTTCTTTGAATGGGGGATCGAATACTTCTGCGCAGAGTGCTATGTCTTTGGGCATTCTGGGGGCGGTCTGGCTGCTGTCATTGCTGAGCAGCAGCGGCCAGGCACTTTCAAAGCCATGTACCTCTACGAGCCAGTCGTGTTTGGCCCGGATGAAGTCGCAGCGGATGAGTAGGTTACACGCTTCTTGATCTGGGGTGGTTTGAATGAAGAGAAGATAAAGCACTTTCCAATAAGTTTGGAGTACCCAGTACCCTGATCCTGATGCAACGCATTTGGCATTGTGCAGCGCTGCACTTGAAGGCTGACTGTGGTCTGGTGCTTGGCAGGCAGACAAACTCATTCACCGACCATGCCAGGATCCGCACTGCCCACGCTGCTTTCACGCCTGAGATCCTGTCTGCGCGCGCCCTCAAGCGTCGGCCGAGGTTTGCCTCCAAGCAGGCAGCCCTGCAGTCCTTCGCTTCCAAGGTCCCCTTCAAGGCATTTCAATCCTGCGCCCTTGCCGCCTACATCGAGCATGGACTCAGGGAATTACCAGGTTGGTCCAGAAATCAAAGCATAATTGGGCACAGCAGCCATGATCTTGTAAAACACCCTTGAAACAGCTGCAACAGTCACGTCTGTGGCATGACCGGTGCAGGAAGTACACCTGGCTGAACTGTGCTTTCATCTGCCTGCTGCATGGCTGATGGGATCAAGTGGCGCAGACGGCAGCGCGGAGCTGAAGTGCACGCCAGAGGTGGAGGCGAGGGTGTTCAGGGACACTTGGGGCGTGGCACAGCGCACGTTCGGGCGGCTGGGGCGGCTGACATGCCCGGTGGCGGTTGCGGCTGGCACAGAGACCATGCCCGGCGTCATCATGGCTCCCGAGCTCGAGGCGCCGCGCATCGCTGCGCAGATCCCCAACGGCCGCTTTGAGCAGTGCGCCCTGGTTGTCTGCTCATGATCGCACCCAAACACAGCGCCTCCTTGCCAAGCGTGCACATATTTGCGCGGACGATGCACTTCTTGCACGGTGCAAATTTTTACTGCATTACCGCAGAACAGCTGCAGGCATGCGTGGCGGTTGCTTTGCCTGTCAGCAGCTTTGGCCATGGCGAAACATGAGACAATGTCAGGACTATGTAACTCCTGAAGGATTATCTGTGCCCTTGCAGGTATAAGTGGATGGGCCACTTTGGGCCCTTTGACAGCCCCGCATTCGTGGCGGACCGCGTCATTTTTAATCTTTACTTCAGTAAGAGCTCTGTTCTGTGGAATACACTGCCCAAGGCGCAATCAGAGCGGGTGCCCCGTGCGCGCATGTAGGCTCTTGCAGGGCCAAGTCATTATTAGGGTTCCAGTTTTAGGGTGACCTTACCCTAGCCATTTTTATATTGCCTCGGAATGTAATTACTACACGTGTACAACATCAGGATGCAAACGGATGTATGCTTGAAGCGGGTCGAGCATGTGTTACTCTTGTAGATGTACTATGTCAGGTCCCCAACATCAGATCCTATTACACTTGTATATGGAGGCTGTCCCTTAAGCTCTTGTAGAATTATCGTATCATATTATCCAATATGTGGACATGCTGCTGTAAGTTCATCGTGGGTCTGCATACAGGGCTTACCATTGAAGTCTTGGGTGACTGTTACTGTGCGAATGGGCACCTACATTGAGGCAAGCAATGAATAAAATGTGCAAACACTGCCAATGAAAGCAACAGCAATGTGGTCAGATCCGCGCGGCAGGCATACACGAAGGACTCAGCCAGCACTAAACCAGCAAGCCTACATCAATCTACCTACTGCAAACACAGCACACGGAAGAAGCAAAGCATACACCAGAAATTGTTCAAAGATCATCATCATCTGTTATCCCTTTAATCAGCATGAACACGTCTGGTAAGGTCCTAACAACTTGAGACAGGAATCCTTTGACCCTGGACGCCAACACCACCTCCTGGAACAGTCTACTGCTGAGGAGCGCCCGACTCAGTGGGATCCTGTGTGGCAATCGGGGCCACCACGTCCGCTGGTGGGGTGACTGCAGCAGGCTCCGGGTTGACGGGAGCGGTTGTGTCGACCGGGGCCGCCTCCGGCGCGGGGACATTGGCAGGAGCCACAACAGGCGCTGAGGCCTCCGGGGCTGTGGCCGGTGCGAGCGCATCTCCGGTGAACTGGGTGAAGAATGCGTTGAAGGAGGCCGGGGTTGGGATGGGCCCCAGCGCTGCAGCTTCAGCTGAGGTGGGGGCCACCGCAGGCGCCTCCTGCGCAGTGGCACAGTGCACAGTCAAGCATACACAGCGAAGCATAGCTGTCGATCCGGCAGTGCATGACATTGTGCAGGTGATTCTTGGTCCTGTGTCCTGTATTCACTGCTCAGCAGGACCGGCGGGAGTGGCACATCCTGTGTATCAAAGGTGGGCAACGCTGAACGGCAGGAGAGCGCTCTGGACATCAAGGGAATGAGGGTGCACCTGTCCAGAAATAGGACCGGGGGCTGGGGCAGGGATGGAGATGTCCAGGGCCTGCAGGATGGTCTGGCGGTGCTTCAGGGCCTGCAGGTGCTTGCGCGCAGCCGCCCTCGAGCGTGCGATCAGCGACTTGGTGCCGCTCGCATCCAGGCCCGGTGCCTCCTCAGCATTCAGCGCCGGAGCCTCAGCCGCCTCAGACGGGCCTGCACCAGAGCAAATTCCTCTCAGGACCATTATTACACCCTTGTTCCAGCCCTCAGGGCTAGGTGCATTGCAGCAACCTCTCAATAGTTCCTCTCCAACCTCAGAATCATAGGAGCAGCAAAGGCAGACAATCACCAACTGCAGATTCTCCTGGTGCTCAACACTACAGATATTTCTAAAGGTTGTCAGGTCTCAAGGTACACGCAGTCCTGACCAGTATGCGAATATTGGAGGGCTGATTGACAGGAGGGAATGCGAAGGGGTGCTCACCTGGTGCTGGGGCGCCAGCATCGGCAGAGAAAGGGAAGATGTCCCGCAGGTAGGTGTCAAGGCCAAACCCGGCTGGGTGCAGGAAGGGCAGCGAGCCCAGGAGCCCGGGCAGCACAGTGGGCAGAATGGTCTTGCCTGCGTGGCTTGGGATGGAGGGGAACAGCAGCTGCTCCTTGGGGATCAGGGGCACCGACGGGTGCCGGAAGATTGGGATGGACCCAATCGGGTATGGGATGACCACCGGGGTCGACTGTTGGACAAACAAGATATTTTTTATAAGCCTTCTTGTTGCACACAAAGTCTGCACGTTGGAGGCTGTCTGTTTGAAAAGGATTTTTCTGGTAATCTGCCATGGCAACGTCACAAAAGGAAGGGACCCTGCCAGATGACTTGGTTCCTACAAGAGAAATAGTTGCTTCAAAGCAGAGCAGCGCACCCCATGTGCTGCGGCTGAGCTGACTAGAACAGCAGCAGCCAGCAGCAGGGAGGCAGCTTGAACGGGCATGGTGTATCTTATGTGCACAGCTTGGGTGCTCCTGTCTCGACGCTGCGCTTCAACAGCGGGATTCTTCGGAGACCTGCGCATCGCGGACAACACCCGTGATCAAGGCCCTCCTCTCGTGTCACTGCACTCCAGGAATTTCAATATCACACAGTCTTCACTGTGAGGTTCAAGGTCGATCAGTACCCGTATCCTTTTAAAACAGGAATTTCACATTGCGGCCAAGTGGATGCCAGTGGCACGTCACACGACTTTCACACCTCTGCAGGAATATACCGTGCGCTTTGCTGGTTATTGAATCTCAAAGGTGTTATCTACACATCTTACACTACTCTGCAAAAGAGATGTTGACAACACGCCCGAAAAGCTGGGGCCTTACAAACGGTGAAAAGCGCGCGCACGACAAGCCCATGACAGCACAAAAGTGTGCTGTCATGGGCTTCCCCAGTGCTAAAACTCTGCAGTACACCTTCACGTATAAGATACAAGCTATGATATGTCCAGGCGTTCACAGTGCAAGGCACACTTGACTACGACGATCAAACTCGGTCGTCTGGTGACAACGACCCGCAACCACTGCCTGAATGAAGGAGTGCTTTGCAACGCACCCTCTCTGATGACTTCAGGTGTCTCGGCTGGAGGCGTCGATGTGAAAAGCTTCTGATGCCACGAGATGCTTTTACTTTGTGGTGGCTGCTCTTCCTGGTTTTAAATATCAACGCTGTGGGATACGCTCGGCAGCCACGCCCAATGTCCAGTATTGGCACTCTCAAAACCCTCGGATTTATTAGTGACTCTTATCGGTCGGAAAATGCAAATCTTGCAAGTGCGGCCGCGTGGCCCAATGGATAAGGCGCCTGCCTACGAAGCAGGAGATTCCAGGTTCGAGCCCTGGCGTGGTCACTGACCAAGCTGGCCAACTTTTTGGCTGTGTCCTTTTTCTTTTTCACGCTGGTCCAAGGCACCTTCTCATTTTCAGGTGTTGAAATCACCTTTAGAACTCCCAAAGGCGGAAGCGTTCATTTTGGTACTTAAGGACATGCTTTTCTATACATGCACATGCTTTATATTTAGATTTCATCTCTGGTGCTTGCCGCCGCCGCCGCCATCACGATCGAATGATCAGCATCACCGTGATCACAACACCGTCATGGCACCGCGCGCAAAGGCTGCAACGGGTTGCAGCGGCCGCTCTGCCGGCCGCTGTGCCCTCGAACGTGAATTCAACTTGAAGTTGATGTCTGCATTCCGTTTTCTCTAATTCTAAGTTTCACACCTGAAGCTTCCAAGGAAGCTATTGTAGCTCATTCTGGGTTGAAGCCCCCAGGCTGGAAGGTGTTCTGCACATTTGGCACTATCGTAGTGTGACAGCATCGCAATCAGGATGATTTCATCAATTTGAGAACAGCCATCATTTGTTGTCACGGTGGCACTACCGCAGCGGGTAGCATGCATGCATGAGCTGCTGCAGCATCACTGCTCGCAGAGCTATGCCTGGCATGCAAGCGCCAAGCATGGTCGGGGTGCTTCCAAGCATTCTCTCTTTCGGCTCAATTATAAGGACGCAATAACAGCCATTTCAAAGATGCCAATATTTAAAAATACCATTGGTGATTTTAGGGTGTCCACTGCCTACGATAAATGCGTCCCGGATGTAACATCCTAATCATTGTTTGCACTGCACACTGCACAATGGGAGCCCACCTAGAATAAGCAGTACAGCATGGCTAGTGCTTTTCAGGTGATCTTCAGCAAGGGGCCTGCAACAGGACTCCCAAGGTGCAGTGCACAAGTGTCGCTATGCCCTCGGCAGTTCAATTCGCAAAACCTCATCTGCCAGCTCACACGCTGCACGTGCTGCTCACCGCTGCCAGTCCCTTTTGTGCAAAATCAACAACCAGCTGATTGAACTTTTCGGGTTCCTCTATGTACAGAAAATGGTTGCCCTGCTCAAAGAACACCTGCAACAGGCGCACACACCTGTGAGCATGCAGGGATTTGCTGGAGTCTTGGTAATGGGAATGAAAAAGCTGCTTTCTCACTACGCTTGCGTGAAACAGCAATCCTGCAAACCAGTGGGATATGTGATCTGCTGGCAGAGTTGGGAAGAGGCGCACAGTGTGGCAGCTTGGGATGAGCTGTCCCACCACCGCTGACCCTTGCCAGGGAAACACCGCACTCAGCCTGCCCACCACGTTGAGGCAGGGGATTGTGATTCTGGGCAGCAGCGGCCGCCAGTCCAGCTGCGCCAACAAATGAACGACCCGTCAGTCTCACAGAAGCTTCAGGGAGACAAGGCACAGATGCTCACAGATGATTGACGCTGCTGCATCTATCAGAAGAAGGTGCACGAAGCAACTGTGCGTCAGTGATGCACAAACATCCAGGGACGCATCCTGCTTATCAGTCTTAATTCCTTTGAAGTTGCGGCTGGTCTCACATGCCTCCGCAGAACTCCGGCGGTTGACGACTTGAAGCCAACATGCACAATCACAATGCAGCCACAAGGGAACACTGGAGGCTGAGTTGTAATTGCCGATAAGAGCACCACGCCACCTGAGTGTGGTCTGCCATGAGGCGGCCAAGCGCGTCGGGGTCGGCGCGCAGCGTCTCGGCCTTGAGAGCCTCCTCCATGCCATGCCCCAGCGCGCGCGAAAGGCACTCCTCCTGCACGCCCGCCGCCACGCCCTCAAAGTCCAGCGCCAGCCGCGTCCGCAGCGCCGCCAGCGTTGCCGCGTCGTAGCAGCCCGTGCTGTGCGTCTTCCAATCCGGCGCGATGTTCTGCAGCGGCGCCTGCGCAGCCGCAGCGGCAACCGTATCCCTGGCTTGCTAGGTCATTTGGTCATGTGCTGATGTCATCTGCCTGCCTTGGCAAAGGTGGTCATGGGCACAATTCTCCGCATACCAGGTTCGCTTCAATGGCCAGAACGCCAAGACAAAGCGGCACAGCCAGCACAGTGGTTGAGGACTTCCAACAATTTCAGAGGATAAGAGGATTAGAGGAGCACGAGAAATGTGCAGCAAGTTCTGCTGTGTGCATGCATCTTCGGGTCAGAAGTAAATGAGCACCTGGTCGACGAAGACCGCTTTGGAGAGATGCTGCGGCCCATAGAGCTCAATGTAGGACCAGATGACCGCAGCACCCATTGAGCTACCCACAACAGTGACGTCCTGCCGGCCATGCGCAGGTCAACTGAGTGACCCTGATTGAGTTCCGGCCAGGCCATCGCTGAAGCACTTCACAAATCTGGACATGCACTTCTTACAAGAAGCACCAGCAAAACAGCAAGGATAGGCAGGGATAAATTCCGCACCCTCAGGTTAAGGGCTTCAAGGAAGTCATGCAAGTCGGCGGCGAGGCGTGCAACATGATACCCCTGCAAGGCGCATGACTTTGACTTTGATTTTTGGAGCCTGGGATTGTTAGCATTTGTGTAGTGCCGAGTGTAGCCACATAATGTACAGCACCCCCATATCATGTTCCTATTTAGTGCAAAATCATAGGCTGGCCTACCCACGTTGGCCGACCGCTGTCGCCATGAAATCTGTGATCCAGGGCGTAAACTTGGCAGTATTTAGCGATGGCCTGTGAGTTCCTGTCATAATAGTGCCTGCTGCCGCTCCACCCTGCAAGACAAAAGAAAGCATCGCTATCTATACCCACCCGTGCCAGTGCTTGGTGGCAGTGAAAGAGAAGACGAGCTGCTTCGTGTTATCGGAGAACTCTCATAATAATCTTAGGCTTTCAGATTACACCCACCATGCATCAGGACAACAACGGGCCCCGTTCTACCCAAGCGTTCGAAGGCAATCTTTATGCCATCGTTCGCGATAACGAACTGCGTCCCCGTGTTGCGCTCTACATTCATAGTGAGTATTTGTGTGTATCACATTGATAAGTGTTTCTCCCTATCTGTGCAAGAGAGGTGCTCGAAATTTCACAAGCAGTCACAGTAGAGTACGCGAGTTGCTGCAAATGGGCACCGCCCAACACCCAGGTCTCCGCCAGAAGAGGTCTCCCACCAATCGACCTGATATGAACAGCAGTGAGAAAGGTTTCCTTGCGTCCAGATGATTACTCTACAAGCCATGTGCAAGCAGACCGCTGGCACGTAGCGACGAGCTGCTGCTGTGCCAAAGTTGGCACGTGTTATCGCTCTAGCTTGTAGCTTGGCGCTAGCAAAGATTCCATCTATAGAAAAAGGATAGGAAAAGTGTAGAAACAGTCAAAGCACAGAATGGTTGCAATGGCAGCAATCTCAAGAGCAACAGGTGAGACATCCATCGTGATTTCGTAGCCCTGATCCCCCAAAAAGTATCTTGATCGCTGAAGTCTCTTGGTAAATCCAGGTCAGATGAACATCTCTTCCAGCCAGCACAACTCTATCAGAAATGGGCCCCGCATGACGCAATCAGCAGGTGGGAGAAAGTGCTGATGTGGAATTGCGCTACTTTTCTACTTGTGATCATTGTATTCTAATTCTGTTTGTCAATATCATGCAGGCTTGACGAAATTTGCAGACGCAAACCAATTGAGGGTGCGGCTGCTCTGTACTTCCCCACATTTCGCTGTCCTCTTCATGTGAACACAATTCTACCAAATAGATACACGCAACGAGGGTAGTTTTCGAGTATGGCCATTTTCGTGATTTCTCAACAAGAATTGTCCGTCGAAGTTGGAAAGGGGCGTCGCAACTGGTGGATAGGGTTAAGGTCGACTGTTGTGTGGGGTGGATCAGATACCCAGCAAGTGCCTGCGCCCGAGGCGTGCGCGACTTATCAGAGGGCCATCGGGGCCGACCAATGCAGTCCTTGCAACCGACAAGCCCGCACCAGCTCCCCCTTCCTTGGAAACCAATGGATCTGGCCGCAGGGTCATGATCATTGGTGAGCCTGCACAAACCTTGTCGCCTCACCAGTATTCTTGCCTTCTCCAAGTGGATCCCGGATGAAAGTACAGCGCTGATGTACTGCAACGTTGGCATTCTGGACATCTCAGGGTCAGAGCGTACTGCATGTGCCATGCATGAACAGAAATGCGCCCCCAAATATTGACCGCCCTCATACGCGGTTGCAGGCGGGGACGGCTACTGCGGCTGGGCGACGGCGCTGCACCTGTCAGCGCGCGGGTACGCGGTGAGCATTGTGGACAACCTGTGCCGCCGCACCTTTGACCTGCAGCTGGGCTTGGACACCCTCACCCCCATCGCGTCCGCCCACGCGCGCGTCAAGAGGTGCTCCGCCACACCTACACTGTTAATGGCTGACTTTATCGCGCTTTGACTTGCACAAACCAACATAGAAGTAGGTTGTCTTTTGGTATCATGCCTCACCCCACTATTTCCGGAAGGTCTTGCCACAGATGCTGCTGGGATATGGTGAAATGCATCAGCCGCAGCAGTGTGAACTGCCCTTGCATTGCCCTTGCATTGCATGCAACAAGTGACTTGTACAGCGACGGCAGCTTCAAGTGGGTTGTGCTGGGGCCAGGTGGGGCGAGATCTCGGGGAAGCACATCGATCTGCAGGTGGGCGACATCTGCGACTTTGAGTTCTTCTCGGAGGCCTTCAATGCGTTCCAGCCGGACGCGGTGGTGCACTTTGGCGAGCAGCGGTCGGCGCCCTACTCTATGATCGACCGCAACCGCGCCGTCTTCACGCAGCACAACAACGTCATCGGCACCATCAACGTCCTCTTTGCCATCAAGGTGACCGCGCATTCCTGCCCTACATCTAATCACTGCCAAGCATTGCTCTGCTTCATCGGCAAAGAGTGTCACGATAGTATTTGTGGGGCCTCCACCGGAAAGACAGAGACCCTGTCATTACCACTGTCAAGAGTAGCCCATGTTCTCCAGGCACCAGTCAGGCAGCTTGTGGCCAGGAAGCGATATCTGAGTGACTCCATTCCTGCTTCAAGGTTGAAGCCATGCTGGGCCCTGATCTCCAATATGACAATCGGCCTGCGCACTCCAGGCAGCAAGCGTACTGCTGCTCTTGCTGAGATATTCATCTACATAGGTGCTGGGACGATAGCGACAGGCTGAGCTGTGCTGACTGGCAGTGTGTAAATTTTGATGGCGCAGGAGTTCAAGCCAGACTGCCACCTGGTGAAGTTGGGGACGATGGGCGAGTATGGCACGCCCAACATTGACATTGAGGAGGGCTACATCACCATTACCCACAACGGCCGCACCGACACCCTCCCCTACCCCAAGCAGGCGCGCAAAATCCCTGCCCCGCCTGCATCCTTGCACAAGTACCATTAAGCATTTTTTCCTTCAGAATCTCTCCCCTGAACGGAGAGGTGCTAGACCGCATTCTAACGTAAGCCACGGGGTCCCACGGGAGGCTCAAGGCATTCTGCCTGGGCGAAGAATAGCTTTCATCAAGTCAAATTGCTGGCGGGTGCAGGGCGGCAGCTTCTACCACCTGAGCAAGGTGCATGACTCGCACAACATCCACTTTGCCTGCCGCGCCTGGAAAATTGCCGCCACCGACCTCAACCAGGTGAGCCTGCAGCTGGTGCTCCTTGCGCATGGTAACCTGCATTAAGAGCCGAGAGGGGTCATTTGCAGCGGGAATGTTCCTAGGAGAAACCTGTGAAAGTACATCGTGCTCTTTGAGTCGCATGTAGCCCTATAGTTCCCATGAATTTCACCATGGCTTTGTGTAAAATTTGGTGCTCTCTGTTGACCATGCTCAGCATGTGCTCTCTGGTGACCGTGCTCAACATCCGGTCATGCGGTGGGCAATGTCAGCGTCCAGAGGGTGTCCTCACTAATGTTGTAAATTGGGAAATGTCCAAGATTGCTGGTGGTGGGTGTAAAACCAGGCACTTTTGACTGCAACGCTGACAGTCCTGAGTGAGGTATGGTGTTGGCAGGGCGTGGTGTACGGCGTGGCGACTGAGGAGACGACGGCGGATCCGCTGCTGATAAACCGCTACGACTACGACGGCATCTTTGGCACCGCGCTCAACCGCTTTGTGGTGCAGGCCGCCGTGGGCCACCCGCTCACCGTGTATGGCAAGGGCGGCCAGACGCGCGGCTACCTCGACATCCGCGACACCGTGCGGCCCCTGTTTTGTTCCCTTACTTCCCATGTTTTCCTTTGTCACAGAGGCAAGAGCTCATCCCTGATTTGGAAGGAGGCTTGTGGACTCGCCCCCAGAAGCAAGGACATAGCACACGTGGCCAGGCATGTAGTATCGTAATTTGAAGATGAGCAGTTTCAAAATCTGCAGCAAGGAGTACTGCAGGCGCCCAGCATTTTTCATCTGCTTGACAGCCTGGGCTGCTGCTCTAAACATCACCTCAATCCAGGCAGCGCTTAACACAAAGCCGCAATTTCTTGTGACGATGTGCTCCAATTTGCTTGCCGAGATCAGGAGATCTGCTCTTGATATATTGGTGGCGGCTGTGGTGCAGGTGCAATGCATCCAGCTGGCGATCGACAACCCTGCCCCCAACGGGGAGATGCGCGTGTACAACCAGTTCACGGAGCAGTTCTCGGTCAACGAACTGGCCGCCATCATCCAGCGCGAGGGCGCCAAGCTCGGCCTCGACGTCACGGTGCGTCAACCCTTCCAAACTTCCACACCAGGGGGCTTTAAATTACCTGATCCTTGGACTGTCTTTTCTCCCTAGTGGTAGCCTTGTAGAGGAGGGACACCCTGACAAGGGAGGCCCTGTCACCACACTTCAGCTGTGGGTCAACTCAACTACTATCAATTGCATGCACTGCAAACACACCGGTGGCTTTTCCTTCTCAAAAGGGTGTCAGTATGTTGTATGGCTGATTGAAGAGCTATGACAAACTAGCACGCCAGGAAGGAACAAGATAAAAAATAGGATTTAGTCTAGACAATGGTGGTATTGAAAATGGTGTTTGTGTGAGCGGCAGGTGAAGAACGTGCCCAACCCGCGCGTGGAGGCAGAGGAGCACTACTACAACGCCAAGCGCACCAAGCTGGTCGACCTGGGCCTGCAACCCCACTTCCTCTCCGACAATCTCGTCGACTCCCTCCTCAACTTCGCCATCCAGGTCGGCAGCCCCCTGTTGTTGGTTTTCACCTATTTTTTTGGCTCCCATGTGACTTGCAGTATCCTGCTTCCACTACTATCTGCAACAGGTCAGGCACTTGTTTGCCATGTCCAATCTTCGAGACAAGTATGGCAGGAGTTGCGCACCAACGCTTCCCTTGCGACATGCGGCTGCTGCCTGCCCGGTGCAGAGTCTCTGTTTTTATACAGCAGGCCCCTTTTTGCTGAGAGTAACTGCAACAGGGGTCTGAGTCATTCGTTGCTTGGCCTGCGCAGTACAAGGACCGCATCGACCTGGACCTAATCAAGCCGGCGGTGGACTGGCGCAAGACGCCAGTCACATCCGGAACCATGAAAGCGGCCGTTGCGGAGAAGTGATGATCCTTCCGAAGTCATGCATGGACATTGATGCACTTTTCTGACGATCTCGAGGCGGGGCAATGCAAATTGACTGGCGGTACTGATCCGCCTGTAAATTTTTCCATCATGGATTTTTATTTGTGTCTGCCAGTGTGCGGGCAGCTGTTCAGTGAAGGGGCGAAGGCTCACCCCATGCACATCATGGTGCGCTGCAGTATTGCTGTGTGGTTCAGTGTTTTATGACTGTGCAGGAGCAATTGCTAAGCCTTTTGAACATTGTTTTGCGGGAGCATGATTGGTTGCATACCTCCAGTTGCAATCGCGTAGGTGGTCTGCATCTCATCATGTGGAATTTGTCTGGGTTTTCTCGGTTTTCAGCCATTCTGTGAAGCGATAGAGCGATGAAATGTGTGCATAAGGAAGTTGGACAAACATTGTTGGCATTTCTTAACTTTCTTCATTAACAGAATTAAGAAATTCAAGTACCAGGTAGTATCACAGAATTCGCCTGGACTTGACTGCACATAGGACCATAGGGTGTGCCAGTCTAATCTACTTGGGAAAAACTGGTATTATAAGCTCTTGAGGCACATCACTGCAAGTGAGGCACAACAGTCAATCAACGCACAAACAGTCTCTCAATTGAAGCCCCAGTCCCCATCTGCCTCGGCTCCCCAGCCGTCAAAGTCAATTTCCTGCCCTACATTGTCCCCTGACGGCAGCGTGCCGCCGAAATTGATCCCGGCCGTGATCTCGCTCTTCACTTCCTCCTTCAGCCTCGGCATCGCTTTGTCTGGCGACAGCAGTTCCCCCTCAGGCAGCCCCTCCATGCTGCTCTGCTGAGCATGCCGTGCTGTGCTGGGCATCTGTTTCTCCTGGGGCATGGGCATCCCCTCTACAGCGGCATCAGCTGAGAACCCTGGCCACTCCTGGTCTGCTGGGGCGTCCTCTGCAGCGCTCAGCCCCGCCTCTGCCAGTGTGTCCCTGTGCTCTGGGCCAGCCTCTCCAGACTCCGGCATCTGCTCTGCTGCCAGCTGTTGCTCCTCCTCTTCATCCTCGCCGTTCATCTCATCGCCAAAACCGTAGTCAGCCTCCACCTGCCAACACACCTTCTGGTCAGCACATCCATCAGAGAGCCATTCTGTGGGAGCTTCCTGAAACGAAAATTTCTTGTGTTGTGGCCTTCTCAAATTGTGCTTTGTACTCACTGGCATCCAAGGGCCTTATTGAACCCAGCAAGCCAGTGAGGGGCAGCCCACTAGTTGGTTAGCGGGTTTCAATAGTCCCAATGGAGCCCAGTGAAATACAGTCTCTTTTCCTGAAAGCAGGGGGCGCCAGGACCTCCTCTAAGCGGATTCCCTAAAAGTCAATGCAGGGTTGCATGCGGCACGCTACATTAGGGTCAAACTATTGCCTTGGGGTCCAATTTTGGTAGAATCAAGCACCTGCGCTAGGACGCCGGAGGGGTCGATGCCGCGCTGGGCCAGCAGCTCTTGCAGGGCTGCCACCTTGGCGCTCTCCTGGCCCAGGCACGCCAGCAGGTCACCAAGTTCGCGCTCCTGCTCGGCAGCTGCCGCCTGCGCCTGCGCTAACTCCTCCTCTATCTCCGCAGCGCCGCCCTCTCCAGGCTGCTCCGCTGCCTGCAGCAAGTTCTTTATATACTCAAAATTTCCATCGAGACACCATTAGCATGCGCAGATGCCCCATGAGCCTCTTGGGTGGAGACCTGCTTCAGTCGATCATGGCAATAACATGGCATGAGACCTGCGACACGAACTGCCATGGCCTCTTTGCTGCCTGCTGAGGTCAGACACAAAGCCATCACCCACATGGTTGGCGGCTGCAAATTCCCTCCTGCTAGATTTCTCTCTGCCTCCTCAAGACAGAATCATGCCAGTGGACTGCACAACCTGCAATTGATACTCAATTCCCTGATTCACATGAAGCTTTCTTTGTGCTGGAAAGAAGCCACACCTGCAGGGCGGCCTGTGCAGCATTGAGCTGGTCTGCGAGGGAGTGTGCGCGCGCCTCTGCCACTCCAGCCTCCTCCTCAGCTGCTGACACCTTGTCAAAGAGCGCCGACGCCTCCTCCTCCAGCTCAGCCACCTACACATACCACGATCAAACAACCGAGTTTTCAGAGCGCGTTGTCAGTTTGCAGGCAGACAAGAGACATTCAGCCAGATATGAAAGGAAAGTAAAGTCCCCGGGACAACAGTACATGCAGAATATGTCGTAAAATTGACGGCACCTTGATCTTCTCGGCTGCAAGCTCCTTGAACAGGTTTTGCTTGGCAGCCGCTGCCTCGGCAGCTTCCTGCGCGGCGCGCGCCAGCTGCACCTCGGCTTCCTGGCGCTGCTGCGCTTCGGCACCCACCGCCGCCTGCAACTCGGCAACCTGCAGCGCACAATGCATTCATTCCTTGCATGCCTAACAAAACTTTACCTTCTTGGATATGTTGCAGAGCTTCTGTCCCGGCAGGGACTGCAGAAAATACTCGTGGCCAAACACACACGATTCCTGTTGTACAGAAAGCCATCCCAATGGGCACATGCAAAAATGTGCCAAGGAGAGGTCGGAACATGCTGGAATGGGGGTTCAATGTCCCACCTGTGCGGCCAGAGCAGATGCCTCTGCCTTGAGGCCCTGCTCCCCTTCAGTGGCCCGAGCCTTCTCCTGTTGCAGTGCATCTGCCACGGCAGTCCGGGCAGCCTCGGCCTCTGCTGCCTGCTTTTCAGCGGCGGCCACAGCTGCTCTTGCCTCCTCCAGGTCCTTGGTCACCTGCGCCTGCTTCTCCTGGAACTCTGTCTGCAGCCGGTTGAGCTGCTTCTGCAGCTTCTGGCCCCTGTCATGGACAAGATATTCCGGTCAGACATATAGCAAGGACTCTCTGCAGTGTTTCAAATAAAACAGCGGCATGCTATCTTCTTCCATTCCCAGACACCAACAAGTTCACGGTTTAAATTGCCGTAAAGCCTACATGTCTACATGCACAAATATTTTGTAGGAAAAAATGTCAGCTTACGAATGCTGACACGGCGTGCAGCTTCAGAGAGCGCAGGAAGCTTTTCCACTCAGTGTCCCATCTATACAAGGCTGAGGTGAAGCAAACATGCTTCAGAAGGTATGTATCTTTTTCATCATGTACAGTAAAGGCAAACCTTTTGCCGAAGGACTCTTTCTCCTGGGCGAGCGTCTTGGCGCGAGCCTCGGCTTCGTCAGCGCGCGCCGCGGCCGCCGCCAGTTCTTCCTTTAGTTGCGCCACCTCAGCCGCAGCCTCCTCCGACGCCCCAGAACTGCCCGCTGCTGCCTCCAGCTCCTCTATCGTCTCCTGTAGGATTGCAAGCTGATACTCGTTAACAAGAAAGTTTGCACCATGAACTTGTAGCATCAGAGTCTGCTTTCCCTTTACAGCTCATCTTGTCTGCTTCCAGGACTACATGAACTTCCACATGCAAAAAGCACCCTTGCAAGAACATCAAAGAGTTGACACACTTCCCGCAAGGAAAAGCATCAATTAATATGATTGCACAAGCGCCTCTTTGAGCGGGAAGGCAGTCAGCCTTTGAGTCAGTTTTTGATATCCTTGTAGGAGATTTTGCAAACGGCCGAATTGGGTCACAGCAGTATGGATGCAAATTTCACTCAATGCCGCACCAAATACAACAGCCGATTGGAATAGTAGGTGATTGCGCACCTGTAAAGCTGCGTTCTCGTCTGAGAGGACCCCGATGCGCTCAAAGTCCAGCGCCTGGTTCTCCTTCAGTGTCTTCACCTCCGCCTCAGCCTGCCGGCACAGCTGCTCAGCAGCGGCCTTGCCATCCTGCAAACAGTCGCCTATCAGTCTTCGCCAATTCTTTACTGATAGCCTTTCGACCCTTCATCGACCCTAAACCTAGGTCTACCAGTGCATCTCCCACAAAAAAATTAGCACAACGACGCCTTCCACAAACCCCTACATCCTCAGCTACAATGGGTGAAGATTAACGCCAAGGCTGCAAATTCAGCCATCCGCCGTTCACATTACGCCTTGCGAGAGTTTCCCACACCGCCAGAGGACAGCCCTGAACCATTCAGATCCGTCTGCACACTTGTGGCTAATGACATGCGCATCATTGATGCCCTCTAGATAGCCTATCCAGCCCAAGGTGTGATGCAATGGGGTGGACACTTCTGTCATGGTATCGAACACCCGTCAAGGCCAAGTTGTAAATGTCCCCAATTCATTGGCGTACCTGCAGCTGGGACAGCTGCTCTGCCAGACTCCTTGCCTCCCTTTGGGCATCAGTAGCCGTCTGCTGCGCTGCCTGCAGCTGCGGTATCAGCTCCGTGCGCTCCTTTGCAGCAGCTTCCTTGGCGTGCTTCAGGGCTGAGCGCAGCTTCTTCTCGGCTGTTCCCTTTTCAGCAACCTCCTTGCTGATGCGCGCCAGCTCGTCACCCTGTTGCACACAGACCCATTCACAGACTCAAAGCCACCATACCTCTTCTCCTGTTGCTGCAGTGCAGACCAAGCACACTACCAATCCTCTTCCTGGGATGCTGAACCCACCTGTGAAGAATCTTTGCGTGTGCATCTGACAAGCAATCTCACTAGCTCTTCGGAGAGCGCTCTCGCTGGAGAATGGAGTTCTTTGGGAAAGAGGGAATCACAAACCTATCCATAGCATTTGGAATGGTCAAACTACTAACAAGCCACCAAGAAAAGACAGGAGCAGACCTTTGAGGACAGGTCTCCCTGCAGGCGAGCAATCTCTGTTTCACGCGCAGCCACCTGCGACTGCAGGTCCTCCAGCAGCTGTGAGTCATCGCCCTTGGCTGCCAGCTCAGCGCGCAGCCTCTCCAGCTCAGCATCCCTGTATGCCAGGCACACACCATGCTGATGCCAGCCCCGCATACTTTCCTTATTTAGCCAAAGATTTTTAAAGAAACGGGACCCGACTATGGATCATCTCATCATTGGGAAAAGCTTAGCAAGTCATGCTTGGCAGCGCATGACAATCTTGTTGCTCAGAGTGCTGAGCACAACTTTCTGATAAATCAACATAATTGAAGCAAAAACCTCAAACTTTAAATGACTCAAGAGTGCACATCTACACACCCGGCAGCGATTGCCTCGTTGAGGAGCGCGGTGTCCTGGCTCATGGCGTCCAGCGCATCGCCCAGATTCACCACCTCGGAGTTGGCGGCTGCCGCCTCCCGCCGCAGATTGGCCAGCTCCTCCGAGCCTCCCTGCGCTAGCCATGCCCATCGGCACGCAGGACAGCATGCCAGGTGTGCTGCAAGGACAGTCAGAGGACCAAATATGGCGCGGAAAACAGGGGTGAGCACTGCACAGGTGTGCGCGAGATACTCGCTGCCACAGCAAAAAGACCTTGCCAATCTCGCCACTCACAGCCGTGGGTATAACGACCCCTGCAAGACATTTTGTTTGTTTGTTTGAGGCTCCTAGTGCTGGTCAGCCATGTCTGGGACGGGCAAATTCCATACGGTTGCACAGGAAAGAAAGGGTGGCCCGCCTGCTGCGCGGCAGTAAGTGCGGCGTTGGCGGCAGCGAGGCGGCTCTCGAGCGTCTCGATCTCTTCGTCTTTGGCCAGGGCCTCCTCCGCCAGCGCCTCGCTCTCCGCCATCAGCTCCGTCACCTGCGCCTCCAGCTCAGCCACCTCTGCCGCACCGCCTGAATGCTCCAACTGCGCCTGCACAGCCGCACTCATCCAGTCAAGAAATAATCACTCCTTTGGGGTGCCTTGTATCAGCATTCCCTTGGAGTTTGCACAGAACCTGCAGTATGAACCTTCACGGAAGTGCAAGTGCGCTTTCTGTATGCTGAGTGCAGGGACAATCAACCACACATTCATCCTCCCCGGGCCAAAGATATATTGACTTACAGAAACCACAATGCCGGCTACCATGGATAGCGTTTAAACATGGCCAGCCACTGCAAGCATCGTGCATGTGCCAAAGAAAGCATGAAATTGGAATTGCTTGAAAACAAAGCAAGCCTGTGCAAACAGTTAACACTGCCGATGCAAAGGCTGTGTGGATGCAAGATGTCTATAGCAACGATGCCCCAAAAGAGCAGGGCTGAGCAAGAACAGCGTTGCAAGATGTTCCACCCGCACCTCCAGCTCAGCGATGTGCTGGCGCGCGGCTTCCAGCTCCGCGGCAGCTGCCGCGGCAGGTGCATCCGCGCCATCTTGGGCCGCCCTCGGCTTCAGGTCTCCGTTGCTGTGTGCGGCCGCGGCGCCGTCAGCCGCCCGCTCGGCCAGCAGAGTGGCATTGTCGGCCTTGAGGGCGTCGTTCTTGACGCGCAGCTGCTCCGCCTCTTGCCACAGCTCCTCGAGCTGCTCCTGCACAAACAACGAATCATGGCAAAGATTAGTAGGGAGCCGGTCAACAGCACACAATGCCTAGTATGTGACATACACAAACGCCTCTGGCATGCTTCTCTCAAGTGTTGCGCAGCGTACAAAGTATAATCAATGATTATCTAAGTCTGGCAGGAGAGTGCATTCTCAAAAGCCACAGGAGCACCCAAAATGCACCGTACACAACACGCAGAAGTTGAAGCAAAGAAGAGGACACTCCAACAGCGCTCGTGGTCCAGGAGGCACTGCTCCGTTTTTCATTTGATTGAACACTGGGAAATGTGATTTTGATGCGCAAGGAGCTCTTTTGAGCCCATGGATTCTTATGTACAAAGAAACATTAGCATCAGTGCGCACCTCCAGGCGCGCCTTGGCGGCCAGCACGTCCTGTGCCTGGCGAGCCTCCGCCACATCAGCGTCCAGCTGGGTTTTCAGATCGGCCAGCTCCAGCTCCAGCGCTCCGTTCTGGTCCTGTGTGAATTTTGCATCCACCAAACGAATCAGCTATGCCCTCAGCATTGCCCCTTTCACTGTACAGAAGGTGAATGTCTGCGTGATTGTAAGCACGCATGTGCACGGACCTTGCCTAGCCATGGCATTGTCTGGTCAGGCTTGCACATGCTCATATTGGCCATTGAAAATTTGTGGATATGCTTGTTCCATTTGCGCCCAAATGTAAGTGGCGCTTTTGTTCAGTCTGAAAAATGGTCAGCAGCGTTTTTATTCAGTTTGTGACCAAACGTATATTGGTACCAGGGTGCCGTAATAGAAGCAGAAGAGGGAAGGACCCACCCGCAGCGTTTCGGCCTCGTCGCTGGCGTGCTGGTGCAGCGCAACAACTTCCTCCAGCCGCTCCTGCAGCGCCGCCAGCTGAGCCGCCTGCGCGCACACACAGCCACCTCATGCCGGGGACAATTTGCAGGCAAATGCATCTTTGTCCCATGCATCCTGACTCTGAACAGCGACATGCTGCCCAACATTATCTGAGCCACCAACAATGCCTGTTGCTTGCTTGTGCAGCATGACTGCTGGAGATGGCATTAGCCGAAAGTTGAGCACGGCGAGAGGTTAGCGAAGACCACCAAGCAAGTGACTTGCTTGCGTAACTTGGGTGATGGGCGTGGTTGGTGACAAATAATCACCTCATCGCCATGCGCGAAGGCTTCTCTCACTGCCGCAGCCGCCGCGGAGGTGGGCCGGGCGGAGGCAGCGCCTCCGGTGACGGTGCGCAGCGGCGACAGAGGCGGCACCTTCAGCGGCGTGAGGGCGGCAGCTTCTGGCAGATCCAACGCAGTTCCTGTGCAACATAGCAAAGATCCTGTTCCATGAGTCAAGTTCTCTTATGAGTACCACAATCATTTCATAGCGATCCAGCACTCATTCCCATCTTCCTTGCTCTCTGAATCAGTGCAAAGCCTTTCCTTGTCACCACGAGCTTGGCTTTGTGCCACGCATGCACACCGCTGTGTAAGGGTCTTTGGTTACGAAGAACACCTTGGTCAGAGGGCTCAGGGACGTCCTTAGGCACATCGTCGAGGGGGAAACCTAGCTCCGATTCGCCCTCCCACCCGGCCTGAGGTGACTCACCCATCAGGCTGCCGCCGCCATTCGTCCCCACTCCTGATGCTGCGTCTGCACCAGCCCCTGCAAACGCAATCATTCAGTCAAAGGACCCCGAACATTACTGAAGGCTTCACACACGAGAGCAGAATTGAGCAAGTTTGCTGCCGTCTGTTGCAAAATTCCCGCAACCCAGGCCCATGCAATTGAGCACAATGTTTCTGAAGCAGAATTTATAGGCAATTGAGCAGCCGCAAATACAGCCACACTAAACGCAGCTTGGGCACAAAGCAATCGCAGAAACACAAGTCCTGCTATGCACCTGCGGTGGGAATGGGCACGGATCTGTCAAAGGCAAAGTCGCCCTGGGTAGAGGCTGGCTGCTGGAGATCGCCGGCCCAGGTGTGCGGCAGGCGGCCCAAGCTATCCTGACCCTGCTTGTTCTCCACAGCACCCTCTTCAACATTTGCCTCCACCGCAGCAGAGCGCAGCTGCTGCTCTTGTGGAGCCAATCCCCCAGGCGCCTGGCCTGCAGGCGGCAACTCATCCAGCGCAGACGCGTCAAAGTCCCAGCCGTCCTGCTCGGCTGCGTGATTGTCGAGATCCCCGCCTGCCCAGGCGGCCACGGAAGCTTCCTGCGCCTGCGAATCTGCCGTGCCCTGTTGCGGCGGTGCGGCTTCTGGAGGGTTGTCAAACATTGGTGGCTCTGTGCGCCTGTGGTGGCCGTGGGAGTCATGATCAGCGTCCTCTTCGATGATCGTCTCAGACAGCACGGACTCGTTGTCGAATGCGCCGCGCCCGTAACGGGCTGCCTTGGCTGACGGTGGCAGGCTGCTGTCGCCCTGCTGCTGCTCCATCGACTTGACCGATGTGGGAGTACCTACAGGAGGCGCAGAGAGCAGTTCGCATGCAGAGTGCAGAAGATGATACACACAATTGGATACCGGATTACTTCAGCACATATCTGACGTGACAGAGAATTCACAGAGGATTCAAGCATCACAGGGGGTCTTTTTGCGCTGCGCATGAAAGAGTGCATCCTTGATGCTTTCGCAGAACATGTAATGGCCCACTGTATTCCGCACTTTCTCAGTAAACTATCCAGGGATTCTGCAGCGAATGTCTCACCCTGCTGGGCACGGATGGATGTGGTGCCGGAGCGGATTGAGGTGGAGGGCGAGGGGGGCGCATTGCGTGTGTCCAGGGGTGCACGGGGAAACCTAGCGTTCGCCGCCATGTGGGACTGCACGCCTGCACATCACGAGCAAATGCATCTCCACCCATGCATTACTCCAGGGCACTCATTTATGCACAGGTTCAGCTTCACAAGAAGGAATTGCCAGGAGCATTTGGTGAAATTTGTGCCTTGGATGCCTTGAACAGTTGTGATTGATTGGGGAAGATGCACAGCTCACTGCTGCTACCTCCTCCCCTGACACCTATGAGGTAGCTTTGTTTGCTTTGTGGCGGTTCATGTGCCCTGCAGCACTGCTACATGAGCATGAGGCATCCCAGAGTGGCAGGTCAGGAGTGCGCACCTGAGCGGACGAGGCCGGTGACCCAGCCGGTGAGCTTGCTGCCCGCCTGCTCGGCGGCTTCTGCAAAGGCCGCGCCAGCGAGCGCAGGTCGCGCGGCGTTGCCTACCTCTCCATTTGAGAAAGCCAGCTCAAAGCGCGGTGTGCCTAAATATAGAAAGCATCATCACTCCTGGCCCTGCCAAGGAGAATGTCACTTGCAAAGGGGAGCAGGATGACTGACGAATGTTGCTTGTGAACTCTTCATCAAAGTCTGTGCATCGCGCAAGGCGCTGAATCTCTGCAGACTCTACAGCTACCCCATGGATGAAAGCAGATTACCTTAGAGGATGTGCACAATTGCAGCCACAGGAAACTACCAAATCCCTAAGCACAGCTGATGTGTTTAATGCATACCGGCGGTGGAGTTGTTTTCCTCGTCAGAGTGGTCATCAAGCACGTCCCACGGCAGAGGGCCGCTCAGCTTGCCAGACGCAGAAGATTCAGACGCCAACCGGCCACCATGCGCCTGTGACTGAGCCTGGAACGTTTCCCTGCCTCCGCCCTGCAGCGCATAGCAATGCGTCATACATACACCGAGCCACTGACTGACATTATAGTCCCAATACGCGTTCTGCATGAAATCCCTTAGCTCGAGTTGTTTGATCACATGGCCTGGACAACATGCAATGCATGTCCGATGCCAGCAGCTTCAGGTCCATGTATGCTTATGTAGAGCTGGCCGCTCGTTTACATGCGCTCACCGTGCCGACACTGGTGAGGTCATCCAGATGGCCGCGGCTGGACCCGCACTCAGCCATGTCGCTGTAGGCCTCGCTCTGCAGCCTGCTCCTGTCCTGGTACCCCAGTTCCTGCTGCATGCCCTCCACCTGTGCCGGCGCCCCCTGGAAGCTGCCATGCGGCTGCCCGCTGGCTTCCACCGCGCGGCCGTCAAATGGCGTTGCCTGCACTTCTGCCGCATTCGGCTCTCCCGCTGTTGCCTCGGTGCCTGGCTGCTCTGCTTGAATAGCCTCCATGCCTGCTGCCTCATAGGCCGCACGTGGCTGCTGGGAGGGGTCTTGGGAGGCCGGCTGCTGCGCAAATTGTGGGTAGTTTGAGGCGATCCAGCTCTGCACATCCTCCTCGCTGTAGCCCTGCTGCCGGTAGTAGTCAGCCCACTGCTGCACCTCTTCCCAAGACGTATGCGCAGCGTCGCCCGCGCCATTCCCTGCGGCTGTGTAGGCGGCCTCTGGGGCGCTGCTGCCCTCCGCTGCTGTGGGGTCTGCGCCCAAATAATCCTGAGCCTGATCTGGCGGCGCTGTGTAGCTCTCCTCGCCTTGGCCCAAGCCAAAGTCGCCGCCACACTGAATATTCTGCCCAAACGCAAAATCAGAAATTCAACTTCTGCCGTCTCAGTGATTGCACGGACTGAATCTATCATTCACTGCTTGCACATGCATTATACAGGGATGCCACCAGGTGAGATGAGATCCGCACCTGGTTGTAATCGCCGCCTGCACCTCCCTCAGGGTCAATCTCAGCTCCCACTCTTTCGGGGTCTGCAGCAGTGCCCGCGCCCATCCCATAGCTTCCATTGCCAGGTTCTTTTGGCCCTGAAGACAGTCATGTAAACCTTACAGCCGCACTAATATAAGTCCTTTCCATTTCCTCGCATACTGCCAGCAGAAGAACATAGATCCGGAAGGATGAGTTTCAATGCAGGATGACATTGCGTTATGCACCTGGAGAGGTGATGCCGTTGTCCGACACGCCAAAATCATTGGCAAAGGAGTTTTCCCCAACAGACTCCTCTGCTGCCAAAGGCGCTGGTGTAGTCTGACGGGTGTTGCCTTCTGAAAGAGGCGCCTGCAATGCATTCAATCAGCAGCTAAAAAAATGAAAATTGTAGTTGCGCATAGGAAGGAGTCAGTCACAGCAATGCAAATGACTCCTGGTCAATTGCAGGGACTTCAAAAGATTACCTAGTAACCGCAGGCGGTCAATACCACATTTGGAGACTTGACCATTGCTGAATGTGATCGAAGGAGCTTTGACCAGAATTACAAAGAAAGACACCCATGAGATCATTCGAACCTGGCTGTACACTGGAGCCTCTGCACCCACTCCCTTTGCCAGGGTCACCTCGCTCTCCATAGATTCTGCGGCGCCCTGCAGGCGACAAATGTCGGGGTTGTTGAAATCACCTCAAGAATGGTGTGGGCATTCAATTCATTCATGCTTCACTTCCTCGGTTAATGCAGCACAGTGAAAAGTAAAGTGCCCCTGGAATCAAGCAGAGGAGCAAGCCCTTGTGGCCCAAGTGGAGGCACTAACAAAATGAAGTGCACCTGCTGGTCAAAGCCGCCAAGTTTGGCGCGTTTGCTGGGGCTCAGCAGGGCTTCCTCAGGCGCTGGCTGCTCAGCAGTTGCCTCCTCTGCCGGCGCCTGCCGCGCCTTTGAGCTGAAGCCAGCAAAGCGAGACGATGCCCCCTGCAGTCAAGAGGCGCTTGTGATAGATATTTGTATGCCAACCCCATCACGCTCTCTGCTGCTTATAAACCCCAGTTCATCGCCACAGAATGACAGCAGCTTATGTGCACACGGCAATTTAATACACTGCCAGGACTGATGCTCGCTCGAGTCGGTGAGAGATCATCAGAAGAAGCACCTGGGTTGTGGATGTGCCCCCGGGAACAAAGAAGCGCGGTCCCGAGCTCGCTGTTGTGCCCTCAGCCTTCCCAGGCAGGAAGACTGACGCCTGCACTCAAGCACATCCTCTCTATCTTGCTCACAACCTCACTATGCATAGCTCTTGTGAATTGGTACCTGACTGTAAAATGCGCCTGCAGCTGCTATGTTCTCCGCAATCTATCAAGCACCGCATTGCCGTGCTTGGTGCAAGGCAACAGCAAGCTGCTCAACCCTCTCTGAGATTCCTTTGAAATGATACGAACCAATCTCAGATGACAATGTGGCACCTTGGTGGATGGGACCAGCGGGGGCTTGGCCGGCGAGGGGACAATCGAGGCTGCAGACATCGAATGCTCGCTGGCCGCGCGGCTGGTCGCCAGCAGCCCCGGGTTGGCGTAGCGCGCGGCCGCACCAGCGCGCTTTGAGCTGTCAGTGGATCCGGTGCGCCTGCGCATGTGACGCATGCATGTCAGGGCAGTGCAACAAAGTTGGCTTTGGCGGTCTGCGTGGGGCTTGCAGCACTGAAATATCCACTCCCCGAGGTCCCCATGTAAGATGCAAGCACAGTCAAGACTTGCTCCAAGCCTTGGAAGGGTGGTGATCAACATGTAGGCCGTTCAGGATAATGGTGCATTCTGCAGCAGAAAGCGAACCCAGCAAATAGTGGGCTCGATTTGCTCGAGATTGTATGTACGTTGAAAAGCAATGGTAGTCACCTGTGGCCGTCGGGGCCTTCAGACTCTGACATTGAGGTGGCAGAGGCGGCCCTGGACATGGGAGGCGGCGCAGAGGGGAAGGCACTCTCCTCAATCTTCTCTCCAGGGATTACCCACCTCTTCAACTGGAGGCAACAAAGCAACATCAGTGGAGCCGCTGTCCATGAGGTTGACAAGCTTTAGCTCTACCATTGCCCGCCTTTGCACAATACTGCACGTCTTGCTTTTGGGACAAGGCGGCACAGGCAGTCAGGGCTCCCCAATCCCGGGATGCTGAACGCAGAATTGCACCAAGTGTATGGGAGCAGTTGCATGTGCACTTGGGACCCACCTTCTCATCGTACACGAATGCATTCTGCTCTCCCATTTTCGCTTTAATGGGACTCTTGCCCTGCGCACATGCAATGAAGTGGTTCATTCTGACGTCACACTGTTTGTGCTCCACGTTTGGGCGCCTGGATGGCTTTATGAAGTTCCTCGGTCATAAGCAGCCAATCAGACAAATGCTGTGGTTTAATTCAGGAACAATGGCTTCATGCTGCAAAATATTTGAAAACTCACTATCTCTCCCAATAACAAGGGCAAGTTACAGCTGCCAAAACAGTTCTGGGGCGTCATCACTGATAGAATAGATATCGTCGAAGATACACAATCAATGACGCAATGCGCATTTTCCAAGGGCCAAATATGTTCAAATACCTTGTTGCCAAAAATTCTGCCGAAGAACCCGCCCTGCTGGGCCTCGCCCTCAGTATTCTTGGCCATCGTTGGGCTCTCAAATGACTCACGACAAGCTTTTGTACCCTGAAATTCTGTGTGCGTGCCTCAACTTTGCGTCAACAGAATCAGCAATGCCATTAATGGCGAATGTCAAATCAGCTTGACATCTTTCAGGCTTGCAACTCAGTCATTTCAATCACAGCTGAGGCCCCTCAAATTTGCTGCTGAAGCTCCATAAAATTCGAGGAACGACCTCAACATGAGCCCAAAGGACATCAACCGGCGCATTACAGGCCATTGCGGCACAAGGAATGTCTCTCAGGAGCAAATGGAATACGGAGACTATAGTGTCTCTCCCTTTCAAGGGTTCTGTCTTAAAGGGTGTGGCACAGGGAGTCTAGCTGCACTGCAGCATCACAGCTTTCCTTTTTTCTGTGCAGCATTCGTATGAAAGCTTGCAAAGACACTAAAGCGCTGGAACTCTCGCCCATTACAGTACCGCATGTACATGACATGAAGGTGATCTGATCCGATCACCGAGTCAATGATCATATACCGGTATGAGCCGCTCCGAGCGGAGTCATGAGGCCTCCTGTACATATTTGGTACAGCTTCCTTGGTTTACTAGAGTAGCCAGTAACAATCATGAGGTGGCTGCCACATTGAGATGGAGAGTTGTAAATCCAGTCTTCTGAATTTGGCAGAGGAAATCATGGTATCTTGCCTGTAGCTACAGATTGTCTCATTCGTGACAGCTACAGCACCTCAAACTTCAGGCGCACAAAGAGGATCAATGCACTACACATGACCCAAGTGCACAGCAGAACACAAGTGATTCTGTCACCAGCGCCGCCTGATGAATGGACCAAAGCATCAACGCCACAAGAAGCTATCCATTGCAGCGTGGCCGTCAGCCTGTGGGTGCATCTGCACTGGCAGCCACTGCCAGGCCAGCCCCAGATTTCTGCTTCTCCAACTCGGCGAGCAGCTCAGGCCGGACATACTTGTGATTAGTCAGCGGCTGCGGCGCGCGGCCGCGGCTCCGGAAGGTCCCCCCTCCCCGGGGGCTGAAGGGGACCCCCCGCCCGGCGCCAGGGAACGCCGCCGGACCAAAGCCGCCGCGGCCACGTCCGTAATGGGGCGTGAGCGACGGCGGCGGCCGGTTCATTCTTGGCGTCACTGTGATCGGCTGCTGCAGCAGGAGTGAGCCTGCGCAAGACCACCGCCAGATATCAATGGAACTGTCTTTGGATGACTTCTTTGAAAGAGAGGATAGGGATTGCAACTGCATAGGTTCTGACACCTCGCAAGAGACAACAGGCATGAACCTGAACGGATGGCGGCTGCTGGTTGAGTAGCCTTGGACTGTATTTTGGAGCTCTTCTAGCTTGTGTTCAACAACAGCATTGGTGCAGGGACGATCACGAGGATGAGCTTGCAGATGGGAGACCACCCACCTGAAAGCAGCAGTGCGTTGTGTGCCTCCAGCTCATTGGAGAACTCCACGTGCGCAAAGCCGCGCGACATGCCCTGCATGTCCCTGCCAATGGTGACATTGATCACCCTACCGCACCTGCCGTAAAGCATGACACCATGTTTCAGAACATCAACTCGGCCGCCATTAATCATCAAGCAGAGTGTATTGCTTCTAGGGGCATTTTCCAGTGTATCCTTGCGCTTTTCTATCATCTCTACTTCCAAGCTCGTATCATGGCCTTCTCGCTACACACAAGCTTTGCAGGGTATAGGAAATATAGAACAGATGTTGTCATGCTGGGAAAAGAAACTCTACCCGCTGAAGTGCGCGGCTATGACCTCAGGCACGGCCAGCGGCGAGACGCCCTGCACATGCACCGAGCGCGGATCCACAGGCGGCAGCGAGAGCGGCGCGGCGGCCGGGCCGGCCGCCATTGTGCCGGCCAGAGCCCCGGTGCGCTGTTGGGCCTCCAGCAGCCGCACCTGCTCCTGCAGCTCCAGCATCTTGCGCTTCATCTGCGCCAGGTCGTCCGCCTTGCCCTGTGGGCAGACATGAGTGTTAAGCACTTTCACAGGGATGCTGATGCGTTCAATAATGAACAGATGGTGCAGCAAGTTGAATACAGGCCTGCATTACATCTTCCGAAGGTTGGAGTTCACTTGAGTGCCATCTGTGGTCAGCCTGGACACGTCTCAAAAGTGCTACTGCCTTTCCCGGCCTGGCCTCGATTGTATTCGGCAGGCCAACAAAAGACCACGACACTTCTGCAATGTAGAGCAATAGGCCAAATGCCAGGGGCAAAGACCAGAATGGAATTTTGCACACCATGCCGACACAATCACATGCGGAGATGTGCTTCAAGATGCACCTGTGACGGTGCAGGCTTCTTGATGCCGTTGAGAGCCTTTGCCGCAATTGTGGCGGCCGGATGCGGAGCTGTCCTTGCCCTGCCCTGAGTCACAGGGCCACTGGGCGCTCCTTCCTCCAACTCATCATCAGTCACCGCCTCTGGATCCACCTCCTGTTTTGGCGCCAGCATCCTGTTCCCTGCCAGCACCACAAGAGGCCTCAGCACTGCACCTTTCACACAGCAGAAATACAGTAAGTGTTCCAGGAAGGCATTTTGCGTCGCCAAACGCCCCCTACACATTGCTGCACACACCCTGACGTATCGCATGCGCTGCACCACTGCAAGCGAGGGAGGTTAAAGGTGAAACCTTGCCGTCGAAGCAGCAAAGCAACAGCAGGGCGCGCAGTTCGCGTACCTCTGAGCCGGTCAAAGACAGACTTCCGCGCTGCTGCAGGCGACAGAGCCGCCCTCCTCCTTCCCAGTCTGTCAAAGACGTTCCCCCTGGAAGGCACAGAAAGCCCCACAAGAGACTCAGAACTTGACTTGAAACGCCATAATCGTCCTTTTGTGACATACCTTTCAGGCTAGTCTCCGTCTACAAGTCATAATCCATCCTCGCGCAGGCATTTATAGAAAGGCGATGTACCTTGCTGCCTCGGCCTCATCATCAGCTTCTGGCTCCCGCCTCGCAGGCTCCACTTGTGACTTGACTGTTGGAGGAGCCTCCCTGCAGACCCCAGGCACATTATTTCAAGACAGTCCTCCATTACCTATCACCTTTGGTACCTTCTTGAGGGACTTCAAAGTACAAAGAGGCATGCGCATCAAAAAGTCACCAAGTAGTCAGCAGCACATGGACAGCTGGCACCAACCTGGCATGAACATCGTGCCCGTTCTGGCGGCGCCCATTCTCATCGTCGAGGTAGTCAGCGCGCTCATCATTTTCTCGCCTTCTTCAAGACAACCCCAAATATGCACTCAGCCCAGGCTCAAGGCTGCTATGTACCCCTCACAGCCACACTCACACGCAGACCCCATGCAGCCCTGCCAGTCAATTATGCTTCCTGAACTTCCATGCAATTGACAGTCATATCAACAACCATGACATCTTCAGGACTTCAGCTGCATGCCGCGACATCTCAGCGCCCCATACCTCAGAGACCCAGCTGGTGCAACAGGCTCATGCTCATAGGAGTCCATGTAGGCGCGCTGCCTGGGCCTCCTGTCAGGCTCCCTATCCCTGTCGCGCGGCCTGTCCCGTCCGCGGTCTCTGTCCCTGTCCCTCTCCTCTCTGTGGTCGCGGTACTCTCGCTCTCTGTCCACCTGCGCCATCTGCGCCTCCCTCCTCTGCTGCCTCTCCCTGCAGCAGAAACAAAACCTATGAGCCACGATCCAGAAGCCATCAATGACACAAGCTCCAGACGCAATCCGAGTCCTGAGGACTGCAAAGATTGAGTCTCTGTACGCATACAAAGCAGAGCAGCCCACTGTCTACAGCTTCTTTCCCAGCAGACATGGTTAGGTTGAAACTACATTGGCAGGATATCTTCTGGGTCATGTGCGTCAAGAAGGAGCAGGGCAATTTCCTGAGGCTTCTTGATTGACCGTTTTTCTTGAAGCTACAGGGGATGCCAAAGGATCACCACTCGTGGCGTTCCCGGTCTCGCTCCTCGCGGCTGGGGCGCTCGTCGTTGCGCGGCCGGTCGCGGTCGCGGTCGCGCACGCGATCCTCGCGCCCGGCATCCAGCGGCCGCAGCTCGCGCATGTCACGCCGCCTCCGCTTCGCGTCCCTACCTTCCTCCACAGCCTCCTGTGCAACAACAGCCAGAATGGGTTGGAAGCAGAAACTGCAAAGTGTAAGGCAGTCCACTAGGAAAGTAAGCTGCAAGATGCAGCCCAAGCCAGCTGGAACGTTTAGCTGCCACATCGCCCCAGTGAAGCTGCAAGATGCAAACATGCCTGCGGTGGCAGTCCTCACCAGAGCACACTGACAGCCGTCCAAGAAGCTTGCAAGCAGGGCACGACACGAATAACTTTTTTTTTTCTCAAAGGAACCAAGCTGCGCACCCTGTCGCGGTGGTGCGAGGAGCGGCGCTCAAGGCGGGACGGCTCGTCACGGCCGCGTTTGTCTTCGCGCGGCCGCTCGGAGCGGTGGTGCCGGGATGATTCGCCACGCCACTCAATGGCGCCGTGCCGCCCTTCTCTGCCATGCTCCTGTTTCTCGTCTGCGGGAGATGCCGCACCTGCTGCCGGCTCATTTCCCTCGCCAGCCTCCTCCCTTTCCCCATCTCCAGCGCTGCATCGACGAAAGCGATGTATTAGCGATGCATGCAGACTCTGCGGCAGTGCTGGCCAGGTGGGAAACTAGAGAGGAAGGAAAATAACAAAAGTAAGGACTCACGCTTCATCATCTGCTGCTGGATCATCTTCGAGCGCCGCCTCAGGCTCTGGCACGGCGTACTTGTGGCCATGCTCCTCGATGTGAGCGAATAGCCTGCAAGTATGCACCAGTGATCGTCATGGCTCCAGATGGGCTCCTGGAGATCGCGCAGTGTTTCTAGGGCGACCATGCCACAACAATGAAGAGCAGATGTTCGTGAACCACAGAGGATCTTACCATTTTGCAAATTCCGCAGCGTCATTAGCCCCGAGAAAGGCTTCCAGGTTTTCTGTTACAAGGGCCTGGTTGTTCCCATGGGCCAGCATGACCACAATGTACAGTGGCAGCACATCATCAGCGTATTCTGCTCCCAAGAAATCTTTCAATTTAGTCTGCACAACCTTTTGCAGTTCCAGTCCCTGCTCACTATTCTGGTCGATGCGAGGTAACGGCATTTCTGCGATCTGCAACTACCTGACAAGTGTCTCACTTAAAGACACGATTGAGAAGAATGCAATGATCAATGTTGCGTTTCCATTTCTTTCTCCCTTCTTTCATCACTGAGATTTGGGCGAGGTGTGAGGGAACGCCACCCGCCAAGGAGGTCCCTGGGCCCCCCACTCACAAGCAACTGACGTCCCGTTCGTTCCTTGCACAGTCCTCGTCCATGCTTCTACACCATTTAATATACTGCCCTCTTACTGCTTCTAGAAAAATTCATTGTTATCACCCATAGTTTTGCGTGCATGGACATTTCATTTCGAGAGAAATCCGTGGTCACATTCCTGAAGATGTCCTGGAGCAAATGGACGCCGAGGCTGTCGATGCGTTGAATTCGGCGCTGCAGCAGAGTCCTGAAGTTTGCAAAGTTGTTGTGATAACTTCTTGGTTTGCAATCCATGCCCTATTATTGTCCGTGCGTGCATTTAGACTGTTATAACCATAACGTTTCTCCTTCGATATCCTTGAGGTGAATGGGTTTCTGGGGACAGGAATGAGAGCCGGCTACTGGAGATTGCCCCGCAGATGTGCGTGACTACGATTGAAGAAGCCAAAGAAATTGTCAGGGACGCCATTATAAAGGAAGGGGGTCCCTGGAGCACCCTGCAACTTTCCGCTTTTCCTTAGAGGACTTACATTCAAGGCGGTAAGGTGTCCCTTCTCTGCAACAAAGATGAGTGAGCTAATGTTTTGAGGTTGGTAGCACTCGCAAACAGGTGTCCCTTTTGGTTCTTGTTCAATCAGTTGTAATGAATGCTTTGACACTGTCAGTCCTCAGTCCCTGAGAAGGATTGTTGTATGAAAGCTACAAGTATGATGACCTCAATTTGATGCTGGTCATGGCTGCACTCTCCAAGAATTCCAACGTCCCAAACGCTCGCCCCTTGCTGCACATCAGTGCTGACGTGGTCAGTAATTTTGAAAGACAGTTCCCTGATGCGGGGGTAAAAGAGCAGCCGGCCAGTTGCACGACAGTCACCTTTTTCCTGAACCTCTAAGAGCTGAGGATAGATGTGAGCAGAGTGTCTCTTTTTTATTTCAGTATGGCGGGGGGGCTTTGAGTACAATCCTAACCGCAATGTACTACAAGGGCCCCTTGTAGTATCTCCGGGAGGTTGCAATTGCATGCTGGCGCAAATTCTCACTTATGCAGCGCATGTCTTTGCAAGTCAGAATGCGCAAACAAGCCAAAAACCCTGATAACATACTACGGGTACCGCGGGATGCGGCAACTGCCAGTGGTGCGGATGCCAGGTGGACTTTTGGCAACAGTGTCACACGATTAACCGGTAATATTGAACCTTATAAGTAATTACTGCTTCGGCAGGCATATGAAATAATGTGTGAAGTGAGCATGATTAACACTTTAGGATTTCAACCAGCACATCATCCTTGACACCTTAATAAGCTTGTGCAAGCATATACATCACCATAGGACATATAGTAATCACCGATTTCCCATCACATATTAGGGGCGGGGCCCTTAAGCTTGATGTGCCATGTTTCACCGAACCATCCTGCAAGACTGTCTCAGACAAACGTGGTGTACAAGCCAAATGGGGTGACAAACCGAGACTCAAAGTGCAAGCTTTCTGAGAGAAAGAGGAATGCAGACATCAAGCTTGTTTCTTGATCGCGAGAGTGCAAGCAGCTGACTTGGGCAGCCAACAGGCACACAAACCAAATGATAGTCTGAAGCGCTGGCAGGGCTTGCTGCCTAGAACAGGCTGGTCTTCTTCATGATCCGGAAGAACTCCTCCTCGTTGACCTCACCATCGCCATCGCGGTCTGCCTCGTCGATCATTTCCTGCTCGCAGACCAAAAGCATCAAGTACTGCTGCTGATCTGTATGCGCACAAATCAGGAAAAGGGTTCCTCACAAGATTTGAACCGGCAACCAAGACTCTGACTACTTTTGCAGACTTCACACGTGAAGGTCACTTGTTCAAGAGAGTTCAAGACATGCATGCACTGCTGCGCAGCTGCCTCACAGGTGCTTCACATGCACAAGCCTACAAAGCATGTTTGCAGGCATGCTTCCTGTGGCCTGGATCCAAACAGCAATGCGATGGGCATGGGGCTCTGCTACATACAGATTTATTTATTGTGGAGACACAGAGAAGGGATGCTGCGCACCTGGAGCTCCTCGTCGGTCATGTTCTCGCCCAGCTCCTTGGCCACGCGCTTGAGGTTCTTGAAGGAGATCTTGCCAGTCTCATCATCATCAAACAGCCGGAACGCCTGCGCAGTCACATGCACACTGCTCAGTGAAACATATCCTTCAAAACTTCTGGTACTGCAGCTGCAGCTTGTTTTCAGACGCACCTTGCCTTAGTCAGCAGGAACAGCTTGTATTCAAGGGATTAACAATAATCATCGCAGGTGCAGCCAGCCCTTTACTTAAGACCAGCAAGGATCTGCAGATGACGGCCGCTTAAGAGTATTGCATGATGTGCTGGGACAGCAGCACTTGGGTGCACATCTGCTGCACATCTGGCACTGTCTGCAGGAATATTGCAAATGGCAGGATGATCTGAAGATGAGCCATAACATGGGCTCGTAACAGCAAATTAGTATTAGATGCCAACTGCATGCATGTTGTGTTGGGACAACAGGGTTTGGATGCATCTGCTGCACACTGACATGATGAGATGAAGTCTGCCACAATGCATGCCATTGTCTAAGCCTCTACAAAACATGTCTGAAAGCAACAGCATGCAAGGAGGGCTAGGGGAAGCCTGCAGGCACCTTCATAATCTCCTCCTTGGGGTCGCGCTCGTCCATCTTGGCTGTCATCATGGTCAGGAACTCATCAAAGTCAATAGTGCCAGAGCCGTCCTTGTCGATGTCTGCAATCATCTTTTTCACCTCCTCCTTCTTTGGCTCAAAGCCCAGAGCCCTGTGCACACACATACTACAGTTGTGAGCTGTTGCATGCAGAAGTATTCTGGGTGCTTGCATGAGTAGCGGTGCATACAACATTATCAAGTGAGCAACCCTTCTTGCCACAGGCTGCTCCCTAGCAGCTAGCCGCAAAGCAGCTGATGCCCATGCATGGCTTTTGCAAATACAGTGAAAAAGAGAAGATTCATCTCGCTAGGTGAAGCTCCTTGTTTGCAGAGAAGTGTGGCATAGGCGCTCACCTCATGGCCACCTTCAGCTCCTTGGCATCGATGGTTCCAGAGCCATCAGTGTCGAACAGGTCAAAGGCCTCCCTGTGAGCATCATGCCGTCAGTAATGAAACATGCCAGCTTCTAAAGAAGTATTTGGCGCTTGTCAGGGGCTTTGACCACAAGGTCTTTAAAGCATTCTGAATAAGGGCTTTGTCGGTTTGACAACAGCAACATGCAGCAGGCGCCTCTCAAAATGGACTTCTAATAAGTGCTATGGGTGTCTGATGGAGGCAATCGAAGCATTCACGTGATAAAAGTATGGTCAGCTTGAACTACTCAGCAAGATGAGCTCTGGAACGGTTTTCCCACCTTATCTCCTGCTTCTGCTCTTCGGTGAGACCTTGATGCTTCCCGTTTTTCTTGTCTCGCCGTGCTGCAGTCACTGCCTTCCGATACGAGGACTGCACAAAAAGTTTGACACGCTTAGATGCATTCAAGTTTTCCCTTTATGTTGTTGCCTGCTGTACAGAGCAACGGTGGCAACAAAGTCCCAATGCAATCATGCATGTTTGAGAGACATGTTATTTTGTTTTGTTGCGGACGACGATCTACACGATGTGGCCATCGGAAAAAAAGTCAAATGTGAAGAGGAACCGTTTTGGCAACAACAAGGCACTTGGGCAGCACACCATGTTGGCGCTCCCTGTCACGATGTCTAGGATCACTCGTGTATGCGTTTAAAGGCCGATGTGATGCTCTGATCTTCCAGTGCTGGCCGCAATGTTTGTGAGACAGCTGGTCCACGGTTTGAAGAAGTGCGCCCAGAAGGGTTTTCAGGGGAAGTGGCCATTCAATGATTCAATTCCCTGTAGGGTATTTTGTTTCTCGCATTCAAGGCGAGGAAGAACAGCAGGACATATGGGTTGTCAGGTTTCAGCAGTTGAGTAAGTACTTGGGGTTGAGAAGAGAGCGCTAGACCTGTTGATGACGCTTCCCCGCATCTGATCACTCCCTGCATGCGGGTCCGATGTGGTGAACCGACCTGCAGCTCTGATCGTTGGCAACCCTAGGTGTATCAAGCAAGGTAAGAAATAAGTCCTTTTCAATAGGATGGCGAAAAGAGCTGGGGTTCCACGGCGCGTACCTTCGGGCACTCTCCTTGTGAAGGTACCGGATGCCCTAGTACTTCTGACTAGACGTCCTGCAGATTTACAAGATCAACGGAAGCAAATGCAAGAAACCCCTTGTCTTTCGCATACACATGCTGATTTATGTTGAAGATAGGCAACAACATGATCATGCAGAGAGGGTTCTTCGAAACCCATTTGGCAACAGCTTCTGGACTGGGTCACCTTGCAGGACATTGGGGTTCTGGCCACGTTCAGTGAAGAACACGGAGAAATTGACAATGGAGCCATCTACGTCAAGGGCAACGTCATACAGTGGGCTGGTCCAACAGACTCCATTCCTGCAGAGTACTCCACTGCTGATGAAGTCATCAGCTTGCCAGACCGTGTGGTCATCCCAGGGCTTGTCAACACACATCACCACATGTTCCAGTGCCTCACGCGCTGCATCGCGCAGGTATGAAGCATTGTGCCTTTAAGATTCCTGCCTGCATATGTCATCTTGACTGTTCCCGCTGATGACAGCATTCTGCGGTGCAGGACTGCAAGCTCTTTGGCTGGCTGACCACCCTCTACTATGCCTGGGTGCACATGACGGTGAGTCATGCCTCCCGTGCTCTAGATGCATGGCACCGTAAGAGCATTGGATCAAGGGTGCAACATTGTTACTCATCATCACAAGCACCGCTAGTGCCAAGGGTGATGTCCATCCTGAGGAGCAAGATATGACTGAAGCATTTGCCATATCTGACTGACAAAGACGTGGGTGCGGATACAGGGACAGGACATATACGTGGCATGCAAGCTGGCAATGGCAGAGCTCATTCTGTCGGGGTGCACCACAACCTCAGACCACCTGTACATCTACCCCAATGATGTCAAACTGGAGGACTCCATCCGCGCTGCCAGGTAGGCAGCTCTGCCATGACATGGATACTTGGGCCCCACAACATTCACTCTTATATTCAAAGCGCAGATTGTTGAGGCAATGAGACTTATACGGGAGGCATTGGGCAGTCCTGCACCAGACGCTGTCACTTGTACAGAAGCCTTGGGATTTTTCCCTGCTTATGTAGAGGTGAGGCTCTGGTGGGTGACTGCTTGCTTCTCCGTGCCGCTTTGTAGCAGGCATCCAGGGCTAGGAAGGATAACTCTTGCCAGCACGAAATGGGTGTTTCAGAGTGGAACATGTGATTCTCTGGACCCTGAGTAATTACATGACTTGTAAATGGGGCCATATATTACAAGAAATGCACAGCAGGGATGCTCGAAGGCAGTCCTGGCTCGGTCTCTATGGCCACTCAGTCACTTTCAGTTCTGCAAGACAAGAGATGCTGGATATGCTGCATGCAGGGAGATCGGCATCCGTTTCCATCCGACCAGGGGGGCAATGAGCCTGGGGGAGAGCAAGGGGGGCCTGCCACCAGACTCCTGCACAGAGGAGGAGAGCGTCTGCCTGGCAGACATGCAGCGCCTGGTTGAGGAGTTTCATGACAACAGCAGGTGCTGCAGCCCCACAGCACCTTGTGCTTGCCGAAGTGTCTGAGTGCAGCCTCCAAGACTTGGGTCCAAATGCACCGATGCCACCACCGCTTTGCAATGTGTCCAACACTCCTAGGGTGCCCAATTTGGGTACCAGAGCTCAATTTTTCTTGCCAGGGTAGGAATTGTCCAGATAGGGCTGGTGAAGATGCGCACTTTGTGGATGTGCCGATTGGTATCTTGTGGTATTCTCGGCACTGCTTTGAGAATGCGAGCAGCTTTGATAATGCGAGTGTTTGTGGGTGCAGGTACAGCATGTTGCGCATGGGACTGGCCCCCTGCGCGCCCTTCAATGTCACCAACGACCTGATGATCTCCGCCGCCCGGCTGGCGCGCAAGTAAGCTGTCAGTTTCCTGAAGTTTTCTCTCATTCAGCCACCAGACAATTATCTGTGTCAGTACAGAGACAACCAGATTTGCTGAGAAGGCTTGCCTAGCAGCAGGCTTTTGCAGTGCATCATATCAAATCCTGCACCAGAGAGCTGAATAGACATGGTTGCGCAGATATCCGGGAGTGCGCCTGCACACACACCTGGCAGAGAACCAGGAGGATGTGGACTTCAGCCTCAAGGTCTATGGCTGCCGCCCCGGCCAGTACATCAAGTACGGGACCCTCTGAGTGAATGCAATCTCGAATGTGGGTCTCGCTGCAATGCTGTGTGATAAGCTCGTTGTAGGAGTTGCCAGGGAAATGCATTGCCAATCCGCAGCCTAGAACATTCTTTCGAGTGGCGGACTGACCTTACAGAGGGCCACGACTTGATGCTCAACAGTTCTTAGCTTAATATCAACGAATCGGTCTGCAAGCTTCGCGCACACATGCAAACTGAAGGTCCTGCCCCGCAGGAATGTTGAGTGGGAGGGAGAAGATGTCTGGTTTGCTCACTGCTGCATGCTGGATGATAACGAGGCAAAGCAGTTTGCCGAACAGAAGATCGGCATCGCTCACTGCCCCTCCTCCAACATGCGCCTGGCCTCTGGTGACTAATCCACACATGCTGTATGCTTAATTCAATGCTTGCGATGGGAGTCCACGTGGAGAGCAACTCTCAATCCATGTAAACCTGCACCTACTTCTTTCTGCAAAGCTGCAGCAGCAAATGAGTCCCTGCCTCTGTGCATGCTTACAGAAACTTGAAATTGCTTGATTACAAGAACTCGTGGTCAAGGTCCTGTGCTGACAGATGACATTTATTCAAATCACATGCAATTGAAAATCAATGTTACTTGCGTTGCTAATCGACATGATCTCACCTTTAGGGAAGTGTCAGCGTACCATCTAAATCGCTATTTGCTGTTCACAAATCTGTCCTCTGACATCTTCATGCGACGCAGGCATCGCCCCTGTCCGGAGGCTGCTGGACGCCGGGGTGAATGTGGGCATGGGGGTGGATGGCACAGCCTCGAACGACAGCAGCAACTTGATCGCCGAAGTGCGCCTTGCCCTCTTCGCGCAACGGGCTGGCGGCTCGGTGGAAGGTACTGATCGTCCTTTTTTTGGCTCATGGCAGGGAGTCATTGCTCATTGCTGCTTTTGTGATGTTGTGGAAGGAGATGCAATCACGCCAGTATGCACGAGATATAAGTAGGGACGAGGGTAGCCTTGCAGTGTGGCACGCAATGCGAGCAACAGAAAGGACACCTCCCTGTCTTCATGGGATCTTCCTCCATTCATGATTTTGTCTTGCTGCGTGCATTGCATGTTTTCTTTGCCTGCTGTTACACCCACCCATGCACAACACCACAGGACAGTCTCACACAGCGCTGAAGGTCTAATAAATCAATCCCTTCTGTGAGATTCTCAACTGCTCACACGGCCTCGACTGCTTCACCTCTGCTTCACAGGGATGATTAATGGATAGTGTGACTCTTCTGCAGCACTGATGGCTTCTGTGGGGTGCAGCGATGGATGCAAGGGAGGCGCTGCAGCTGGCAATCGCCGGCGGCGCGCGCAACTTGGGCCGGGACGACATCGGTAAGATTGCCCCGGGCTTCGCCGCGGATTTTGTCGGCTGGCGCACCGACACCATCGGCTTTTCTGGCGCCGGGAAGGACCCCGTGGCCGGGCTGCTCTACTGCACGCCCTCCATTGGCTTTGTGGACCTGTCAGTCATCAATGGGGAGGTCATCGTGCGCGACGGCGAGCTGCAGACACTTGATCTGAAGGTGCGAGTCAGGGTCTCATCGGGCTTTGCCAGGAACATGCCTGCTGACCTGACATTATTTCTGTGATCCTGCTGCTGTCACCTGAAGAGTGGCTTCAAGGCATGTGGACCCTTGCCATGCAAATCTCAATTTGAGCTGAGCTGCAACTTGCAACAGCAAGTTGACATATGACATATAACATATGGTGGCACAACCGGCAGTGAGATGGCAGCAGGCGCTTTTGTGCAAAGTTGACATGCTGGGTGATATGCAGGCGCTCGTCAAGGAGCACATGGAGCACTCAGCGAAGCTGTGCGCTCACCTGCCTCCCTGGTGGAAGACTGGCAAGAAGCCTTGACCACTTCATTGTCTTGATGCAGAAGTGAGAAGTTGCTAAAATGAGCAAATTTGACTTTTGTTTTCTATAATTTTTGTGGGGTAGAATCCCCTTTTGGACACCCGGGGGATTTGGCACAAAGTATGACGGCCTCGTGTCTGTCCCACTCAGACAATCATGTTTCCCGTTTTTTCTTCTTGTCTCCAGCAGAGGGCAAGTCTGCATGCTTGAGCCTGATGTCTGAGCTTCAAGCCTGATGTCTGAGCTTCAAGCCTTGCAGGCGCCCTGGGAGGGGCTTTGAATACTGTGTGTGTCCTTCTCTTGTCTGTTTGCCACAGGACGGTTGTGAAAGCACTGCGAACTTGAGAGGACTGTTCGGCAGCTTTGTTGTCAGGATTATAATCAGAATCAGGATGTGGCTGTTTCAGCTATCGCAAAGTTTGGCGCCCATTTGTACGCCTGATTTGGAATATGCATGTGCTAGGATAGTGATAGCCCTATTGCATACGAATTTCGCGGCTTTCATGTCACCAGGTGCCTTGTATGACAGTGCGGATACTTTTCAGATCATGTGACACTCTCTAACCAAGAAATGCCAATGCAAGTCTGTGTTACAGCTTGAAGTTGCTTCTGCTAAATGCGGCATTCAAGGCTCTGCTGACATGCAGTACCTCCACCTATTCCAACCGGGTTGTTACTGCAGTAACTACATATGGGGATGCATCATCAGAAGTAGCATGTTCACTTGGCATTGACTGGCAAAAATTTCACAGTGATGATGGCCCGCTGAGCCTGATTATAGGACCTGTGCCAAACTGCACTGGTGCAGCGATCTGGTCCATGAGCCTCCCAGAAGGAGCCACAAATGTGAAGGATCAAAATGTTGTTGACATAACTTGCAACATCTGCAGCTGCAAATCCAATTTCGAGGAGCAGCACAACACCCAGCAACTGCAGAACAAACATTGAATGGCCACCGATGCACTGTGTGGTGTTGCAAGAGATACTGGAGCATGGCAGCTTTACAATAGCAAATCTTTCAACATCCATACCCACATCAGGCATCAGAGCAATTGCGCTCTTCACAGCTCATATTACCTTTGAATCTGCCAGCACCCACATGTTCTCTGGTGGCCCCAGCATGCTTTTGCAAGAGCCTCAGGTCATCAAGACCTTCTCCCAAACCATAATTCGCAACTTGAGAAGATCCCCTGCAACATCAGCAAGCCCTCCGGCGGAAGGACACTGTCTGTGACTTTGTAAAGGCCAGCCAGCGCTCATCTGTGCAGCACAGCTGCAGCCGGCTCAGTTCCGGCAGATCCACCCGCACAAAGCTGGCAGCTTCTGGCCCTGCTGTCCTCCTCCGCCGCTTTCTAAGTTGCCCCTGCTCTGGCAGGTCCTCCCTACAATCAACGACTTCTCTGGCACTGCTGCAGCAAGCATCGCACAGCTGCCCTCCACACTCCCTGCGAAGCCAAGCGAAGCAACACGTGCCTTTGGATGTGGAAGCGGGAAACTTTCCCGGGGGAAAAACAAGAACCGGCCTTAGACAAGGACAGCGTTTGCAGCACAAGACATGCACCCGCTGATGTCTCAAGGGATATTGCCAAGCTAATCTGCAGAGCGCACCAGTGCTGCTCCTTCACAGTGCAGCCGCCCGCACAAAGTGACTCAGCACCACCCGATGTCCTCTCTGACTGCTCGGCCCCATCAGGCACGAAAAGTTTCTCGGAGGGGATTTTTTTGATTTCGGATTCCCATGCCTCATCAGGCTCGCTGGAGCTATCTCTATCTGCTCCTACTCCCCAGGTGAGGACTGCGTGGCCGCAGATGCCGCCGTCCGCCTCCCCTATTAAAATATACTCCTTCACCTGGCCACATGATTTCAACAGAATAAACACCGCTCCACAGAAACAGAAAAGCTTGTATCCTCATTGAGGTCTGTTTGGAAGGTCACCCGCCAACGAGAAGGTATTTCCATCTCGCCTTTGAGCTCATGAGCAAGGTGTGGCGCAATTTCTGAATAGTGTGGAAGAGCCCAGGTGCACCTCGGGGCAGGCGCGCACGCTGGACGTCCAGTCAACTCCCAGTGGCATCCAGGAGCACAGCACAACGTCTGGCCGGTGCTTTCCCAGCGCTCCTTCACATGACAGCAGCTCCACAGACTGCCTGAAAGAAACAGAACACCACTTTGAACCTCAGAGTCCAAATTCTCGGGCGATACCCAAAGTCAACACCAACACCATAAACCCAGAAGAATGGTCCCCGCTCTGCCATATATCCAACACTGCCAAAAGGCCCACATCACTGCAGCATATCTGCATGTCAGCGATTGTGGGTGACTGGACTGTTATTGATTTATACCTGAACGGCGAGCACTCGTGCAGCCCGCACAGACCGCTGTCCGAGCACCGCAGATCCACGCTGCAGCAACTAGTGGCAGGTCGCAGCTGCGCGAGAGCTGCCTGCAGGTGCGCGGTCAGCCGGCCATCGCCAGCGCCAACCTCCAGAACTGCTAAGTGCTCCAGGCCCAGCTCCTCCCCTCTCCTCCTGTGTAAAGCAATGCACACCGAGAATTCATCAACATTCTGAAATGGAAACATGCTGTACATGAGGTCCAGACACTTGCGCCTTCAAGGCAAGCACTCACTAGATACGATGCAGGGGATTTTGTTCGCAACGCGTTGTCTGCATCGTCGGGCAGGTTATTGTTTCAGGCAGACTTGCAAACAAGGCTGGCTTGTGTGCCAGCTGTGCAAGGTGAAGCGAACCACTACTGCAATTAGGGATATAAGGAGCGCAAGCAAACTGCCATATCCAGTGCGTGCAAGAGGACCGTGTCTCACCACAGGTATGCTGCCAGGGAGTTGATGTAGTCACGGGTCCAGACTTCATACTGGCGCCAGGTGGGGCCTGCATCCAGGCGGCCCTGCAGGAACGCCCGCCACCGGCCGCACTGCTCGCACGCGCAGCTCACCTCCCCGCTGGCTGCCACCTGC
>JADEYI010000411.1_pt1 | contig 61261 bp, 88 predicted proteins | sample 8542331 | NCBI WGS metagenome assembly JADEYI01 (sample SAMN16510988, study PRJNA670497) | mine drainage metagenome | isolation source: biofilm near Copperflume 1 | place: Germany: Marsberg coppermine Kilianstollen | collected 2018-02 | reverse complement strand
CCTATCTCACTGCTAAGGCACGTGCTCCCACGTGTATAGCCAGATCCGTTACACCAGCGCCTTGCATGCCCCAGTGTTGATCGCATATACCAGTGCCGCATACTCTGGACAGACCAGACACATCGGATCAGGGTGGGTGTCAATGCCTTGTCATCATTATTCAGCATTTTATAGACCCCATGATTGCATGCATATTGCCAAGACTTGTGATGCCAGGCTGTTCATAAGGTTGTAGTTCCACGCCTTTCAGTTGAGCTGTCATTGGCAGGCGCAAACAGCATGCAACTCTCTCAAGGCTTGACATGTAAGACAACCAAAGCAAAGGAGGTGACCTCACTTTGAATCCCAGACCCTCGGAGTGTACCGTGGCGGCCAGGGTGAGGATCAGCGCATGAATTATGGCGACATGGAAAACCGCAATGAAGGTCCCATGGCTCAGGAGGAGAACCCCTGGAAGCCTCCATGTCTTCCTCCACACCTTTGCTAAGGAGTTGTCTGACAGGACATAAGCCGCAACACAAATGTCAGCAGAAAAGTGCCATGAGGCACAGAGGCCTTGCAGTGCCCCTGTGCAAAGAAGGTACCCCAGTCAGTAGGAGATGCCCTCCGGCTACTGACACCGCATGCTAAGCCCAGGGCAACGTAGTCACAAAAGAGAATCTGCAGGATCAGCTGCACAACGTTGTTAACATGTTCAGCTGTACAGCTCCTTGCAAGCAATTGCTTGGTGATTGACATGGACGCGTACACCAGCAACTTGAGCAAGACCTGACAGCATTTTGCGATTGAATTCAAATGGGGAGCTGGCACAATAAGGCACACCTTCGCCAGGGCCGGGAGATCGTACACTCCTGCTCCATACCGCCATTATAGTAAAAACGGCACCAGATGTGCCAACACTCCAAGGACAGTTGTTGGAAGCTGGTGCAGCAGCACCTTCAGGACCCACCAGCACCCTGCAGCATCCAAACGCTAGTGCATGGCCATGCATGCCTTGCATAATGCAGCCATGGCATAGTGTGGCCATTTAATCATGCAGGCAATTCAAGAATCTTTCCAATTTTTCCACCACATCTATAACTGAGCAGATTTAAAAGACCTGTCGAGAGCACCAGACACTCTGACCAGATTGCATGCTGACAACAAAATCACATGGGTGCCCACTTCACCCCTCCACGTGTGCTTGGCCCCAAGAGATTCATCGGTGATACTCCCTGAAAGCTTTGACCATCCTTTGGCCAAAGTTACCTCGAATTATTTTCAAGGAGCATCCAAGACGTCTCTTGAGCGACAGCAGATCCTCGCAATACTGTTAGGCGGCCTCAGGCAAGGCTGGCGCAGGATCCTCGTCCAAGGTGAGAATCACCGACATTCTGCCGCATCTGGCTCGCATTGGAAGGCTTTATTCGATCATGCAAAATCTTTGAGGGCCTCAGATCCGGCATCACAAAAAAAATCCTGGACATTTCCACTGGGAAAGCTGTGCACGTCCGGTTTGACAATGCAAGCTTTGCAAACCTCTAATGCTTCAATTCGATTGTTGCACTTCTTCTTGTGTTCCTTTTATGACATTGGTTGGCCTGAATCAGTGAATCAAATGAATTCCGATCAAGTTGAGGAGGCTGCTTCACGCATCCTGCCGGAGATGGCCACCTGCGAAGTGACAGGACTTCGTCCATTGACGTCAGCGAGGCAGTCAAGACTAAACTCATTTAATCATGTGCTGGTGGTTGCTACCTGTACTGTATTCAGTAGCTGCCTTTCAGTGCTGCCATTGGTGCTCTGGTCAAAATCTGGAACTTGAGTTGAGGGCTCTGCAGCACTGTGCTTGAGGTTTGACGTGTACTGGCTTGCCTCTGCAGGGGTCAGGAGACATGGACGCCACGTCAGGGCCACCCGGGCACAAAGAGCGCTGTGAGGCAGATGAGCCGCCCCACTACCTGCAGAAACTGACTGAGGAGGCTGAGAAGCTTGCAGCAGAGGTGAGGATCCTCCCAAGAGCGCAGAACTCTGGCGCTCAGAGAGCAACCCGCTGAGCGCTGCAACATAGTGTGCACGACAATCAGGGTGATGCATGCAAGCTGAGATCTCTCTAGAGATACCTGACATGCCTGTCACCTGTTGTTTCCAGCATGAGTCCCACTTATCTGCTCCTTCAAGGAAGCTCAAGTCCTTTTATAAAGATGACCTTTCTCAGTTTCAAGGCCAAGAATCGTTGTTTATGAGGATAGGGGTTCTGGTGACACCGCCCCATTATGGCAATTCCACTTCTCTGAGGCTGAGGATTTGTGCCACACTCCTTGATGAAGGTTTCATGAAGCCAACCCGATTCAGAAAGGTCCTGAGACTCTAATTGACACGGCAGGATTGCTTGCAGCAGTTCCCGAGCTCAGACTCAAGACCGGTTGCGATGCGCGCAGGTGCTTAAGAAGACCGTTGGCGTCAAATTCCCTGAGGGCCCTTTCCGTTCCCTCCCTCAGCGCCCCCCTCCTTTAAGGGCCGCCGCCTGCTCCCGCGGGCAGAGGAGAAGCGCGGCCAGGACTGGACCCCCGAGGACGTCCTGATGGTGGCCGGCAAGTCGCACCTGCTCTCCTTGCTGCCACACGCCATGTACAACATTGCAAAGGTGCGCCTGTTTGACTCCCTTTTGTTGCAGCTCTGTGGGTGCCAATAAGCACTGGTATTCGCATGCATGCATGGTCAGTGTGACCACCCCTCAAGCAGGTCTGCGATGTTGAAGATGTTGAAGTGTTGCAACGGCCCATCAACAAAAAGGCGAAAGACTGAGATTACTGAGATCTGGCCTGGCAATTTGAGACATGTGCGACGCTGCATGTGGTGTTCCAGTGGTGATGCCATCACATCATGCGATGTGGTAGGTCACCTTGGAAGCTTTGTTGGAGACCCAATAGACTGATGACACAATTGAGAGGGAGTAATAGGGACATCACATGTTAGTAAAGAGCATGGAAGCTGCTTGGTGTTGAGCTATGCCACGCTTTAAGACACGATGAAATTTCTTTAAAGGCATGTGTGCAAATTCTCAAACTTGACCTCATGCTGTTAATGCATGATTTCTGGCATGTGGCGCATGGCATGCAGGCGGAGTGTTGGCCAACGGTTGGCGGGCGAAGGTCACGAATCGCGGCAAGTACCTTTGCTACCCGCCAGCGGTACGCTTCACGCTCCCCTTTCGTTTACCCGTGACTAAACCAAAAGGCTGATGCCATTGACCAACATGTTGCGATCCAACTCCCTGGTGCCTGCAGCCTGTTTGCGTATGATTACAGAAAGGCATGCAAATAAATCGTCTCAACACTGCGCAACGGCCCACTTGATCCTGTGTTAAGTGGAAACAGGGGTTTGTCCCCGCGGACGGGGCGCATGCGCACAAGTGTCACGCCGACCGCACAAACGTGGCGCACGCGATGGGCCTGCCAGCTCTCTATGCGCGGCGCCAACGGCCGAAGAAGGCAAAGTCTGATGCAGATGCCGCAACACTAGCTCAGCCGGCAGCTGCTGACATGGACACCAGCCTGGCAGCCAAACCGGCTCCATCACAGCATGCTCTCCAGGTGACGGCGGGTGGCCCACCCGGGGTGCCAATGTTCCTGTTGGAATTAAAGAATGGGCATGCTAAGGATATTTGGGCACATCCTACATCACACCAGTTTGCTATGTTGATGATGCTGGAACCCTGTGATGTGATGTATCTCTCTTTTAGGAGACCATCATTCACAAAACATCCTGACCTTATAGCTTCGAATGTGGTTTAAATGGAATCTTGGTAAATCATGGGCCACGGTTGTCGGGGCCCGGCAGGGACTAGTTGCATTTTGCCCTCTGTTGAGTGCGTCTTGCATATAGCACCTTGTACCTTGCATTAGAAGAGAAAGTGCTGCCTGTTGCTGCAGGTGATCTGGTGAATGTGAATGCCACAACGCCAGCTCAGCAATCAGCTGCTGATGTGGACGCCAGGCTGGCAGCCGGCCCGGCCCCACCACAGCCCCATGCTCCCCCTTTGACGGCGGGTAGGTGCCACTTCTGCTTTTGAGATTGTGACATTTTCTAGACAGTGACTGCTCAGTAAGCACGTGCTAACTAACTGACTGCACTGACTCACTGGTCGGACCATGCTTTGTACGCCACCGAAAGCTGCGATGTGATGCTTATGTTGAGTACTTGAACCCAGCTCAGTTCATGTATTGCAACAAGAAGTGTGATATCCAAATGCTGCCGGCTGCAGATGATCTGGTGGGTGTGGAGGTTGCAGCGCCAAACGCGCCGGCCCCTGACCATGCTCCTCAACCGACGTCTCCAGAGCATATTCCTCCAGAGCATCTGCCCGTGTCAGGTGGGGCAAAGTTATAACTAAGTTTTTCGTTTTATTCACTGCTAGTAGGGATTACTAGTGCAAATGATGATGCTGGGTCTGTACCTAGCACTAGCAGCTGCTGATCCTTTAGGCGGAAATCGGGCACTACTAAGTAGGTGGGAGGTAATTTCAGATTAGTTAGTACATATGCCGTCCGTAGCACTGAAGTTTGTCAAGCATACGTGGAAGCAAACAAATGTTCTTTAAGAAAGCAGATGGCGAAATGTGGACCTGGCAAAAATTACTAGTAGTGCTCATCTAAAAGTCTTTTTGTCTGGGACAAAATGCCACCCAGGGGTCTCCTTCCCAAGTGTGAAGCCTGATGTGGGTTGTTTGTCACTTGTCACTTATCAGAAGGGATTGCCAATCTAGATTAAGGCAGATTTGTCTGGGCTGGCAAATTGAATTTTGAAGATCTTTTGTACCCCAACCCTTGTCTTTGGGGCTACGGGGTATTGGTGGGGTTGCGATGTTGAACCCTACAATTTTTCGAATAGGGTTCGTTTTCTGGGATGGGCCAAGTGACGGGGATTGAATCCTGATACGACGCGTTGCGGCAAATCTAGGACTGTCGAATGGCTCACATAAGTTGGGGACTGAAGCCGGGCTGACTGTCATGTTTTTATGCATATTGTTCAATGCGAACAATAGCTAGATCGCGAACTGCAACGCTATCGAATTGAGACCAGCAAATTAGAGCGCTGACGAGCAGGACACTTCTGCTTCGCTTGGTGCAAGATTTGCCCTTTCTTGCCGGTGCGGAGGCCTGCGAACCATAAATCTGGCCTGTTGGAGCATTCGCTCGATTTGAATTCGTGTTCCGTTCAATTTTGGGATGTAGAAGTGAGCGCTGCCGCTTGCAATGTCCAGGTGCTAACGAACTTCCGTTTTTTCCTGTGCAGATGGCTTCTTGGAGGCTTTCCTCACGTTCATCGTAGCGCTTCCCTTGGCAGACGTATGGCAGGTGCGCCTTTCACAATCCCATATCTCTAATTTTTTTGTCGCGTTGTGGCACAAAGGCTTGCAGATTTGATAGAAGATAACTCTGTGTGTGCTTCAACCTCATCTCCTGATGCTTATCTGGGGCCTTTCACCCAAGATGCTCTGAAGATCCACTTGTGGATGTGGCTTGGTGAGCTCAGCGTTGAAGTGCTCTCTTTGTGATGCGCCTTGCAGGACGTGGCATGGCGGGAGCAACAGCGGCGGGTGCTGACGGCGCAGTTTGGTCCGCGCGAGGTGGATTCACTGGCCATGAATGCGGTGCTGCCGCTGGACACCGAAGACGGCTGCACAGGGACGCCCTTGCGCTGGGTGTAAAGAGCGAGAGCTCAAGGTGCCCTTGCCTTTCTACTGCAATTATACTGGAAAAACATGATGGATTAGGGTTGTGGCAAAAATGATGGGAATGATGTGCATAGCATATTCTGATTTGGATTGAATTGGAGTTCAAGGACCTTGCTGGTCATCCACATGGAATTGGGCTGAAAATGTATTTGCACTGCTTGTTATGGCTAATTAGGAGAGAGCGCATGCGCTATGCCGTCAGTTTCGCCGCGCAGGACGCGCCTGCAGGCGAGCAATGAGGGCGCTTCTCTGGATAGCGTTTCAGCTGAGGCTGCCGCAGGGCATCAAGTCGATGGGGAGAATGTGGGCGGTGAGCAATCCCCTACCAACCCTTTCAAAGAAGTTCTCTCTGACATCGAAATGCCAGAATTGCCCTGTGTGCCTCCTCGGTGCAGGCTCCTTGAAGAGGCATCAGTTGTGCAACCTTGTAAGATTGCTATAAAGTCCTATAGGCCATTTGCCTTCTTACTACCACGTGACGACAACCAACCGGAGCTAGAACTTGACTCAGGAAGGCGGGATGCCAAGCCTCTGACACTTCAAGAAGGGAAGGGTTACCAAGACGTTGCCGACCTGTTCCCCAATGTGATTTACGAGGGGCATGAAACAGAGGCAGCTCACCTGGGCGCCGATGAAACGGCCACCGTTTCTCCGGATGCCACAGAAGAATTGCAGCATCTTGGCCTGCGTGAGGGTGGTTCTGGCGAATACTTGGTAAGCACTAACGCCGATGATTTAGACAACATTCCGATTCGTGAGTCCGTCCACCTATTCAACGATAGAGGGGCAATGGCTAGCTATTACGAGCCCAAAGGGGCAGAGCCCGAACGAGATCGTGTCAATTTCACTGGCAGCCAGGGGGCATGCACGACTGAACGCAGCCCTGCTATGGAGGGTGACAGTAGGCCAGGTGGCTTTTCAGGTGGGATTAACCTTGTTGAACTCTCTCGTTGTTGGCCTCGCCATTGGTGCCGGAATTGTCTTGACGCAAAATGCAAGTGCGTGGGCTCAAAAGTGGTTTCGCGAGAGGGCGGAGCGGCGCGAACTGAATCAGGCATCAAGAGATACCCCAACTGGGACCCACGTTCTGAGTACTACAAGAACAAATACCGCCGATGCCATGGTTTTGAACAAGGTTATAGAGGCTAACAGGGGGGAGACCCAGGCCGGGCTCTAGGATGTTGAAGACATGTTATGGAATGCGATCTTCATCAGCCTTAATTGGCGGCTGGGGCTATGCGCCAGTAGGCATACCATATGACAGGGCCAAGTAGGCATTGGGATTGATCAAGATCCTGCTGTTGTACAGTTGTCGTCTAGATGGAGCTGGAAACCAGGGGACACTTACTAACCTGGTAAACCAGTAATCAACTAAGCTAAATTAAGGTCCCCTGAGAAAACTTTCACAGGGGAGATATATATATATATATATATATATCCAGAGGGATATTTATTATATATAGTCATCTGGCGGGAGGTCTTGATATATATGTAAAAGGGGTTCAACAGGAATGCAAGCACTTACCTTTTATATTTGCTCACTAAGAAGGATGAAAAACTGTGTCTGCAGCTGCCAGCAACATTGGCAGCAGACAAGACATGTAGTAGCTCTAAGGAATAGCACAAGGAATTTTCATAGCTTCCAAGGGTGAATGCATGCTGCTGCAGCGGTACAGCCCGTACGGTACAGCTGAGCTTTTCATTGATCAATGTATTGCTCACATGCTACACTCTGGAATCAGCCAGAGGTGACCCACAGATCGGTGGAGAGCACAGCTTTGCAGCACGTTTTGATGCGCGAATGCGCTGGGTGATCGCTTAGTCCTCGTGTCAACATGCAAGTGCAAAAGCCCTCAATGCGCCGGGCATTGCCATGTAATGAATCCCAATTCTTACTTACCCCTACCGTAGGATTGGTACCTTAGTAAGGATTGGTTGCTCCATGTGATGTGTCCCTAATATAGTCTATTTTGTCCCAGATAGGACTCAGTGGTTTGCCGGTGCCCTTCTTCTCAACCACGATCACATCAGGCTCAGCACTCAGGCTCAATCTTCTCGATCCAATTCCTGCCAGTCTTCCAATGCATCAGTTCCACAAATGTTCAACAAAACACTTCTTATCCGATGCAAGCCTTTAATCGCATGAACACGCCATATGAGGCGATCCCAAAAGGACATCAACCGCAAGGCAAATGCCAACAGCAATTCAAGGTCCGCAACTGATCAGACCCTGTAGCACTCAATATTGGAGTGCCCATACTACGCCACAATCGTGTCATGCTCAGGCATTTGCATTCCTTCAACGTGGTTATTCAATCTTGACATTAGTTCAGCTCTCCATTCAACATTCGTTCAAGCAAGATGCTACTGCTTACCAAAAGCATTTCACAAAAAAACCAGTACTCTGCGCTTGATATGAGCGCAAAATTTAAACTGCTGTCTGCGAGGGGCGCCTGAGATCACCATGCATTCTTCCAGCCAAGACAACTTTCACTCCTGCTTCTCAGCAGGCCATTCAATTCTGTCACAACAAGAGCCACCTACGCCGTTTGCAGAGTCAGCATTGCATTCTTTCTCATCAATTCTGCTGCCGAGCGCGCAGCTACCGCGCACCAACCTGAGGTACAAGTGGCACAGCACTCCCCCAGCCAAACGAGGGCACTAGAGCCAATTGCCTCCGAGGCTTGGTGCAGAGGGTAGGTATGTGGGTGGATCCACGTGGCGGCAGCTCCAGCGGGGTGAAATGCTGGGCGGGTCCAGGGGTGGACCCACCGGGCCGCGGCTTCACCGCAGCGCCGCGAGGGAGGCGGCCGCGGCGCGCGCGATCATCAACTCAGCCTGCAGTTTGGTGATAAGGCGCATGAGTACGACTTGCAGAATTCTAGTGGACTGATCAGACGCATCTTTGTACAGGGCTGAGTGTGCGACAGACACACGCAGCTGATTAGCAGACACAAGAACCTGGGTCACTCAAGACCCCATACGCTTAGTGACACTGCATTGTTCCCAGGCCTCTCCTGATCTGCGCTCTGCAGTGTCCCTAGAGATCTACTTTCCAGCTGCACTCAGGAGGACCTCGGCTGGCTTCACCCCCAGCCAGGACGTGAGAACATGCACTGGGGGACAGGACAGACCTGCAGCTTGTCGCAGTGCCGCCGGTCTTCTGGGGCTTCTGGCTCTTCCTCTCCATCCTTGTTTTCGCGCAGAGTCAGCTGCCGGCGCTCCTGCATCAGCTCCAGGCATTGCGCCGCGCTCTCCGGGCTCACAAAGTCGATCGCCACCTTGATGCACGACTTCAGGTTGCGGACCTGCGCCCCCGTCATACACCCCTGTGAGCTTCCGCATTTGGTTTAGCCTCGATCCCCTGTAGCCTCTAGAGGGCTTCTATCATTCCCCTGCAGTCATGTAGGGTATGGCAGCGCCTCCAGGGACATGCATCATACGTCCACCGTCAGTTCAGATACCCCCGCCTTGACCAACCAAATTCCTGGCTTCCCTTTACCAGGCCTTGGAACCAAATAAAAGTCAGAGAGCCTTTGCGTGCTTCTTTGCTTATTCACAAAGGGTCTGCTGTTCCTTGAGGCCCAGTGGCCTTGATGATCTCTCAGGGGGGTCTACATAGAATCATACATACTTACATCAAGTGCCCTGCCAGGCCTGTCAAAAAAGGGGTCTCCAAATCAAGACAAGGGGTGGATCGACAACTGGCGCACTGGCGCACCTGGTGGGGGCATCCGGCAGGGATGAAGACGGCCTCGTCCTGGTGCTGCTCAAAGTGCCATGACTCGACGCCGTACTCGCTCTTCAGCATCGCGCGGTGCCTGGCCGTCAGGAAGAAGTCCTGCATGATGCATTGGCATGATTGTATCAGTGCAAGAGCAGCACAGCAACAGGCAAAGGCAGCGTGTCTTTGGACCCCATGCAAGGGAAGATTAGGGTGTACTGCAGGCTACCCTTAAAGACCTGTACTATTTCAAGAGCCCTTTACTAATTTCCGAACAGACCCAGCTCAGCAAGCAGGACGAAACAGTCTGGCTCAGCACCTTCCTGCTGGACAACAACAAAGGCAGAGACTCCCTCGTGATGATTTGATCCTGAGTGCGCTATCATTCCTGCCTTGCTACTTCAGTGCCAATCTCTTGCTTGCTGATCTCTTGTCCGTGTTCTGGTTTGAGCCCAGCTCCTCCCACAAAGAAAAAGGGGTGGCAGCGCGCCTGGTCGTGGATGGGGTGCAGCATGGTGTCGACGTCGACGTTGACGCCCTCGGCCGCGAACTCGTCCGCATGGCGCCGCAGGAAAGCCTCCAGCTCCTTGCGGCTGTCTCGCGGCCAGATGTCCCACACCACGCCCGCGCCCCCGTAGCTGCGCGCGTAACACAGGACGTTTCAGCGCCCGTGATACGGGGTTCATAAGCGCACGTAACACAGGACGTATCAGCGCCCGTAACAAAGTTGTCAGCGCCCGTAACAGCATCTGAGCCGACACTGACATCCGCTTGGAATTGTGTGGACAGGAAAGCGACAGGGACCCATTTCGGCATATGAGCTGCATGTGCAGGAACACTTGCAGATCGGCTGCCTTGGCAAACAGCATCAGCCGACATATTTCACTGGCAGCAGTAAAGGAGCAGCTCCTCAACATGAAGCGATTCATCCTTTTTCTCTGAAACAGCTGGGCAGGGAAGGTTTATTGATTGTGGGCCACCAGACGGCTAGTTCTCCACCACGGTCAAAACCCCTGAAAGGTTGATATAGCATGTAAACCCCAATTAAACCATGGCAAACGCCCTTGGAAATATATATCTGCGAAGACCCCTGCCTTGAAGTTCCAATCACCTTGACAGCAGTTGAAGTAAACCAGAGCCTACATCATTCAAAGGGCTATGTGAGGTACCTGGGATCGGAGACCATGTCGGCGGGGGTGTTGCCGCAGCGAACGATTGAGTCAGCGCCCTCTCCTGCCTGGTGACACATGATATTGATGGCGTCGCTCAGATCGCAGTGCATCTTGGTCACGCTGTCGCCCTCGCCCGCATGCTCCTTCACCCTGCACGCAGAACATGCAGATCAGTCATCAGAGCTTGGCAGAGCAGCAGCCAACTGCCAGAGGCCCAGAACACTGCTGTGCATTGGAAGTCACTTAAGGCAACAGGCCAAGCAGTTTCAAAGACAGCGCAGGCAATGACAAACAGAATGACCGCCCTGTTTTCATCTGACATGCAGAGGCTGGCAGCGCATACAGAGAAGGCCAGAGTGGAAGCAATGGCAGGATCTCCATGGAGCTGCGTGGTCAATCTGAGAGACCAAACGCGGAAGGTGCAATGCGGACACCATGGATCTAACACTTTGGTGTCTTGCCTCAGCATGCTTGGTAAAAAGCGTGCAACATTAGTCTCACATAAAGTCACATGCCTGCGCGGCAGCTCCCGCCTCGTCCACAATGACACCCCTCGCCGCAATGACTAATGGGGTTATGCTAGTGAGTGACTGTTTTCGATCCTGCTGATGACGCACCGGCCGCAGGCGACGTAGGATTTGGGTCCCAGGTCGGGTTTCACGCCGTTGTCCTCCAGGTAGGAGACCAGGTTGAGGGGCCCCTTGGGGTGGCTGTACTCCGGCATTGGCAGCATCTCCAAAAAGTCCTGCGCGAATGATCACTCTGAGAATCACCTCTGAAAACCACCATGGTTGTCCAGCACTGTTTCTGGTATTTGCCAGTTTCAGACATCATAAGACGTCATCATAAATATTTAGATCACAGTTAGACACAAGGCTGATGCAATTGTTATGACACAAAGCGCCCACTCAGCCCATTAGTAAGTGCAGCCCAGCCGGCAACGCCAGGCAGAACAAATGAACCCACTTTCCAAGCAGAACCAGGCCTGTCAACCTCTTTGGGCAGCGTTGCCTATTCAGATCGGACCACAGATGCACACCGCATGCATTGACACACATGAACAAGCTCCGCTGGCCAGCTGGGTTTTGCTTCTGTCTGGCAGTGATGGTGGGGTGCAGTCTTCAGCCACAATATCGTACTATATCGCAACCCATGGCCAGCTAAAGAGCCACAGCAGCCCAGCCGGCAGTAATTTTGACATAGTCACCTCTACACAGCTCCAGAGCAGACTCACACCCAGGCAGCTCTTCATGCAGTGTGCCACTCAGGAAAGTGGCAGGACTCCTGCGACGATCAGGTCTTAGAGAAACTTCCAAGTGCACACCGCTCCTTGGAAGAATCTGCCTTGCAGCATGTGCAGCATGCTGATCGCCTCTAGATGCGCCGCTGCTTTCTATTCCATTTGACTCTCAGCAGTCAACGGTTTGAGGGCGGGAGGTGAATAGCAGTGGATACAGCAGCAAACCTGGTTGTGGCGGCCGAGCCGCTCGGAGAAGTGGGCGTTGGGTGGCCAGTCTTTGAGTTTGTACAGGTCCCCGTCTCCGCGGCCCTCCTTGTAGAGCTTGAAAAATTTGCCCTCTGTCATTCTCTCCTCGCTCCAGTCTGTGCACTTCAGGACCTGCAGTGGGCACTTCAGATGGGTCACACCTTCGCTCTGATCTGATTCGCTGGCAGAGCAGGGCCGCCCTAAAAAATTGAACACCTCATGGCTCCCGCCGGGCCCCAAACCACCGCAGTGCCATCGTGACAAGCCCAAGCGACGGATGGTGCAGCAAAGCCGCTGCGCATCTGCGCTGTGACTCAGCTGTGACGTGCGCTGATGTCAGCAATGACTCAGCCTCTATATTATCAGCCGTGCCTTGCGGCGGCGGTTGTTTTGTGGTCATGACGGTGACAACTCTGAGGAGGCGGAGCCAAGAAGTGCATTTGGGTGCCTGGGAGACGTGTCTCGTCAGATCAGGCGGGAGAGGCGCTCACATCAAGCTCCTCGTCCTTTGTCGCGCCATGGGCTTTGTTCTTTTCATTGGTCGCGCGGGACATCGTGTCCGGGTCCCACGCGTAGCCCTTGCGCACGGCGCGAACCACCACCGGCACGCCCTCCCGCCAGACCTCCTGGAACAGCCTGCGCAGCAGCATGCGTGACTCATCGCTTACTCATCCTGCATGCATGCGCTGGACACAGTTTCCAGCGCACAAGAGCTCAATGCATCATCATCCGGTCGATCAAACAGCAGAACTCGAGGCTACCAGCCCATGCAATAATCCTGTACCCATTTCCGTTCAGCCATTTTTATCCAGACAGTCCAGGCATCTCAATTCAAACAGCAATCATGCTTGGAGTCTCTGATACATCCAAGAGTCTCAGAAATGTCAGAACATGCTGATGCGGGTTCAGAAAGCTATGTCGCACATATTTTAACTGAATTCACAGAGTCAGACACAAATTGGCAGAAGCAGCATCGCTGAATTGAGCATTCCTCACTCAGTGCATGCATGCAGCCTGAAGAATAGATGCTCCCATGAACCACACAGCAATTTTCTTCTTTGAATAGTGGCTCAGCTCTCCCTCAAGCGCCGTCCACAGCAATGCTGGCCATCTGAGAGGCTCTGGGTGTTAAGGAGCAGGTGCGACGAATGGGCCGCTCCCTTGATTGCTATGTATGCTGATAAGGCATCTAAGTGAACATTGCACCCAGGCAGCCAGCGAAGTGCTGCTGCCAGCATGTCGGTGTAGCTGCTCACAGCGAGGCAGCAGGGAGGATAAACCAAGCAAACACATTTACAGGAGGCACAGTGCGCCCCGGCTGGCGGGAGGGGGGTGTAAATACTGAGCACCATGCACAGGGTTGCTTGGATCTGGCGAGTCCAACAAGGGGTAGGATTGTGGCAGCCTCCAACTGCAGCTTGCCTGAAGGATGCACCTTGCCTCTTGGCAGGTCAGTCGTGCGATAATAAGTAGTGATGATAGTGCAGCTGCGCACCTGACTTGCGCAGGGCGATTGGGGTTCCACATGGCCAGGTCGTCGGCGGTGGGCGTGTAGACGTAGTTCTGCTGCCCGTCCGGCCGCGACGCCGCCAGCCGCTTGCTCTCGTCCGGCACCGCCTGCTCCAACCGAAACATCGTGTTGAGTGACTCATTGACAAATTCTTAAATTCCAGGTACCAAGACAGCCTGCTCCATGCCCTTTCAAGCCATCATTTATCCTCCCTGACTGGCAGATTTAAGCCCATGGAAGGATAAACACAGAGCTTGACTTGATGAAAATTCCTCTTTTTAGAAGAGAAAGCAGGGGGAATAAGTGCTGTCAGAGAAGGACGAACAGGGAACGCTGCACACCTGGTGCCATGATATCTGGCCGGCCGGCAGCGGCGCAATGCTGGCAGCAACCTCTGGAGCGCGCGCAGTTGATCCCGGAGCCTCGCCAGCGCGCTCAGCCGCAGCTGCAGCGTCCTGCGCGGCGGCATCTGGCTGCACGTCAGGCGCCAATGACGCCGAGCCGGGGTCCTCCCCATCGCGCTGCTGTGCGGGCGCCAGTACGTCGGCGGCTGGCTGTGGCGCCGGACCGGCAGGCACTGCGGCGGCATCCACATCACCTCCAGCTCCGTCTGACGCCTCTTCAGCAGCCTCCGCCGCCTCCCGCACCGGAGCGGCCGGCCGCACAGAACGCGCCGCGGCCCTGCTGCGCCGCTGTGCGGCCAGAACCGGTAAAGTTGCGACTAGCTGGGCGGCCCCCACTGACAGGCCGGGGTCGGCGGCCGCCTCTGGCGCGGCCTCCGGGAGCACATTGACGTCCATCAATGCGCCCCCGGCTGCATGTGCGCGCTCGTCCGCCGCTGCAGCCTCCGCCGCGGGAGCAGGCGCTGCAGCCGACGAGCCTGGGACCCCCCTGTCGCGCCCCTGTGCGGTCGGCGCCGGTGGCACAGAGGAAGGCTGCGCGGCAGGCGCCAAGCCAGCATTCTCCCTGGCGGGCTGCCCGGCGGCTGTCACTGGTGGGACAGGGGCAGGCGGCGCGGCCTGCTGCGGCCGGGTCGGGGCCAGCTGAGCGCGCTCCATTGCACTCCAGACACCCTGGAGGATGGCCATGTACATCGCCACATCCCTGTCGTGCTTGGGGAAGTTTTTGATGAATGCCTGCAGGTAGGACTGAGCCAGGCTGTCACGCTGCGCTGCCGTTGAGCCGCTTGGCTGTGCGTGCGCGGCTGACACCTCCGAGGTAAGAGTGCGTGCGCGCTTTCTGGGGGGCCCCTTCTCCGGCTCAGGGACTGCCGCAGGCCCCCCGTTTGCCACCGCTGCCTGCGGTGGCGCCGCGCGCGAGGGACCTTCCGAGCAGCTGCTTGCCGCCAGTCTCTCGAGGATGAGCTGGGCATCTGCGAGGAACCATGGCGTGGGTCACTTGGAGGAGACATCTGCAGTGGTCACCTTTGCAGAGACTCTGGTGCTCTGACGCGCCATAGTTTGATTTGGGACAGGCATGCTTTGCATCCTCAATGAGCAAGGACTACTTCAGCAGGATTACCATGTGGCAATCCTTGTGCCACACAGGCTTGACATTGGACTCGCTCACGCGAGGATGATATGCTCACCCTGCATGGCTGCACTCAGGAGGTATGCGCCAGAGCCGCTCCCTTGGCCATGTGAAATGGCCAGCGCTGCAGCTGTGACAGGTCCTGTCACGCGCACGGTGGCAGCCGCGTCGGCGACTGCAGCGGTGTCCTGCTGCGCGGCTCTCTGAGGCTCCGGCCCTGATACTACAGCTGCGTCTCCACTGGCCCCTGGCTCACCTGCAATTCCAAAAATCATTTCTTGTTGGCTCACTTCCCTTCTCCATTCACATCAGCCCCCTAGGACGGGATGTTTTAAAAGACAACAGATGATAATTTTGATGAATTGACAGTAGCTGATCACAGGCTCAACAGAGGCCAAAAGCGCGCCAAAGCAAGTACTGAGCATAACATGCAGATCATCCAATGCCGCGCGCTGCGGACTGATGTCTCGGCGAGCTCGTAAGCTTGACCAGGGGTTTGCATGCAAACAAAGAGGGTCACAGTGGGTTTCAGCATTGAGGGAGATATTAGGGCTGCAGGACACACCATCCTCAGCGCCCGCGTGTTCCCTGGGAGGTGGAGCAGCCTCTGGAGCAGCAGACTCCTCGGCCGTGCCTTGGCCGCCAGCAGCGGCCTGAGAGTCGCTTCTATCCTGCGCAGCAGCGGCCAGCACAAGGGCCTGCCGCTTCCGCGCTCTGCTCTCGCGGGCAGCTGTCCGGGAGTCTGGGCCTGCGGCTGCAGGCCAGCTTCCACTAGCACCTGCTTCGCATGCAGTGACGGCAATCATTCTCTGTGCTTGAAAATGCTTTTCAATTCGCACGGCGCCCCTGGGGAGGACTGTCATGAGGCCCCTGGCAGCTCAAGCAGAAAGTTAATAAAGCTCAACGGACGCTATCAGCCACATGGCTAAGACCACGCCAAGAGCGGCACTTGCACAACACGCGCAAAGCAACAGAACGAATCACACTGCCGCTTGTTAAACAGGCAATGGCAAGGTCTTCCATGCAAAGGAAAAAGGATAGGAGGGATTCACGGTATCAAGGGAAGTGTCAGGCTGGTAGGGGCGCACCAGCAGCGCCCGCGCCTTCTCCTGGAGGCACAGCAGCTGTGGGAGCTGCAGGGCCCACAGCAAGGGCCTGGCTGCCAGCAGCTGCCTGCAGAATGCCGGCACCTGACGCGCTAGCAGCAACTTTTGGTGCAGCTGCTATTTGCTGCCTCAGGCCTGCGCAATGCCAACGTGGTCATACATACCTTGTTCAGGGGGTGAGGGCAGCATGAGCTTGTCAGGGCTACCAGAGGTTCTCCCTGTGGCATGAATGCGCGGCCTTTGTAGCGCCAGGGGAGGCCAGAAAATGCAGGCAACGCTGGCGTGATATGAGCAATCAAACAACTTTGTCGGGTGTCCGCGGGTCGGTGCATGATGTGTTACCTGGAGCACGCGGGTAGAACTCCGTCACCCTGGGCTCAGCTTCGGGCTCGGCTTCGGGGTCGCTTTCATAAAAGTCCGCAAGCATCCGAGCGGGTTTCTTGGCCCCGCTGACCCGAAGAGCCACATAGCCGGAAAGGGACTCATTGCTGACGAGAGGGAGTGCATCTGCATAAAGAGCATTCACAGCATGAGGAACCGCACGCAGCAATTTGGGTGTGATATGACAGAGTGACCCTAAATCGCCATGGAGCCTTCTGCTTTCCGTCCCTGCTGGTGTTTTGAGCAGACCAGGAAGAATACCGTGCTCATGCACAGGCGAAAACGAAGCAGGCATGCCATGCATGTGCTGCAGAATCTGACCTGGCCTCGTTAAGGCTTTGTGCGCTTCCACCGCCGCCAGAGCCTCCGCTACAAGGTCGACGGGCAGCTCCTCATCACCATCGTCGATCCACCCGTCAGGATTGCGCTCGGCGGCTGCAGCGCTGCTGCCAGACCCCCCGGGCTCATCCTCCCCAGCGCTCCGCCTGCCGCCGTTCGCGTCTCCGGCAGCGGCGGCCGGGTCTTCGGCAGTGGCGGCCGGCTGGCTGTCAGAGCTGGGCAAGGCGGCTGCAGCGGCGCTGCCAGAGCCCCCGGCCGTATCCTCCCCAGCTCTCCGCCTGGCGCGGCACTGACCGTCTGCAGCCATGCTTGCAAGGTGAGTGATCTCTCTCCGTGTCTTGATGTCCCAAACTTGAGACAGACCCACAGCCCTCAGGCAGGCAAGAGGTTTTGGACAATATTCTCCATTCATTGTTAGTCTCCACAAGATTCCGTTCCAGATGCTGCGAGCAACACCCCCATCAGCTACTCTTGCATGCGCCAGGGATTGCTGTTCTCGATTACTAGCTCTCAAGTCCATCTAGCAGTTCACCAGTGATGCTGTACCTTGCGCGACCCTCCCCATAGCTTCCTACTGAGGCATGATGAAGCAAGTCTCAATGATGTGGAGGATTCAGCACGGGCAGACAGCAGACAGTAAGACACACCTCTGCTGCGAGCGGGCGCTGCCCCGGCAGATGGCCCAGCCTCTCGCCCATTGCCTGCCAGCTGCTCCTCGGGCCTTCCCATTCGCAGGGGTTCCCTCCCCGTGCTTCTCTGCCTCCACTCCCAAAAAGACATGTCTCCACCGTCCCCCATCTGCACCAAACACAGCACAGCGTTCACGCAAATTGGCATCTGCGCATGAGCTGCTTTGAAGACTTCCTTGAGGCTGCCGGCAGTCCAGAGCAACATGGAAGTCCTGGCACTGCCACGGTGTGTGCTCGGTGATCTGCAATGAAAGGGAAGATGGTACCTCAATGGTCTGCTGGAGGGCTGCGGCCATGGCATCGTTGAAGAAGCGCACCAGCTCCATTGTGTGTCCTTCCTCGCAGCAAACCTGCGCCTGACAAGACAGCATACACAGGGTTTCAGTGCGCCTGCGCCTCAACACCAATGCAGAAACATTATGCCTGTTGTGTCCAGCTCACCCAGCCTCATGGATATGGAACAGAAAAGACTGTGATCTGAAGGATCAGCAGGTGGATTTCAACATCTAAAAAGGGCCAGACATGTGCAGGCAGGGCCTTCTCATTGTACAAAGCTGTGCTTCATGCTGGCGCCAAAAGGCTTGCTGGACCCCTGTCCTTTTGATCACGCCCCAGGCTTCGCAAGGGTCTTCATCATTATGTCATAGTTAGTATCCTGGGGGCCAAATAACACATGTGCCTCCTTCATCGCACCCCAGGCTTCACCCGGGGTTCTGCACTTGAATGTGTTTGCCTGGACGCTGAGCCCTCTGATGCCCTCTTAGTGGGGCACCCACTCCCATGACATGCAAGTCAGAGATGCTCGATCACGCCAGAGGCTTCATCAGCTTCAATATCATTACGTCATGGTTAGTATCCAAGGAAAAAGCAGCACCTGGCCAGCCTCGCGGGCCTCGTCGCAGCAATGCAGGCACAATTCGAAGCCGTCGCCCTTCTCGGTGCTCGCGCACTCGGCGCAGGTGCGGTGCAGATCCGAAATAGTGGTGCAGCAGCGGTCGCACATGTGGCGGAAGTCCTCGGGGTCCTCCCGTCGCACGTCCCCGTATGGGACCGGTTCCGCGCCAGCCGCCACCTGCGCCCCCGGCATGCCGCGGTTCTCAGGATCGGCTGAACGCAAGATGTCGTTCTGTCCTGGCCATCACACAGGATGTCATACAGATCTGACAGGGCGCGGGGCAGCTCTGGCACACGAGGAGGTCTGCAAATCTCATCTTGCATCACACTGCTTTGCGTGCGCAACTGGTGCCCAAGAGTTGAGGCACTTGTGATCTGGTCGCCAGGGGTGCCCACACTACACACTCAAAAGGCAGTGGTGCCTTCTTACGATATGTATGTCAACGCTTGTTCATGACCAGCAACAGGGGGGCTGTGAGGAATGCTACACCTCTGCCAGCTTCAAGGCATGCTGGCCTGCGAGCAGGGGGGCGACATAGCGCAGCACGTGGCGCGCGTACTCCCTTTCCTGGTGCTTGGGCGCGGAGTAATCCTCGCGCGGATGCGGCTTCCGCATGCATGCGCGGCAGGTGCAAAAGCCCAGGCAGCGAGGGCACCAGCCTGCGGCATACCTCTGCCACTCCTCGTCCATACATACCTCCGAGATATGCTTCAAACTCTTGCAGCACCTGGCAAGACAAAAACCCAGGTGGACCCAACCAGTACAGAGGCAGTTGTGAGGGACAATGTGATTACACTGGTGTGCAGCAATGAAGGAACAAGGTCCGGTAGTCGCATTTATAGATCCACAACAAGGACATATGCCGAGAGTAAGCCTTGCAGATGACCCAGGGACGAGTGAGGAAGTGACGCACCCGTGGCAGAAGCTGATATCACAGCTGTCATTCTTTGACTTGCACGGCAAGGCCACATGCTGTTTCATGCAGATGTGGCATGATTTGGCGCCCAACTGCACACAAGGTGACATCAGTGAGCATGCATAACCACGGCGGATTACTTTATCAATAAGAGGCCTGTCAGGTTGCAAGCTGCGCAAGGCCACGCCAGGAGCGAAAGCACGAAGATTATCTGTGATGGCCAAGAAAACATTGGCAAAAAGACTGCGCAGCCAATTAAATCGCTTGTGGTCTCGCACCTTGAGCTGCTCTGGAGTGAAGTCTTTTTTGTGCCTGGGCAATTTGAGCAGCTTGGCTTCCGGTCGATCAAGCCAGTAGTGGCCGTCAACCGATCGCCTGCACATACAGGACATTGTGCCTTATTGTGCTTCTCTTGACAGCTGCCCTGTTGTGATTGATCAGGGCAATCTCTTTGTCCAGTCACCCATGCAAAGCCTGTGCTAACAACTGCAATCCAATCAGGTTTCCTTTACCAGCAAGCTTGCTGTTGGTACGTTGTGGCCCCTTACACATCACCGAGAGACATGCGCTGGTGGCAACAGGCGCACCCGTCACCCGGTGGCAGAGGTTGTCTGGCGGGAGCCAAGTCACCTCCAGACTCCTTCCCCTTGTCTTGCTTCTTCATGGCCAACGCGCGCTTCTTCCTACTGATCGCAACTTCCTTGCCTGCCTCAGCTGCCTTCCCCTTGCCCACTGCAGCCTTCTTCTTCCCGGCAGCTGCCCCTGCCTTAGCATCTGCGCCACACAGCACCGCCCCTTGATGAGAGCTGGCCCACCTTTCACCTGCTCAAAGACTTTTCACCAGCCTGCGGTCACCAGCCAGTAGGTCCAGTAGCACAGCTTCTCATCAGTCCCTTGTTGCTGCATGGGATGAGGGTCGCATCATGGGCCACAGAGTGTTCAGCAGGCAGCTGTGGCTGGAGGGTGCAAGGACCCACCTGCCCTCGGGCCTCTGGAGGTGCTAGGGACAGAAGCGGCTGCAGCGGCGAGGTCTGAGTCATCTTTGGCAGCGCCGCTGCGCGGCTTCTCGGCAGCTCTTGGAGCGACAGATGCGCCGACTGCCCGTTTTCTTTTTGGGGCGGATGTTGAATGGGTTGGGGCCCCGGCCGCGGGGCCACCGGCGCCCTCCTTGCCGGCTTTGGCGCTGGGCCTAGAGGACATTGTCCCCTTCAAATGTGCTCCTGCGCAGGCGTCAGAAGGTGGTCATATGTCTGACCTGATGTGGCAGTTGGCAGGCAAGTTTGGCACATCCTCTCTGCCATGAGAGGGCTGACCATCAAGCATGGTATCTAGGGGCGTTCAAAAGGGGTGGGTGAGGTTTGGTATTTTCTGAGGACCAAATACATGACTTGAACCCAAACTCACCCTACTGCCTCGGATGCCAGCGCGATGATCCTTCTTTGATGTGCAGCAAAATCTTTCTGTGCTCTCTTTGGACTGTTGGCCTGCTTCGATGATGTTCTACCAGCTGCAGGAACCTGCAGAGCATGTCACAAATCGAAAGTGGAAAAGCTAGTCCAAAGAGAGGAGAACGCGTCGAAGATGTATATTGGAACACATCATAGCATCCCATGCCCATACAACCCGACGAAAAACAGAAAAGGCAGCAGTGGATGTCAACAGGTACTCACCTGCAGCACGCCCATTCAGGGCCCTGGTCCCTCTTAGAGTGCACAGTATATAACGTTTCAGATGTCATCAACGGTGATTCCTGCGGCACTCATCGATAAGATCCAAATCAAAGATTCACTCGTTTGAATGCATCCACTGATGGTAATCTGCCGTTAACAGTCCTGGCGAAGATTCCCTTGGATTTTTATCAAGAAGGCATGTCTTCCAGATTATCAACCATATCCCTTTGCAACTGTCTTTCCTGGAATAAATTTTGATGAGACTCCTCGGGCTCAGAAATTTTGAGGCAATCCTTGATCCCGCGCAAAAATTTGCAGGTCTTCAACAAAGCCCTCTAAAACCCTGATTAAACTCAGGGGAGAACCCTATTTTGTCCTGATCAATATTGCCAGAGTGCTCAAGAGACGCAAAGGAGCTTGACAAGTACATCTCAGAGGTGCAGACACATAATCTTTACCCAGGCACTAGACGTCTGTATCCCAAAGATGACAATCTTGCAACGACGTGGAAACTCGTCACCACGCTCGTAGTGTATTTCTCGCTACGCTCGTAGCAACGAACAGCAATGATCCTCGAACACGTGCACAGTTTGTGTAATCACCGAATTTTTCTTGCCTCTGCATCTCCGAGGCGCAGAGAGATTCTTCAGAACATAGGCCTGCATGTGAAGGCGAGATCAATACGACCTGTCTCGACAATACATTAAGGGTATTTTAGGGCTCCTGTCAGTAAGAGGTCCAGTTTTGCTCTGAGGAGCACTGTAGCATCAAAGGCGTCCCATGCCACACAATGCGAGCGACGCAGCGTGTTGTTCAGGTGGTACCAAGCACGTTTGAGGAGAACTTAGATAAGAACCTCTTCCTGAATGGCGCAGCATATGCATTGGAGACAGCCAAACACAAGGCCATGGAGGTGTCAAAGAGGACCTGGCTTGCAAGTGACCTGCCTCATCTTGTCATTGGGGCAGACACAGTGGTGGAGCTGGAGGGCAGCATCCTAGAGAAACCAAAGGATGCCGCCAATGCCGAGTCCATGCTCAGCAGGCTGAGTGGGCAGCGACACGCAGTGCACACAGGCGTCGCCATGGTTCTCCCACACTCCACAGGTGCTCGTGCACAGAGGCGCTGGATGCTGTTTCTGCACTGCTTGCATGGAAGATACCTGCAGATGCAGCAGCGACTGTAGTGCGTCTGCAATAGAGCTGGTCCCAAACGGGGAAGTGACCCATCTTGCGCACTGCAGGAGAGGATGGGCAGCTGTTCACTCGCTCATTCTCGTCCACCACCTCTGTGGAGTTTGATGAGCTGTCCCTCTCCGAGATCAGAGCCTACATCGAGACAGGTGAGCCGCCCCTGATCTCACAATCACCTGGACGGAAGAAGTGACTCCAGATCTGACACCTTCATGCCACCACGGCATTGCTTACAAGCAAGCGCATGCTAATAATGATTGTTGGTCTGGAGAGGAATATGCATGCATGCCCTTCCATTTCTGTATTGATAAACCTTTCAAGGAAGCAAACGATGGGGTGTGCAGGGGAGCCCTTTGGCAAGGCGGGGGCGTATGGGATTCAGGGGCCGGCAGGAGCGTGGGTGAAGCGCATAGAAGGGTGCTATTTTAATGTGATGGGGTTTCCGCTGCACGACTTTGCTGCAGAGGTTGCAGGGCTGCTGCAAAGCGGGCATCTTTGATGAGCCATCGCCGGCCATCAACCTTGCACACAGGATGGGCCGGTATCTAGCTGATAGGGTATGTCACTTCTGGGCGGAATATTTTACATTGCAATCCATAGTATGCAGAGCTCGTCTGCTACAAATCTAATTTGCTGACATCCTTCTCTATTTTAAGGTGTTGTCAATGATCTCAGCTGGCTAAATCCACCTGTGCTGCCTATATCTTGGCCTGTGGAATTCGAAGTAGAGAGCCGGTTTAGAGGAGCATTCACCAGGATAAAAAGTTGGAGCTTGAGTAGATGTCGTGCCTTCTGACTGACCAAAACAGTACAGACCACAACTTCCAAAAGAACGCCGACTTGCATGCAGGCCATGCAGGCCCTGCACTCCAAACAAGACATACCGGCCCCAGGCCCTACTCTGCGCCAGCGCAGCCGAGCAGCGGAGCAGCCCCAGGAACGCATTGCGGTCTATCAGATCCCGTGAACCAGCTTTTGAGGGGAGCGCGACATCTGGCGGGCTTTTGAGCGTGCAGCGCGCATGCATGTCACAGGGTGTAATCATGCCCAAAGTCGGTCTGGTAGCCGCGCCAGACCGCACGAAACTCCTGCCGAGCGCTGGCCATGCGAGATTTGAGATTGGGCGCCCTGAGCACCGCGTGCAGCAGCACCCCTCCATCGCCTGCGCCAGATCAGGACGCTGTGTCAGCGCAGTGAGGCCCTCTGGGCTCGCCAGAGTGAGAATTATGCTTTCTCTACTCACAGAGAGACTCTAGTGTCTCTCTAACTAGTACTTTCCAAGTCAATAGAACAATTCTGAGTGCTGCATGGTTGTTGCCTGAAGCTAATGCTGGTGAGACCTGGTCAGGGAAACTATGTGCGCATGGCTTCTGCTGAAAGAGCTTGTAATGATGATGAGTCAGGCCGAAATCCTTTGAAAGACAGACAGCAGCATATTGCTGAGATGCTGGTGCACACCAAAGCTGGTGGCAGAGGCCTTGCAGCTGGGCGCGCAAAATCATCATGTCTTCATTTTCCTGAACTGCATCATGCAAGCAAAACGACAGCTGTATCGAGTGCGCACCCAGGATGACTGCGATTGCAAGAGTGAGAAGTGCCCTGGTTCGCCACAGCAGAATGATCCCGAGCGCCAGCAACATAAATACCACTGTGTTCCTCTTGATGCCCACTATCTTCACCTCCCTCGCCTTCCCCGGTGCCCTGCGATCCAGCAAATAATATACATCATGAGTATTAAGCATGGGTCTGCAGTCCTCCAACCAGTCAAGACGCGCCATGCCACAGCGGAGCAGCTGCGCCTCTGCCGGCACTTATCTCTGCCTGCAGGACTCTTTTCAACCCTGTCCAAGGCTAAAGGCTGATCATGTGGGCAGGGCGCTGCGTGGGATGTGGCAAGGTATCAAAGCATGCAGAGCCCCGCCTGATCTGGTGCAGCCTCCCCAGACACCTCTAATACGCCAGAAAGTTCTTGCTTCCACGCAGTCTGACCAATCTACTATTGACTCGCAGGCGCTAAGACTCTGCTGATTGCGTGGGACCCATGGATTCCAAGTCGAGAGCAGCGCACCCCAGACCAGCATGCCCCCCAGACTGCGCCCTCAGCTTCTGTGCCAGTGGCGGGTGTATTCTCCTGATCATCCGCAGTATCCGGTCGCTGCACAGGACAAATCGGATCAGTCACCCGTGCAGTCACCCGTACGCCAAGTGATGTCCCTCTCATGCCAGTGCTTTCAGCTCACAGGCACTGCATGCATACGGTCATAAGCTGAACATGGACCTGGGCAGATCAGCAGCTATGCTGCCCAATGTGGGGAGTCTGAAAAACATAGAAGATTTGAGGGCCCACCTCAGGGTGATAGCGAAGGTGTCATTCAGGCACAGGCAGCCTAGGACACAGATGCCTAAGGCCACCAGGGCGCCAATGTTGCGCAGGAAAGCGCCGAAGAAAGCCAGCAGGATAAGCAGCACGTAGTTGGTTCGGTAGTAGTACAGATTACACTTGATGCGGGGCAGGAGCTTGTCCTGATCTGGCAGGCCTGTGAACTTGCCAAAGAACTCCTTTGGGGACCGGGGTGGCGAGTTCCAGTCCACCTGGAAGGAAACACCAGCTAGTGTCAGCAGGTGCAAAGACAGCACGCGTCGAGAATTGTCCTTCCCTGGTCAGGTGGTCAAAATTCATCTTGGAGCGATGCGTCATGATCGGGGGAACGGAAATAATGACGGAGGTGGCTTTTGAGCCATATTTTAGAGAAATTCTGTAGCATGGCATGGCACCTCTTGTAAAGAGCTCAGGAGCTCCTCGAAGGTAACATTGGCCCAATCCATGAGTACTTGGTTTCACTCCCCAGTACTAAATCTACAGCTGAAGCACCGAGTAAATTCAATCACAACATGTGGAAACGCCTATTATAACAAAGTATGTCCGTCCTGTGCTCCAAATGGGCATATAGCGCTTGAGGATTAGCAATCTGCGGATTTTTAAGGGCTCCTACGGTATTAAGATCATCTAGTGACAGGTTCTCAAAGAAGTATCATACTGTAAAACCTGTCTTGGGGCAGGTAATCCGCTCCCATACAGGGCAAGTGTTTAACCAGCAATTGCACCAGAAGGAACGCTCCTGCAGCACTTTAAATACACTTCTGCAAAGATAACAACACCATAAGAAGTAGACTCATGCCTTTAAACTTACGCACTCCTTCCAAAGCAACTTTGATGTCAACTTCGCGCAGCTGCTCAGTGCTGACCTGCACCTGACTGGATGCTTAGTAATGCCTATTTGATGGTGGAGGGAAATGCGCCTGGACTGCTGCCATTGGAGCAGACTCGAACAGTAAGAAGATCAGTATGTAAAGATCTCGGGAAGCATGAGCCTTCAAGCCCATATTCACCAGACTGTAAGATCACATCTGCAAAGTTATGGGCATGCCTTTAAGTAGTACTGCAATTCCAGCATCCTGTAGGAGATGAGTCTGATCTTTAAACTAAACAGATCCTTAAGGGGAGCTCTGGATATTGATTGCGTGCAATCATAAGGGCTTAGAAGTTAGCCAGCCAATGCTGGAAGTTGCCGTCTCTCAGCAGGATGGAGGCGTCGATCAGGGCAGTGTCAGAGGTCCACCGAGGCTATCAGCAGCAGAGACGACGCAGAAATCCTTGCGTGGCCTTCCCATTGTCGCGAAGGTGCCTGGAAGCACATTTTACTCCTAACCCTGCTAGCTACTGACCTGATCTGTCCATACAAAGTGGAGAGCTTTGTAGCAGGCTTGCAGAACAACTATGATATCTGTGTTCCTGGAGGGATGTGAACCCCGATCATCTCGTAGGAATTGCTTGCTGGGGGAGCAGCTGGAGGCCTGGCGAAGACGATGGTCGCCCCTCTCGAAAGGGTCAAGATCCTCTTTCAGGTGACCTTCTTCCCATCACTTACTTCTACCTGAGCGCATTTATGTGCTCCATGCTGCTTCTTGCTCTCAGATCAAGACTTATTGTATAACAATTAAGAAGGGGCATTTGCTGCATGCAGACGGGCCGCATGCGTGGCAAAGGAGTAGGAGAGACCTTAAGGAACATCTTGGAGAAGGAGGGCGTCGGTGGGCTATTTCGGTGCTGCCCAGATCTGCTACTTACAATATTGATCATTATGAAAGGGAGCCCTCACGTTGGACTCAAGACTACCTGCATGCTTTTGGTGCATGCAGCCCTTGCTAGTACAGCTGCTCAAAGGAGGAGACTGCACGCCCTCAAGAATTGCAAGCTTCTTTGCAATGCCGGCCTTACTTTGGAAATTCGCAGCTGGGCTGATTGCATTTCATCCGTATTGAACAGGGGCAATGGGGCGAGCGTGCTACGGATAGTGCCCTATGCTGCGCTGCACTTTGGCGCGTACGAGTACTATCGGGAGCTGCTAGTGAAGGCTGCGGCAGCTTCCGTGGGCAAAGGTGTGGAGGAGTATGATGTGCCACCCGCGCTGGACCTTGTGGCCGGGTCCGCTGCCGGCGCGACAGCTGTGCTGGTGCGCTCCTGCGCAGCAACATGTCAGCTCTGGGCACAGCATGTCAGCTGGGGGAGTGCCAGCTCACCTGTAGGCACACTATACCAGCTCATAGGACAGGAGACGACCGCGGTGATGGGTAGTACACCTGGCAACGGCACAGTATATCACAATTAAGGCGTTGCTGTGCTGCTTCCTGGATGCTTCCCAAGGGCTTAGGTCACCTCTGCGGCTTCTGCCGGCCAAGCGATTGCAATCTTTTGATTGGGTTCTTACTTCCGTGATCCTTGTTCAGGGCCATCGATCTCATGGCCATTGAGAGTGTGCACCCTGGATGAGGGCATAAGGGCTCCTGCTGTGCTGTCAGGTCACGTACCCGCTGGACCTTGTCAGGACGCGGCTGGCCTACGACACAGAGGCGAACGGAGTGCGCCAGCAGAGCGGCACCCTCGCCTCAACCTCAGGTAACAGTCCCCAGCTAGCCACATGGCTCCCTTTACAGGGCCATCACTTGCAAGAGTAATGTTTCAGAAGACGGTGCATGCCTGCGCACTTCCTGCAGCAGACTTTGTCCCTTACAATGCCAACCCTACCCTTTTTTATCGCGCTCGTGCAGTGCGGTACTGGTCTGAGCACAGACCAGGTTCTTGCACAATTACGTACCATTTGCGCTGCCGTTTGTCATCCGTCCGGCTGTGTGCTGAGCTGGCACATGTGCGCGCAGGTGCCGCGCAGCCGGTGCCGCGGGTGCGGTTGACGATCCGCGGCGTGCTGGCGGCGACGGTGCGACAGGAGGGAGCCCTTGGGCTGTACCGTGGCATCGGCCCCACACTGTGCGGCATCCTGCCCTACGCGGGCCTCAAATTCTACGTCTACCAAAGCCTAAAACAACAGTATCGCAGGTGTGTGTTCGCTCCCCATTGTTCCAACTGGGGCTTGAGAAGGCGCTGATTGCCCCAGATCCTTCCAGACACTGCAGTCTTGGTTCCTGCAGCCTGCTTTGTGCCCAAACACCTTGCCTTGCCTCTTAGATGTTCATGGTGAGAATGGACTGGCTGGCACATCCAGGATGTACCAGAAAGAAGGACATCATCTTCCCAGGAAAAGTCAGAGGGATGGACCTTCGGCAGTTTTGGAGCATGCTGCAGCCTTCTGCCTATCCTTTGTGCCGCTCCTCGATGTGCACTCCACCCTTCTTCCACATCATAGCTGAGTTGTCCCGACGTGCACAGATTCTATGACGATGGGGGCGGAGGGCCTGGGGAGCATCACTTGCAGAAGCTGCCGGTGGGCGTCATGCTGACCTTTGGCGCCTGCTCCGGCCTTGTGGCGCAGACCTTCACCTACCCGCTGGACGTGGTTCGCCGCCAGATGCAGGTACAGCATCTGACTGAGTGTCTGAACAAGAATCTACTGGAGCAATAGAGCTGGTTGCCTCCACTGGGCACCCTTGGAGGGATATGAGTCATAACATGACATGAGTGGATATATGAGTGGATATGACAAGCAGCAGGCCTTGGCAAGCATCTTGAAGCTGTGTCTGCTGCCTCTGATTGCAAAGACATCATCATGATCACGGTTGCTAGCCACTGTCAGCGTATCTGCACAGCTATTAGATCTAGAGAAACAAACGAGGTGTTATGTCTGATCTGCCAGAAGTGAATCCCAGTCTTGCCCTTTAATCGGGTCTGGTGTCACCTGCGCAGGTGCAAGGGCTGCAGCCGCAGCAGCAGCCAGGGCAGGCGACGCAACAGATTCGGTCGACATGGCAGGGGTTGCGCCTCATTGTATCTCAGCAAGGGTCGCGCGCACTCTTCGCCGGGCTCAGCCTGAACTACATGAAGGTTGTGCCATCGACTGCAATTGGCTTCACGATCTACGACGCCCTGAAACATTACCTGGGCCTGCCGCAGCACCTTTAGCGCCCACAAATGGCATTGTTTAGCCAGCGCTGCTGTTAGTCATGAGTGAGTCAGAGCCGTTGTCGTCCCTGGCAGTCCATGATTTGCGCAACATTGCGGCTGCAGCAAGTATTTTGCTCGTTGGGTTGTGGAATTTATTCAGAAACATACCGTGGCAGTCGTGGCAGTTGAGGCTTTCAACTGCCACGACTGCAAGATTCAGGCAACCAATGTCTGTGTGACATAACGCATGGTCAATGACTACAAGATGAAGTACCATGAAATGCATGGCATAATGGATAAATAGTCTGAGGCTGAGTCAGCTTGAAGCTGTTGCAATCCGGCGGTCATAAGCCTTCTGCTAGGGCAAATTATTACAACTCACAGGTCCAAGCAACTGATTGCAGCCAGTGACCAAAACAATCAAAACAACATCGTTAATCATCATGATGATGAAGATTAAGTACAAAGATCATTTGTCCCAAGTAGGTCACTTAAAGGCACCTATACATCCACAGTAGTGAATTCCATGCTGCACCGACTACGAACTAGCTATCTTCAACTGTTATAAAATCCCATTAGATACGAGGTGATCTCAAACGGTACTGCATCCACAACAGAGGAGAAGTGATATTCCAACTGCAGACATCATGCCTCCTTAATGTGACACTTTGGTGCTCGCAGATCCTGCAAGCCCCGCAGCCAAGCATGTCAGCATTCTGCCAGTACAGATCAAAAATTTGCCAAGACGGTGTTGAAGTATACAAACACACACCCTCCAATGAAGCCCCATCCGGGGCAGACACGACAGGGACGCTGCAGCTTGCTGAGGCCAGTATTTCAAGCAGCCCAAGCTCAGCACATTGGGTGCCAATTATCGAGAGCCAGCAGACCACAATCTTGCTAATGCGCTTCTGTATTTCTTTCAAGAAGGGTGCGGGCTGATCGACCACACGGAGTCACTGGCACACTCAGATTTGAGGAGCAACACTGTGGAAAAGGGGGGAGAAAAGCGCACCGGATTGCAGCGCGCGCTGCACTTGTGGCGGCATCATGTTTGACATGGCGCCAAACTGGCCAGTACACTCGGACTCAAGACCCGCCACCCACACTGACATCAGGCCCATGACGCCTGCGCCCACACCAACAACCACTCAACATCATTTCTTTTGCACCACACTAGAGATGGGTTACTTCTCGCAGGACTGCCGGCGCACATGGGGTAGCAACAATGCTTGCAGCCACAAGGCATTCTGAGGAAGACCCAAAAGTTTGTCTTAACAAAGATTTCTGACCACAGGTTATAGCCGATGCAATGCTGAGGAGCACTGTTGCATGGTGTAAGAGGGTGTGTCAAAGGCTGCCAGCTTTTGAGAGGCCAAACCCCATTGCAATTGAAAAGATGACAGGCGATGAGGTGAGGGGTGACTCACCCAGGCGGCGCTCGGCCCCGTCGTAGTCGGAGAAGAGGCGCACGTTGGTGCCGGGGGCGATGAGGTACGGCGGAGACGGCTCTCCGTCTGTCATCTTCACTACATAGCCCTCCTCATCCCCAGGGACACCTGCGCAGGGACCAGGATGCCTCAAGCAGTGTGCACACTTGACCAATGCTCGTGAGCCACTCCAACAAGCACTGCGGATCATACAAATCTCATCTGTCTTGCTTTCCTTTTGTGTCTGCCCAGGCATACTACTGGCACCGACAGCAAGATCACTGCGGTCCACCCTTATTGCTGATGCTCAAGGCAGGCTTTCACCACCCAAGCTCCTACAAGACGTGCATGCCAGAGAGTCTGCACAAGCGGAACGCCAGCATATAGTCCTTTAATCAGGCGCGGCATAATCACATCCTCAGGGGAAGGAGTGACGTAAAGCTGACTCACCCGGCTGGGTCCCATAGACCGGGCACGATTTGCAGATGAGGTCATCGGTGTCCAGGTTGTAGAGGTACATACACTGAGAGCCGACATGCTGGTGGGCTGTGCACCGCACCACCTCAAAGGGCTTCTTTTGTGGGCATGCTCCGTCAATGACTGCATCATACACCTGTGCAGGGCAGAGCCACGTCAGCAGGATTGGCAAGTTCTGGACCTTGGCTCTTCCCATGAATCTTAGCGGCGCTTCAGTAGTCAAAGACTGCAGACACATATCAGCTAGAATGCTGAGAAGCACAGAACCCATAACTATGGCAAATAACATGAGTAAGCACGTGAGTGCTCCTGACAAAGATCTAGAAAGTTCCATTAGCTTCATAACTCATCAGATGACAAGGATGCTAGGAGGCACAGATCACAGGCGCTGGCAGACCACAAAGCTGTGCATACTTTCCAAGCAACACTGCCGCCCATGATCTGGAAGTAGGAACTGTGCAGTGGGTGATCTAGACTGGGCAGCATTGCTGCAATCTATACAGAAGAGGGCAGCGCACCCGGCGCAGCGTTGTGTTGGGCCCCTGGGGTGCGGTGATGTCATACTCAACGCGGCCGCCCACAATGTCAAATCCGATGAAATCAATTTTTTTTATGCTTGCATCATTCTCCTCAATAGGCCTGCGCGCATGCATCGCTCACCATTCAGGGTAAGATTTTGTTTTCGGCGACAGACCACTGTTGTCGTGGCAATTGATTCTGGCTCGTAGGAGGAATGCTGACAGCACTGCAGCTGGCCAATGCGGCACTGCATGCGTACCGGCAGGCAGCATGAGAAAAAGTAGCGCCCTGCCCTGTGTGGTGAAGAACAAGGTGCATGGGTGCGCTTCTGGCTCAAGGGTCCAGAGTCTCGTGGTTTCAAATGTGACAGAGACAACAAATCTACTCAGCAGGAGCTCACCGGTAGGTGACGGAGTATTGCAGGTGGTAGTCCACAATTGGGCCCTCCTCGGCCGGACAATTTTTGCAGCACATAAAACTACCCTTGTCCGGATTATCCTGCGCAGCCGCCAACCTCCCATCAGGCGCATTGTTTCTATTCCTTTGCAGCAGGACCTGAGAGGCGCCAGCACCTAGGCTACCCAGTAAGAACGTGGATGGGTTATGGGCCGACCGTTCAAGGATGTGGTGTTACTACAGCTAATCATCGGCCGACATGGCTCGATAGGAGGATCGTGGGGAGGCACGGGTTTGAGATCGGGTAGCCGATGTGCAACGGCGCACCTTGCACCAACATTCAAGGCACTCGCGTTTGTCGGCCTCCTTGACGCCGATGGTGTTGATCAGCTGTATGTTCGTATACCTGAGAATGCAGACAAGCCAGCTGTCAGGCGCAATACACCTTCTTAAGCCGAAATGGGCTCTAAGATAAATCAAAGACTCTCCTTGACATGCGCCTCGGGGCTTCGCTTCAATAAGTGTACAGAGGAACCCAGGCATGCATGCAGCGACATGATCACAGCACCGTGCACATAGAAGTGGGTGACAAGCAGTCCATGCTGAGTAACAGGCAGGGACGTGCCTGATCAGGTCCTCCTTGAGATCAGCGGTGTCCACAACAAGCGAGTAGGGCTCCGGCAGGGGCTTCCGCGAGAAGCTTCCACGCAGCTCCGCGCCACTGCCCAGAATAAACTTGCTGCTGGAGACATAATGGTGCACGTACACCTGCAAGACAGTGTCAGCAGTACGGCGGCATCAGCGCAGATCTTGCTGCCATGCGCTAGACAGCTGCTGAGCGACATGCCAGCACATTGGTGAAAGCTATGACTGATTGCATGCGCGTAAATCAGACTGCAGCAAACTCCTCGAGCTGAAGGGCGCTCATGCTAGCAGTGCACAGCAGATACTGCAACCATTGGAAAGGCATCTCACGTCTGACAGTGGTACCGGGCGCTTCTCGCCGTCCACAAGCTCCGCCGTCAGGTTGAGAACGCTGACCTTGCCAGCGGCAGGGTAGGGATTTCCCAGAAACATCATCACTGATTCTGTCTGCGCACAGGTCAGACAAGGATTGAGCCATCACTGTGTCTGAGAGTCCTTCACTGTCAGGCTCTATCTCCAGGACAGTGTTTACACAGACGTCAGGCAGATTGACATATGTTGCCAGCAGGATTTCTGCTGCAGGCAGGTACAAGCAGTGTACCATTGTACAACCAAGGTACAGCGCAGCAGAAATCGAACAGGTTGGCGTCTCACAGCAGATGCGTGTTTGATGATTACCATTAGGAAATGCAATGTAAAGCCAGTGCAATTCTTATTTGGCAAATGGACGTCAGCGAAAGCAGCTAGAAAGGACACCGATGCAGGAGCACTACCTGGCCCGGCTTCAGAGGGTGCGCTGGCCCCAGACACTTCACGGTGGTTGTGCCATCATCGTTCTGGGTCGGCTCTCCACAAGTGCCGTTGCCAGCAAAAGGCAGGTCTGGGAAAGGGTTGTATTTAGACTGCAGGGAACACAGCCCAACTGAGATCAGTCTGGAAGACGCAAACTTTGGTCATAGAATGCTGGATGATTGAGTTAGTGCTTCGATACAGCGTCAAATCCCTCGCAACAGAGCGAGCGATTGATACTTTCCAAGACGTATCGATGTTAGGCCACGATGGAACGAAAGATCGGTCACTCCTGGCGACGACATCTGGACATAGACCGCTAGGGTACAGTCTGATCAGATCTCAAGATCACTCACCAGCTCAAGGAACGCGTTGTCCTGGTAAAACTGGCGTACGGCACCCGTGCATGTGCACAGGGCGAGCAGTATGAAAAGAGCCGGGCGGAGCATCGCGCTCGCTGTGGGTGCCTTGCGCGGTAATTTGGTGTTCCTTCCGGGTTTGTAAATGTTATAATTGAGGGATAGGCTGTATTCGAACGCATTTCTTTCCTTTCTCATCACATGATGAGCTAATCTGGGCAGGCCATGTTTGGAGCTTTGGGAGCGACCACTTCCCCAGCAGCTTCCTCCAGCCCCATTGTAAAACTTCTTCTCCAAAGCAGACATGCCCACACAGAGACGATTGTTTATTTGGTGTCTGCAGAATGTGTATATTTGCAGGAGTAGCAGCATCCAGGGGCGATTGCACATGCTCTGGCATCAAAATTGCATACAACACAGGATAAACCTACCAAAAGCACCCCCAGTTGGCACCCGCGCCAACATAGTCAACATAGGACAGGTACATATAAAAGATCACAGCACCCCACTCAAGTCTGTGACGATGCCCCGCCAATTCTTCTCAAGACGCAGCACAGCACTGACGGGTGGGCATGACACTCCCAGCTGCATCCCAGCACCCAGCTCACTGCCTGGCTCCGAGCCAGGGAGTCCCTTCGCTAGGCCCTACTTTGCTCAGCTCGGTCTGACATACCTAGCAAACTGCCTGGCGCCTGCTTCAAGCCTTGAGTCAACTAAAATTCCTTCATTTAAAACTCGGTCTGGCCCAGCTTGGGCATCGCGCGCGCGATGTCCCGCTTGGCGCCGGGCTTCTTGGGCTCGGCCGCGCCCTTCTCCTCCAGGCGGCGCCGGCGCATCTCGGCCTTGCGCAGGGCCTCGAGCTTGAGGCCGGCCTCGCGGCGCGCGGAGTTCCCTGCCGCATCGTCCCAGTCGAACACGATCTCCTTGTCAGCCGCCACGCTCGCCCAGCCCTCGAACTCCGTCACCGTCACCTGCCATCATCCAGTCAGCGTCCGGTCAGCACCGGGTGAACTGAATCTGCTCTGTACCCACTCAAGCAGAACACTGCATCTCCTCTTCGCCCACTCAGAACCATGGTGCACGCGCAGGCAGGCCCCTGTATCTGCTCTTTGCACACTGAGCACCAGAATACACTTGCAGCAGCCCCTCACGGCAGCAGGCTTGCCCATTGTGCATCAACTGGAATCAGCATGTGGCTCACTTCAGGTGCTCATTGCAATCATCTGGCAGGTTGAAGTTGCTGTGACTGGACGTGTTAAAATCCCATGGGATGCAAGTTGAAGTATGCTGATGCTAGTGCAGGTACGTTCCTGACCAGCTTCTTGTCTTCCGCCATATGTCAATCACTTGCCAGCCGCAAACCAAATAATGACAGAAGCTCAAGAAGAGCAGACCGGGGCCCACCTCGTTCTTGCCGCTGGGGAGGGTGTGGGAGCAGAGGGATCGCAGCACGGCCGGATCCGCGCGCTTCTTCTCGGGCGACCCCACTATGAGCCCATGCACCCGCAGGCCCAGCTTGTCCTTCGCGCCTGACCACAGAGCAAACTTCTCCCTCATGCCATCCATACTGCAGCACAACAAAAGTGCCAACTACCGCTGCTAGCTGTGCATGCTGTCCGTCTTCGAGAAAGGTCTGGAGCATCGAACAGTCAGGAAGCAGTAGCTGCTGCCCTTGATCTCATGATATGCATGTCTAGCAGGGCAATGTACAAGGCCGAATCAGGGGGGCTGCAGAGGGTTGGTGAGGCAGCCCCAGACTGTCAGCAGATCTGACTACGAAGCAAAAGGGCAGGGCAGGGGTGTGATCTTGACCACCCACCACGCTCGGTCAGGAAGTCTCATTGCATCTGACAAGTTACACACCCAAGCAGTTGGCATCATGCTACTCAACCCAGCAAACCTAGCCGAACTTGATAAGGGAGCTCTTGGAATGGGAGTAAATTGCTGGGCTCTTGGTATTTGAGCAAATGTTTAATACAAGTACTTAGCCAGAAGGTAGGGGGGGGCTGCGGTCTTCACCTGACAGCTTGCGCATGATCTCTGAGCCGGGCTGGCGCAGCTCGCCGTCGGAGACGAGCAGGATGTCGCTGTTGGCCCACGCCGCCGTGTGCAGCCGATCCAGGCACCGCTTCACCGGCTCGTTGAAGTCCGAGCCCCCGTTGAATACCTGCGCGCGCAGAGATCACTCCAGTCATGTCCTGTGCAGAGAAGGGACTTGTCCTGACAGCAGCAGTAGGTGCCCTTGAAAGTGCTGTCTCCTCAAATGCTCAACATGTGGCGTCGGCAGTCTGCTGCCAACTGCAGCGGCATGAACACTAACACCCCTACTCAAATACATGTACATGCGCATGCAAGTGCAGAAGCACTTGGACGATAAGGAGTGCCTCTTGAGAATAGTGTACTTGTCACGGGAAAGCCCAAATGGACAGAAATGTGGAGCAAAAAAGAAAATGATGGGCGTGCCTTTTCGAGGAAGCCGAGGAGGTTATTGACAGAGGCCATGTCGGTGCCCAGCTCCAGCTCGCGCACCTCCTGGGGACCCGAGAACGCAAACACAAAGCAGCCGCGCTCCTGCGCGCAATTGCACCAGGACAGCTTCAGCCATGCCAGCATCAATATGCAAGAACACTACGGGGCAGCCGTATGATACTACTTTCCTGATTTCATGATCTCCATGCAGCTACGCACATGCTGCAGCAACGAAGGCAGCCAAACCTGGGCTGGTTGCATGGCAGCTGCATCGAGGCAGCTTCAGAAGAGACACCAAAAACTCTAATTGCACCCCAGGGGCATGCTGACATCTTGACTCTACACATGCACCATGTCCTGACGCGGCGTTCCCCCTAGCCTGGAACATTTTAGCTCTACCCTGTGCAATCATGCACGCTCAACTCTGGTCACAAGGGTCTCCAGAGGCGGTCCCGGCCGGCCTCAAGCAAGTACAACATGGCAAGCGCCCTTGTACGCAACCTGTTATGCAACTTTGTTTGTGCAACAATCCTTCCTTGAGCCTTTGCATCTCACTTACAACGCTCAACAAAGGGGGCTGACCTGGGCGCGGGCGGCGCGCATGCACTCTAGGGCGAGCGCCTTGGCGACGGTTTCGCGCGCGCCGCGCATCGAGCCAGACGTGTCCACGCACAATAGTATCGGACCGCGGTCGGCGGTGGGGCGGATCTCGCGGCGCTCCGGGACGATTTGGGTGTCAAACTCGCTCCAGCCGTCTCGCTCGTACGTTTGCAGGCCCTTCTCCGCCAGCTGCGCATGGAAATGTCCAACTCTGATCTCTGAAGGTCACAGCCAATACCCTAGCAACAGAATCCAGTATGGCTGCTGGTAAAGCTGAAGATATGTCAATCAGAGGGCATTTCTCAAGAAAACAGGAGCCAATACAAGAGGTACAGGTACTCATCATGGTTGCAGACGGTGGTGATGGGACAACTTATCAACCAGGACGTTTCATGGCAAGCCTGGCGGCTGCAACGCAGCTTCTAAAGAACACCAGGCATCTTAAGGCACAGCTTCGGCAGCACAGGGAGAGCAGAGAAAAACACGCCTTGGCGAAGAAGAGGAGTTTTGACTGGCGGATGCGTCGGCCGCGCGCCATGTTGGCGGCCTCGCTGGGCAGCAGGCGGCTGATGTCGTCCGAGCGCGTCAGCCCCCGCGTCTCCTGCGCCTCCAGCACCGTCCGCAGCAGCCCCGGCCGCCCCTGCACTTACGTCCCAGTCACTCAGTATCTCTGTTTTCGACTTGTTGTATGCCTCACGGATGACCAAACCAAATGGTAATGTCAGCAGTGTCTTCTGCTGCCTCTTTGCCAGCGACCAAATATGTAGGCTCTTCTCTTGTCAGTGATTGCATGCCTTGCAGATGCACCATGCGTAAGTCCCGCAGGCACAGATAGCGGGGACAGGTCTGCATCCTTCCGGCAAGGCAAAGCCGGAGGAACACTTCCGACGCCAGCAAGTATGGCTCCGAGCAGCACACAGTGAATAAATATGCAACAGGACCAGCCAGAGGGCCACCAGCCAGTCGGAGAGCTTGTACCAGCTCATATTTAAATACTTGACAGCTGCCGGTGAGACTCCTGGCAACTTCTGCCGAACAGCACTAGAGAGGATCCATGAAATCTCGTGCAGGTCTCACAGAGATTTGCTTTATGTTGGAAGGTTCCGCTCTGCAAGAACCTGTCTGCTCATGAAGGGGATGGATATTTATATTGGTGCGCCCGCGCACCTTCATGTCCAGGAACTGGATGGGTGCGCGGCGCAGCGGCCCCCAGCCGCCGCCGCGTCCGAGGGAGCGCACCAGATCGCGCAGCTCCTTCAGATCCTCCAGCTTGGACCGCATCTTGTCCATCTCCGCCCACCCCTTGCGCCGCCACACGTTGCCCTGCGCACACCCCAGAGGCATTAATCGCCTCAGCAAACCTTTCATTGCAGCTGAATGGTCGACCATTTTGACATTTCAAGGTCCTCAGGCCAGTGATCAGACAAAGGTTAGGGTCGAGCCAATTGGAGCATGCTGACAGCAGGACTGCATGCAGGAGTACCGCACATAAGTATGCATGGCTGCAGGCGTCCTACATTACAGAGCAAGAAGCAGAAGGGTGATGTGGCAATGCAGCCCTTTTGGTTGCGATGCCCAGCAAGAGAGCTATGTCATTCTTTTCACCCCCAATATTATATCACTAAGCAGCACACCTGCAGGTCAAAGGTGCCGTTGCGGCCGCCGCCCAGGAGCGCCTCCAGCCCATCGAATGCCTTCCCCGCGCGTGACAGAGTCTCACTGCACCACATGACACAATGCCGTGACATCATTTCTCTCATCTTCCCAAGATTGCAAAGGCCGCATGCCGATTGTGGTCACGCCCCTCCCAGTCAACAATGCACATGAGGCATGTTCGCCCGTGCGCTCCGTCTTTGCCAGCCTTATAATGCTGGAGTCACTCACATGCAGCACGTTCACAGTCTTTTCCAGAGGAAAGCAGACCTATGCAGGAGCCCAAAGCCCATCAAATCCAATGTCCGTCCAAAGAAGAGCAAGTAGACATGGCAGATTAGTGACATGAGATCAGATTCCATCTTGCTCACTCAGACAGACTGAAGGAATGATAAATTAGATGCTCACATGGGCGCACGCCACTCCTCCAGCAGAGCCTCCACCAGCTGCTCGGCAACTTCCCGCTCACGCGACCAGCTTCTCCGCTCTTCCGCACGCTCCTCGTCCTCCTCATCCTCCTCCGGCTGTGAGGCAGCTGCCGCCGCGGCCGCCGCCGCGGCCGCCGCCGCCGGGCTCGCCTTGCTGGCGCGGGCTGCATGCATGGGAGCCAGGTTCAGCCACAGTCAAACCAGCATTCTGCACAATTGTTTTCTGACGCTTCTGCCTGAGAAGGTGAAGTGCTTTGCAAGCCGAGCCTCTTGGCTTGTGCAAGGTCCACCAGAAATTGGCCGAGCATCTTAAAGCTAGGAGTGGAAGCTCATTTAAGACTGCGAGAGTCCACAGGGGCACATCCTTCTCCGCAGTCAATCCTCACATGTCAGCATGCAGCGCTCGGTACGGACTTCGACACATGCTCAACACGGATGTAGCCTCAGGGGCCAGGGTCGTTCCAGTCCCTCGAGAAGCGGTCAGCTCACCTGCTCGCCGCTCGGCCTCCTGCTTCATGAGCTCCTCCACGGTCATGTACACGTTGCCACTCGCATCCACCGCCCGCCCCTCCACCTCCTCCTCCAGCCTGCAGCCAGCAGGTGCCAATAACTCACGCAAGTCATCCTCGCCTTCCTTACATAAGAGCCACTGCAGCTCACAGTCTTGACTTCAGTAGAGTCAGGCAAAGGGCGACTGACCTTCACCCTGGCTCTTAAGTTGTTTCTGATCTGCGGCGGTAGATCTAAGGCATGGTGTTTGCAAGCATTAGCATCTACCCAACACTGCAGTACTCAATGAAGGCCGTTGCACGGTCCATACTCTAGCAGGCTCAGCAGAGGTCACATGCCGTGCGTTGGCTGTGGGCTGGGGTGAGAGCGCATACCCGAGGACCTGCTTCTGGTACTTGCAGACGAGCTCCAGGAGGGAACGTTGCAGCGTGGCCAGCACCGCCGGATACTTCTCGCAGAAGCGGCTCACCCCCAGCGTCGACAACGACCCTGCACCAACACAAGGCGCGCTGAAATTGATACGGAGTACCTGTAAAGGGTGCCAATTCCAAGACTGCGACGCCGCTCCTGTAATGTTTGCAGCAGCAGAAATCCTATCCTCTTGCATGCAAATGTGCACCTGGTAGCCATTAACACCCCTGGCAAGCAGCATGTGGACCTGTGTCCACATCTAGCATATGCAAAGTCGGGCCCTGGACAGACGAAGCGGCCTTCCAACGATGCGGTTGAATGATCACAAAGGGCCATAGCAAACTCAGATCGAGCCACAGACTTCTAAAGGCACAGGCTAGGAAGCGCGCACTGATGAGGACGAATCGCAGCGGCTCCTCGGGCCAGGCAAGGCTGCCGATGTCGCGACCGCAGATCGGCAGGTCCGGATCAGCGCTCAGCTGCTTCAGCGTCTCGTTGTCCGGCAGCAGACCCCTCTCCAGAGCAGCCTGTGGCAGTACACAGAAGATCAGGGCTGGGCTGTGAAATTTTGATAGGTTGAGACCAGGGGGATCAAGGCTAAATTGCGGTTGCTCCAGTGTACTGACCTTGCCCCACTCTCACAAGAAGGACCACCTGTCTAAGCACAGTCTTGCTGTTTGAAGTGCGCCAGCATGCTGCATCGATTGCTGACCCACAGTGAACCGCTAATGGCAACATTGCCTGCTCCTGCTCATACTCGAGGGAGCAAGCAACGAGGGCTGCACCCAGCCCCCCCGCAGTCTGCTGAAGCTATCAAGCTCACATCCACAAAGGTGCACACTGATCGGATGACTACTTGGGCGAATCCCTATATCTCAGCAGGCTGATGTGGCTAAGGCAGCACACCTTCCAAAGCAGGATGCCCCGAGCATTGTCCCTCAGCGCCTCATTCGAGTCCCCTCCCTGAACTTTTGCCCTGTGTCGCAGCACAAGCGTCAAGCTGATAGCTTATACTGCTCCCAGCATTTGCAGTAGCATGTGAAAGAGGCCCACTACGTAAGCACAGTGACCAGATCAACACACGGGAGATAACTAACGAGTACACAACAGTCTGCTGCAGTTCGAGGATACCGGCGCACCTAATGTGCGCAAGTCTTAGCAGCCATGGCATCAACGCCGGTGCTACATCCCCCACTTCGCCCAGCCCATTGAGAAGAGCCACATGGCCTTCGTTGCCTTTGGACACTTGCTGCATAGGTGGAGCCTCGGGGACGCTGCTGATCGACATAGCGTGCGTTCTGCTGCTCTTTTGTCCCATCTGCTTGCCGCCTTGCTTGTGAAGAGGCGCCACCAGACTCGTGCTGCTGAGGTGGTGTGCATCGTGCACAGGACAGAAGGCCGTCCGCGAGGCACCTTGCCTCAAAGGTATATTTGACAGCATTTATGATTAAGGAGAACGATAATTACATCAATTAGATGTGACTGCTTCAATTGCACACTACATCAGATTGTGTTTCTGAGAGATTGTAGTTCTTGCGAGGAAATCTTCTGCAGTGAGATCTTATATCTTCACCTGAGTAGATCACATAGAAGAGTAGGAGAATGCTTCAATAATTGCTGTAAACGTTCAATGCCCAAAGAAGTGCCCCGCCACGCTGGCAGAAAAGATCGCTAAAGGATAATTTCCTAAACAAGACTCGCCCAAGGGAGAAGTTGCCGTTATAACGGATCTCTAGCCACAGACGATCGAAGCTTTCCTGAGTGTCTTTGAATGATAAGTGACATGAATCCATAGCAGAGGATGCCGATGTCAAAGGCTGAAACTTTCTCTCCATTTACGAACCAATTTGAAATCTAGCATGCTTAATAATAATAATAATGCTGATAATAATAATAATAATAATGATGCTTAACAGGGGCAGATACACTCATTGTGACTCAGACAAAAACAGAAGACCAAATTGCAAGCTGAAAACCATCCTCCGGGCTCACTAAGCAAAACTATTGATGACAAGGTCTTGCTGTGCAAGAGATGTGGAGCTCATGCGATTAGTGATTCAGCAGGCGTGACGGTGTTTGTCCTACTGGGATGCCATGATACAGTGTACAGAAATCTGTCTTGCTCAGCCAAGTTGAATGGGCACTGCCACGCCAGCATCTGAGGACCCCTATTGAGGGCAGAGTTGCGCTCTTCACTGCCAGCTGCTGTAGGCTTACCTTCCAGGAGGTACGCCGGCCAGGTGTAGCCCTCAGCTTCCATCTTCCTCAGGCCCTGCAGGTGCAGCTGCACGTTCAAGTAAGTCTTGGGCACAGGCTTGCCCAAGAACGCCGACTGGAATTCCTGTGGGGACGAGGAAGACATTGCTCAACAAGAAGATGTCTGTGAGATCTGCCGCCTACTCCTGAAACCCTCAAGAGTACTCCCTACTTAAGAAAATGGGTTTGCAACGCTTCCAAACACACATATAAATGATTCATGGGAGACAGAGATGGAGCGCATGTAGTTGTGGCTCAAGTGGAAGTGCCCCTGTGGGCACCAGAGCATCCCTTATTACCATTCCTTGCCACATATGTGAGCACATGTCCCCCGCCCCCGACTAGCAACAAGCAGAGCCAATTAAGACAAGCACACATGAACATGTGGATAGCATCTGCAATGCCAGGTATGACAGGTCCTCTCTCATCCCTCCACCGAGTATGCAACCGAACGTGGCGGATCCAGGCACACACTCCCCCGTGCTACACACATTATCAACGGTTGCTCTGAGTGCCAGTGAGTGCACGGTGCTGTTTGTTTAGTGGCTGCGCGTCAGCAACTTGTTGAACTGCGAGTCGTAACTCCATTTGATTTCATAGCGTGATCCGAGTCCATACAGGCATTGAAGGATAATGCTTCATCCAAGTCCTTGCCAGCCAACTGCACTATAGCGCGGCTGTGCCTTCACATTGCTCTGGGATCTCCGGTCTTGAAAAGGTGCCCCTGCACACACAATGCTTTGGATTTAGCGGCCAGGCTCTCATCGACTGAGATCTCAGATTTCAGGAGGCTCCCTTGGATCTTCCACGGTATTGATCATCAGCAGTACTCTTGCCAACAGGCCTGGCCCGGGGGGCTGTCAACGGCAACAAAAGAAAGAAACCGCCACTTGTGCCATGGTGTTCCGAAAAACCAATCATTTGCATCCTACACTGCTCAACAATTTGCTGGCCTTGCAGCCTTGCTTGTTTCACCCTCTGCTGCTGCTGTGGTGCTCGTTCTCTGAAGGAACTAGAGTGGTCCGCTCGTAGGCACTTGCTTAAACAGCCCCAAGTCTCTGCATCATCAATTCGCACGTTTGCTGTTGTTTCAAGGCCCAGGCCCCCGGTTCTGCAGCTCGATCTGCATTTGAGTAGGTCATAACGAGCATGAGACAGATTTCCTCTGACGCTCCGAAGGATCCTCTATATTGGGCGGACTTAAAAAGAATTGCCTCCAGCATGGGGTGCGCATGCATGCCGATGATGTCACCGGCGTCTGCAAGGGCCGTACCTGCGCATTTCTGGGCTGTTGAGGCTGAGGTGTCCTTGGGGGGGAGTGCATGGGCGTCTGCGCTGGTCTGGGCCGGCGTTGTGTCGGTGTCCAGCCAGGCGGCGCGGGGGTCGCCGATGGCTGCTATCGCCTGCCATCAGCAAACATGCAAGCTAATTGATCACCACAAGCGCAAAGCGCAGCATGCAGGCAGAACAAGCAGAGATCTTCCTGCCACACTGACATCCTAAAGCTTCAGGCTGGGGCTTTTGTCAAGTGACCTGTAGTGACTTGTGATGAACGCACAACTTGCGAAACGGAAACATGAACATGGCTCTTGTGGACCACGCGGATCCACAAAATAATGTTCCTTGTGCGAATTGAGATCCTGCATGCATATGCATGCTGCAAGCAAATCATCTGCCCGGCAGGGCGCCTGAGCAGACGAGCAGAAATAGACAATAGCACTGTGCTGGTTGGTCAAATTGGTCTAGGTGACTGTCCAATGTCAATATCTACTAAATGAAAAATGTCACATGCAGTGACTCCCTGTCACCGAGGATATCATCAAGCATTGCTGCAAAGGTTGTAAAGGTTCAGATCTGCCAGATGCATGAATTCATTCGAGACTGTGTGGGCGTGCGCACCTGGGCAGCATGTGCGCCAGGGGATGATTTGGCTGCTTCCTGTGCCACTGTGGCATTGCTGGAAACCTCAGGTTTGGCAGTGCTGCCCATCCAGGTGGCGCGAGGGTCGCCCGTCTCAATTGTGGTCCGGTCGGCGGCGTGCCCTGCGCAAGAAGATTACGATATTGGCTGCAGCCCATGTTCTAGGCCATGACATGCTACGCTTCCCACAGTCATTGTTACAGCACAACCAGAGGTAAAGGAGCAAGTTGCTCATCTTGATCTCAGATCAGAACCGTTCTGTGACAGCATGTACTTGGTGTTCATCTGACCAGGATGGATGAAGAACAATTTAACTCAAAACTTCTTGAAGCTGCAGCTGCTTGAAGCTCTCAGAGCTGGAATCCTTGATGTCTGAATCGGTATTAATTGACTTGCAACAAATCTTGTGCAACAGAGAGAGAGCTTTGGGGTCCCTGGAACAAGTTTGGGCCACAATGCGCGAGTGAAGAGCACATGTATCTGTCAGCATTGAGAAATCTGCAGTTCACCTGATGCCCTGGAGAGCTGTGGGTCTAGGCCCTTGAGGGACTTAGGGAACTTCCCTTCCAGCAGCAGGTTGGTTGCTTGCTCGACATTTCCGCCGCAAGCCACCAGACAGGCCTCTATGAAGCCATCACCATATTGGGGCGTGACGTCCTTGACCAGTTCGATGCTCTCATTCAGCTGCTCTTGGGATAGAGTAGCTGCTGCGGGATCAAGCCAAAAAGTCTTGTCAATGAATGCCCAGCTTGTCTCCTGCCAAACGTAAGTCCATGCAGCCAGACTAGGCCTCTAATTGGTTTTGCTCAGAGCATGTATGCTTGTTCAAGACATCTGCAACGCAGGTTCAAGACCTACGAGGATTATGGCTTTCTTGCGAGCACGCAATCGACGATGGACTCATGAGAAATATTCAGAATACAGTGACATGATAGAATCTCCTAGAAAGGAGCTATTCGACCATCAGGCAAACATCGGATATATCCGAAAAGATACCAGCTTACCTTGGACAGAAAATTCGCGGCTTGTGTCAAAGTTCAAGAACTGCGCGCGGGGATCTCCGGTGCCCTGATGAGCCATGTGATATTTGTCCTGGAATTTGGGACTCGGAAGCTTGAGGTGGCAACTAGGCGTGAAAGTCCCGTTGCAGCGATCCGCGTTCTGTAGGACCGCCAACGACGACGCGACGACCCTCGGTTGTGCTGAAGCTAATATAAATATTCACTTGTCAAGTACAGACTGTTGTTGGTCTCTCTTGTGCTCTACTTTTATAGGATGAAAAGGCGTTCGACATCAAAATGCCGCAAACGCCGCTGCACATCGCCTGTCACACGTGCTGCGCCTGATGGAGCGTCGTGCTCTGCAGCTGCAGGGCATGGCCGACAATGAAGCTTGATCTTGGTTGATCGACATCATTGCACTCCCATGTCGTCTGCTAAGGGCCACCGTATCATTTACACAGCGTTGAAAGCATCGATCGACTGGGGATTTTGCTGATATCCTAGGTGCGATGAGCCCGCATGTCCTTGGTGGGCATAGTACGACACTGAGAAGGCATATAATGATCGCTTATGCGCGATCATTGCAACAAGTGTAACCAATGAGATGCATCAACTCTGGCCGCTGTGGCGTATCGATGTTCAAGTTTGAGTTGCAACCTGACTCCCATGGCTACGACCATGTCCTTGCACATCAGCTGGCACACGCAATTTTGGGCACTAGCGATGTTTAATAGGATCAATGGTATTTTATGGCCTTGTGCTTACTTTGCCGTGCTACGACATGAGAGTCACGTCTCCTTGACATGGCCCCCATTCCTTGTCCTGCAGGTGATCTTTGGTAAGTAGCGTGTGTCTATGGCTCCTAAGGACGAGCAGGGCTCTTCTGCGCCTCTTTTAGTGGAGGATGACGTTGCAGACACCCTAGAACAGGGGCTGTCTGAAAGCCATGACTTCCAGTCAATCATCGCTGCACGCCCCAAGAGGGTGGTGCAATGGCTGCAGGACGATGCAGTAGAAAAGCTTGGAGAGTTCCAAATATCGGTGAGTTGGGATAGTTTTCTCACGTTGCAAGCCGTATTGGGTCAACGGAAAGCTTGTGTAGAGGCAAAGCTGCACATTATGTCCCCTTGTTCTACCTAGGTCCCTGTTCAATGCATTCTGAAACGATCTCTGGAAGCAGCAGAAGCGTATAAACGCTCTGTTGGTAAATGTTTTCATATCAGCACGTGGCATGGTGCGCACAGGACACCCAGTTCTTTTCTGCAGGACCCTCGGAGAGTGGGTTGCTCACCGAAGGCCACAAGAGCAGGTGCATCGATGTGGAGCGGTTCTGGAGGAAGCGTCTGGAGGAAGCAGCCTCCACTCGCGCATCCTCTGGTGGGGCTCCTCTGAAACTGTTAAAATACTTGATCAGACACGCATGCCCCTCCATAAGCTCTTCCAGCTCTCTTATAGTCATGGTCAAATAGGAACCATGATGGCCAGTACTCGGACTTTTGCCGGCAGACTCGAAGCTGGCTCGTCTTGCCTCTCTTGGCATGTGGTCATTGTGGCCTTGATGCCGGCATCAGATTCTTGTCAAGCTTGATGGCCACGATGTTCTTCCCATGCCAGGATTCGGTTCCAAGGGACCTGCGGTCAGAGATTGGGATTCCACACTAAATTGTGGACACCTGGGTAGAGATGTAGAGCCCTATGTGGGTGTCTCTGAGATACGTCAACGTCCATGATGGAGACTGCAGTGCATGCATGTCCGAGTGCCTGATGTGGCTCTGTTGCATGCATGCGCAGAGCCGGAGGAATGGAGCGAGATGGTGAAGGTGGAGGCCTGGGTGGTCACCTTGAAGAACGCAGCAGCAGCTGAGAATGTGGGGCTGCTGCAGCCGCTGCTCAGCCGCTTCCAGGCCGGCAAACTGTCAATGATGGTCTTTGGTCTGCCGGCAGTGATGGTGCGCTGCCCTGACCGTTCTCTCAGGGCATGCCAGTGAGGTGCATGCAAACAGGAGGCTGGATTTCTTTGCTCACAACTCATTTGTGAGAGCCTGGGCTGCTCGCAACTCTGGCAGATCAGGTCCAGCTTGCATGTATGCGGGGCAGATTAATGGGTGGGTCTTCCTGACGAATGAAGTGCAGATCAGGCCACTAAACGGGGTCGTACTTGCATCCCAAGGAAATGTTGAGAGCATTGGACGCAAAATGATTGAAAATTCTTCTGGTGCTGCATGCAGGCAACAGTGGAATTTAAATGGGTCCACTGGTGCCGGCGGCTGCTCTGGGTGCAGCTGGCGCTGTACATGCTCTGGCTATTCTCCTTTACGATTTTCACCATCCTTTTCCAGGTGGGCCCACCCATTCTTGCCTCTGTTCACATTTTTTCTGACGAGATGGACCAATCCTCGAGTGTTGTATCCTACCTGCAGCCTGCACTGAGTGGCACTGCCAGCCTCTATCTTCAGACTGTGCCTTATTTATCAGTAGCAAAGCCACAGCGGCTGCAGTCCCTCAATATGCATGGCGCTGCATTGTGGCTGCACCTTTGGTGCTGTCAGGCTTGCGACTCATTGTCGGCAGTGACACCATGTGATTTAACAAGCAAGTCTGTGATGCTGACATTCAGATGGTGTCCTGCCCCACCAGCAACATGGCGGGGGTGAGTCACCCCGCTTAGTCACCGTGATTACTCACCAAGCGCTGCTTGATTTGGCACGGTACAGGATGAGGACGCCGGCTCAAGCCTCGCTGAGGTGGCGGCCACGTCGCGCGGGCAGGCCACGATCGCGCTGGAGATCATCGCGCTCTTGGCGATGCTCCCGTTCTTGTACATCGAGGCGGCAACAATCATTGAGTACGGCAAGACGTGGCTCAATGCCCAGAACATCATCGACGCACTTACCTATGTCAACCAGGTGCGTAGGAATTTGGCACTAGGGTCCTAGAATTTCCTCCGCACTGATATGGGAGCAGGGTTGTGGTGCAAGATGATCTTGTTGACAAGGGTGCACAGCCCTACTCCTGTAGCAGTGAGCGTCAAATGCAACACCACGTGGCCTCATAAGTGGAAGCTGTGACTGCAGCAGTAGTGCAGTACTATCTAGAAGGACTGCACTGGGCATCCGACACTAGGTCATCAAAGGCAAGGCGGCTGGAGGATCCTGCATGTCCTGTAGATTTGCATGCTCAGCGGTTGTGCATCAGATGGTTCCTTGTCAAACCTGTGCGCATATCTGCCTGCATTGGAGAGCTGACAGTGCAAGCTTTGAGTTTGAGGGACCCTATATGAATGTGAATGGCGCTGATTCGCTGGGGCTCAGCTCTCAAAGCTTATGAGGACTACTAGAGATTGTCTCGCTGCCTGGCCCCAATGCATGCCAGGCATTGACAAATATGAAACGCACATGTGCTGGACATGAACACTCTGTGTGCGTGCTCAGGTGACAATAACAGTGATGCATCTGACGCGGCGCCACCTGGAATCCGACGTCATTCTCTTCCTCATGGCCGCCCAATGCATCCTGCTCTGGTTACGCCTGCAGTATTACCTCAGGCATGCACCTTCTTGATCCTGCCTCATGTCTTGGGCTGACTAGCGGTAGTACCCAGACTTATATGATGAGGTTGCTCCGCGCGTTTTTGCCTGCGGCGTTGTGACTTGTCGCCTCCTGCCAGCAAAGCTTGCAGCGAGAAGCTCTGTATTTGTTTGGATCTGCACCGTTCCTCTGTTGGTCATAGGGCAGGAACACTGCATTGGCTGGCCATCTTCAGACTTTGTACATTACTGCAGACTTCAAAGGACGCTAAATTTTGTGATACTCTGGAAATTTGTCGATGCATATGTGGGGCCATCTCTTCAATTCTGGTAGTGTGCCTGCTGTGCAGGCCTTTCCGGGCGTCCAAGTTTGGCTTTGTGGACACACTACGCGTGGTGCTGTCGGACGTCAAGTGGTTCTTGCTCTTCCTCTTCTTCACCATGTGGGTGGGTGCTCGCTGCCAGCCTGCTTCCCGTTGGAAAACTCATGCCATGAAGGTCTCCACTCTGTTTGTCCAGTCATCATCCAGTGGTCAGGCAGTGCAAGGGAATTTGGGGATCTGCCATCACCATGGTAGCATGTGCATGCTTCAAACGCCATAGGATTGCCAGGCATGAAGAGGAGTTGTCACCCATTCAGTCCAATACAGGGGGCAAAGGTGCATTGACTGAGGTGCTGGGGTTTCTGTGTGAGACATGGCCGATGCGTTGATTGAAGCTTATCTGTTGGAGCAATGCGGGCTGCTGCTTACCTTGGGAATGTGCTGATTGCAGGGGTTTGCGTGCGCCTTCCACGTCCTCTACCGCAGCGACCAAGACGATGCGCCGGTACTGTCCTCTCACCCGTTGCAATGACTTCACCCCTCAGAGGCGCTTGAAGCTGGGCTTTGCGCATGTGCTGGCCCAGGGATGGCCTCGAGGCATTGTCTCTAGCGGACACAACAGTCATTATCATCACACAAGAGTCATCATTTACTACGCAAGGTCGCTTCGCTCCGCTAATCATGCCAAAATATCAACAGGACTTCTCCTGTGCGCAGGAGTTCACCTCGCTCTGGCGCAGCCTCTACACGGTGTTCACGGCCGCGGTGGGCCAGTTTGAAAACGACGTTTACATCAACCACCACAACCCGCGGCTGACGATTCCCCTTCTGGTCATCTACCTCTTCGTCGTCAGCATCATAATGCTGAACCTGCTCATTGCGCTGCTGACCAATGCACAGGAGAAGGTGCGCCTGCAGCTTCCCTGCAACCTCCTAATAAGCGCCTCTTGTGGCAATGATGAGCCAAGGCAGCACAGCGAGACGGCTTATAAAGGTGCCTGCAGAATCGATGAAGGAACATATAAAGAGCTCATGGCTGCGGTGCTATTCACGCCTCTGGGCGTTTGTGAAGAGTGAAAGGTGGAATTATGGTCGCTATAGGAAACTCCAGACGCGTGCGAGTTCTTGCTTCTCGCTATGCCACTCCAATAAGCTGCATGCAAATTGCCCGTGCCTCACGGATTTGTTCTGAAATGCTCTGCAATTTTTTTGGCTTGTGCAGATGACGGAGAACGCTGGGCTGCGCGCAATCCTGAGCAAAGCCCAGATCATTGATGAGCTGGAAAACACGCTGCCCAGCTGGCTCAAGCGCCAGGGAGGCAACCGTTGGTACCCCAACTACATCCACATCCTCAAGGTGCGCTGCCCTGGCATGTTGCTACTGTGATTGCAGGAGAATATCTCTTAGGTTGCATGTCCCCTGGGTGTATGTTCTGGTCCCACACTCTGGCAAAAGTCTTGCCTCTCTATGTTACATGCTAAATTGATCAGGTGGAGAGTAGAGTACTGCTTTGCAAGGTGGAGGACGTCCATATTGAAGAGCAGGTGCTTGGCCGATAAGCCCATGTGCATGTGGGAACGTCTCATGGGAAACTAGTGTTATGATTTTTGCGCTTCGGAGCTCTGAATTGACACTGCAGATTGAAAAAAAGTTATCATTGCTGCTCTGGCCAGCTCTGGCCTCTCGTATTGCAAGCATTTGTCAGCTTGCGCTTGCTGGCTTGCGCTTGCTGAACCCGATGTGTCATGGCACAGCTGGCGCCCAGTCAGCGCGGGGAGCTGTCAGCGGAGGCGCTGTGGGCGGAGCACGGAGACCTCCTGGACAGCAGCGAGGAGGTGCGCATCCGCGTGCGCGCCCTGGAAGCCAAGATAGACGTCTTGCAGGCGTCGATCGACGCGCTCATCGCCGCGCTGCCGGCCCAGGCGCGCGACCGGGCCGCCGCCGACCCCGCCAGGCTGCAGGTGCGAGCACATGCCGCGTTTATTTTCGTAGGGGTGCTGCTACGGTGTGCTGGACAATGACAGATCACCCCTTAGCCCATCATGCAGGGTCAGGTCAACTTGACAATGTGGCCAAGCGGCAGGTGCGAGCACATGCCGTGTAGACCGTCATTATTACTACCACCTGCCAAAAGGCACGGCACATCCTGCAGACCAGCTAGACCGCCATAGGGGTGGTGATAAATCAAGTTAGGGAACCCCTGAACCCATCATGCTACCCTACTTAAATGGCCAAGCAGCAGCTGCAATCACTGTGTAGTGAACTATGTATAGCAGTGATCATCCTCCCCCATGTGGGCGTCTGAATTGCAATTGTGCTGCAATTTTGCACAACGTCGCACTCACAGGCAACTGAGTATCACAGTGCTGGTTTTACATAGATAAGCAATAGCATCACAGGCCAGAAGAAAAGGTTGGTGTTTGGCCTCGTTTGCAGTGCCAGGGTAAATCACCCTGAACCCACTATGCGGAGCTCTCCTATAAATTGCCTTACTGATAACGAGCAGGCAGTACAGCAAACGCCCCAAGAGGTGTCACGGAGGGTTCAGGTGCTCGATGTACTCTTGGTTGGAAGGCAAGTGCTTGTACAGCAGGCAGCTTTTTGAGGACTTTCTATACACAGCACATCACACCGGGATTACATGCAGCCGCCTTTATAAGCTGCAGGAATGTGCATAAGAAGATGAGAACTTCTGGGAAGAAGACCTGCTGGTTAGGAGAGTTCTTAGCAAGGCGTGCTGCAGGGATGCAGATTGTGTGGGAGGTGTCGGGATGACTCATTATTCCGGAAGCCCCTGAGCGATAGATTGAGGGACTTGGTGCGCTGCAGGCGCTCCTAAAGAAGGCAAAAGAGGAGGACGAGCTTGTCAGCTCAATCGAGCAGCAGGATAATTCCGAGGAGTGAGGCTGTGACGGACATTTCAGACATCTACAGTGCGAATTTTACCATGACGCAGCATGTGCATTAGCCCCGGATGAAGCAAGATGGTGTCTGGAGCTGAGCAAGCTTCACTTGCAACACTCATTGGGAGCAAAGATACATAGTGGCGGTAAGAAGAGGCTTCAGAGATGGTGGGCTGGCTGTGAGCTGGCTGCCAGCTGCACTGCATGTGAAGTACGAAAGTGACTCATCAGTGATCAGGCACCTATTCACTGTGTAGGTGGCGTTGGCTGAATGGAAGTAAGCGCTGGAGTGAAGAAGTAGGGGAGTCTGCTCACATGTGTACAGTGACCAAGCAATCCTTTTATATCAGATCAATCCTTTTATTTCATTGTCCGAAGGAGTCAGCTGTTTGGCCGGAGCTTTGCAGTCAGATACTGGGATCTGAGTGCCGTTATGGGAGTCCTGCTGGGAAAGCAACAGAGGGGACTGGCACTCAAGAGCGATGCATTGGAATGAGCAGCACAGCACAAGGCCGGTTGTGACTCACGCGGAGCTGCTAGGCTTCAAATGAACTGGTTGCAACTTATCAGTTCATGAACGAGGCACTGTCTCAGCTACTATCTAGTGAACTGCCTTTAAAGGAGATTTAGGTCGCAAATTCTATCAAGGAACATGCTCTGGTGTTGAGAGCCCCTGAACGACCTGTCTGCACTGTCACTAAGGTGATACATTGGTAATACATCATGCCGCTCAGAATCTGACATGACTCGCACTGATCACTGTCATGACACGTCGGTCTCATGAGCACACTGATCAGCACCACTGAATTACAACGGCATTGGTCCTGCCGCTACAGAGTGGTAAATATGTGAAAAGAATTTGACGTAAAAAGGAAAAAAGAAGATCATGCCTGGGGCTGGAAGTGTGAAGACTGTGGTACTGACTAACCCTAGCACATGAGATGACATCTCGTAACCTAAAGTAAGTGACCCAAAACAGGCTCACACCCTGGCTGATACACCCTGACAATTTTCTGCCTTGCCAAACTCCCTCCTGACAGCTTTTAACAATCACTTCTGAAGCAAAGAGTGATTGATCCAGCAGATCGCCGTGCAAAGTGTGGCTTCTGTCAGAAGTTGTGTGGCAGATCGTGCTAGCCAGTGATGAAGACAAGAGGGAAAGACTACTCATCGCCATCAGGTTCTGCTTCCAGCATGCTGCAGGTGCAGGAAAAGGTGCGTCTCCGGAGTCTCTAAATCTCCTCTAGGAAATCACTACGCAATTACTTCGTAGGCGTTTTCACGACTCTCTTCGGACCCTAGAAGTTGACAATGGCTGACACTAGTGAAAGTAAGAGGGGCTCCCAATCGATCATTCGGATTGGCTGGCAAGATTCTTTGTATTTCGCAATATGCAGATACATAACGCGAGATCAAGGGGGAAACGTCGTGGCGCATCCTCCCCGAGTGAACGCCAGGCGCGTCCTGCAACGAAGGTGCGTTGAGCAGCCTTGCGTTTCTCATATATTGGCCACTCGATGCCGGCGTAGATCTATTGAGGGAAAACACAGTTTCTGTCTCATTATAACGATTCGATCGATCGTTCCCGTGTAAGTAATAAGAGAGCTTGCTTGAAGGTCTAAAAGCCACCAGAGCTCATTCGTCAGCCAGAGCCCCTTTTCAGCATGAGCGAAAAGCCTGCGTGAAACCATAAGATCCTGCCACGAAACCAGCTCAAGATCTATATCTGAGGCTCTCTTTCTATACTTTTTGTCCTGTGTCAGACGAGCCTGCAGCGCAAGTGACTTACAAGTATTTCTGCCTTGCAGGACATCTGCTCAACAGCGGGGCAGCTCAATGACAAAAAGAGGAGGCGGGATAGCATCCTGCAGGACACCGTCCGAACAGGCAGCGAGGAGTCCCCATCAAAGAAGGTGTGCAATTTTCGCTGGACGAAAGCATCACTTGCCTGCATCACAACAAAGTCTGTACTTCCTACACCCCTTTTTGCCGCTGTCTCTCAGCAGCTAACAGGTCAAGAGACCTCCTTGTATGTGCAGTCACCACACACACATTGAGGGTTTCACCACCTTGTATTGCAGCAGCCATGACTGATCAACGCCCATTCGATCCCCGATGACTGAGCAGTTGTGGTGATGAAATTGCAGGCGCGCAAAGGCCCTGCCGAAGTGCGCAGCAGCGCCAAAGCCCAGAGGCGGCCAAAGGTGACGGCGGTCCAGAAGGTGGCGGCATTGCAGCGTCAGAATGAGGAGCTGGCAAGGAACATCGAGGCCAGCAGGGCCTGCTGCAAGGCTGTGCAACAAGAGGTGCGCGCAATCATTCCTACATTGCCCTCACTTGCTTTTGCATGTGTAGTGCATTGCTCTGTTAATTTGATTTCATTGGGTACATGCAGCAGCTTCAAGACTCCCTCAAAGCAGCTCGAGAGCAGCTGCAGCATGCCCTTTGAACCATCTTCAGCTGGACTTGTGCAAATAGTGCTTGCAGTGCACGCTTGCCTGCATTGCATGTCATTTGGACACTGTCTGGCAGTGATAAAAAGATCAACTGTGAAGGTACTAGGATTCTGGCTCAGCCATGCCATGCTCGCCAGGTGGACTCTTAGTACGCTCAGTAATTACTTCTAAGCAGGAGCTGCCGTCTGGTGATGCAGGGGGAGGAAGCCAGGAGGGAGGCGCAAGCAGAGCGTGTCAAGGTGAAGGGGCTGCAGTGTGCCATCTCGCAGTTCTACGAGGAAAGGATCGATCTGCGCGAACAGCTCACTGCAAAGGTGAGACCTGAGACATCATCACCCTTCCCTGGATCCGCAGATGCATTACTGTGCAATCCTGTGTGTGCCGCAGTGCATGTTTGCCTCTTTAATCTGTGGTGGCATGGCGCCTCTCACTTTCAATACTGTGCACTGGCACCATCAGTGAATGGCAGCATGCTTATCAGCGTACCCTTTGGTTGTCAGCATGCATGCTCACATGGTTGGGCTATCTAAGAGCCATCGCTGAAAAAAAATCAGCCATTACAAGAAATTAGTAAGTGCAGCTTGTCTGCAGACGCATCTTGCCACTTGGCAAGAAGAGCCTGCAACAGTACAAAAGTAACTGCTGCTTGCTTGCGTGCAGGTTCAGGAGGTCTCCTCCCTGCGGCTGCACGTCAGAAGCCTGGAGGCAATCATCGGTCACCTCCGCACCAACTCCAATGACATGCATCGCAAGATGCTCAACACCGACGCTGACCTGGCGGAGGCGCAAAGGGCGCAGGCGGCCGCGGAGGGGCGCGCCAATCGGCTGGCGGCGGCAGGCGAGAAGCAGGAGCTGCCGTTGCTGCCGGTGCGCTCCCATATCATTCTGTGCTGGATGCTGCACAAAGGGCAGAGTCCACAAGCTGTGTGCAGTGTCTTGGGACAAAGGCCTCTGCCGCAACAAGGCAGCTGCAGCCTGCTACTGCCAATTTATTTCAAGCATGTGTGTCTTGGAGGAATGCTTGAACGGGAGCAACTTAAGTGGATCATGTCCTGTCCTGTCTGTGCCCACCGCCTCTATGCTCTTCAGAGATTCAGATAAACTTGATCATGCCAGTGCGTGATCGCATGGGTGTTGCCACTAGCAGAGCTGCTAGTAGCAAAGGTGGTATCTAAGGTGACCGCCCAGTGGCACTTGGGAGCAAAACCCTGACCGGACTTTTTTGTTGCACAGGCTGACGCCATCAGGCTGAGCCGAAGCAAGCCCCTGGGCCAGGGCGCCAGTGGCACCGTCTCCCAAGCGACTCTCCGCCTGCCGGTGGCCGTCAAAAGCGCCAACCTGATCGCAGAAGCCTCCATCATGGCGCCCCGCGACGCAGCACACCGCAACAGAAAATACCAGGCTGCTGTGATGTATGAGGCCACTCAGCTGGCGCGTTTCTGCGGCCACCCATACATTGTACAGGCGCTGGGGATGATGCAGGAGGAGGGCCACCTGGGGCCCAGCATAGTGCTGGAGCTCGCATCCCACGGCAGCCTCCACAGGATGATGTGAGTCACCGCTTCCTAAGCCTGTGCATTCGTGCGCTTGCTTTCGCCTGTCCTGCCCGCTCCTTGTTCTGTAATATTCAGCTTGCATTTGGCTGGGGAGTAAAGGTGCTGTTCTTGGGTATTGATTGGGGTCAGAGCAGGACCATCTGGCTTGCAGGCAAATGCCGTCATACATGATGCGATTCCCGGGTCTTCAGCAGGTTTAAGGATCCAGCGGTAGCTCATTTTCGGTTGCTGTCTGCGTGCGCAGGGCCAACAATGAGTTCATCGACATCGACTGCCAGGTGGCATTTGCACACTGCGTCGCTGACGCCCTTCGCTACATCCACGATTGCGGCTATAGTCACGGTGACATAAAACCGGACAACATCCTTACCTACGAGGACGACGACGGGGTGTACGCCAAGGTGACCGACCTGGGCCTGACCGCTGCCTGCAACCCTGCCACCGGCCGCCTCATCGATCCCAAGCGCGCCGGGTGAGCCCCCTGGATGCAATCAACCAAGCCCCCAGGCTGCACTTGAGTAAAATTACTGTTCCCCTTAACTGTGCCAGATCGGAGGTCATCTTGCTAGGAATATCATTATCTTGGCTGCAGAAGAAAAGAAAAGCAGGAGTGGGTCTGAGCTCCATGCGCATCTCATCTTGCATGCACAAAGCGAACTTGTCATGGATCTGTAGTGCACAAGTAATCCAAGGAAAGTTCCTTCTGCCCTCAGAGGGCAGATGTTGAAACGGGCCATTGGCCTTTACAAAGGACATGCGCGAGCCGAAAGCTCAGAGCTGATTGTCATGTGACATGACTCTGGTTTGGCGTGCAGTGGGACCATGGGCTACCTTCACCCGGAGAGCTACCTGGACCCGGCTGCAGCGGGGCAGCGGGACGACCATTATGCGTATGGAGTGACTCTCCTGGAGATGCTCATCGGCCGCAGCGCGCGCGAAGTGCTCGTGGAGCAGTACGAAACTCTGCCCAAGAAGGCGCTGGATCAGATCACTGCCGAGGTCCGCCGCCGGTGCTGCAGCTGGGAAATGGCCCCCAAGGATTTTGAATATGCTTGCATGGCAGTGGCAGAAGCTGGGGGCTTCATCAGCCTGGCGGAGCGCTACCAGGTGCGCCCCTGCTTTAGAAAAGGTCTAAAGTGTGCTTTTTGAACCTGAATACAAGTTTGAGTATCTTGTATACGCCCTGATGAAGCTTAGAGTCTAGGGTGATCCGGGCGTATAGTGCAAGATCTGCTGTCTCCCATTGTGTACCGCAGCTCAGTCAAGCTTTTAGGATGCCATGACAAAGCGTGACCCCCCTGAATTTCCATGGCGTTGCTGCCCTTGCAAGACACAGCGAGTCAATCTCAGAGAGTCTGAGGGCACTTGATGCAAGTATGCACTGGACATTTAGGCAAGTTGCAGCTGCGCAAGGGCCAGCAATGACAAGGGCCAGCAATGACAGGAGCGGGTTTCTAGTCTTTTCGAGGGGGGAATCTTGTCAGCACCGTGATCTCCAGAGACATCAGGCATTGTGGCGGGACTGACAAAAGTGCATGCTTTTGCTGCAGGAGAACGTGCAAGAGGAGCTGCAGGCTCCTGACATGTATGTGCAGATGGTGCTCAGCCTGGTGAGGATAGATCCCCGCAGCGCCCCCGGCCCCTCGTGGAGCGAGGTGCTGCAGACTCTGGACCGAGTGCACACGATGGTGCAGTGCTAGACTACAAGCAGTGGATGGGACTCGCGCTCAGTTGATGTCAACACTGCGGATTAGAATACAAAACAGGCGGCGGCGACTGGTCAGGCTAGTTTGCTACAGACAGTGTCTTGAGGCTCACTTATCCTTGCAGAACAGCAGTTATAGTCGTAGTTCAGACCCTGGGCTGGTTTCAACTTTGGTTCGGCATCCATGGCATTATCAAGATAGACAGTTGAGGCCCAAAGAACAATTTTGGCAATCTGAACGGCTCAATGTCTCAGTTGGCAATTAGAAGGCAGCTGGCTCCGGAAGGTTGAAAGTACGGAAGGTTTCAGTATTTGCTTTTGAATGTTCAGTTGGGTTGGGACCCTGCCGCATGCTGCTGCTGTGCGAATTATCATTAAGTGAAATATCGGCCCTGCATTATTTAAATAGAGAGGCAAGAGGGTCCACAAGTTGCAATGAAATGGCAGACTTGCTTTAAATGTTGGAAGCCATTGTGTTGAAAAGTCTTCCCGCAAAGTGCAGTTGGATGATGGCTCGATAAATGCACTGGCATGGCGCCAGTATGCACAGTGGAAAGACCAAGCAAAGGAACAAATGTGAGTCTGACTGCGTCAGGAAGTTGAAATGTTTTGACATATGCCACAGTGTGGGGCAGAGATGCGCAAGGGAATTGTGTGCGGGTCTCACAGGACGTCGACGCCGATGTTTCTCACTCATTAGCAAAATGTGTAATCAGATGATAAGATGGTACTAGTGTAATGACTGCCCTCAGCATGGCCCGTGGCGCCAGCGTTAATCATGCTCAGCATGGAAATTCAAGTACAGTGTTTCTTTCGGCACCCTGCCCAAGGGCAGAGCCAAGGCCGCATTCAGTATATAAACGACAACTGGAATGCATTGTGAGCACCATATTAGTTTTGCATATCACCATCCAGTCTTCCCAGCTCACTTCTGACTCAGGCATCTAGCAAAACATCATCGACCACCACTTAAGTTTATTCTAACATAACCTATATAGTTTACATATAGGATATATCCTTACGCCTCAAGTCCCTCGTGTGTAAGCATGGGACATAAGAGCAAAGCCATGAATTTTATTGCAGTTCGATGTCTTGTTCTTGCAGTGGCATGTGCCCAATTCTTGAAAGATGTGCAGCTGGTTGCATGATTGCCTTGATTCTAAATACGACCCTGCATTTGCTGGACTGTAATGTTAATGCAGTCACGCCTGCCTTCTGGCAGAGGTTACCAGACAGGTATTCTTGTCAATGTACTAGCATGAGGTAGGAGACAGCTTGCAACTGTTTGCATGCATGGTGGCCGTGTGGTGGCCATCAATGGCAACCATCCATGGAATGCTTGCCGCACATAAAGCTATTGTCAGCGGTGAGCTTCGTGCACTAAACGTTGAGCTCGAGCCAGTGTGTCGTTATAAAAAGATATTAAATATGTCAAAGGTGTACAGCATGGCATGCATGCATCCTGAGAGTTTGAATCTGAAATGTGGCAGGCGATTCCAAATTTGGCACACCGTCTCCCTTCCTCTTCTCAAACGGCTTGAAGCTCGGACAGACTCATTTGGGCTGGAGACGGTCGGGAAAGCGCAAAGCCACTTAGCATTATATCGGCCTATTCACTGAGCACTTCAACACCTCTGCACGCGCTGAAGGAATCTCCAAAGGTGTGCTGCACTTGATGGGTTCTTTACAGCGATAAGCAACAGCGTGCATCCCAGAGCAGGATCACACACAAAATGCCACTGATTAGAAGCCGTCTGCTGGCATCGCAGCTGCGTTTTATACAATTTAACGTCCCCAAAAGCCTATTGAGAGTTTAAATACTATCACCAGGATCCAAGACGGCTTCGCCAGGAATGATGTGACATCGCAAGAGGAAAGGTTTGGCGATGGCATGCGAGCTCCAGCACTCACCTGCAACACCAGGTGGACAACGGGGAACAATATTCAACCCCAACGAAAAGCTGCTGAGTATTCACGAAGAGCTGAAGAAAGCTGGTGCGATCACTTTGAATATGATCCCAGAAATTGACTGCAATCCTCCTGATTGATCGTCTCCAAGAAGCCACAATTGTGTCCAACTTTGCATGAGTCAGTCTTGTACAGGCAAGTCTGCAAGCTTGCAGGCCTTCACCTGGCAGCTGGATGGAAGTGTGTTGGCAGGCAGCGCAGCAATGGCAAAAGCTGGGATAAGAAGTATTACCCTCCAAATGTGAGCTTGCTTCTCCCATCTACCTGACAAATAGCCCCACTGCAGGATATGGCACTACAGATTTTGTTGGCAACACAATGAACACGGCAGTAGCATTTCAAGCTGCCTGTGAGGCCTCCTTGTCGTTTGGGAAGGATATTCACATGCATGTGATGACAAGTTGCGTTGCAGGGGTTTGTGCCTGCTTCCGGACAGCCGCAGAGCTCATACCGATCGGTCGCAGGAGTGCTGCGAGCACATGGCCTGGATGTCAAGAACTGCGGGACACCGTCACCGCCAAATAAAGCAAAAGAAGCGGCCGAATGGTCATCTCCAGACCAGCTGCCCTTCCTGAATGTTCCCAGGCAGAAGCGCGGCCGAGAACCCAGGTACAGCCCAGCACTCTTCATCTCCCCCGTTCGCCGCCAGGAAGAAGCTTTTTTGTATGCATGTGAGCATCGCTGGATACATGAGTTTGTCGCTGTCAAGGTCCATCAAGCAGGTTTCTAGATGCTTGGCCAGCATGACATGCAGCGGCACTTCTAAACATCACAGCACGGCCCTTAGAACACCTAATGTTGGTATGCAGGCACAAACGGCTTGCTGATATTCTCAGCGAGGACTCAGCACAAGAGGATGCAAAGACGCAGCGCGGACGGCCGTGTAAGGCAGAAGCAGACTCGGTGTCTGGCGTCGAAAGGGGCGGCCAACCCGCCAACGGACAGGAGCCAAAGCGGCGGAAGAAAGCTCGAACAAAAGCAACGCAACACTCCCAGGTGCCTGACGTCGCACCCAAGCCCAAGCGCATCAGCACCTGGCGCCAGCTCAAACTGTATCTCAGCGAGCTCGAGGCAGGCCAGCAGGCATCAGATTCCAAGGGGCACGACAACGGGGAGGAGTCCTCAGAACAGAGAGCGATGGGGAGCCGCCTGAGCTGCGGCCGACGCGGCGGTACCGTTGCAAGCAGAAGAGCCAAAGCCCCCAACAGCAGCAGGAAATGCCGCAGCCCAGCTCTGTGGCGCACTGTGCGGTAGGCCCAATCTGTACAGACTCTGCCGCGCATGATTTGCACTAGAGTAAACCAATCAAGCTTGAGCTCCTTGCATTGGACTTGTAAAAAGCTGCCGCAAATGTCGCCAGCGCTTACAACTCCGCACCTAGCCACTCGGCTGCTCATGGGTGATTCGTTAATTAATTCCCGCTTTCGATCAGCAATTTACTAGAAGCGCTTGGCATGCAGGGGTATGCGGCAGAGGAGGAGTCCAGCAGCGATGAGGACTTGGATATCTGCGGCGACCTTGAAGGCTACGGACTGGCCGGCAGCATGAGCACACAGGCGGAGTCTCTGCTGGCCAGCGGCTGCCTGGCGCCTGATCATCCTGCGCAGCCCGCTGTGTCCGAGCCTGAAATGATATCTCCTCAGCCGGTGTCTGGTCCCGCCTCTGCCAGGCAGTGGAGTGATATGTAAAGGGTCCTTGTGTGATCATGAAGCCTGGATGACGAGCAAAGTGGGAAGCAGCCACAGGCCCAGGCTTCTTCACGCCACCAAGCAACCCTTTCAATGGGACGCTACTGGCAGTGAACAGACGCATCTGCCTTGCATGCGTCCTTTGTCATTCTAAAACCACCATCTCTCGGAAAGAGTTCTGCGCAATGAATCTGGGCAGTCTTTGGGGTTCCAGCAGGAAAGGCTTTGACTAGCAGCACATAAGCAAAGCGCAGGCCTGACGCCACAAATATGCAGCAAACTTGCAGATGTCTGCTATCTTCCTAGTTCATAATGCTCGGCATCATTAATCATGTGCCGGCCTACCCTACAAGTCTCATACCAACTTGAAGAATCACCATCTTGTGCCTAATTCTAGGAAGTCTCAGCAGTGAATGTCACAGTGCCACTGTGGCTAGTGCCACTGTGGCTATGTCTGGTTTGGATTTTGGTAAAGTGCTGCATGTATTGTTGGCGCACAGCCGGTTTGTCTTTCCCCAAGCACCAGAATATAGAAATGCATACGA